>Ga0070741_10006376_pt1 | contig 25372 bp, 21 predicted proteins | sample Coa_R1_4_FD_66440 | JGI IMG/M metagenome (GOLD analysis project Ga0070741, IMG submission 66440) | Surface soil microbial communities from Centralia Pennsylvania, which are recovering from an underground coalmine fire - Coalmine... | ecosystem: Environmental > Terrestrial > Soil > Unclassified ... | reverse complement strand
CATCCTGGCTTTTAGGCTATCCGAGTAGTGCAAAAGCGTCATCCGCGCAACGCACAGAGCCACGAATCCGGGCATTCCGGGCGGATTGCGCTGGAGTCGCGAATGCGACAGTTCTATTGTTGGCCTGAACTCCGCGAATATGTACCCACTTGAGAGGGAACAGGCGGCAATAGGGCAGGAGGTTCTATCAGCCGGGCGCAGGCAGGAGGGAATGCAGGGTGGCCCGCCGGGGAGTCCACAGCGCGGAGGCCGCCAGGAGCAGGAGAAGCGCGTCACAGCGAATCGCCTTGCAGAAGGCGGCGATGGCTTCTGCAAGGCGAGAGGACGGAGAGAGAATCGCCGATTCAGTGCGCGCCGCTGCCCGTGACCACCGCAGGGATCGTCTTCAGAACGATCTTCAGGTCGTTGCCGAACGACATGGTGTCTATGTAGAGCAGGTCCAGTTCGATCCAGTGGTCGAACGAGATGTTGCTGCGCCCGCTGACCTGCCAGAGACAGGTGAGGCCGGGCAGCACGGCGAGCCGCTTCCGCTCATGCGGGCCGTAGGTGGCGACTTCGGAGGGAATGGGCGGGCGCGGGCCGACGATAGACATCTCGCCGCGCAGCACGTTGAACAGCTGCGGTAGTTCGTCCACGCTGAATTTGCGCAGCAGGCGGCCGACCGGCGTCACGCGCGGGTCGTGCTTGATCTTGAAGACCGGGCCGCTGGCCTCGTTGAGATGCAGGTACTTCTCCTTCTTGGCCTCGGCGTCCACGCACATCGAGCGAAACTTATAGCACCAGAAATGGCGTCCGCCGCGCCCGACGCGCACCTGCTTGAACAGGATCGGGCCGGGCGAGGTCAGCTTCACCAGCAGCGCCGCGAGGAGCATGAGCGGAGAGAGCGCGATCAGCAGCAGGGAGGCAAAGACGAGATCGAAAGCGCGCTTGAGCCAGGCGTAAGAGACCTCTTTGCAGGGAAAGTCCGGGTCGGTGAAATCGGGCGCGAAGCGGTCGAGGGCCGGCGTTTCCGGCGCTGGCGCGGGCCGCGTGAGGGTCGGGGTCTCTTTGTTGGCGCTATTTGGCACAGCGTAGTGATAATTCAGTCCGTTTTTCGAGCTGTTTGCCGTTCCGGAGTGTCCATTTCCGTTAGTATGTATAGGCGTATCGCGATCCGGGGTCACCCTGATAACGGGCGTATTGCTGCCTCGAAGAGTTTCCATTCCGATCTCCGCAGTACCGTATGATTGGGTGGACGTTCCGCCCCGCCGACGCCTCAAGGCCGTGTAGCGGAGGCAGTTGATCCAGACGATGGTTCGGGTCTCTGTTCTCGCCCCTGAGCCGCATAACAAGGCTGCTATCAGGGAGCCGTGCGATGGACAAAATCTGTCTTCCCCTCGGCAACATCGAGAGGGCGGCTGCGCGCCTACTGGGGCCGCAGCAGCGGTTCGGCTAAGAGAGGAGGGGCCGTCTGCCTCTCCGCCAGGGCCAGGCTCTCCTCCGCTTTCAAGCCGGAGCGCACGGGCATCGTAAAACTCGACAACAGATCACGCCGCGCCACCCGGATGCCCGACGGGTCCGGCATCGCCGGGGCGGAGGGCCAGAGCGCCTCGATAAACACGTCCGTCTGAAAGGGCTGCGCGGCCTGCCGCAAGCGCAAGGCGCGCGGCGTCTCGGAACGGCCCTGTCGGGCGACTCCGAAACGGCGTGTCTCGGAAGGCCGGATGACATGGGCCAGGGCTGCCGCAGCGCGTTTTGTCATCGTCTAGAACCTCCGTTCCAGCGCGCCCGATGACTGCTAGAGCGCATCGCCTGGCTCCCTCATCGGTACAGTCTGCGGAGCCTCATCGAGAAGCAATGCATTTTCTGTGCCATTGCCTCCGACTTTATTTGGCCCTCTCATTTTTTTTCGTTTTTTCTTGGGCCTGTCCCCAGGTATTATTCCGTAGAGGGCGCGGAAACATCCAAAGAAATCCCACCGGAAGCCGCCAGACCGCCGATGACCAGCGTATACTCCCCGCGCGGGGTGTGCGTGCGGAAATGGGCGACCGCCTGGGCCAGCGTGCCGCGAAAGCAGGTCTCTCCGGAGCGCGTCAGGTCGCGAACGATAGCGACGGGACGTTCCCGGCCCAGCGCGGCCAGGAGGTCGCGCAGGGTCGCCGGCAGGTAGGCAGGGGACTCGTAGAGCAGGAGCGTGCGGGATTCGCGCGCCAGCGCCGCAAAGAACGCCCGGCGATCCGCGCGGCGGCGCGGGGGGAAGCCGTCGAACGCAAAGCGCCCGGCGGGCAGGCCGGAAGCGACGAGCGCGCTGAGGGCGGCGACCGGGCCGGGAACCGGCTGGACCGGGATGCCGCGCGCGATGGCAGCGGTTATCAGAGACGCGCCGGGGTCGGCGATGGCGGGCGTTCCCGCGTCGGAGACGAGGGCGAGATCGCGTCCGGCGTGCAGAGCGGCGAGCAGCGTCTCTGTCTGATGCGGCTGGCGGGAGGAGCGATAGGAGACGACTTCCGTGCCGATTCCGAAATGGTCGAGCAGCTTGCGGGTCACGCGCGCATCCTCGGCGGCGATAAGGGGAACCTCGCGCAGCAGGCGGAGGGCGCGCAGAGAGATGTCTTCGAGGTTGCCGATGGGAGTGGAGACGAGGTAGAGCGTGCCGGGGTAGGAAGGAGGCGACGGGGCCTCCTCTGCGGTCACGTTCGCTGTGGCCGCAGAGGAGGAACAGGCGGTCGCCCGGCGTGGAGGCGCAGGGCGCGCGGGGTTCATGGCCCCGATTTTCCGGCGCTGGGAGCGGTCGGGGCGGCGGCGTTGGGAGCGGCAGGCGCGCCTGTCGCGGACTTCGCGGGCGTCGTCGGGGCCGCCGCGGCCGGTTTGGCCGGAGCTGCGCCTTTGTCCGCCGTGCCGGTGGCAGGCGCTTGCGCCGGTTTGCCGCCGGTCGCGGGCAGCGTGACCGTGCCGGTTCCGCCGCCGGGCAGCGTCATGGGAGGCGGCGCCTGCTGCGCCTGCTTCTTCTGCTCCGCCGCGATCTGGACGGTCAACTCCTTGACTTTGGCCTCGGCCTTTTTCGCCTCGTCCGGCTTGTTGACGCTGTTGAACCCGACGATGAGATGCCGATACACCTGCTGGGCCTCCTGCATGGTGTTCAGATCGTAGGGCGGCGCGTCGCCCAGGAATTTGGCGATCTTCTGGTACTGCTCCAGCGCCTTGTCGTCCTGCTTCTTCTCGCGATAGAGATCGGCCAGTTTGAACCGGATGTCGCGGTTTTCGGTGTGCCTCAGCACGACCTCGTAGAGCTGGATCAGCCGGTCGCGTATCTGATCTCTTTCGGCGGGCGGCGCTTTGAACCGCTTCTGTTCGAGGCTCTGTGCGACGATGAGGGCGGCGGTATCGTCGTCGGGATGCCGTTTCAGCATCGCCTCGAATTCGGCCTCCACCGCTTCCTGCTTCTTCTGACGCTCTTCCGGGGTCTCTGCGGCCCCCACCATGTAGTAGTCATAGTAGGCTTTTTTGTCCGGGTCTAGGATCTCGATCTTGGCGTTCTTGACCAGGTCGGTGATCAGTTTCTGGAACGCCTCGCCCGCCTTCTGATTCTTGACGTTCTCTACCTCTTTCTTCGCGTCGAAATCTTTGGGCAGGTTGGTGCGGCGATCCAGGACTTTGGCGAAGGCATAGCCGTTGCCGAGTCCTGTGACCTTGACGACCTCGGTAAGCTGGCCCTTCTCCGTCTTATGGATGGCTTCATCGAAATCCTTGCCCATAAAGAGCGTGCCGAACTGCGGGGGCGCTCCCTGGAACCCACGGTATTCGGGCCGCCAATCGCTGACCCCGCCTTTGCTGGCGGTCGGGTCGCTGGAGTTGGCGCGGGCGATCTGCCCGATGTCCGCGCCCGCTTTGACCTTTGCCAGCAGGTCTTCCGCCTTCTTCTTCGCCTCGGCGTCCGGCAGTGGTTTCGGCCCTTTGAGGCCCGGAGGAATCGGCCCATTGGCGGCGGGGATGACGACGAGAGCGTACTTGACTTCGGCGTACTGTTTCTTCGCGTCGTCCTCCGTGACCTGGATACCGTCCTTGATGCTCTTTTGAAGCGCGGGTATCAGCAGTTGCTTGGAGAGCGCCTCGCGGAATTCGGAGGCCGTCATGCCGAAACGTTGCTGCACGTTCTCTTCCCACTGCGCGTCGGAGATGTCTTTGCCGAGGGTAGCGCGCGCTTTGGCGATGGCGCTGTCAATATCGCCTTCGGCAACGCGCAGGCCGCGCTTCTTAGCTTCCTGAATCAGCACGTCGGTGGTGATCAGGTCGTTGAGTACCCGCCCCTGCATCATGGCGAAACCCATGCCCGGCTCGCTGCCCCGGCTGCCCATCTGCGCCGCCATCTGGTTGAACTCTCCGGCGGTGATGGGTTCGCCGTTGACGGTGGCGATGGGGGTGTTCTGCGCGACGGCAGGATTCGGCGTGTTCCCCCCGCGCCCATACTGACTCAGGCTGAAGCCGATGACCAGGGGGATGGCGAAGGCTGCCGCCAGCGCCCATCCGCAGCCACGACCCATACGGGTGAACATGTTGCGCCATGTGGATATGGATAAAAGATCAGGCATAAATAGACGATCCTTCTACGAAAAGAGAGTGAGAACGCCTGACAGAACGGTTCCCTCCCCTTACGAAGGGGAGGGTCAGGGAGGGGTTCCGTTAGGCGGACTTAGGTCTGTAGATAACGCTGCAAGGCGGCCAGGCAGGGGCGCGAGCCTTCTTCGGGTGTCCCCTTGCCGTCCGGGCCGCTGCCGGTCGCCGGGATGTAGTGCGTCTCCAGCGAGACGTAGCCGGAATAGCCGTCGCGCTTAAGGGCGGCAAACTGCGCCGGATAGTCGAGAACGCCCTCGCCGACGATGCAGAATTTCGGCTGCGGGCCGCGATCCGGCGTCTCTGTCACGATGCAGTCCTTGATATGGATGTGCGCGATCCAGGGCTTGACAGCCTCATAGCCGTCGGGGAAAGGCTTTTCGCCCGCGCAGAAGGCGTTGCCGGGATCCCAGCAGATCTTCAGGTGGGGCGAGTTGATTTCGGAGACGATGCGCGCCGCCTCCGCGCCCGTGCCGACGAAGCACGCGCCCTCGTTTTCCAATACGAGCGTGACGCCCTCTTTTGCGGCGATCTCGACCGGCTCCGCAAAGGCGTCCACGATGCGCCGCTCGATCTCCGGGGTGTAGAGGTCTTTTTTCCAGAAGGTGAAGACGCGGATGAGATCGGTGTCGAACTCATGGGCCAGTTGGATGCAGCGCCGCAGCATCTCCAACTGCTGCTCCATGCCGCGCGGTTTTGCCAGGTGCATCCGGCGCTCTTCGTTCTCTTCGGTGGGGGTCTCCTCCGCAAACAGGTCGCACTTATAGAAAGGGGTCGCCAGGCAGACCACCTTGAGATTGCGGGCGCGCAGGGCGGCTTTGGCGCGCGCGGCCTGCTCGTCCGAGAGGTCGGCGATGTTGGTTCCCCAGAGTCCACGCAGTTCCGCGCCGGTCGCGCCGTACTCCAGCAGCACATCGAGCGCGTGTTCAAACTCCTGCGAGATTTCGTCCGTGATAGCGGCCAGTTGCATCGTTGTCACGAGCCTCCTCCCAACCCTTGATGTTCTTACTGAAATTCGGCATCTGCGCGCCGAATCGTTCCAGTTTACTGCAAATGGGCGGGGTTGTCAATTGGCCGGACGTATTTTGACCTTCCGGGGGAGCCTCAAAGGAACTGATGCATGGAGGAGGGAACGAAGTAGAGGGCCAGCGCGACGAACAGGCCGACGATGAGAATATACTGCAAGCGCACGCCGCGCCAGCCCGTCAGCAGGCGGGCGGCGAGGTAGACGACGTAGAGGAACCAGGTTCCTATCGAGGCGAGGGTGTGCGCGTCCAGCAGCCAGGAGCGCTGCGGAGAGCCGGATACGCCGCCCTCGATCGCGCGAAGGATGCCGAGCGCCAGGCCGACGGTCAGCAGAGGCAGGGCCACCGCGACGGCGTGATAGGCGACCGAGTCGAGCGTCTCCAGCGGCGGCAGGCGACGGAACAGGCCCTTGATATTGCGTGCCTTGAGCAGCCGATTCTGCACCAGATAGAGCATGGCGCAGCCGAAGGCCAGCACGAACAGCGCGAAACTCGCCAGGATCGCCAGGACGTGCAGCGTGACCAGATGGCCCTTGAGCGCGGGCGTCGGGGCGACCGGGCCGCGCGCGTGCGCCAGGCCCCAGGACAGCAGCAGGCTTGCCAGCAGGAGCGCGACCGCGCCGACGGCAGGCAGCCGCACCCGCAGGTCGAACGCCGCAAAGACCAGCGCGATGATCCAGGCGGCCACCGAGAGCGTGCCGAACTCGCTGGCGAAGGGCGAACGGCGCGTCGCCATACAGTGCGCGCCGATAGCCAGGAAATGGATGGCAAGGGCCGCCAGCAGCAGCGGACGCCCGCAGCGCGCCACGCTCATGGGGACATTGGCATCCGGCAGCGCGGTGGGCGCGGAGGGAGCGCGCAGGAAGAGAAACGCGCCGTAACAGACGGCGGCAGCCAGGTAGATGGCGAAAGCCAGGGCGGTCAGCCAGGTCGAGTTCATGGGCGTGACTCCACCGTATTGCAAGGCGCGCTGGACTGGATCTCGACAGCAGCCGTCGGCAGCGACGGCGCGGCTGCGGCCTCGTCTTCAGCAGCCGTGTCCTGCGCAGACGACGCAGGCTCCGCCGCCTGCGCCAGCCCGAAGATCTCCCGCGCCGCCGTCATCAGATCGTACTGAATGCTGGCCGTCTCCTCGATAGCCTGGGAGGTCTCGCGCTTGAGTCGCAGGATGGGTTCGCGGGCCACCTTGTTCATCATGGCGCGGGTCGCCGCTTCGATATGCTTCCATTCGCGCTCGGAGAGAGACCCCAACTGAGAGCGCAGCAGGGCCAGTTCCTCCTCCCGTATCCGCGCCAGCCGCTCCTGAAGCAGCGTGATGACCGGCGCGGCCTCCCGCGTGCGAAACCAGGCCAGGAACTTCGCGGCCTCCTCCGAGGCGATGGCGTCCGCCTTCTCCGCCTCCTGCACCCGCCCGCGCGCCTCCTCCGCAACGACGGCCTCCAGGTCGTCTATATTGTACAAAAAGACGTTGTCCAGGCCGTTCACGTTCGCGTCAACGTCGCGCGGCACGGCGATGTCAATGAGGAAGAGCGGCTTGCCGCGCCGCTTGCGCAGTACCGGAGCGAGCGTCTCCCGGCGGATGATAGGGTGGGGGGCGGCGGTCGAAGAGATGACGATGTCGGCGGTGGCGAGCGCCTCCATGAAGGAGTCGTACTGGATGGCCTGGCCGCCCAGTTTCGCGGCCATGCTGACCGCCTTTTCGTAGGTGCGGTTGGCGACGACGACGAAGCGCACGCCGTTCGAGACCAGGTGTTTGGCGGTCAGTTCGCTCATCTTGCCCGCGCCGAGAATCAGCACGCCCGCGTGGGAGAGGTCGGAGAAGATGCTGTGCGCCAGGTCTACCGCCGCACGCCCGATGGAGAACGCGCCGCGTCCCAGCGCGGTCTCATGGCGCACCCGCTTGCCGCTGGCAAGCGCCTGCTGGAACAGCGCGGCCAGGATCGGCCCGCAGGTCCCGGCCTCCTGCGCGGCCTGGAACGCCGCGCGCACCTGACCGAGAATCTGCGCTTCTCCCAGCACGAGCGAGTCCAGCCCGGCGGCGACGCGCATCAGGTGGGAAGCGGCTTCCGGCCCGGCCAGACAAACGAGGTGTGACAGAAAGGCGGATTCGGGGACATTGTGAAATGTGGAGAGATACCGGCAGAGGGTGTCGTGCGCGGTCTGCGCGCTGTCTGCTTCAATGACGGCATAGACCTCCATCCGGTTGCAGGTGGAGAGAACGACGGCCTCCCGCACGCCCGCGCAGGCGACCGCCGCCGCCAGCGCCTCCGGCAGCGCGTGGTCCGCGCAGTTCAGGCGCTCGCGCACGGCGATGGGCGCGCTATGATGGTTGAGACCGACGAGAACCAGCTGCAATCGAATGTCTCCATGTTGTTCACCCTCATCCCCGACCCTTCTCCCTTTACCGCTCGTACCTCGCTAGGGAGAAGGGAGCCAAACAGTCACGAGTGCGCTCTAGTTCTCCCCTCTCCCTTAAAGGGAGAGGGGCCGGGGGTGAGGGTAGAAGCTGCCGCCTTTACTCCTTCTTCGGGAGAAGGGCATAAGGATGGTTTCAACGCCTCTTCAATAAGAGCCGCGGCCCGCGCCCGCGCTGCTTCCGGCGGCCCGGCGCGCAGGGCGGCCAGCAGTTCCGCCTCGGCTGCGACCAGGCGGGCGAGCGCGGCGCGGCGGCGGGATACGTCCTCCGTTCGTTCTTTAATATAGCTGCGCATCTGGCCCAGAAGTTCCACGAAGTCTGCGTATTCCGGGCCGAAACGGGCCTCCAGTTCGTCGCAGAGCCGCGCGGCCAGCATCGGACTGTGGCCGCCGGTGGAGACGCTGAGGCAGAGTTCGCCGCGCCGCACGACCGACGGCACGAGGAAACGGCTCTCTTCCGGGGAATCGGCCACGTTGACCGGGATGCCGCGCGCCCCGGCGTCCGCCGCGACCTGCGCATTGACCCTGCGATCATCGGTGGCGGCGAAGGCCAGAACCACCCCGTCCAGATGTTCCGGCGCGTAGCTGGCGATGCGCGCCTCGATCTCCCCGGCTTCGGCTTTCGCCTGTAACTCCGGCGTAAGGCGCAGGCTGACGACGCGCACGCGCGCCCCGGCTTCCAGCAGGCCGCCGACCTTGCGCGCGGCGACCGCGCCGCCGCCGACGACCAGGCACGTCTGATCTTCCAGGTTCAGTTGGATAGGGTAGTAGCGGGGCATGGCGCGGCCCGAGCCTAACTGCCGTTCTCCGCAGAGGCATGGCTTTCGGCGGCGTCCAGGACCGCCTCGGAGTCTTCGGAACGCTGCCGCAGGCCGTTGCCGTTTTGCAGGCTCTCATCTTCCGCCGCGTAGGGCAGGGTCTCGGCGAGAATCTCGTCCGCTGAGAGATGATAGGACAGGACGGCGAGTTCCTGAAGGAAAGAGACGTTGCGCACAACCACATAGTCCGGGACGCGCAGCAGCACCGGGGCAAAGTTGAGGATAGCGTGGACGCCGGCATCTACCAGCAGATCGGCCACATTTTGGGCGGCGGAAGCGGGGACGGCGAGGATGGCGATACGCGCCCGCAGTTTCTGGTTGACCTCTTTGACGCGCACGACATCCAGAATCTCCAGGTCCCAGAGCGGACGCCCGATCTTGCCGTAGTTGTTGTCGAAGACGGCGACGAGGTTGAACCGATGCTCTTTGAGTCCGGGGTAGCCGACGAGGGCGGAACCGAGGTTGCCTGCCCCGACCAGGATGACGCGCTGTTCCCGATCAATCTTGAGGATGCGGGCGATCCGGCTCTGCAAGTCGGAGACGTTGTAGCCCACGCCCGGCTTGCCAAATTCGCCGAAGTAGGAGAGGTCCTTGCGGAACTGCGCCGCATTGATGCCCGTCTGCCGCTCGACCTCTGCCGAGGAGATGGTATCCACCTCGGACTGTTCGAGGTCTATCAAGAAGCGCAGGTAGGTTGCCAGGCGCTCCAGGGTCGGCACAGGGACTTTGCCATTGCTCATGGGACTCAAATCGCCACCTTCATTCTGCCTGGTACTGCAAGGCGTGCGTGCGGCGTGGGTCGTATACAGGACATACCGGGAAATGCGCTCTTTGTTGCAGTATACCCGCGCCCGCTAAGTCCCGTCAAGCGGTTTGTGAAATAGATAACAAAGCAGGAGGCGGTGAGACCTATCCTCTGAGGCCGTGTCGAGGCGTGTCTTTTGTCCCGATGTGTTGACATTCGGATGACGCTGCGTTAAAATCAGGCGCAATCGAATCTGCTTGAAGATGGAGGAAATCTCATGCGGCCCCTTCCGAAGTCTGTTGATTCCCCACGCGCTTTCACGCTGATCGAACTGCTCGTCGTCCTCGCCATTCTTGCGGCGCTGGCCGCCATTCTGTTTCCCGTGTACGTGCAGTCGCGCAACCAGGCGCGGCGGACGCTCTGTCAGTCCAACCTGAAGCAGATGGGCGCGGCGTTCGCGATGTATGCCGCCGATAACGACGGCCTCTTTCCCTGCCCGGGCGGGCTGCTTTTCGGGAAGACCGTCGAATCGGCGTGGCTGCTCAGTTCCGGGCCAGGGATAGGCAAGGACATCGGCGGAATCTATCCCTACGTGCGGCAGCGCGGCAACGGCGGGCGCGAGAACCTCTGGTCGTGTCCGAACGCGCTGCCCGGCCCGCAAAACGCCTTCTCGCCGGGGCAGAACTTCGTGATGAACGACTATCTGCGCGCCTGTCATCCGGGCGAGGCGGAGTTTCGCCATCACGACACGCTCTGCGGCAGCGCCTATGCAGGCGGCATCAGTCCCGACAGCCTGGGCCATCCGGTCGCGGAGACGATCCTGCTCTATGAGGCTGCGCAGCACCGCACGCTGCATAACGTGAACCGCACCGGCTCGCCCTTCTTCAACGATGGGCCGAGCGCCACGCCGCCTCTCTGCATGGGAATGCCGCAGAACTATCATGCCGGCAAGTCCAACTTCCTCTTCTGCGATCTGCACGTCAAATCGCTGTCGCCGGGCGCGACCTGGGCCGCTGCCGATCAGTCCGCCTTCGAGACGTTCAACAAGGATTGCAAGACGCTCGCCGCTGTGCTGGCGACCGGCGACTATCGCGGCGGGCAGGCCGTCAGCCTGTGGAACCCGCAGATCGCCGGCGTGGTCTATCCGTGAACCCGGATTATCTGAACTGTGATTTATGGGATTATAGGATGGACTATGATGAGACCAAACCCAATCGTGGTAATCATTTAATCCGACTAATCACAGTTCAGACAATATTCAGACAGGAAGCAGAGCGCGGCCAGCATCAGGCGCGAAAAAATATACGAATTTTTTTGGAAGAGGCCCTTGACAAAAAAATGAAAAGATGTTAATCTTCACTAACCCGCGTTAGTATCGCGGGTTACTTGAACGGACGCTTTGTTTATTCTGACCTATCCTGGGGAAAAAGCAAACCCATGCCATCGCGCCGAGTACGCATGAGCGATGTCGCTGAGGCTGCGGGCGTATCTCGCACAACGGCGTCTTTTGTTCTGAATGGCCGCCACGCCGGTATACCCCTTGCCACCCAACAGCGTGTCCTCAAAGCTGCCAGGGAACTCGAATATCGTCCCAACTCCTCGGCGCGCGCCCTGGCGACCGGGCGCACGCACCGCATCGGCATCGTCCTGAACACGCCGGAGAGCTTCTCGGCGCGCGATGCCTACTTCACGGAGGTGCTGGCCGGAATCGTCAGCAGCGCCCCCCGCTATGACTATAACCTGCTGCTGCATACGGCGCACTATAAGGACTGGCGCGCGCTTGAACTCGATATTCTGAGCGGCAGCGCGGACGGCGTGATCCTCGTGGGCCGCTATGCCAGCGACGAACTGACGGCGGCGCTACTCGACGCGGAGTTCCCGACCGTCTGCACCTCCTATAGCATTGACCATCCCCGATGCCACTCCGTTGACTGCGACAACGAGATGGCGGCTTTCCTGAGCATCGAGCATCTGGTCGGCCTGGGGCATCGCGATATCGCCTTTTTCTATCCCGGCCATGATATTTCGTGGGGCCGCGAGCGCCTGGCGGGTGCGCATCGGGCCATCGAAGCCCTGCAACTGAAGCCGGAGAACCTGCATCTGTTCGCCTGGTCGGAGACGGAGCGGCCCTCGCTGGAGTGGTGCTACGCGGCCATCGAGTTCCTGAAGACGCAGACGCCCTCGCCGACCGCCATCGTCTGCTGCGAGGAGATTCGCGCGCAGCGTCTCGCGGAACTGCTGCCGGAGAACGGCCTGCGGGTTCCCGAAGACATCGCGATGATCAGCTTCAACTCGACGGAGGTCAGCGCCCGCGCGAATCCGCCCCTGACCTCGGTGAGCCAGCCCTTGCAGAAGATCGGCGCGGCGGCGATGGAGATGCTGGTAACGCTGATCGAACACTCCGAGACGGTAGAACGCTGCCGCCGGTTCCCGGTCTCGCTGGACATTCGCGAGTCGTGCGGATATACCCGTCGGATGGCCGCCGTGCGCGTGCCGGTGGGAAGCCAGCAGCGCGAGGCCAACCTCGATCCGGGCGTGCGATGAAGCGTGACCGCCCGGATCGCTCCCAACGCAAGATAGATTGCGTTCTCTCGCTCGGCCTCTGCACGAGACGACGACCTACTACGATAGAAGGGAGGAACGAATGGCCGTAAAGAGCGAAAAACCTTCTTTCGGTAAACAGAAAGCCGGTTTGCCCGCCATCATTATCGGAGCCGTCGTGCTGATCGCATTCCTGGTCTGGATGGGTTATCGGGCATTCGGCCCGGAACCGAAGCCACCGCCCACCGAAGCGGCCAAAGCCTATGACGCCTGGTGGGACAAGATCGCCAAAGAGAGCGGGGGCGACATCAGCAAGCTGAGCCAGGAGGACATGAGGAAGCTTCAGGCGACCACCTATGGACATGGGGAACAGGCATTGAAAGCCTACGCCCAAGAGCATGGCTATACCAAATAAGATGTGTTCTTGAGGTCTGAGTCGGGGCCTCATCCGGACGCACGCCTCCGGCAGGATGCCGGAAATTGCTCCCGTACTTCGAGTCGGGAGAGGATTGAAACAACCAACCCTACAGGAGAAGACAAGAAAGGAAAAGGAACAATGAGGTCGTCCCAGGTAAGACAGGGTTTTACCCTGATTGAGTTGCTCGTTGTTATCGCCATTATCGCCATCCTCGCCGCCATTCTGTTCCCGGTCTTCGCGCAGGCTCGCAAGCAGGCTTACAAGGCGACGGGAACCAGCAATGTCAAGCAGGCGTCTCTTGGCATCCTGATGTATTCGCAGGACTTCGATGAGAAGATGCCGCGCGCCGGTTGGGGCTGCCAGAGTTATACGAACGGGAATGATGGTACCATACCGCCCGGAGGTGAGAACTCCTGCGGCGCGACGGAGTGGCAGAACGTCATCAACCCTTATGTGAAGAACACCGGCATCTACCAGAATCCGGGAGATGGCAGTTCGCACGATTTCAGCTGGGGTACAGACCTGAGCGCCAGCGACGGACACTTCAGCATGGTCATTAACGACCTGCTGTCCCACCAGATGCCGACGAATGCGCTTGGCTATGCCAACGCTGGCAAGCAGGCCCATTTCGCTGATGGTTACTCCCAGGCCGCGATCAACGCCCCTGCGGACTGCGTCCTGCTGATGGAAGGCCATTGCGGATGGAACAAGCTGGCGGGCGATAGCAGCAGCCTCGCATGGGATACTCCGACAGCTGCTGGCAAGACCTGCCGCCAGGATCCGGAAAGCAAGTTCTGCAAAGAGCAGACAATATCCGGCTACCAGACCCGCCTGTTCGTTCCCTATGGCTACGGCGGCGATCATGTGAATGTCGGCCTGCCCTTCTACTCCAATGGCGGTGTAGTGGCGTTCACCGATGGTCATGCCAGGTTCATCCGGTATATGGACAGCAGCGGCAATCCTACGCTCTGCTCCACGCTTCCCTGGACCAAGCATATTGACGCGCTCCAGCGCGGCGCCGAGAAAACGCAGAACTACTGCGGCGGGGACAATCCTCCCGGCAACCAGTCTTCGGATGGCTCGCAGCAATCCAACTGGAACTAGGCCCTCACCCCCTGACCCCCCCTCTCCCAAGCTTGGGAGAGGGGGAACAATCCGTTCTATGGCAACACTCTCCTCCACGTCTATGAAGTCGCGTTCCGCTGCGCCGCGCAAGCGGCTCGTTTTCCTCCTGGTGATCCTCGTTCTTCTGTCCGGCGTCGCCGTCTATGTGCGGACACTCCCGGCCCGCCGGGAGAAGGCGCTGCGCGCCGCGACGCTGCCCCAACTGATCGCCCTCTCGAAACAGGAACCGAATAATCCGCGCGTCTTCTACCATCTGGGACTGCGCTTGCAGAGTGTGGGCCAGCTTCCGCCTGCTCGCGCCGCATTTGAGCGCGCCGCCGATCTGGACGGGGACGATGAAGACGCCTGGCTTGCCTGGGCGACGGTGGCAGGGAACCTGGGGAACGAGCAGGAGGCGTTCGGCGTTCTCAGCGCCTATGTGCAGGCGCATCCGAAATCGGCGCGGGCGCACCTGGCTTGGGCGACCTTCTACTATGCGCAGGAGGCGCTGCCGCGCGCCTACGAGGAGGCGCTTGCCGCCACAAAGCTCGACCCGAAGGATGGCGCGGCCTGGCGTCTGGCCGGTATCTCGGCCCTCGGGCTGGAGAAATATGTCGAGGCGGAAGACGCCTTCCGGCAGGCCGTCAAGCTGGCTCCCACGGACTGGCGCGCGCTCATCGGCCTGGGCGACGCGCTGGATCGCCAGGAGCGCAAGAAGGAGGCCCTGGACTGGTATCGGAAGGCCAGCGAGGCGGCTCCCAACGAACCCGTTGCGACGCTGGCGGTGGGGCGCACCCAGTTCAAGACAGCCGCGACGCCCGCCGAGATCGCCGCCGCGCGGCAGACGTTGGAACGGGCCGCGCAGCAAGACCCGAACAACGGCCAGCCGCTCCTATGGCTCGGACGCGCCTATGTGCGGGAGGGCAACTGGAAGCAGGCGCAGCAGGTTCAGGAGCGCGCCGCCCGCCTCTCCCCCGATGCTTTCGAGGTCGCTTACGAGCTGCAGCGCATCTATACGCATCTCGGAGATAAGGCCCGCGCCGCAGAGCAGGCGAAACGGCATCAACAACTTCATGCCTACGCGCTGGACACCTACAATATCCTGGCCCGCCTCCACGAAGCCAAAGGCGACCTGGATCGGCAGTTGCGGCTCGAACTGTCCCGGAAATACGCCGCGCATGGCGACTACGCGAAGGCGGCGCGCGAGTATCGGCAGCTGATTCGCCGCGCGCCCGATCTGGCGGTCGCCAGGCGCGAACTGGCGGAGGTCGAGCGCAAGCTGCCGCAGACGGCGAAGGCGCTGCCTCTGGCGATGCCGGGCGCGGCGGCCAATGTGTCGCTGACGACGCTGCTTCAGGATGGCGAGGCGATGCTGGCGCAGAAACGCTATGCCGAAGCGCAGAATGCTTTTATGACGGCGCTGCAGCGCGACCCGAACCAGGCGCGTGCGGCGGAGGGGTTGGGGCTGGCGCTGGCGGGGCAGGGCAAGAACGACGAGGCGTTCAAGGTGCTGACCCGCGTGCTGGAGGTGGAACCCACGCGCCCGAAAGCGCAGTACACGGTGGCGCAGTTGTACTACGATATCGGGCTGCCGGACGAGGCGACCCACCGCATGGAAAAGCTGGTCAAGCAGGTTCCGAACAACGCGGAGTACGTACACGGCCTCGGTATGTGCTATCTCAGCACGGAGCAGCCGCAGAAAGCGGCGGAGAGGCTCTCCCGCGCCGCGACGCTGTCCCCGGAAAATGCGGGCTACTGGAGCGACCTGGCGACGGCAGAACTGAAAAACGAGAAGCCGGAACTGGCCGAGACGCACTATCGCCAGGCGGCGCGACTGGCCCCGAACGATCCCGATACGCTCGTCGCGCTGGGCAAGTTCCTGCTGGATCGCCAGGCGACGCCTGCCCGATTGCAGGAGGCGGAACAACTGTTCCAGAAGGCGCTGTCCGTCCGCCCGGAGCATGAGGACGCGCTGCTGGCGATGGGCCGCTTGCAGGTCTTGCGCAAAAAGCCGCAGCAGGCCGTGACGCCGCTCGAAACGCTCATCAATCGCAACCCCGATCAGACGCAAGCCTACTATCAGCTTGCCAAAGCCTACGATCAGTTGGGCAACAAGGCGCGCGCGGACTACTGCCGCAAGCTGTTCCGGGTCATCTCCGAGTTCCACACCGAGCGCGATAACACCGAGGAGCAGGTGCGTATGCACCGCAAAGACCCGGCCCTGCGCCTCAAACTCGCCCGCCTCTACGCGCGCGGCGGGCAGAACGCCAAAGCCATCAACCAGTTCCAGATGTGCCTCTATCTCGACCCGAAGAACGCGGCGGCGCGCAGGGAGTTGGAGGCGCTGGAAGCCCATCTGAAGGCGACCGGCCAGATGGAGTCCGTCACCGCCTTCAACAACATGGTGAGCGCGGCGCTGAGCCGGAAATAAGGCCCCCCTCTCACAGTCTGAACTATGATTTATGGGATTATCGGATGAACTATGATTACGTCTGGTTCAATCATAGTCTATCTCATAATCCGAACTAATCACAGTTCAGACAGTCAGAGGGGGGCCTATTCGCCATGCCCTTGTGGTAAACTATCGGTAGTGTGAGGGAGAAAGCGAGGGCAGGGGCCGTGAAGATCGAGGTCGCGGTCGGGCAGATCAAGCCGCGCAAGGGCGATTATGAAGGCAATCTGCGGCGCGTGGGCGATCTGTTCGCGCAGTTGGAGGAGGACGCGCCGGAGACCGATGTGCTGGCGCTGCCGGAGACGGCGCTCTCCGGCTATTTTCTGGAAGGCGGCGTGCGCGATGTCGCCCGCACCCGCGATCAGTTGTTCGACGACCTGCTTCAGACCTACCGGGAGCGCGTCTCGCGCCCGGACGCCGCGCTGGATGTCTGCCTGGGCTTCTACGAACTGGGCGAAGGCAAGTACTACAACAGCGCGCTCTATGCCACCCTGACCGCGCAGGACATCCCCTCCAAGTCACCGATACATCAGGCCGGAATCCGGCACGTCCACCGCAAATTTTTCCTGCCCACCTACGGCGTGTTCGACGAGAAGCGGTTCGTCTCGCGCGGGCGTTCCATCAACGCTTTCGCTTCCCGGTTCGGCACGGTCGCCGTGTTGATCTGTGAAGACGTGTGGCACTCCATCTCGGCGACCATCGCCGCGCTCAAGGGCGCTCAGGTGATCTATATCCTCAGCGCCTCGCCGGGGCGGGAGTTCTCCGGGCAGCATCTCGGCAACGTGACGCGCTGGAACGTGCTGCTGCCCGGCATCGCCGACGAACACAATGTCTGGGTGGTCTATTCGGGGCTGGTCGGGTTCGAGGGCGGCAAGGGGTTCACCGGCTCCTCGCAGGTGATAGACCCCTGGGGCAACAGCCTGGTGCAGGGTTCCGTGACGGAGGAGTGCCTGGTGCGCGCCACGATGGACTTAGAGGATGTCGCGATCGCGCGCGCGGCGTCGCCCCTGCTGGCCGACCTGGAGGCCGCGCTTGGCGATGTGACGATGCAGTTGGATCAGGTCGCTCGCATACCCTACAGAGAATAGGGCGCGGGCGATGGAGCAATCAATGGAGCGTCTACCGATAGTCTGCGCGCCGCCGCTGAACGTGGAGGCCGACGAAAATCTCAAGGTCAACGAGCCGCTGCTGGCCGAGTGGCTGATCGCCTTCCTGCGTGATGAGATCGTGCGGCGGCGCGGCTTTACGAAGGGCGTCGTCGGGCTGTCGGGCGGCGTGGACTCGTCCCTGGTGGCCTTCCTGCTGGCCCGCGCGCTGGGGCCGGAGAACGTCTACGGCATCCGTATGCCCTACAAGACCTCCTCCCGCGAGAGCCTCGAACACGCCGCGCTGGTGGCGGAGGCGACCGGTATCCACATGGATACCATCGAGATTACCGACGCGGTGGAGGGCTACCTGAAGTTCTGCCCGGACGCGGACGGGAGGCGGCGCGGCAACGTAATGGCCCGGATGCGGATGATCGTCCTCTTCGATCAGAGCCAGAAACTCGGCACGCTGCCGGTCGGGACGGGCAACAAGACGGAGCGCCTGTTCGGTTACTTCACCTGGCACGCCGACGACTCGCCGCCGGTCAATCCGCTGGGCGATCTGTATAAAACGCAGGTCTGGGCGCTGTCACGCTTTATGGGCGTGCCGGATGTCATCGTCAGCAAGCCCGCCTCCGCCGACCTGATCGTGGGCCAGACGGACGAGACCGATTTCGGCATCTCCTACCACAAGGCCGACCGCATCCTGTTCTATCTGCTGCGCGGCTTCACGGCGCAGCGCCTCGTCGAGATGGGCTTTCCAGAAAATGAGGTCGCCCTCGTCAAGCGCAAACTGGACTCGACCCACTGGAAGCGCCACCTGCCGACGACGGCGATGCTCTCCTCCACCTCCATCAACGACTACTATCTGCGCCCGGTGGACTACTGAGGCGGAATCCAGCGGGGAAGAAAAAGCGGCGCGTGCCATCCGGCACGCGCCGCGTCTCTCTACGGCGTGCCTTTCGCGCCGTGCGCCTTGAGCCGCTTGATGATCGCTTCGTGGTGGAAATGGGCGGCGCAACTGAGCGCGGTCATGCCGGTATCCGACCGCGCGTTCACATCGGCCCCGCGTTCCAGCAGCAGGCGCACGACGGGCGCGCGGTTTTTGGAAGCGGCCAGCATGAGCAGGGTCTGGCCGGTCGGTTCCGGCATCCCCGCGCCGGACGGCTCCTGGGTATTCAGGTCAGCGCCTCTGTCCAGCAAGAGGCTGGCAATCGCGGTCTTGCCCTTGCCGACGGCGATCCAGATGGCGGTCGTGCCGTAACTGTTCTTGAGGTTCGGGTCGGCTCCCCGGTCGAGGAGGAGACGCACGATGCTCTCTCTGCCGCTCCCCGTCGCTTTCATCAGCGCCGTTTTGCTGTGCCTGTTGAAGCCGTTCGGATCGGCTCCCGCGTCTAGCAGGGCGTGAACCCGTGCGCTGTCGCCTGCGGCGGCGGCTTCGGCAAGTTCGGCTACTTTGGGGTCGGTTTTCGTTTTCATCGGGAGGCTTCCTTTGGGTCAGAAAAGGTTGTATCACCGAACTCCACGCTCGCTGCCAGAATCGGAACGCGCTGCCGAATCAGAAGGCGTGGCGGCATTCAGCGCAAGCTCCTCCGGGGAGGGAGGCTCGAACCACGACCACCAGAGGTCGAGTTGCTCCTCGGTGACTACGAAGGTTCCCGGCGGGAGAGCGGCATTGCGCCGCGACAGCCTGGCCCGGAGTTCCTCACGGCTCACGTCCAGAAAGCGCAGTTCGACCTGCGCGCCCTGCGCCTCCGCCTGCTCCCGATAGTATTGCCGCTCCCCCCGCGACCAGAAGCCCCATTCCAGAATGACATCCACGCCGAACGCCAGGACTTTTTGCGCCATCTCCCACTGCACGGCTTCCACTGGAGTACGCAGCCTGTCGAGTTCAGCCTGATCCGACGCATCCGCGATGATGGTGGCGATCCATTCATCCGGGCAGAGCCGCAGCGCGGGCCGTTCCTGCTCAAGCTGCCTGGCAAGTGTGGTCTTGCCTGCACCGGGCAGCCCGCAGATCAGAAAGAGAGTCGCCATAGGCAAGTCAGACTTTCTATGAAAGCCGGGCATTGAAATACCCGTCTGGGAGGCGCTGCGCGCCAAGCGTCCTGGCGGACGCACTCGTGTTAGAAGCCTATCCCTTCGTATGCAGGCAAGCAAGATACGCAGGGAAAAGCCTGGAACGGAAGTCCGTCCGCAGGACGGTCAGCCGCAGGCTTCCCAGACGGGTATTTCAATGCCCGGCCTTGCTATCCCGTTACCGCGCCTTCGGAAGCGGAGCGGACGGTATGGGCGTATTTGGCAAGAACGCCGCGCGATTCTCGGATGGCCGGCTTGGTCCAGGCCGCGCGCCGCCGTGCCAGTTCCGCGTCGTCGAGCGCGACCGAGAGTTCTTTGGCCCCGGCGTCTATGGTCACCAGGTCGCCATCTTTGAGCAGCGCGATAGGCCCGCCGACCCAGGCTTCCGGCGCGACATGGCCGACCACCAGGCCGTGCGTCGCCCCGGAGAACCGCCCGTCGGTAAGCAGGCCGATGCTCTCGCCTAAGCCCTGCCCGACCAGCGCCGCCGTGACCGCGAGCATCTCGCGCATCCCCGGCCCGCCGACCGGCCCTTCGCCCCGGATGACCACGACATCGCCCGCCTGTATCTCCCGCCGCTGCACCGCCGCAAAGCACGCCTCCTCGCCCTCGTAGACCTTCGCCGGGCCGGTGATCTTCCGCTTCTTCAGCCCGGAGGTCTTGGCGACCGCCCCATCGGGAGCCAGGTTGCCGCGCAGGATGACGATGTCGCCGGAGGGGAACAGGGGCGCGTCCAGCGGCTTGACCACGCTCTGCTTCCGCTTGTAGACGCTGACCACCGACTTGAGGTTTTCCGCCAGCGTCTGGCCCGTCACGGTCAGACAGTCGCCGTGCAGCAGCCCGGCATCGAGCAGCGCCTTCATCACCGCCGCCGTACCGCCCACCTTGTGCAGATCGAACATGACGTAGGGGCCGCTCGGCTTGAGGTCGGCGATGTGCGGAACCTTCGCGCCGATGCGGTCGAAGTCGTCCAGGCTCCACTCCACGCCCGCCTCATATGCGATCGCCATCAGGTGCAGCACGGCGTTGGTCGAACCGCCCAGGGCCAGCGCCACCGTATAGGCGTTCTCCAGCGACTTGCGGGTGATCAGGTCGCGCGGGCGGATGTTCTGTTCGATGAGATTGACCAGCGTTTTCCCGGCCAGGAACGACTCCCGCTCCTTCGCCGCCGAGACGCCCGGATTGCTGGCGCTGTAGGGCAGAGAGAGGCCCATCGCCTCAATGGCGGAACTCATCGTGTTGGCCGTATACATGCCGCCGCAGGCTCCGGCTCCGGGACACGCGCCGCACTCGACCTTATGCACGCCCTCCTCATCCAGCTTGCCCGCCTGGTACTTCCCGACCGCCTCGAAGATAGAGGCGATGTCTATGTCCAGGCCGTCCTCGCCCGTTCCCGGCAGGATCGTGCCGCCGTAGACGAAGATGCTGGGGATGTTGAGGCGCGCCATCGCCATGACGCAGCCGGGCATGTTCTTGTCGCAGCCGCCGAAGGCGAGCAGGCCATCGTGGTTCATGCCGCCCGCCACGATCTCGATGCTGTCCGCGATGACCTCGCGCGAGACCAGGCTGTAGCGCATACCCTGATGGCCCATCATGATGCCGTCGGAGGCAGTGGGAGCGCCGAATATCTGCGGCACGCCCCCTCCTGCGCGGATGCCTTCGCAGCCGTGCTGGGCCAGCCTATCGAGGTGCGCGTTGCAGGGGGTGATCGTGCTGAAAAGAGAAGCCACCCCGATCATCGGGCGGGTGAAATCGTCGTCGCGGAAACCGACGGCGCGCAGCATCGCCCGGTTGGGGGCGCGGCTGATGCCGTCGGTGGTCAGGCGGCTGCGCCGCTTGCCTTCTTCTGCCATCGTCTGCTCCTTTGGTGTTTCTAGCATCTCGAAAGTTCGCCGCCGCCCGCTCCCTTTCCTCCGGGCAGAAGCTGCCTCATCCAGGCAGAGAGGGTGATCCAATTCGGCAAAGCGTATATTTTGAACTTGACGCCCTGAGAGGAAGAGCGTCGAATACTGATGTATCGCATTACTGATGCTTGACACCAGTATGCTTTTATGCTACCATTCCTCCTGTGATCCACGACTTCCGCTGCAAAGAAACCGAACGGATATGGGGCGGAGAGACTTCACGGCAATTCCCGCCAGAAATTCAACGCAGAGCGCGTCTCAAGTTGCGTATGCTTCAGGCTGCTGCGGATATTCAGGACCTTTTAGCGCCGCCAGGCAATCGGTTGGAGGCGCTGAAAGGGGATCGAGCAGGTCAGCACAGTATCCGTATCAATGATCAGTACCGGATCTGTTTCGTCTGGCGAGATGGCAATGCCTATCAGGTTGAAATCGTGGATTATCATTGAGAGGGAAAAATCGTTGGCAAGACTTTCAAACATCCATCCAGGCGAAGTGCTGCTGGAAGAGTTTCTGATTCCTTTGGGTATCACCCAGTATGCGTTGGCGCGTAAAATCGGCGTAGATCAGGGACGGATCAGTGAGATCATCAAAGGCAGACGACGCCTGACACCGGAAACGGCGCTTCGACTTGCTGCCTTTTTCGGCACAACACCACGCTTCTGGCTCAACCTTCAGGATGAGTATGACCTGGAAGAGGCGCGGAATCGCCTGCGCACACAATTAGAGCAGATCGAACCTTATCGTGTGATGAAAGCATCCGCTTGACTGCTGTCAGCTCTTTCTATTCTCAACAGTATAGTACAACAGTATGAGGCACGCGCCGCCGAGCAGGAAGGCGACTGTAACCACGCCGGAATCCTTGAAGATGAGGGCCGCACCTGCCGCCGCCCCGATTGCCGCCCACCCGCGCGCCGTCCAGGGCCGCTGCTGCAAGACGTTCCGCAGCGTCTCCCCGATAAGCGCCCGCGCCGCCAGCATCGTCCCGACGATCACCGCCGCTGCCAGCAGTATCCAGAGCGTGAAGAGCAGGCGCAGGTTCATGGCGATCTTGCGGGCGGCGATCTGGGCCAGATAGCCGGGGCCGCGCCCCTCGGAGGCCGCCTGAATCGCCGCGCCGGAGTGCGAGACGCCGCCCGTCTGCGCCAGCGCCGCATCCAGCGCGCTGAACGCGAAGGCCAGCAGCAGCCCTGCCGCGATACAGCCGAGCGCCAGCCGCACCGTCGGGCGCTGGCCGCGCAGAATCGCCGCCCCGATTCCGAACCCCGCGCCGGTCGCCGCCAGGCTGCCCGCATTCGCCCCCAGTCCCGGCCAGCCCAACAGCAGCATCAGCAGAAGCCAGCCGAGCGCCAGTAGCAGGCGCGGGCCGCGCCCTGCATCTCCGGGAGGATAGGGGAGGCGGCGGTCGTCCAGCCAGGCGAACCCACCCGCCAGCGCAAAGGCGAGCAGCGCGCCCAGATACTCGTTGCCCACGCCATAGTAGCGGATCCCGGAGAGCGGATAGCTGCTGAAGAGCGAGTCTTTGAGCAACGGCTGCCCGGCCAGCGTATCGCCCGCCACCAGCGCCATGCCCAGGAAGGCAGCAACGACCGGCGGCGAAACCCGCAGCCGCCGCGCCGTCAGATAGCACGCCGCCGTCAGGACGAGCATCCAGGCGACGATGCGCAGGCCGTACTCGAACAGCGTCGGCGGCACGAGCAGAGGCGCGAGCAGCAGCGCGGTCGGCAGCGTGAGAAAGAACACAAAGCCCGGCGCAAACCGGTGTGACGCCTCGGTTCCGCCCCGCCTGCGCGCGATCATCGCGCCGAACACCAGGAACACGCAGGCCGCGCCGAGCGGCAGCAAGATCGGCACGGTCGCCCGCCCGTTCAGCGCCGCGACGTACTCCAGCCGCGCCACTGCCGCCACGCGCATCGGGCCGCTTACAAACGCAGGCACAGAGCGCAGAGGCCGTCCGACCATCGTGAGCGGAACCGGCGCATCGAGCAGCCGCAGGATCGTCGGCGCGATGTCCGTGTTGGCGACCAGTCCGGGCGTGCGCGTGGTGGCGGAGGCGAGCAAACCGGGCGGAAAATGCGGGCCGAGGGCGAGGATCGGCGGCAGACGGCCCCAGGCGGTAGGATGGCGGGCCTCGTCGGCAGGCGGATGCGGCGAGATGAGCAGAAGATCGGCCTGCTGGCCCTCCTGCTCCAGTCTGCCCATCAGCAGGAACATCAGGATATTCAGGCGGCGCAGGGCGGCCTTGCGCGCCGCAAGATAGTCGGCCAGATGGAGACGAGACCGCACTGCCTCCGCCCGCGCCGTATCCCCCAACTGGATGACGACACAATCGGCGTCCGATTCCAGCGCCGCCTGCATCAGCCGCACCGGATCGTCCACTCTGCCGAACGGAGCCGCCGCCTCCTGCCGTGTCAGCGGGAGAACGCCACTGCCCTGGCCCGCCGCATCCACCGTCAGCAGCGCTGCGCGCCGCCCCGGAACGTCCGTATCCGCACTGCCCAGCGCCCGTGTTCTCACCGGAGGACGCGCCAGCGTCAGCGCCGCGCCCAGACGCTCCTCTGCCAATCCCCGCCGCATCAGCGAAGCAAAACCCAGATGAACAATACCGTAGGGTAGATTCCCTGCCGAGATCAGCCCGATTCGCCGCGCAAAAACCTCGCGCGCAGTCCCTCGCTCGCCCGCAACCGTCTCCCATCCATTGAACGCCTGCTCGTCCGTCGGCTCGCCGCGCGCCTGCTGCCCCACCGCAAGCGTCAGGGTGGCCGCCGTCGGCGTCTTCGGCCCCGCGACCGCGCAGTTCATCACGCCGAGCGCGCCGGTCTCTGCATAGTGCGCCAGGTGGGGAAAATCATTACTGCGCAGATCATCCAGCGTGAGGGCATCGCACACAATCACGATGACACGGGGCCGGGAAGCCGCTTGGCTGCAAACCGGCAAAAGGAAAAGCAGAAGAATCCACAGATTACACAGATTTACACAGATTACAGACAAAGCAGATTCAAGCCGTCTGATCCGTCTCATCCATGTTCCTCAGCATTTGTTCTTCATCTGTGAAAATCTGTGTAATCTGTGGATTCTTCTGTTTTTGGGCTAGTTCTGGCTCATCTGCGCGGCGACCAGGCGCGGCACGGCATCCAGCGCCTCCTGTAGTTTGCCGGGATCGCGCCCGCCCGCCTGCGCGAAGTCGGGCCGTCCTCCGCCTCCTCCGCCCGCGATCTTGGCGACCTCCCGCACCAGATTGCCTGCGTGCAGGCCCTTCGCCGTCAGGTCTTTCGTCACCTTCGCGGCGAACGCGACCTTGCCATCCTGCGCCGTGCCGAGGACGACCACGCCGGACGCGAGCCGCTGCGCCAGGCGGTCGGCAGCGTTCGCAAGCGTCTCCGCGTCGGCGTTGTCCAGCGTCTGCACCACGACCGGCACGCCGTTGACCTCCTGTGGCTGTATCTCGGCGACCTGGGTGGCGCCGCCCGCCTTCAACTGGCGGTTCTGCCGCTCCAGCTCCTGCCTCTGCTGGATCAGGCGCTCTGCCGCGTGGACGACATTGTTCGGACTGGTCTTCAGCAGCGAGGCGACATGGGCAAGCGTCTCTTCGCGCTGATTGACATAGTCGTAGGCTCCTGCGCCCGTGACGGCGACGATTCGCCGCACGCCTGCCGAGATGCCGCCCTCGCTGACGATCTTGAACAGGCCGACCTGCGAAGTGTGGCTGAGATGGATGCCGCCGCACAGTTCGATGCTGAATCCGGGTATCTCGACCATCCGCACCGTGCTGCCGTACTTCTCCCCGAAGAGCGCCATCGCGCCGCGCCGCCGCGCCTCTTCAAGCGGCACATCCTCATGGATCCGCACGTCGAGATCGGCCAGAGCCTCCCGGTTCACGATGGCCTCGACCTCCCTGATCTGGTCGGCGGTCATGGCCTGCGGATAGGTGAAGTCGAAGCGCAACTGCTCCGGCTCGACCTTCGATCCGGCCTGATGCACGTCCGGGCCGAGAACCTGGCGCAGCGCGGCGTGCAGCAGATGCGTGGCCGTGTGGTTGCGCATGATGGCGCGGCGGCGCGCGATGTCCACGCGGGCGCGCACGGGCATATCGGGAGTCGCCTCGCCTTCGAGGACTGTGCCACGATGCAGCCAGTAGCCGTTGTCCTTCTGCGTGTCCGTCACCTGAATGACGACGCGGCAGGTCACGTCCCCGGCCT
>Ga0070741_10006375_pt1 | contig 25377 bp, 21 predicted proteins | sample Coa_R1_4_FD_66440 | JGI IMG/M metagenome (GOLD analysis project Ga0070741, IMG submission 66440) | Surface soil microbial communities from Centralia Pennsylvania, which are recovering from an underground coalmine fire - Coalmine... | ecosystem: Environmental > Terrestrial > Soil > Unclassified ... | reverse complement strand
ATCGGGCTGACCATGCAGCTCTGGAACCAGCGGCGGCTGCCCGAGCTGGCCTCCGAGGGCGGCGGCGGGCGTTGCTGCTCGCTCGACGACGTTTACGACGCTCGCCGTGTCGCCGAGACCATCGGCATCCCTTATTACGTCGTCAACCAGGAACAACGTTTCGAGCGCGACGTTGTGCAGCCGTTCGTGCAGGAATATCTCTCCGGCCGCACGCCGATTCCGTGCAGCCTTTGCAACAACCACCTGAAGTTCGACCAGCTGCTGATCACGGCTCGCCAGATTGGCGCCGATCTGCTCGCCACCGGCCATTACGCGCGTGTCGAGTACGATGACGAGCGTGGTCGCTGGCTGATGAAGCGGCCGGCCGATCTTGCCAAGGATCAGACATATTTTCTCTTCGGGCTGACCCAGGAGCAGCTCAGCCGCACCTTGTTTCCGCTGGGGGCGATGACCAAGCCGCAGGTGCGCGAGGCGGCCCGCAGCCACGGTCTCGCTCTCGCCGAGAAGCCCGAGTCCCAGGAAATTTGTTTTGTCCCGGGCGGCGACTACAAGAAGTTCCTCGACGCGTATCTCGCCGAGAAAGGCGAGTCGCTGCCGGATACTGCCGGCGAGTTGGTTACGACCGGCGGGGAAGTGATCGGCGAGCACAGCGGCATTCACAACTTCACCGTCGGACAGCGCAAGGGCCTCGGTGTCGCGACGGGTTCACCGTTGTACGTAATCCAGATCAAGGGCGACACACGGGAAGTGGTGGTCGGCGACGGCGATCAGCTCTATTTCCGTACCCTGCGTGCGCGCAAGCTGAACTGGATTGCGGTGGATGACCTGCGCAGCCCTGCACGCATCACCGCGAAGATTCGTCACCGTCACGAGGCCGCGCCCGCGACTGTAGAGAAGATCGCCGACGACGAAGTGCTGGTGACGTTCGACGAGCCGCAACGCGCCATCACACCGGGCCAGGCTACTGTGTTTTATCAGGGGGATGTAGTTCTCGGCGGCGGCTGGATTCTTTAAACCCTCTAACCACAAAGGACACCAAGGATCACGAAGGAAAGGGAACTTCTTCGTCGCACTTTGTGTCCTTTGTGGTTAGCTTTTTTAAACGAAGAGTTCGTCTTCGGGGACGCCGGTGCCGTTGCCGCGGCGGCGTCCGCGGCGGAACAGCGCATCGAAACCCACCGTCAGACCGCTGACAATTCCCGACAGCTGCCGCACCGGCGAAATGACTTTGTGATGCACCGCTTCGCTGACTTCGTCCACGCGATCGAGGGTGCGTCCCACCACTTCGTCAGCACGAATCACCTGCAGCCGCGCGCGGTCAATGACGTCACTCAAGGTTGCGTCGATGCGTTCCATCTGTCCGCGCACCATGCTGGTGGTGGAGGCAATATCGCTGACTACCTCTTCGATCTTCCCACGCGACGACGACAGCAGCGCCGAGGTTTCGCGCACCACCGGCATGACGTTGGTCTGCACCTGTTCCGCCAGCGATTCCAGCCGGGCGCTGGTCTTGCGCATGGTCAGATACATGGCCAGAAGCACGATCGCCTGCAGCAACACGGCTGCGGCGGTCACGGCAATGAAGATGTTGAGGTTTTCCATAAACTTCCGAGACCCGCTGCGGCGCTTCTAGAGATTTTTCGGAGCGCCTTCGGTCGTGGCTTCTTTATACGCCTGCCGGCCCGCTTCGTAAGCTGACTTGAATTGTTCGCGCTGCTGATTGAGAACGTCCCGACCCCGGTCCGCCCAGTCGCCCGCTTGTTCTTTCGCCTGACGCGCGCGCGCCTTCACAAACTCACGGCTTTCCTCTGCCTTGTCACGAATGGCTTCGCGCATCTCACTGCCGGAGCGTGGCGCGTACAGAACTCCCACCAGTGCGCCCAATCCCAGTCCGGCCAGAAACCACATGAAACTATTGCCGTTGTCATCAGACATCTTGAGCCTCCTGCAGCTGGATTAAACCTCACGAATGCTAGCACCCACTACCTAGAAATACAAACCCGCCACAGGCTCTGTTCTGATTACCTCCGTACTATTTCAGAGCGAAAAATTCGCCCATCGTACGAGCTAAAAGCGGATAGGTACCGGTTGTTAGCGAGCAAGTCTTTACGGCTTTTGTGTCGGTCTGAGCAGAACTTCACTGACGAACGATTGCGGAGCCTGAGTCACCAGCATCGCCACCACATGAGCCACGTCGCTGGGTTGCAGCATCTTGTTCGGATCTTTGCCGGCATGCGGGCTGAATTCGGTATGCACCGATCCCGGGGAGACGACGGAGACGCGAATGTTGTGGGCACGGAGTTCCTCCGCCACGGAATAACTCAGGCCGTTCAATCCCCACTTGGAGGCGGAATACGTCGCGGCGTTCGGCAAGGCATTCTTTCCCGCCAGGGAGGAAATGTTGACGATGTGCCCGCTGCGGGCCCGAATCATCATGGGCGCAAATGCGCGGATGCAATAGAACACCCCCCGCAGATTCGTGTTCATCACCTCGTCCCAGCCTTCCGGTGGCATTTGGTGAAGCGGTCCGCCCGGACCGCCGATTCCCGCGTTATTGACCAGGATGTCGGTGCGCCCAAACCTGGTCTCGGCATGCCGGGCGAACTCCTCGACCGAGGCCAGATCGGTTACGTCGCAGGTTTTGAATTCGCAAATTCCGCCCGCCCGGGAAATTTTCTCGGCCACCTGGCGCAGCGGCGCTTCGGTACGACCGCACAAGACGCACGTTGCCCCGGCCAACGCCAGTTCACTCGCGATCGCGGCACCGATCCCGCGCGCTCCTCCCGTGATCACCGCTACCTGTCCGCGGATGCTCTGGCCCGTGTTTGCCATGGTGTTTCTCCCATTTCATTCTCGCACTGCGCTCGCCAGGGCGGGACAAACATCCAGAAAGGCCCAATTGTGCATCTTAGACAGCATCGGAACTCAAAATGGGAAGCAACTTGCCATAGCGCCACCGCGTCCTTATAATCCCGCTTCTCCGCCGTTTGCCTTAGTCCGAATTAGAGTTAGCGAGACAAGGGAAAGAGAAGCCCGGATTTTGCGGCCGTGAAGCGAGTCGCAGTTGAACAGGGGCGAGCGGGAGATGCCGGGTGCGCCGGGCCGTAAGCCAGTCGTTATTTTCCCGTGAATTTTAAGGAGTCATCCATGAAGAAGACGCTTGTCACGATTGTGCTTGTGCTTGCCGCGGTCGCGTTCGCCCAGACCCCACAGGCGCAACCGGCTGCGCCTCAACAGCCCGCTCCCGCGGCCACTGCCGCCCCAGCCGGCCAACCTGCACCCGCCCAGCAGAAAAAGGAAATCAAGGATCCCGCCGAGTACAACGCTTACGTCGGCGCGGTGCAGCAGCAGGATCCCAACGCCAAGATCAGCGGCCTCGAAGCTTTTCTCCAGACTTATCCCAACAGCGTCATGAAGGAAGACGCGCTCGAGCTGTTGATGGCCTCCTATGAGCAGACCGGGAATACGGCCAAGATGGTGGACGCGGCCAACCGCGTTCTGCAGGCCAATCCCAATAACCTTCGGGCGCTGGCGCTACTTTCCTTCAACGCGCGCCGCGCCGCCGAAGCCGGGCAGAACGCTCAGCAGAATCTGGCCCAGGGGGCTCAGTACGCCGAGCGCGGACTCCAGGCCCTGCAGACTGCGCAGAAGCCCGAAGGCATGTCCGATGCCGATTTTCAGAAGTTGAAGACTCAGACCAGTAGCATCTTTAACGGCGTCGCCGGCATGAACGCTCTGCAGACGAAGAATTACCCCCTGGCCCAGGAGCGGTTGCAGGCGGCGGTGGATGCCGCTCCCAACGATTTGCGCGATGTTTATCCTCTCGCCTTAGCGTATCTCACCGCGCCCAAACCTGAGGATGTGAAGGGTCTCTGGTACATCGCGCGCGCCGCCAATCTCGCGGCCGGCGGTACGGCGCAGGCGCAGATTACCGCCTTCGGCAAGAGCCGCTACACGAAGTACCACGGTTCCGATCAAGGTTGGGCTGAGCTTCTGGCGCAAGCCAAGGCCTCGCCCACCATGCCTCCGGGATTCACCATTGCCGCGGCCCCGCCTCCACCCACCCCCGCGCAGCAGGCTGCTGACCTGGTGGCCAGCAAGGCCGTGAAAGACATGTCTTTCGCCGAGTGGGAGCTGATTCTTTCTTCCGGGAATCAGGAAGCCGCCGACAAGGTGTGGAACACGATCAAAGGCGTGCCTCTCGCCATTGAAGGCCAGGTCATCACCGTGACCCCGAGAAAATTGGAGCTGGCTGCCAGCGTGGACGATATCGATCAGAAGCGGGCCGACGTGGTTTTGAACATGAATGCCGCGCTGACTGCCGCGCACATTCCCAAAGCCGGCGCAACCGTCCAGTTTGAGGGGACCCCGATCAGCTACGAACCGAATCCCTTCATGTTGACCATGGAGAAGGGAACGTTGCTCATTAAAGGAACGCCCGCTCATAAAGCGCCGGCGCACCGCCGCACTCCACGTTCGCACTAGGGAAGCTTCTTGTAAACAGAGAAGGGCAGCCGGTTGGCTGCCCTTTTTTCATGGATGATTTCGTTCCAGTGTGTGTCTAGCGAGCCGCTTTCTTCTCGATGGCAAGCGGCCGGGCGCTGCGCGGAGGCCGCCGTACTCCATCCCGCAGCTGCCGTACGTCAATCTTCAACTCGGAGATGGTGCGGCTCAGCGTATTGCGGTGCATTCCCAGCTCGCGCGCGGCGCGGCACTGGTTTCCCTTGTTTTCCTGCAGCACCGTCAGGATGAACCGTTTCTTGAATTCGCGCACGGCCTCGGAATAAAGAATGCCGCTCTTGTACATCTGCACTATCAAGGCTTCCAGCTGATCTTTCACGGCGACTCTCTTTCTTTGTATGAAGGCTAAGCCTGATTAAGTTTCCGCCCGCCTAGTGCGTCGCGGATACTCCAGGCGATGAGCCCGTATCGCGGGAATCGCGAAGGTGCTGCATTACTCCCATTCCCTGACGAAAGCGCGCACGAACTTCGGCGGGCGCGACCCAACTCGCCGCGCGAGCCAGCACTATAAAGTACGGAGCCAGTTCCGAGCCGGATAGCCAGCGTGATCCCGGTGCAAACGTGGTCACGGCAAGCAAAGTGACCGCCACCAGCAATGCTCCGCGCAGCAGGCCAAATGCCGCGCCCAGCAGGCGATCGAACCAGCGCAGTCCAGCTTTCTTCAACAGCCAGCGGAAGATCCGACCCACAATCCCCGCCAGGATTACCACTGCCAGGAAGATCACCAGAAAACCCGTGATCTCCGCCACCCACTCGGACTTGACGTAGGGAGTTACCCAATCCGCCAGGCGACGGTACTCCCAAGCCGCCAGCAAATAACCTACGATCACGCCCGCAAAGGAAAATACTTCGTAAAAAAACCCCTGGGACGCGGCCAGCAGTACGGAAACCAGTATCGTGCCCAGGATTACCCAATCCGCCAGGTTCATTTCTTCCGGTTGAACCTCGCGGCCGTTCTACAACGCAAGCTCACGCCCGGTCAACTGACGGTACGCCTCAATATATTTCTCGCTGGTTTGGCGAGCCACTTCCGGCGGCAATGCCGGCGCCGGCGGCTGCTTGTTCCAGTGAATGCTTTCCAGGTAATCGCGCACATATTGCTTGTCGAACGAGTCCTGCGCTTTTCCCGGGGAATACTTGTCGGCCGGCCAGAAGCGCGACGAATCCGGGGTCAGTACTTCGTCCGCCAGCACCAATCCCGCCGCCGTCTTGCCGAATTCAAATTTGGTGTCGGCGATGATGATGCCCTTCTGCCGCGCATAGTCCGCCGCCGTCTGATACACGCGCAGGCTCAGATCGCGCAACTCCCGACTGAGCTCGGAGCCCACCAGCTTCGACATTTCCGCGAACGAGATATTCTCGTCATGTCCGGTGGTCGCTTTGGTCGCGGGCGTGAAGATCGGCTCCGGCAGCTTATCGGATTCTTTCAATCCCGCCGGCAAATCGATTCCGCAAACCTTGCCGCTGTGCTTGTATTCCTTCCATGCTGATCCGGAGATGTAGCCGCGCACCACGCACTCCACGCCAATCATGTCGGCGCGCACCACCAGCATCGAGCGTCCTTCCAGTTGGTCCTGATATGGCCGCAGGTTCTCCGGATAGCGGTTCACGTCGGCGGTGACGAGGTGATTGGGCACGATTTTTTTAAGAAAATCGAACCAGAACAACGACATTTGTGTCAGCACCCGCCCCTTCTGGGGAATCCCGGTGGCCAGCACATAGTCGAAAGCGGAAATCCGGTCGGTGGCTACGAAGAGCAGGTGTTCGTTGTCGGTGCGATAGACGTCCCGCACCTTGCCGCTCGCGTAGAGTTCCAGGGTGGGGAAATCGGTTTGCAGCAGGGCGGAGTCGAGTAGTTGGTTCCTCATGAAGTAACTTTAACAGAGCAAAATCGTCGCGTATTCTAGCTGTCCTGATTTTTTTGTCAACGCCCCTCATCACTGATTGTGGTTTGCCTGCTGCTTCTCTCGAAGGAAATCAGTTGACAGAATGTGCTGACGAGGGAAATGCCCGTCTGGAGCTGGTTTCGGCGGAGTTGTTTGTGGAAAACCGATGCGGCTCGTGGACACTCTACTGGGCGGCGCCTGGAACGATATATCGTCTTACGACATAGTGAGCGACTGCGGGACCCGGGTTGCCGATCTCCCGCCGTTACTCGGTCGCGATTTGCCAGCCCTTGTCGCCGCGCACCAGGGTGATGGTTTCCTTGCTGGGCTCCACGTGATAGAAATTCGCGCCGTACTTCTGGATCAGCGTAGCCCGGTCCCAGGTGTTGAAGCTCTTCACCGTGGAACTCGAGGCATCGAACATCTCGCCGATCTTGTTCGGTTCCCACTTCCAGGTGTAGTTCACCACGGCGACGGTTGGGCTCTTCATGGTGATTTTGGAAATTTCCTGCAGCCTGCGTTCCGCCAGGGGCACGAAATACACATCGGTGCCATCCTTGTCTTTCCATTGCCGGAAATCAGGAATAGCCTGGAATTCGTGCAGCGCCACCGCGCTGACCATAATCGGCGTTGCCCGGCCCTGCTGCTTACCGATCTTCAGCAGGCCGGCCTTTTCCAGCAGCCGGTAATGCGGGTCTCCAGGGCGTTCGTTGACGCTGGCAACCACCATGCCACCGTGAAACTGCACGCTGGCCGGGCCTTGCGCTTTCAACAGTGCGGACACCACCTGAGTGGCTTCCGCCGGCGCCAGGTGCTGGCGGCTTTGCATGAAGAGGTAGGTAACCAGCCCGACGATGGTTCCTAACAAGGCGAGAACCAGAAACAGCGGCCCGAATGACCGCTTCTCCATTGCTACTTCAGCTTCGAACATAGCGGACCTCCGGCGGGTCAGCCGGCGGATTGCCGTCGTTCCCGCAGCTGTTCAGAGTATTAGCAACGGCGCACCCGATTCAGTGACGTAGCTCACACCTGCAATGCCCAGGGCTTACCGTGCGGAGATTTACTGGGTAAGCTGGAAGGGATGAGAGCGGCTACGCTTCGCTCGAAGATGCGGCGGATGCCGCCAGCATGGCGCGGAATAGCTCGGGGACTTCCAGCTCTTCGGCGCGGATGAGTTCTTCCGCGGTCCTTTGCCCGCGGATATCGGTGATTTTTCCCTGCTCCATGACCACGATAATGTCGCAAGCCTTCAGCGTACTGAGCCGGTGCGCGATCATGAAGATGGTGCGTCCCTGCATCAGTTTCTCGGTCGCCCGCAGGATCGCTGCCTCCGTGCGCAGGTCCACGGAACTGGTGGGCTCGTCAAGGATCAGGATTGGACTGTCGCGCAGAAACGCTCTCGCCAGTGAGATTCGTTGACGTTCCCCGCCCGACAAACAGGCGCCGCGTTCGCCCACTTGCGTGTCGTACCCGTGTGGCAGCTTCATGATGAATTCATGCGCGTCCGCCGACATAGCTGCCGCCATGATTTCCTCGTCGGTAGCGCTCGCTCGACCGTAGGCGATGTTTTCGGCGATGCTGGCCGAAAACAGCACGGGTTCCTGCAGCACAATGGCGAACTGGCGGCGCAAATCGGCGATTTTGTACTGCCGCACCTCGTGGCCATCCAATATGACCTGTCCTTCCGTGGCATCGTAAAACCGCGTCAGCAGGTTCAATAGCGTGGTCTTACCCGCGCCGGTGGTTCCCACAATGCCGACGCGCAATCCCGCCGGCACCCTGAAGTCGATGTTGTGAACCCCGCGCGCACTCCCAGCGTAGTGAAACGACACGTTTCGGAATTCAATCTCGCCGCGTGCCCGCACCAGTTGTAACGCGCCCTCTTGCTCCACGATTTCCGGAACTTCATCCAGCAGACCAAACGCGCGATCAATACTCGCCAGCCACGATTGCAAGTCTGTAAGCCGCGTGCTCACCAGCCGCAGCGGCTCGTAAAACTGAGCCAGGTACGCCATCACCAGCACCAGGTCGCCTACCGTGATGATTCCCGCTCGAACTTCGTGGGTGCCCATTAACAATGCGGCGGCTGTGCCCAGCGCGAGAGTAAATCCGATCGCAAGGTTGTATTTTCCCTGGATGATGGCCAGCCTTACCTGACCCTGCATGCGGCTGCTCGATCGCCGCACGAATCGCGCATGTTCCCGGTCTTCCTGCCCAAAGGCCTTCACCACGGGCAGTAAACTCAAGACCTCCTGCACCACCGACATCGCCGAACTGTCGAGTTCCTTTACTTGGTAAGATCCGGAACGCACGCGGTGGCTGCACCAGCGCGTCAGAAGAAAGAGCACAGGCGCGACCGCCAATGCCAGCAGCGCCAGCCGCCAATCAATTCGCTCCAGTACCACGATCATTCCCAGCAGCGTAAACACCGCCGTGGTCAGAGGCACCAGGCCCTGGACCATGACGTTCTGAATGGCGGGCGTGTCGTGCTGGATCACGTACGTCGCATCCATGCTGCCCGTGCGCCGATCCAGCGAGAGCGACAGCCGCTGCGCGTGTTGCAGCAACTGCGCCCGCAGATCCCAAACCAACTTTTCCCCGGTGTAGGTTTGCAGCCACCAGCCCGCCAGGCCTTGGAGGTGCATCAGCAGACTGAGGCCGAGCAGCAGAGCGATCGCCACCGCGACCGCAAGGGCTGTTGCGTCAGCATGTGGAAACCAGCTCGTCAAAAAAGGTGGCAGCGGGTGCTTGCCGATGGCATTGTCGACCGCGATTTTCAGCGGCAAAGGGAAGAGAAGTGCGATGGGAGTCGAAAGCAGGCTTAAGAAGAGGATTGCGCCCAAATGCGGCCAGCAAGCTCGCGACTGATGCCACAGCCGCCGGTACAGCTTCCAATCGCTTGCTCGCCTTGGTTCCTGGGGAAACACCGTGTTGTTTCCAACATTTCAAAAAACCTGCCGCAAACACAATGGGGGATATGCCTTAGGTTTTCTTAGACGTATCGGCATGATTTGCTTTGACCGTTCGTCGGCATCCTTCTGACCGAGACTGTCATCCTGACTTAGACCGAGACTGTCATCCTGACCGAGCGCGATCGAGCTTGCGAGGGAGCGCCAGTCGAAGGACCCCGAGTTCGTTCACTCACCAGAAAAATTGACAGGCTTTTCAACGACGGTGTGCTGATCTGGGAAAGCTGCGTGCACAGCGTCATCCGTGACAGCCATTACCGTGTCACCCCCGCCACAGTGTCCTCTCGGTGACACGTTCGCTTGAAGCCCACGCCTGAGCTAAGCCCCGTGGTTTCAAAAGACTGACCTCTGGCCAGCTCCGTGCCCTTACTCCGGGCGAACGACACGGAGGACGCAATGAAAACCAGCAGCCAGCGCGGTTCGAAAGCGCAGCTAACGCAGTACTGCCTGGCTCTGGTTTTCCTGATCGGCCGCGCTCTGGCGCAAACCAATTCCGCAGCCCTCCCCACCGCGCCAGAGTCGCCCCGCCGCCAGATTATCGTGAGCATCGCCGACCGCAAGCTCGCGTTGCTCGACGGCAACCGTATCGTAAAGATTTATCGGGTTGCGGTCGGCGCAGCAGAGAGTCCAAGCCCGACCGGCGATTTCGAAATCGTGAACCGCCTGGAGCGGCCAACCTACTACCACCCGCACAAAGTGATTGCTCCCGGTCCCGACAATCCATTGGGCACGCGCTGGATCGGTCTCAACAAAAAAGGATTCGGCATCCACGGCACGAACGAGCCGCGCACCATCGGCCGCGCCGCTTCGCATGGCTGCATTCGTATGCGGCAACGCGATCTCGAGGAACTCTTTCGCCGGGTGCGTGTCGGCGACGAAGTTCAGATTCGCGGCGAGCGCGACGAAGTTACCGCGGAGATTTTCCGCGATGCGCCGGCCGCCACTGTGGCTGTGAATTCACCAGCCCACACCGAGATCATAGGACAGTTTTGAAGTTGAGGTTTAGCAAGAGGGAAAGGGGTTGCCAATGAATGAAGTCATGGATCTCTCGGAAATTGCGGTAGTCACGCTGACGTCGTTTGCGCTCGCGCTACTGCTCACCACGTTGCTCATGAAGCTGATGTTCAAAGCCATGCAGACGCTGCGCATGGTGGACGTCAGGGAAATCGAGCAGCGCAAGTACTAACCGGTCTGCCGCCTGGCGCAGAAGCGCGGGCAAAGAAAGAAGGACACGCCATGTTGTTGATCAAGTATGTGCTGCTCATCGTCTCGTTGGGGATGTTCGCGGCCGCCGCCGGATGGCTCGGTCTCGACCTCTATGCCATCGTCAACTACCGCCGGAAACTGGGACAGGCCGTGCCGGAAGTCGGAGGCACGCCGCCGCCATCGCCTCGCCCCCTGCGTTGGAGCAAGTACGTTAGCCTCGCCGGGTTTGCCGTTCTGCCGTTGCTTCTCAGCTTGAGCATTGCCGTCGTCCCCAGCGGCATGGGCGGCGTGCGTGTCAGCCAGATCTCCGGCACGGTCCCGGGAACTCTTTATCCCGGCGTGCACTTTGTCGCGCCCTTCCTGGAACATGTCGAGTTGTATGACATCCGTGACCACGTCTTTACTTCCAGTTCAACCGAGCCAGTCACCAAGAAAGGTGAGGCCCCGGTAAAAACGGAGATGCTGAGGGTGCAGGCGCGCGAAGGCCTCGGGATTGGCCTGGCCATCGCCGTGCGCTACCGACTGGATCCTCACCGCCTCGACTACATCCACAGCAACCTGCCTCAAGCTGTCGATGTAGAACTCGTTCCACCCGTCGTGGTAAGTGCCTTCCGCGAAGTGGCGCCTAACTACACGGTGCGCGACATCTTCGCCGTGCGGCGAGAAGAGGTTCGTCAGCGCGCCGGCGACATCATCACGAAAAAACTCGGTGCCGACGGCATCATCGTGAAAGAAGTGATGCTGCGCGATATCCAGCTGCCGCCGGAATATGCCAAGGGCTTGGAAGACCTGCTGTTGAAGGAGCAGCAGGACGATCAGCTCACCGTAGAAACCGACATTCACCAGAAACAGGTGAAGATCGCCGAATACGATGCCGACGCGGAAAAGGTGGCCGAGGTGAAGCGCGCCGAGGCGGCCGCCCAGGTTCGCGTACTCCAGGCCAAGTCGGAATCCGATGCCATGCAGTACACGCTTCCCTTGAAACAAAAGCAGATTGAGCAGACGCGGCTGGAATCGCAAGCTCACAAGGAAGCCACCATTCAAAATGCGGAAGCGTTGGCCCAGGCCAAGGTCATTGACAGCAAGGCGGAGATGGAGCGCCGGAAGTTGCTGGCCGACGCGGAAGCGGATCGCATTCGCGTGACCGCCGCCGCCGATGCCGAGCGCATGAAGAGTGAGGCGATCGTGCTCAAACAGAATCCCCTCCTCATTAACAAAATCATCGCCGAGCGCCTGTCGGATAAGGTGCAGATCATGATGGTGCCGACGGACGGGAAATTCTTCTTTAACGATGTGCTTCGCAGTATGCCTGCGAACGGTGGCGGGATGAGCGAACAGACGGACGACTCCGCCCAGCGCGCCTCCGGACGCTAAACCGGACGGTGCTTGGGGACAGGTCTTCTGGCCTGTCCCCGTTGTGGTTGCCATACAAGCAAATAGAACCTGCATGTAGCGATGGTATAAAGAGAGAATCCCGCGCAAAATGCCACGTTTTCGCCATATCCTTGCGTTCCTCATTCTGGCGGTCGCGTTCGTCCACGCCGAGGACCTGAGCACTCCCGCACGCCAGCTCGCCGACAAGATCAACGCCGCCGCGGGCCCCGGCTCAACTATGGCGATCACCTACAACAATGCCTCGTCGCTGACGCCTTCTCAGATCGCCGATATCCGTCTCGCCATCGAATCGCAACTTCATTCACAAGGCACGCGGACGGTTGATCCCGGTCAGGCCGACGTCGATGTCCGCATCACCTTCGCGGAAAATGTCCGCGGGTACCTCTGGGTCGCCGAAGTTCCTCACAACCACGTGCCGGAAGTGGGCATGATCGAGATCCCGCGCGCTCAGCACACCGCGATCGCTACTTCGGCCAACAGCCTGGTACTCCACAAAAATTTTTTGTGGTCGCAGGACGATCCGATTCTCGATGTGATTCCCCTGGAAATGAATGGCGCGAGCGGCAATGCGCTGTTGGTGCTGGAACCGCAGCTCGTCACCTTGTACACCCGGCAAGGTTCGACCTGGGACGTGCTGCACCGTTTCCCGCTGGAGCGCGTGAACAACCAGCCTCGCGACGGCCGCGGGCGCATGATTCTCTCCAGCCTGACTCATCTCGACGTTTACTTGCCAGGCGTCGTTTGCAGTGGACCCGTGCTGCCGTTGCTGAATTTGGGCTGCGAAGCCATCGACGATCCCTGGCCGCTCGGCTCCGGACCGCAATCTACCGTCAAAGCTTTCTTCGCCCGCTCCCGTAATTTTTTCAACGGTGTGCTGAGTGGGACGTTGGGGCAGGGTAGGACGGTGTCGCCATTTTTCTCCGCCGCCCTCGTGGACGAAAAGAGCAGCGAACTATGGTTGCTCGATGGCGTGGATGGCCAGGTGCAATTTTTCAGTGGAACCAACGCGGGTCCGGCTGAAATCACCGGCTGGGGCAGCGACATTGCCGGCCTTAAAACTTCCTGCGGCATGAATTCGCAAGTGCTTGCGACTCGCCCCGGAGATTGGAATTCGCCGGACTCGGTGCGAGCTTTTGAAATCGCGAATCGCCAGGCCGTGCCGGTCAGCGCGCCCGTGGACTTTGCCGGACCCATCACGGCTCTCTGGACGGCTCCCGGCGGCAGCACTGCGGTTGCGGTTGACCACAATTTAGCGAGCGGAAAATATGAGGCCTTCAGTCTCTCGATTTCTTGCGGCCAGTAGTCTGGCGCTCGCGCTATGCACGGCGCACGCGGCCACGCGCCCGCATTTCGGCGGCACACTGCGCATCGAAATGCGTGCCGCTCCGACGTTATTTGTTCCCGATCCCACGGCCGACGCGACCGACGCCCGCATCACCTCGATGATTTTCGAAACTCTCGTGAGCCTCGACAGCAATGGCATGCCCCAGCCAGGGCTCGCAATTTCCTGGGAGCATTCGCCCGACAGCAAACGCTGGGTTTTTACGCTGCGCCCCGACGTGAAGCTGCACAACGGCGCCATGCTGCAATCCGCGACCGTCGCGGCCTCACTGCAATCCAGCAATCCCGGTTGGAAGGTCCAGGCCCTGGCCGATACCGTCGTTCTCGAATCGGAGACGCCAGTCCTCGACATGCCGGCAGAACTCGCCCGCGCCACTAACGCCATCGTGGCGAGAGAATCCAACAAGACTCCAATCGGCACCGGTCCTTTTCGCATGGCCGAGTGGCGAGCCGGTGCTCACGCCAGGCTGCAGGCGTTTGACTATCACTGGGCGGGCCGCCCCTTTCTCGATTCCATCGAAATCACCATGGGCCGATCGTTGCGCGACCAGATGGTGGACTGGGAAACCGGGAAAGCTGATGTGGTCGAGCCTGCCATGGACCAGGTCCGTCGCCTCATGCAGGAGAACCGCAAGCTCCTGGTATCCGCGCCCGATGAACTCATTGCCATCCAGTTCAATAATCCCGGCCCGTCCACCGCGCCACTGCGCCGCGCACTCTCGCTGTCCATCGATCGTCCTGCCATCAACTCCGTACTGTTGCAGCGGCTCGGCGAACCTACCGGCGCTCTGTTGCCGCAATGGATCAGCGGCTACGCATTTCTTTTCCCCATTTTTCCGGACGTGGACCGCGCCCGCCAGTTGCGCGCCGAACTTCCCGCCTCCGTCACTCTGGCCTACGATGCGGACGATGCCTTGCTGCACGTCATTGCCGATCGCATTGCCCTGGACGCTCGTCAGGCCGGCATCCCGCTGCAGACAGCTCCCAGTCGATCTTCCGATGCGCGGGGAGCCGCGTTGCGCCTGGTTCGCGTGCATCTCCAATCCTCGGATCCCCCTACTGCGCTGGCCGGTTTTGCCTCCCTTTTTGATCCCGCCGAGCTGCCTCACATCCGCGCCACAGCATCCGCCCAGGAACTTTACGACTCCGAAAAGCGTCTGTTTGAGAGTGCGTCCCTCGTCCCCATCGTCTACGTCCCCGACGCGCACCTGCTGAGTCCCTCGGTGCGGAATTGGACTGAGACTCCGATCGGAGCGTGGCGCATCGGGAACGTCTGGCTGGAAGCAGGGAAGCAGTGAGTTTTCGCTTCAAGCTGGTGCTGATGTTCACGGTCACGGTTCTGGTGACTGTCGTACTCGTGGCCTCCATCATCACGGCAAACATCCGCTCCGCCTTCGAACGGGAAAACAACCAGCGCATCAGCTCGCTCGGAGCCCAGTTTCAGCAGCAGCTGGCACAGCGCGGCGCGGAAGTCACCCAGCAGGTTCTGGGCATCGCCACCGCAGACACCACCTTGCGCATGGCTATTGACCTGAATCGTCCCAGCCCCGACTACTCGCCGTACGTGAATGACGCGCCCACCATTGCCGCCGCCCATCACCTCGATTTCCTTGAATTCGTTTCTTCCGACGGCACCATTATTTCTTCGGCGCAGTGGCCCGCTCGTTTCGGCTACAAGGTGGATTGGGTCACTGAGCCGGTGGAATGGCAGAAGCAAGGCGCATTCCTTAACGGCGAGGAATTGCCCGATGGCACCGCGGTGGGATTGATTGCTGTACGTGTGGTCCGCGCCCGTGACCGGAACCTTTACGTGATCGGCGGCCGCCGGCTCGACCGCGAATTCCTAGCCTCCCTTTCTTTGCCCATGGGCATGCGCGCACTTCTTTTTTTAAGTCCCACGAGCAGCCGTGGCGTGCCCTCGCTTACCGACGTGAACGGCCCCTTCACCCATCCTGAGCCATTGAATCCCGTCTTGCAGGAAGTCCGCGCGCAGAAAAAAGAAATCACCGACACGGTTGCGTGGTCGTCCGACGCCGCCAGCGCGGAGACTTTCCAGGCCATTCCCTTGCTCGATCGCCGCGGCGATTTCCTGGGCGCGTTTCTGGTGGGCAGTTCGCGCCAGGAGCAGGTCCGCCTCGAGCACTACATTCGCACCGTGGCCCTAATCGTCGGCGCCGGTGGCGTGCTCCTGGGCATCCTTTTCAGCGGCTGGGTGGCGTCACGCGTCACTCAACCGATGGAGCGTCTGGTGGAGGCTGCGCGCGAGGTCGCCGCCGGAGATTGGAATGCGCAGGTGCAGGTCGAATCGGAAGACGAACTGGGCGAGCTCGCGGAAGCATTCAATCGCATGACCCAGCACCTTACCCAGCAGCGCGACCAGCTGGTTCAAGCCGAGCGCGTTGCCGCCTGGCGCGAAGTAGCCCGCCGCCTCGCCCATGAGCTCAAGAATCCGCTGTTCCCGTTGCAGATCACCGTCGAGAACCTGTTGCGCGCCCGCGAGCACAATCCCGCTCAGTTCGAAGAAGTTTTTAAGGAGAGTACGACTACTCTTCTCGCCGAACTTGCCAATCTGAAAAACATCATCTCGCGGTTCAGCGATTTCGCCCGCATGCCTGCGCCTCAGCTTCAGGCCGTGGATCTCAACGCAGTCGTTCGCAGCGTCACGAATCTTTTTTCAGCGCAATTCCGAGCGCCGGGAAAGCCGCCCATTGATTTGCAGCTGAACCTCGACAACGCCCTCGCGCCCATTCAGGCAGACTCAGACCTGTTGCATCGCGCTGTGCAAAATCTCCTACTGAACGCCATGGATGCCATGCCTTCCGGTGGTACCCTGATCGTTCGCACGGAAAATACAAATGGCGGCGCGCGTCTGCTGGTGACGGATACGGGCAAAGGTTTGACGCACGAAGAATGCGAGCGCCTCTTTACCCCGTACTACACGACCAAGCAGCACGGCACGGGACTGGGCCTGGCGATCGTGCAGTCGGTGGTCAGCGATCATGGAGGCCATATATCTGTGGCGAGTGAGCCCGACCGCGGCACGACGTTTCAAGTCGATCTGCCACGCACGCCGCCTGCAGCCAATGCCGCTGCCGGAAAGTAAGGATTGCTTTGGCGACCAAGGCACAACTTCTGATCATCGACGACGATCCCAACACGCTCGCCTCGTTGTCGCGCGCCTTTCGCCTTGCCGGTCACGATGCCACTGTGTGTGATAACGCTGCCCGCGCTCTTGAGCTCGTCAAATCGCAGCCCTTCGACCTGATCCTCTCTGACGTCGTCATGCCCGGCAAAGACGGCCTCGCGTTCCTCGAAGATTACAAGTCCCTCGGCTTGCTCACACCGGTGGTCATGATGTCCGGTCAGGCGCACATTGATATGGCCGTACGCGCCACCAAGCTTGGCGCCCTCGATTTCCTGGAAAAGCCGATCTCCACCGACAAGCTCCTGCTCACCGTCGAGAACGCGCTGCGCCTCCGCCGCCTGGAACAAGAAAATCGCCAGCTCCGCACCCGTCTCGGCAAACACGAACTGATCTGGTCAGGCGAAAAAATGCGCAACCTGATGGCGCAAATCGATCGCGTCGCGAACAGCGAAACCCGCGTTTGCATCCTGGGCGAAACCGGGACCGGCAAAGAGCTGGTTGCGCGTACGCTCCATGACCGCAGCCCTCGCCGCAACGGCCCGTTCGTGACCCTGAACTGCGCAGCCGTTCCTGCCGAGCTGGTTGAATCCGAACTGTTCGGGCATGAAAAGGGCGCTTTCACCGGGGCTGCCGCCCGTCACACAGGAAAATTCGAGCAGGCCGAGGGCGGAACGCTCTTCCTCGACGAGATCGGCGACATGCCTCAACCGATGCAGGCCAAACTTCTTCGCGTTCTCGAGACTGGCGAAATCGAGCGTGTCGGCAGCGACCGCCCTAGTTCCGTGGACGTGCGCGTCATCGTCGCCACCCATCGCAATCTGGAAGAGTTGGTGCGCGACGGAAAATTCCGCCAGGATCTTTACCATCGCATTTATGTTTTCCCCATGACCCTGCCACGGTTGCGCGACCGCCGCGAAGACATCCCTGCATTGGTAGAGCATTTTGCCCGGCAGGTCGCCAATCAGAATGGCTGGAAGCCGGTCAACATCACAGATCAGGCGATGGAGCGCCTCACGGTTTATTCGTGGCCGGGTAATGTGCGCGAATTGCGCAATGTGGTCGAGCGCCTGTTGCTGTTTGCCGTCAATAATGAAGTGAATCTGCAGTCCATCAACATGGCATTACCGCAGGCGCAAGGCGGGGCCGCTCATCTACACACCGGCACCCTGGCGCAGCAGGTGCACGAGTTTGAGCGTGAGGTCATTCTGGCCGAACTCGACCGCCAGCAGCACCACATCACCAATACCGCGAAGGCACTTGGCCTGGAACGCAGTCACCTGTACAAGAAATGCCAGCAGCTGGGAATCGATCTGCGCTCCGCCCGTGGTGAGGGTGCGTCTTGATCCGGGAATCGCGAAAGTCACCTGGAGAAAAACATCTTTCAACCGGGAATTCACATCCCAGTAGGTATCTGATAGCAGGAGTGGAATTCATGTATAAGAAATTGCTCTCGATCGCTTGCGCTGTTTCACTGCTTCCTGGTCTGGCTGCACTAGCACAGACTTCGACGCCTTCGTCCTCCACCGCTTCCGAAAACCCCAGCTCGCCGCAATATGAAGAGGTGAAACGTATCGGGGCTGCCTCTGATGTGATGGACGCCATCATGGCTGCGCCGGATAAAGGCATACCCGAAGAAGTCCTGGGCTCGGCGAGATGTATCGCGGTTATTCCTTCGATGCTGAACGCGGGATTCGTCTTTGGCGGCCGTTACGGAAAGGGTGTTGCCACCTGCCGCACTGAGAAGGGCTGGAGTTCGCCCGCCCCCATTCGCATTGAAGGTGGCAGCTGGGGCTTACAGATTGGCGGGCAGGCCGTGGATCTGGTCATGCTCATCATGAATGACAATGGCATGAACAACCTGCTTTCCAGCAAATTCAAGATCGGCGCTGACGTTTCCGCCGCTGCCGGTCCCGTGGGCCGCCATGCCGCGGCTGACACTGACTGGAAGATGCGCGCCCAGGTGTTGAACTACTCCCGTGCTCGCGGATTGTTTGCCGGCATCACCCTCAACGGCGCGGTGATCAAGCAGGACCAGGACGATACTCGCGACCTCTACGGCCGCATGGTTCCATTCCGTACTATTTTGCGCGGCAACATCGCGACTCCTGAGGGTGCGCAGCGCTTCGTAAGTACGGTGGCAAAATATGCGCCAGCAGAGGAAGCAAGCTCCGCCGCCAGGGCCGGCGCCACAAGCAAGTCGGAGCCCGCAGCCCATGCGGAGCAACCAGCCGCCGTTCCGCAGTCCACGGCGCCCGCCGAGCCCGCGTCTTCGGCGGGTACGGGGGCTAGTTCTGCGGCGCCCGCAGCTGCACCGGCTCCTGCCGCGGCCGCTTCTTCTGACAATGTGAAGTCGCAGATTGAAAACGGCTTGCGCTCCGAGCCCAGCTTCGATACTTCCAAGGTTCGCGTTACCGTCACCGAGGACGAGGTTGAACTCGCCGGAAGCGTTCCCACCAACAGTGATCGCGACACCGCGGTGCGTATCGCCCAGCAAAATTCCGCCGGACGCCGCGTCTCCGATCGCCTGACCATTTCTGCCGGTGCGGCCGAGCCCGCCACCACCCAGAGCCAGGAGCCCCCAAAATAATTTTGTAATTTGGGAATCGGGTAATTTCGTAATTTAAAAACCGTGATCACAGGTTACTGTCGGGCGGGACGAACGGTTTCAAATTACGAATTACCCGATTACAAATTTACTAAATGCCCCGGGTGACTTTGGTAACCGAGTAATCCTTCACCACTCGTGACGCAATTTTTACTTTGTCACTGTTTTCCAACAGCGCCTAAGCCGATGCTCATCAGCAGCTTTGCTTTGGACTGCTTCCTGCACTAACCGCTTCACCTCCCCTAATAACAAGACACTCCTCCCCCGAGGAGCGCTGCATGGCTCGTGCGTTTTTTTCCCCGGCCCCTGAAAACCAGCTGCTGATGGCAATGAACAGCGAACAACGCAAGGAGCGCCGCGTCTTTGTGAAGATGCCCGTCCGCCTTAACCTCGCTGGCGATGTCCACGAGCACGTCGGCTTCGTGCGTGACATGAGCAGTCACGGAATGTTCTTTTACTCCGATCTGACTCCCGCCCTGGGCTCGCAGATGGAGTTTGTCATGCACCTCCCGCAGCACGTCTTCGACACGGCGGTAGTCTCGTGTAAAGGAACGGTGGTGCGAGTGGAAGGTCACGTACCCGGCGCCGCCACCGGGATTGCATTGCTCATCGACGAGTGCAACATGACCGGCTGCAACTAACCCTGGATCCTTCCTGCAAAAATCTACTCAGAACGTCGCCCCGTGAATCGCGAAGGAATTGCGGTTCCGCCTGGCGTTATACTTTTTTCGATATGGCGCGCGCCGGCCTGATCGCGATCGTTGGCGGAGGTCCCGCCGGCGCATTTGCCTCCGCGTTGCTGGCCCGCTCCGGACGCCACGTCCTTCTGATTGACGAAAAGCTCGCCTGGGAAAAACCGTGCGGCGGCGGCATCACCGATAAGGCCCTTGTCCGTTACCCGTTCCTCCGCGAAGCCCAGGTGCAGCGCAACTGGGTTTCTGAATGTGAGTTCATCAGCCCCGCCGGCAGACGCGTCTGCCTCGAACTCGACCGTCCGGTTGCCATCTTCTCCCGCCATGTACTGAACGGCTTGATGTTGGAGCGCGCCCGCTCTGCCGGTGCTGAATTGTTGCAGGAGCGCGTCACGGCGATCGGCGGACGAGCAGGGAACTGGCAACTCACCACAGGTTCCGGGAAGATCAGCGCGGCCTACATCGTTCTCGCCGCCGGTGGGCGCAATCCTTTCCGCGCACAATTCGCCTGGCCTTTTAAACCTGACGACATGATGGCTACCGCCGGCTACTACGTCCGCGGCAGCAATACGCGCATGATCATCAAGTTCATTCCCGGTCTCGCCGGTTACATCTGGAGCTTTCCGCGCTCCGATCATTTTTCCGTTGGCATCTGCGGCAAGATGAACGGCAGGAGCACCTCAGAGTTGCGCCGCATGCTTGAGATGTTTCTCGCGGTAGAGAAATTCAATCTGCAGAGTTCGCGCTTCTATTCCCACGTGCTCCCCGCGCTGAGCCATGAATCGCTGCGCACCCTGCGCGTGCAGGGCGAGGGTTGGGCGATGATCGGCGACGCCGCCGGCTTTGTCGATCCTATTACCGGGGAAGGTTTGTATTATGCGTTTCGTTCCGCCGAATTGCTGGGGCAGGCGCTCGTTTCCGACCGCCCGGAAGACTACGAACGACAGGTGACGGCCGATTTTCTCCCCGATCTGCAGACTGCCGCTCGCGTCGCCGACCGTTTTTTCTTCGGCCATTTTCTCGGAGGTCCGGTCATCGAACGGATGGTGCAGTTCACCCAATCCAGTCCATCGTTTCGCGCCCTGATGTGCGATGTCTTTGCCGGAACCCAGAGCTACATCGGCCTGAAGCGCCGCGCTTACCGCAACCTTCTTCCCAGCCTGATCGAAATTGTCGTCAGCCAGATCTTCGGTGACAACGATGGCTCGCACCATCCATCGGTCCATGGCGAGCCCAGCCGCCAGAAAGCTTCTTGACCGATGCGGGCCATGGTTCTGCAGAAGCCGGCGCCGGTGGACAGCGCTCCCCTGCATCTCCAGGAGGTCCCCACTCCCACTCCCGCCGCGGGTGAGATTCGTGTTCGCGTGCATTGTTGCGGCGTGTGCCACACCGACCTGCATACGGTGGAGGGCGATCTTCAGCTTCCCAAACTGCCAATCATCCCCGGCCATCAGGTTGTAGGCGTGATCGACTCGCTTGGCGCCGGCGTTCAGATTTTTCGCGGCGGGGAGCGCGTCGGCATTCCCTGGCTCAACTGGACGGACGGAACCTGCCGCTACTGCCGCGCCGGGCAGGAAAATCTGTGTGATCGCGCGCGCTTCACTGGCCTGCACGTTGATGGTGGATACGCGGAATACGTGGTCATCAACGAGAACTTCGCCTACCCGATTCCCGAACAGTTCTCGGATCTGAATGCCGCCCCACTTTTGTGCGCCGGAATGATCGGCTACCGGTCATTCCGTCTCAGTAATCTTCCCGAGAACGGCCGCCTTGGCTTGTATGGTTTCGGAGCCTCCGCTCACATCGTGATCCAACTCGCTCGCCATCTCGGCCACGAGGTTTATGTTTTCACTCGCAGCCCCAAGCACCGCGAACTCGCTACCCGCCTCGGTGCAGCCTGGGTGGGAACCGCCGAAGAAAAAGCTCCCGCCGAACTCGACTCCGCCATCATCTTTGCTCCCGCCGGCGCTCTGGTCCTCGATGCTCTTCGCGGCGTTCGCAAAGCTGGGACTGTCACTCTCGCAGGTATCACTATGTCGCCCATTCCCCAGATGGATTACGCGCTCATCTATCAGGAAAAAATTCTGCGCAGCGTCGCCAACCTCGCCCGCCAGGATGCGCGCGAGTTTCTGGCGCTGGCGGCGCAGGTTCCGGTTCGCACAGAGGTGCAGACGTACCCTTTGGAGCAAGCGAACCAGGCTCTATTTGACCTAAAACATAGCCGGATCGATGGTGCGGCGGTGTTACGAGTTCTGTCGTGATCCCCGGAGCGCTGTGCGACGAGGGGATGCGCAAAGAAAGGTGCACTCCCGAAGCTCCGGAACTGCCTGCTCCGCTTGTGAGTTCTCGTTCTTTTTCAACGGCTTACGCAGTACAATGCGCAGTTTTGCCACTGAACCGCCATTTCGCCCCTTTCATGCCTTCTGTGTTGGAACGACCGTAACTCCTCACCTACCATAAAGATGTCTCATAGTGTATTGGCCCTGATTCTAGGCGCACGAAGACAAAAACTAAGGATCTACTCTGTTTCGGGAGCTGCCAACGGCGCCTCTCGGCAGAGTGGGAAGCGAGAGGACATGCACAAGCCGGTCAAGTATGTTGAAAAGGCGTTGACGACGGCAGCGTCGGGCGCCTGGGTCGTTTTCGAGCGCTTGAACCGCATCAAGCCCGGCCCCACGGTGACGCCCAAGTGGTCTGACAAACCGCTCCTCAAGTCTTATGAGAGGACGAAGCCACCTCTGGGCTGGCCCCGCACGACCGACTCTCTCTGCCCCCGCTGCATCCCCGAAATTCGCCAGCAGATTCTCGACGGCAAGCTTCCTCACGAGATCCTGCTCAATGAAAAAGTGGGCGAGATCAAGGCGCAGATCATCGAGCGCGACGGCAAGATCCTGATGGTCAAGGATTGCCCCAAGCATGGCCACTTCGAAGACGTGATGGCCATGGACACTGCTTTCTTCAAACACCTGGAAGAAACTTTCCCGGGCCGCGACATCCTCGCCCATGCTGACGAGCACCTGCACCATCACGGCACCAGCACGGTGAAATACGGACGCGGCGCGGTTTTGACGATCGACCTTACCAACCGTTGCAACATGATGTGCGATCCCTGCTTCATGGACGCCAATCAGGTTGGTTTCGTGCACGAGCTCACCTGGGAAGAAATTCAGACCCTGCTCGACAACGCGATCTCGATCAAGCCAAAGCGGCAGATGTCGGTCCAATTCTCCGGTGGCGAGCCGACACTCTCACCGTACTTCCTGGATGCGGTTCGCTACGCCCGCAAGGTTGGCTACACCAGCGTGCAGGCTGCGACCAATGGCATCGAGTTCGCCAAGAGCCCTGAATTTTGTAAGCAGGCGGCCGAGGCTGGCCTCCGCTACGTTTACCTCCAGTTCGACGGCATCGGCAACGCCGCCAACGCGCACCGAAAGGTCGGCAACTTGTTCGACGTCAAGCTGCGCGCCATCGAGAACTGTTACGCCAATGGCGTGGACATCGTTCCCGTGACCACGATCGTCAACGGGATTAACAACGAGCAGGTCGGGCGCATCATCAAGTTCGCCCTCGACAATCCCAAGATCATTTCCTTCTGCTCGTTCCAGCCGGTTTCGTTTACCGGACGCGACGAAGCAGTCACCGATGAGCGCCGGGCAGCTCAGCGGTACACCTTGTCGCACCTGGCGCACGACGTGAAAAACCAGACCGGATTAGGCGAACCGGCGCGCGACTGGTTCCCGCTGTCGTTCATGAGCACCTTTTCGAACTGGGCTGACCACGTGCACGGCACGCAGGTTGACTGGGGACAATTGAGCTGCGGCTGCCATCCCAACTGCGGCGTCGGCATGGGCATCATGGTGGACAAGATCACCAAGGAAGCTGCTCCGGTCACCGCATTTCTCAATGCCGATCAGCTGGCCAAAGACGTTGCCAAGGTGACGGACGCGGGCCGTGGCAAATTCCTTTCATCGGTGGGTATGGCGCTGGCGGTCATGCGCAACTACAACCCGTTCGCCACCACCACGCACTTCACCATCTTCTCGTTGCTGAAGAAGTTCGACAAAGGATTCGGCATTTCGAAGAAGGCCCGCACGGGTGGCTATGGCAAAGTCACCAGCGACCGAAGCCTGGAAGATGTGGAGAGACGCCGCCAGGATCGCTGGAACATCCTGTTCATCGCCGGCATGTGGTTCCAGGATCTGTTCAACTACGACTTCCGGCGCACCGAGCAGTGCATCATTCCTTACGCCACGCAGGAAGGCGAAATCTCCTTCTGCGCCTATAACACGGGCGTGGGCTGGCGCAACATCATCGAGAAGATGCACATGACCGCCACCCTCACCAAGTGGTATGACGAGCACGGCCGTCATGAAATCTTCGCCGGCGGGAAGAAAGTGGCGATGGCCAGCGAACCGGAGCGCCAGGTACTCGCTTTGAACCAGCAGCTCGTGACCAACGAGGAGCAGCGCGATCTCGACGACCTGGGCATTGCCAAGAACTCTCGGGAAGAGAAGCTGCGCGCCCGTGCTGAGCGCCTCAAGAAAGAGGCCGAAGACGCGCGCATGGCCCAGCTCTATCGCGAGGTCGTGCTCAAAGAGAAGCCTGTCAAGACGGACGGCGGCTTCATTCCTTTGGCTACCCTCGAACAGAAACCCAAGCCGGGAGTTCCCGAAGAAGTTCTCGGCGATTAGTTCGGCCAAAAACCAGTGAGCAGGCCGCCGGGCACGCCCGGCGGCCTTTTCAGCTTTAAAACACTGTCACTCTACGGGTTCCGGCCGGAACAAAAGAACAGCAGCAGGCCTGAAAGCGACAGAGTTGTTTACAATATGTCGGACCGCACGGGGGCTCCCGTGTCTGTGCTCCTTACGCCTTGAACACAAACGTTAGCCCAACCCAGGATTCTGCTCCGCAGCGCGTCTTCTGGCGCGTCGAGGGCAGCCTGCTCAACTTGAGCACGGTCCGCCCCACCGCCTTTTTTGCCTGGAACGCGCAGAGCTTTTTGCAGCGTTGGGTGCGCCGCGGGGCGATCCTCGCCCAGGCGTTGCTGCGGCCCTTCCTCTACTCTGCCAACCGTGTGTTTGCCACGCGGCTCGTCCACACTGTCCTGCGCGGCATCAGCCGTGATCGCCTCGATCTGCTCGGGGAAGAATATTTTCAGTACCGCTTGAAGCCGCGCCTGAAACCAGCCGGGGTGCAGGCACTGAAAGCGGAGCTGGCAAAAGGCAGCGAAGTGGTCCTCGTCAGCCAGGGCCTTGATCACGTGATGCGGCCGCTCGCCCAATTCCTCGGGGTTAAGTTCCTCATCAGCAACCGGCTCGATTTTCGTGACGGCATTGCCAGCGGGCGCCTGCTCGATCCCGTCATTCGTCCCCGTGGCGGCTTGGCGCGCATCACCGGCGGCGATCCTGACGGTCGGCGGAACCTGGTGGAATTGTGTCAGAACCTCGGTTACCGCGACCCCGACCTGGTTCTGGGCGCGATTACACCGGCGTGCCGCGCGCTCGATTTGAAACCACGCCCGACCATTCAATTCGATGGCGCAACCTGTCCGCAGCAACTCTCCGTCCGCAAGGCGCTGGCAGGAAAAAACATTTTGCTCATCGGTACCACCGGTTTC
>Ga0070741_10006374_pt1 | contig 25386 bp, 24 predicted proteins | sample Coa_R1_4_FD_66440 | JGI IMG/M metagenome (GOLD analysis project Ga0070741, IMG submission 66440) | Surface soil microbial communities from Centralia Pennsylvania, which are recovering from an underground coalmine fire - Coalmine... | ecosystem: Environmental > Terrestrial > Soil > Unclassified ... | reverse complement strand
CCGCCAAGCTCGCTCTCGTTGCCGTCGCCCGAAAGCTGCTCGTTACCGCTAATGCGCTCGTCAAAAATAACGTCCGCTATACACCCCAGCAACTTGACAGCTAAGACAGTCGCCGGGTTCTCGCTTTGCGAGCCCCGGAATGACGACTGGCGCGATCAGGTTTCGACCAGCCCCGTGGTCGAACCTGAGGCTGACGAATCCTTGTGGCCGTGCGGCAAGCCTAGATAGGACTCCGAGCCCATCTCGATCAGACGCGACGACGTCCGCTTGAATTCGTTGGCCTCATTGCCTTCCGCCGCAACGTAAAGCGAGAGCGGATCGGCGTCCGCCGAGGCCATCAGCTTTACGCCGTTGTCGTAGAGCGTATCGATCAGGGTGATGAACCGTTTGGCGGCGTTGCGTTCGCTATAATCCATCACCGGAATGCGGTCGATCATGAGGGTGTGATAGTCGCGGGCGAGCCGAAGGTAGTCGGATGCGGCGAGCGGCTGTTCGCAGAGTTCAGCGAAGGAAAAGCGCGCCACGCCATGCGACGAGCACGGCACGTGCAACGTGCGGCCCTTGATCGAAATATCGCGCGAACGACACGGCGCGTTGCCGGTCATCTTCGCCCAGGCCTTGTCGAGCGCGGCTGCGGCCGCAGCATCCGCCGGCACCAGCCACATTTTCACGCCTGCGAGTTTTTCCAGCCGGAAATCGGTGCGAGCGTCGAGTCGCAGCACGATCATGTGCTCTTCGATCTGCGCAATAAAGGGGAGAAAGAGCGAGCGGTTCAGCCCGCCCTTGTAGAGGTCTTCCGGTGCGACGTTCGAGGTCGCAACCACCACGGTGCCGAGTTCGAACAGACGCGCGAACAACCGTCCGAGGATCATGGCATCCGCGATATCCGTGACGTGAAATTCGTCAAAGCAAAGCAGCCACGCCTGCTCAAAGATCGCATTGGCGGTGAGTGCGATCACATCGCCATCGGCGATTTCCCCACGCGCGATCGCTTGCCGAAAGCCGTAGATGCGTTCATGCACTTCGGTCATGAACTCGTGGAAATGCGCACGACGCTTGTACTGGACCGGGCTCGCCTGGAAAAACAGGTCCATCAGCATGGTCTTGCCACGACCGACGTCGCCGTGAACGTAAAGGCCACGCGGCGGCCCATCGTTCTTGTCGGCAAACAGCCGGCCAAGCAGGCGCTGCCTGCGCAAGGGCCGATAGCGCTCGATCCGCTGCTCGAGATCGCCGAAGGCTTCCGCGACCTCCCGCTGCGCAGCGTCGGGCTCGATGGCCCCGGATGAGACGAGCGCCTCGTAGTGCTTGACGAAAGATTCAGGAGAGGAAGAGAGCATGACCCTATTCTAGGGCATCAGCCTAAAGAAAAATGCAAGCCGGAAAGGCGCAGCCGAGCATGCGCACTCTCCCCCCAGGCCGGGCGAAGTGAATGAGGTCAGGCGCTCAGCGCGTAGGAATCCTCGACCACATAAGGTCCGCCGCCGGTTGAGGCGCGCGAGGAGAACAACACGAACCGCGAAGCCGTGAACACTTTGGTCGGAAAGTAGCCGCGGACCGAAAGATAGTCGGCGACGTCCTGGGCCGCCGCATCCCGCAGCCGCGCCAGCGTGACATGAGGTGTGAATTTTCGCCCCTCGGGATCGAGCCCGATCCGCTGCATCAGCCGTTCAAGCTCGGCCTGCAATTCGATCAAAGGCCTGGTCGGGGCGATGTTGGCGACCACCGCACGCGGCTTCTTACCGCCGAAAGACGAAAGGCCCTGGACTGCGACCTCGAACGGCTTGCGGTTCACCCGAAAAAGCATGGAGGCGATTTCGTTGGCGGAGACGCCGTCGATGTCGCCGATGAAGCGCAAGGTGACGTGGTAATTTTCGGGATCGATCCAGCGTGCGCCTGGTAGTCCGCCACGCAATGAGGAGAGGGTTTGGCCGATCTCGGCCGGAATTTCCAGTCCGGTAAACAGACGCGGCATCGCAAGACTCCCGATGCTGGAACGTGATTCGGAAAACAGGATAGCGAGTTTTCCTAAAGGATCATGTTCGCTGACAGACACCGGCGACGAATCACCGGCAACTAATTTTTACCGTAGTTATGTGACTCTGCGAAGCATCTCGCGTTAACCGATCAGTAAAGGTTCGCCTAGAGCTCCGATTCCGAAGTTCGCACGCTGTTGAGGCGGGCCTGATGCGAACTTCGAAATCAAAGGAGCTCTAGAAACCATCGGTTTTCTGGCGCGGTCTTGAATTTGAAGCTCCTATACCCACCCTCGGCAAGACTGATAGGAGCTTCAAATTCGCCGCACTAGGACTGCCGCGCCGTGCACCTCCTCTTTGCTTGATCAGCTCGCGCGCCTGACGATCGGGCCGAGAAATGCCTCAACGCTAGGCAAGATATTTTTGACGATGATGTCAACTCCTTCGGAAGTCGGATGGATGCCGTCAGCCTGGTTGAGTTTGTCGTCCGCCGCTACCCCGTCAAGGAAAAAAGGATAGAGCGGCACGTCATAGGCCTTGGCGAGATCCGGATAGATCGAATTGAAGCGGGTCGCGAAGTCAGCGCCGTAATTGGGCGGCGCGACCATGCCGCACAACATCACCGCAACGCCGCGCGCCTTCAGCTGTTTCACGATCTCGGTCAATGCCGCACGGGTGACGGCGGGATCGGTCCCGCGAAGTGCGTCATTGGCGCCGAGCTCGACGATGACGGCCTGCGTGTCCTGCGGCACCGACCAATCGAGCCGGTCGCGGCCGCCGGAGGCGGTGTCGCCGGAAACGCCGGCGTTGGTCATATCGACGGCTATGCCTCTGGCCTTCAATGCCTTTTGCAGCTTGGCGGGAAATGCGTCGGAGCCGGCGAGCCCATAGCCTGCGCTCAGGGAATCGCCCAGCACGACCATCTTGATCGGCGCACCGGAAGCCGGCGCAGACTGCGCCAAAGCGGGTTCTGCCGCCATCACCAGCAAGCCCCACACGAGCATTTGCATGAACAGGAAGGAGAGCCTCTCGACCGCGCTGCCGGAAGTACCATATGAGCTAGCCATGGACAGTCTCACAAAACCCTCGTCGGTGTCCGGCATCGCACCGGACAGTATTTCCATCTCCAACGTCAACCTCTCGCTCGGCTCCGGTGCCGCGCGCGTGCATATCCTCAAGGACATCAGCCTGCGCGTTGCATCCGGCGAAGCGCTTGGCCTGATCGGACCGTCGGGCTCGGGAAAATCCACGCTCCTCATGGTGATGGCGGGACTGGAGCGTCCCGACAGCGGAGAGGTGGTGGTCGGCGGAACGCCTTTCAATGCCCTCGATGAGGACGCATTGGCACGATTTCGTGGCCGCCAGGTCGGCATCGTCTTCCAGTCGTTTCATCTGATCCCGACCATGACGGCGCTGGAGAATGTCGCGGTCCCGCTCGAACTCGCCGGCAATGCCGACGCCGCCAATCGCGCCGCGCAGGAACTTGTTTCCGTCGGGCTTGGCGACCGGCTGCATCATTACCCGACGCAGCTCTCGGGCGGCGAACAGCAGCGCGTTGCGCTGGCGCGCGCACTCGCGCCCGATCCTGCGATCCTCGTCGCCGACGAGCCCACCGGCAACCTCGATGAGGCAACCGGCAAACAGATCGTCGATCTCCTGTTCACCAAACACGCCGAGCGCGGCATGACGCTGGTGCTGGTCACGCACGACGCATCGCTGGCGCATCGCTGCGACCGCGTTGTCCGGCTGCGCTCCGGCCACATCGAAGCTCAAGTAGAGCGCGACGCCGCTTCATGACCATTCTGGCCGAACTCGTCACCAGCAATCGCCCGGCTTCGCTGCCGCTGCGCTATGCCCTGCGCGAGCTGCGCGGCGGCCTGCGCGGCTTTTACGTTTTCATCGCCTGCATCGCGCTCGGCGTCATGACGATTTCCGGCGTCGGCTCGGTCGCCGCAAGCCTAAGTGACGGTCTGGCGCGCGAGGGGCGCACGCTGCTTGGCGGCGACGTTGCCTTCTCGCTGTTTCAACGCGAGGCCAAGCCGGACGAACTCGCGTTCCTGAACTCCCGCGGCAAAGTCTCGTCGATCGCGACCTTGCGTGGCATGGCCCGCGCCGAGGACGGTCGCCTCGCGCTGGTCGAGATCAAGGCGGTCGACGGCGACTATCCGATGCTCGGCCAGCTCTCGCTCGCGCCGGACCTGCCGGTCGCCGATCTGCTCGCCGAACATGATGGCGCGTTCGGCGCGGCCGCCGATCAGACGCTCTTGGCCCGGCTCGATCTGAAGCTCGGCGATCGCGTCACGGTCGGCCAGGCAACGTTTCAGATTCGCAGCGTCGTCAATTCCGAGCCCGACAAGCTCGCTGGCGGCCTCGGATTCGGCCCACGATTTCTGACCAGCGAGGCCGGGCTTCGCGCCACACAACTGCTGCAACCCGGCAGCCTGGTGCGCTGGATCTATCGGGTGAAGCTGCCTGACGACACCAACGCCGATCGCAATACAAAGCAGTTCGTCGACGAGACGCGCCAGGCGCTGCCTCACGCCGGCTGGGAAATTCGTTCGCGCGACAATGCGTCGCCGCAGCTCGAACGTACCATCAATCGCTTCACGCAATTCTTGACGCTGGTGGGGCTCGCCGCGCTTCTGGTCGGCGGCGTGGGCGTTGCCAACGCCGTGAAGAGCCATATCGACCGGCGCCGCGACGTCATTGCAACCTTCAAGGCCGTCGGCGCGACCGGCGGCGACGTGTTTTCGATCTACCTGACGCAGGTCATCGTGCTCGCCGTCGTCGGCTCGATCACCGGACTTGTGGCGGGCGCCGCGATCCCCTTCATCATCGTGGATGTCTTCGGCAAGCTGTTGCCGCTGCCGGTCGAGCCCGCGCTGCACACGGGCGAACTCGCGCTGTCGCTGGTTTATGGGCTCTTGACCGCGCTCGCCTTCGGCCTCTGGCCGCTGGGCCGCGTTCACGACGTGCCCGTGGCGGCGCTGTTCCGCGACACGGTCTCCAGCGTCTGGCGCCGCCCGCGCTGGAGCTATCTCGCCTCGATGGCGGGCGTGATCGCAGTGCTGGTCGCCGTGATCATCGGCCTCGCCTACGACAAACGCGTCGCGACCATTTTTGTCGTCGCCTCGATCGCCGTCTTCGTTCTGCTGCGCGGCATCGCCTCACTGCTGATGGCGCTGGCGCGCCGCCTGCCGCGATCGCGAATAACGATGCTGCGGCTCGCCGTCACCAACATCTACCGGCCCGGCGCGCTGACGCCGTCGGTCGTGCTGTCGCTCGGGCTTGGCCTCGCCGTGCTGGTCACGATCACCCAGATCGACGGCAATCTGCGGCGGCAGTTCATGGCGGCGTTGCCCGAGCGTGCGCCGTCGTTCTACTTCATCGATATTCCCTCCACTGAGGCCGATCGCTTTACAGCGTTCCTCAAACAGGCCGTGCCAGGCTCGACGGTGGAAGAAGTGCCGATGCTGCGCGGACGCATCGTCTCTGCACGCGGCGTGAGGGCTGAGGATCTTCACCCATCGACAGACAGCGAATGGGTGCTGCAAAGCGACCGCGGCCTGACCTCGACCGGAGACATCCCGAAGGGGTCCAAGATCATCGAGGGGAAGTGGTGGGGCGCCGACTATAACGGGCCGCCGCTGGTGTCGATCGACAAGAAGATTGCCGACGGGCTTGGAATCAAGCTCGGAGACGAGATCGTGGTCAATGTGCTTGGCCGCGATATCACAGCAACAATTGGAAACATGCGCACCATCGACTGGCAGGGTCTCGGCATCAATTTCGTGCTGGTGTTCTCGCCCAACGCCTTCCGCGGCGCGCCTCATACCCATGTCGCAACATTGACCGAGGCCCATCCGGACGCAGCCGGCGACGCGGCGATCGTCAAATCGGTCGCGAACGCCTTTCCCATGGTGACGAGCGTACGGGTTCGCGAAGCGCTCGAAACCATCGGTTCGGTCGTCACCAATCTCGTGCTCGCGATCCGCGGCGCCAGCGCCGTGACGCTGATTTCGGCCATTCTCGTGCTTGGCGGAGCGCTTGCCGCCGGCCACCGCCACCGGGTCTATGATGCGGTCATTCTCAAGACGCTGGGGGCCACGAGAGGGCGCCTCCTAGGGGCTTACGCGCTCGAATATCTGTTGATCGGCTTTGCGACGGCGGTCTTTGGCGTGGTCGCCGGCTCCATTGCTGCATGGCTGATCGTCACCAGGCTTATGACCTTGAGCTTCGTCTGGCAGGCCGGCAGCGCCGTGGGCGTGGTGGCATCGGCGCTGATCGTGACCGTGGGGCTGGGACTGGCCGGAACACTGCTGGCCTTGAATCAAAAGCCGGCCGCGGTGCTGAGAAACCTTTGATAGGTGCTGAGAAACCGCTGCGGACCGCTGATATAGAAATTGTATAAAAGTTAAGCAGCTCGCTCGCGGCGGCTTCCTAGCGACATTCAGCCGCGCATGAACGCTTGCGGCGATTGTGCTAGTTTCCCAAATATCGAACCGAGCACCAGATCCGCTTCATGACGCAAAATTAATGTCGGCGCGCAGCGGTATCTGGGTTAATTTTTGCAGGCAAAACCGGACTCTACTGCCTGCCAGACAACCAACGGGAATTCGACCATGTCGGACCTAGATCGCAACTATACTTCCCCCTTCGGCCGGGCCGCCGGGCGCGTTGACGCCGCGACCGTCGACGCCGGTCTGCGCGCCTACATGCTGCGCATCTACAATTATATGAGCATTGGCCTTGCCATCACCGGCTTGGCCGCGCTCGGCATCTACATGGCAGCCGTCACCGCCGACCCCTCGGGCGCGGCTGCCAAGATCGGCAGCGCCTATCTGACGCCGTTCGGCTACGCGATGTTCGTCAGCCCGCTGAAGTGGCTGTTCATCCTCGCACCGCTGATCATGGTTTTCGCGATCTCGGCCGGCATCAACCGCCTCGCGCCTTCAACCGCGCAGATGCTGTTCTGGGTGTTCTCGGCGCTGATGGGCGTTTCGCTGTCCTCGATCTTCCTGGTGTATACGCACACCTCGATCGTGCGGGTGTTCTTCATCACCGCCGCCTCCTTCGGCGCGCTGAGCCTCTATGGCTACACCACGCGGCGTGACATGACCGGAATGGGATCGTTCCTGATGATGGGCCTGTTCGGCATCATCATCGCGAGCCTGGTCAATCTGTTCATCGCCAGCTCGGCGCTGCAGTTCGCGGTTTCCGTCATCGGCGTGCTGGTATTCGCGGGCCTCACCGCCTGGGACACCCAGCGGCTGAAGAACGACTACATCTACGGCTATGCCCGGGCGGGTGGTGATGTGGCAGAACGCGCGGCGATTACCGGCGCCCTGTCGCTCTATTTGAACTTCATCAACCTGTTTACGCTGCTGTTGCAGCTGCTCGGCCAGCGCGACTGACGCGGCAAGCGAGAGCGATCAAATCCCAAAGCCCCGGCCTCGCGCCGGGGCTTTTCTTTTGGGGTTTGCGAAAATAGTCTGCACGGATGCCATCGCTTGAAATCAGGCCGGCCGTCGTCGCCGACCTTCCCTCCGTCACCGAGATCTATGCCGACGCGGTCCGCGAGGGAACCGCGACCTTCGAGCTTGTTCCGCCGGATCTTGCCGAGATGACGCGACGCTTTCGGGCGCTTTCGGACGGCGGCTTTCCGTATCTCGTGGCCATCCTGGAAGGGAACGTCGCCGGTTATGCCTATGCGGGCCCCTATCGTCCACGCCCGGCCTATCGTTTCACCGTGGAGAACTCGGTCTATCTGCGGCCCGCCGTCCACCGCCGCGGCATCGGCCATCAGTTGCTGCAAAGGTTGATTGCCGACTGCGAGGCGCGCGGCTTTCGCCAGATGATCGCGGTGATCGGGGACTCGGCCAATGCCGGATCGATCGGCGTTCACGCGGCTTGCGGCTTTACCATGATCGGAACCCACCCGAATGTCGGCCTCAAGTTCGGCCGCTGGCTCGACACTGTGATGATGCAGCGGGCGCTTGGCGAGGGCGCTTCGACCGTGCCTTCGGCGTAGTTTCCCCGCTCAAACCACCGCCAGCTTGCGGTCGATCACCAACAGGACGCGATCGAGTTCATGACCGCGGCGCAGGATCAGCCCGCTCGCCGAGATCACGCTGTACATGCCTTGCTTGCGCGCCAGGCGCGGATCTTTCTCGATCCGGTAAAGTGGAACCTCGGAGGAACGGCGGAAGATCGAGAACACGGCACGGTCGCGCAGAAAGTCGATGGCGTAATCGCGCCACTCGCCATCGGAGACCATGCGTCCATACAAATTCAGAATGCGATTGAGTTCGAGACGATTGAACGTCACCCGGTTCGACGAAGCGCCCGCAGCGGCCTGACGCGCCACGGCGCGTGCCTCGCTTGGATCGGTATCCTCCGAGATCAAACTCATGGCACATCTCCTGTCATTTACCCGACATGATTGCGCCGACTGAACCGCTCCGCAAGGGGCGGTGTCACCGCACCCCCTTTCCCCCACTCGTCCGAGCCCGCGATCCTTGACGCAACTCTTGACGCAACTCTTGGCCGAATCGGCCTTTTTACGCCGTCACGGGATCGTTAGTTCAATCATAATACCGCCCCACTTCCGCCCAGCGGGTGCCCTGCTAGATTGCGATAAGAATCACCTGCGTTGGCCCGGTCCTTTCGATACCGGATTCCTCAGCCCCCAGCCCCCCGGGGTCGTCGGGACCGGGTCTATCGCAGAATAATTGATCCGTGACTGGACCAACGAGAGTTGGTCCTTTTTCTTTTTGCGGTGTCTCCGTCTCGATTTCAGAAAACGAATCAAGACATCCGCAAGCAGGCCTGCGGGCTGCGTATCAAACCAACGACGTCTTCGGATGGGTCTAGTGCAGCGACGTGTACGCCGCCCCTAACATCGGGCCTGGCCGATCGCGGCTTCCGTCCTGAACGAAGACAGCCGCGGCATCGATACCCTCGCGGGAAATATTTTCCAGCGGAACGGTCCAGTTACCTGCCGTACCGTTCCAGTCGCCGACCTTCAGCAGATTGCGAACGACGTTGTAGTAGGTCAATTCGCGTCCGTGATTCTCGCCGCGGGCGATTTCGATCGGTATCGCCTTCGAGATCGAACAAATCCAGACCTCACCGTGAATCGCGGCCGGCGCCTTGCCGGAATCGGCGACCGACATCACCTTGCTGGCGTCGGGCACCGACACCGTGATATGTCCGCCCGAAAGCTTCATCGACACCGGCACCGACATCACGCCATCATTTTTTCGGGTGGCGCCGATCGCCCGTTCGATCCCGGCGCGATCACTGCCGATGACATGTGCCTCGCCGTTGACGATGGCCTGCGGCGTGTAGACATCGCGATCGCCGCGCATGTGCGAGTAGGCTTTTTGACGGGCAGAGAAACGCGCATCCGCGAGCGTATCCTTCCAGCCCAGATAATCCCAATAATCGATCGGCATGCTCAGCGCGATCACGCTGGGATCCTTGGCCAGTTCACCGATGATCTTGTCGGCCGGCGGACAGGACGAACAACCTTGCGAGGTAAAGAGCTCGACCACCGCGCGGGGTTCGGCCGCATCCGCGGGACGGATGATCGCCACGATCGCGCAGACGCCCAAAGCGCCCGACCAAAGGGCGCCTGACCAACGTGAGATCGAATTACAAGCCATCATCGCTATCATTACTCAGGACCGGGAGGTTGTGGGTGCCAATTCTCGCCGCTCGCATCTAACGGAACATGAAGCCAAAGCACTGAGCTACAAGAGCACGGAGCTATGTGGCTTTCGGACAGAAGAAAAGCAGCCTTTTTTAGGCTGCCTTCCCCTGCGTCGCTACTCACTTCGCGGTGAGCCGCCGATCACAATCATGCGGCCAGCTTGCGCAGCACATACTGCAGAATGCCGCCGTTTCGGTAGTAATCGAGCTCATCGAGCGTATCGATCCTGCACAGCAGGGAAACGCGCTGCAGCGCACCGTCGCTGGAGACGATCTCGGCGGTCAGTTTTTGACGCGGTTTCAGGTCGCCCTGCAATCCGCGTATGGTTACTTTCTCGTCGCCCTTCAGTCCGATCGACTGCCAGGACGCGCCGTCCTCGAAGGTGAGCGGCAGCACACCCATGCCGACAAGATTTGAGCGATGGATGCGCTCAAAGCTCTGGCAGATCACCGCGCGGACACCGAGCAGCCGCGTTCCCTTCGCGGCCCAGTCCCGCGACGACCCGTTGCCGTATTCGGCCCCGGCGAAGACCACGAGCGGCACGCCCTCGGCCTGATACTTCATCGCGGCGTCGTAGATCGACATCTCTTCGCCGTCGGGCCAGTGTTTGGTCAAACCGCCTTCGGGAATATTGCCGTCGGCGCCCTTCAGCATGAAATTCTTGATGCGGATATTGGCGAAGGTGCCGCGCATCATGACTTCATGGTTACCGCGCCGTGTACCGTACTGATTGAAGTCGGCGGGGCGCACCTGGTGGTCGCTCAGGAATTTGCCGGCCGGCGAGGTCAGCTTGATCGAGCCCGCAGGCGAGATGTGATCGGTCGTGATCTTGTCGCCGAACATCGCAAGGATCCGCGCATCGACCACGTCCGCGATCGGCTCCGGCTGCTTCTTCATGCCCTCGAAGTACGGCGGGTTCTGCACATAGGTCGACGACATGTTCCAGCGGAAGGTCTCGCTGTCCGTGGTCTTGATCTTGCGCCAGTTGGTGTCGCCCTTGAAGACGTCGGCATAACGCTTCTTGAAGATCTGCGCGGTGACGAACTTCTTGACGAGCGCGTTGACCTCCTTCGCAGTCGGCCAGATGTCCTTCAGATAAACCGGCTTGCCGTCCTTGCCTTCGCCGATCGGCTCGACCGCAAGATCCTTCTTCACCGTGCCGGCAAGCGCGTGCGCGACGACGAGCGGCGGCGAGGCCAGATAGTTCGCCTGCACGTCGGGCGAGACGCGGCCCTCGAAGTTGCGGTTACCCGACAGGACCGCGGCAGCCACGATGCCGTTGTCGTTGATCGATTTCGAAATCTCTTCCGGCAGCGGACCGGAGTTGCCGATGCAGGTGGTGCAGCCGAAGCCGACGAGGTTGAAGCCGACCTTGTCGAGATCGGCCTGCAGGCCGGAATTGGCGAGATATTCGGCGACCACCTGACTGCCCGGCGCGAGCGAGGTCTTCACCCAGGGCTTTGCTTTCAGGCCCTTGGCGACAGCCTTGCGGGCGAGCAAGCCTGCTGCGATCAAAACGCTAGGGTTGGATGTGTTGGTGCAAGAGGTCATCGCGGCAATCACGACGTCGCCGTGGCCAAGGTCGAAGTCGCGGTGCTCGACCGGATAGCGGGCCGCGGCATCTTCGGTCCGCTTGTATTCGCTGGTGAGGGCCGCGGCGAAACCTTCGGCCACCGCGGGAAGCGCGATGCGGCCCTCGGGACGCTTGGGACCTGCCATCGACGGCACGACGTCTTTCAGATCGAGGGTAAGCGTCGCGGTGAAAACCGGATCGGCCGACTTGTTGCTGCGGAACAGGCCTTGCGCTTTGGCATAGGCCGAAACCAGCGCGACGCGATCGGCCTTGCGCCCCGAAGTCTTGAGATAATCGATGGTCGCGGTATCGACCGGGAAGAAGCCGCAGGTCGCGCCATATTCGGGCGCCATGTTGCCGATGGTCGCCTTGTCAGCGACCGACAGGTTGTCGAGACCCGGGCCGAAGAACTCGACAAACTTTCCAACCACACCCTGCTTGCGCAGCATCTGCGTGACGGTGAGCACGAGGTCGGTTGCGGTGACACCTTCCTTGAGCTGTCCCTTGAGTTTGAAGCCGACGACTTCCGGCAGCAGCATCGACAGTGGCTGGCCAAGCATGCAGGCTTCCGCCTCGATGCCGCCGACGCCCCAGCCGAGCACCGCGAGGCCATTGACCATCGTGGTGTGCGAGTCGGTGCCAACAAGCGAATCCGGATAGGCGACCTCGAACGTGCCGGTCTTCTTGCCGACCGTCATCTTCTGCTTTTTGGTCCACACGGTCTGCGCGAGATATTCGAGATTGACCTGGTGGCAGATGCCGGTGCCGGGAGGCACCACGGAGAAGTTCGAGAACGCCTTCTGGCCCCATTTCAGGAATTCGTAGCGCTCCTGATTCTGCTTGTACTCCTCGACCACGTTCTTGCCGAACGCCTTGTTGTCGCCGAAGAAGTTCACGATCACCGAATGGTCGATGACGAGGTCGACCGGCACCAGCGGATTGATTTTCTCGGCATCGCCGCCAAGGTTCTGCATCGCGTTACGCATCGCGGCGAGATCGACCACGGCCGGAACGCCGGTGAAATCCTGCATCAAGACGCGCGCGGGGCGAAACGCGATTTCGTGTTCGAGCGCGCGCTTCTTGATCCATTTCGAAACCGCAACGATGTCTTCCTTCTTGACGGTGCGGCCGTCTTCGTTGCGCAACAGGTTCTCCAGCAGAACCTTCATCGAATAGGGAAGTCTGGATATCCCCTTCAGACCGTTCTTCTCTGCGGCGGGCAGGCTGTAATAGACATAGGTCTTGCCGCCGACCTTGAGGGTCTTTTGGCATTTGAAGCTGTCGAGAGAGGTCATGTGAGGCAATCCCAGATTGTCAGTTTATGTCCCGAAAGGGTATTATGGCACCGGCAGCGGGGTTGGCCGGCGAGGTCGAGAGACGCTCATTGTGTGCGGCGTCAAGTTCCGGCTTATAGAATCTTTCAACAATCGCCGCCACACCGGTAAGCGGTTCGCAAGCCTGCGGCCACCCATAAATTCTGGTGCGGTACCCCAAGATTTTGGGGCTCTCGAAGGGGCAAGATGCGGCTCTCAGGACGCGAAGTCGGCTGTGTGCGGGGCGGCCGTGAGGTCTTCTCCGGCCTGAATTTTGACGCCACCTCCGGCGAGGCGCTTGCCGTGGTCGGGCCCAACGGATCGGGCAAGACGTCGTTGCTGCGCCTGATCGCTGGCCTGCTGATGCCCTCGCGTGGGTCCATCGTCCTGGAAGGCGGCGAGGCCGAGCTGACGCTGGCCGAACAGTCGCATTATCTCGGCCATCGCGACGCGCTGAAGCCGGCGCTCAGCGTGTCGGAAAACCTCAACTTCTGGCGGGATTTCCTCGGCGGGGAGAAATCGGACCCGGCTGAGAGTCTCGCCATCGTCGAGCTCGATCATGCCGCGCATTTGCCAGCGGCGTTTTTGTCCGCGGGACAGCGGCGACGGTTGTCGATTGCGCGACTGTTGACGGTGCGGCGGCCGGTCTGGCTGCTCGATGAACCCACCAACGCCCTCGACACCTCAGGACAAAAACTGTTCGCCACGCTAATGGGAGATCATCTGGCGCGCGGCGGCCTGATCATCGCTGCGACGCATATGCCTCTGGGCGTTACTGCGCACACGCTCCGCGTCGGAGACGTCTCGTGAGCGCGCTCGGCGCCCTGATCCGCCGCGACATCCGGATCGCGTTTCGCGTCGGCGGCGGCGCCTTGATCGGCGTGATGTTCTTTCTCACCGTCGTGGTGCTGATGCCGTTCGCGATCGGACCGGACCTTGCGCTGCTGGCGCGGCTCGGGCCTGCAATCCTCTGGCTCGGCGCGCTGCTGGCAAGCCTCTTGACGCTGGACCGCTTGTTCCTGGCCGATCACGATGACGGCTCGCTCGACCTGATCACGATGAGCCGGTCGCCGCTGGAACTGTCCTGCGCGGCCAAGGCTCTGGCCCATTGGCTCGCCGCAGGACTGCCGCTCATCATTGCGACGCCGGTATTGGGCCTGTTGCTCAATCTCGACGTCAGCGCGACGGCGGCGGTGGCGCTGACATTGCTCGCGGGCACCCCGGCGCTGACCTTTACCGGCATGATCGGCGCTGCGCTGGCCGTGACGCTGCACCGCGGCGGCCTGCTGCTGGCCGTTCTGGTGTTGCCGCTGTCGATCCCGGTGCTGATCTTTGGCGTGGCCGCGTCGGAAGCCGCCATCACTGGACCGCTGTCGTTTGGCGGGCCATTTTCGATCCTGTGTGCGCTGTCGCTGTTCGGTCTCGTGATCGGCCCGTTTGCCGCAGCGGCAAGCCTTCGGCATGGTCTCGATTGATGATGATCAACTCTCGCTGAGAGCATTTATGCCAATTGCGCGTAGCAGCCGCGGCCATTAACAGGGTGCCCATGACGCTGATCGATCTCGCCAACCCGACCCGGTTCCTTAAGCTCACGGCGCGGTTGTTGCCATGGCTGGTGGCAGCGACCGCGATCCTGCTCGCGATCGGCCTGTACCAGTCGGCATTGGCGCCCGACGATTATCAACAGGGCGCGACCGTGAAGATCATGTTCATTCACGTGCCGAATGCGTGGCTCTCGATGTTCGTCTGGGGCGTGATGAGCCTCGCCGCGCTCGGCACGCTGGTGTGGCGGCATCCGCTCGCCGACGTCGCCGCGAAGGCCGCAGCACCGATCGGCGCCGCCTTCACCTTTCTGGCGCTGGTCACCGGTTCACTGTGGGGCCGGCCGATGTGGGGCACTTACTGGGAGTGGGACGCGCGGCTGACGTCGGTGCTGATTCTGTTTCTGATGTATCTCGGCCTGATCGCGCTGTGGCGCGCGGTCGAAGATCCATCGCGCGCGGCGCGCGCCGCCGCAGTGCTCACGCTCGTTGGCGCCATCAACCTGCCGATCATCAAATTTTCCGTCGACTGGTGGAACACGCTGCATCAGCCGGCCTCGGTGATGCGGCTCGGCGGGTCGACGCTCGACCGCGCGTTTCTGATTCCGCTTCTGGTGATGGCGCTGGCGTTTTCGCTGCTGTTCGTCACGCTGCACCTCGCCGCGATGCGCAACGAAATCCTCCGCCGCCGCGTGCGTTCGATGCAAATGATCCAGGCGCAAGCCGGCAAGGCGCGGGCGTAAGGACGATGTCGCTTGGACCCTATACGACCTTTATCGTGACCTCCTATCTGGTGGTGCTGGTGGTCGTCGTCTTGCTGATCGCGTGGATCATCATCGACTATCGCCGCCAGAAGCAGCGCTTGAGCGAACTGGAGTCCAAGGGAATGTCACGCCGCTCCGGAAGCAGCACGATGAACAAGACATGAGCGAACCCGCGATCTCGAACGGCACGCCCCGAAGTTCGCGCTGGCTGGTGGCGCTGCCGCTGGTCGTCTTTGCCGCGCTTGCCGCGATCTTCTGGTTCCGGCTCGGCAGTGGCGACCCGTCGCGTATTCCCTCCGCGTTGATCGGCCGTCCGGCGCCGCAGACTCCGCTGCCGCCACTGGAAGGCCTCGCCAGCAATGGGACGCCGGTTCCGGGCCTCGATCCGTCAGCCTTCAAGGGCAAGGTCAGCGTCGTCAATGTCTGGGCATCGTGGTGCGTGCCTTGTCACGACGAAGCGCCGCTGCTGACAGAGCTCGGCCGCGACACGCGCCTGCAAGTCGTCGGCATCAACTACAAGGATTCCGCCGACAATGCCCGCCGCTTTCTCGGCCGCTACGGCAACCCGTTCGGCATCGTCGGCGTCGACGCCAACGGCCGCGCTTCGATCGAATGGGGCGTTTATGGCGTGCCCGAAACCTTTATCGTCGGGCGCGAAGGCACCATCGTGTACAAGCTGGTCGGCCCGGTGACACCAGAAAACATCAATACGACCCTGCGCGCAGAGATCGACAAGGCACTGAAAGCAGGTTCGTAGCCGCTAACCCGGCTGACCTGGCGGTCGCGCGTCCAGTGCCATGTTGTGGAACAACCGCTGGCTCACAAGATGTAGGAAATAAAATCCGAATTTCGGGTCCTGCAGGCAGAGTTGCTTGACCTGGTCGTAGCCGATCCGAAGTAGCTCACCGCTCGCCGTACATTCGACGGAGGCCGTCCGCGCTCGGCCGGCATTCAACAATCCGAGCTCGCCGAATATTTCGCCGGCCTTGAGATCGACGTTTCGCTCGGTGGCGCGGAAACAGCCGGAAACAATAAAAAACATTTCATCCGCAGGATCGCCGCAGCGGAACACGGCTTCGCCGCTGGCCATCGTTCTCGTTGAACTGAATGGTCTGACCCATTTCAGGTTCGTGTCGCCTTTTGTGGCCTCCTCGATCTGCTTGATCAGCCGCAGCATCTGCTGCAGCCTCAAGACGTTGAGCGGCAGCAATACGAGGTGCAGGATCAGCACCGGATAGGCGTCCAGCGCGTAGCCGTAACCGATGAAGAGGAAATTGCTGACGATGCCGGCGATACGAAGCGGCACCATGGTCTTCATGTAGAACGTCACGAAAACGCATGCGGCGGCCGCATAACCGAGCAATTCCGCGTGAGTCACGTTTCGCCTCCTCAACGCAGGCAACTGAATTTCGAAACCGTGACGAGCTTGCCGGGGATTTTTGGAAATGCAAGGCGCGGGCGGGATCAGCGCGATCGGCAACTGCCGGCTTCGGCTGATCCGCTTGCACCGCAGCAGGGCCGCGGTGTCGCGCGGTTGCTGGTGCTCCGGGCTTACTGCGCACCCTTGCTGATGTCGCCTTCCGCCGCGTCGCTCGCCTGCAGCGAGACCGGCTCGAGGTGGAAGCGCTTGACCAGCGGCATCTGGATGATTGCGAACACCATCGTCAACGGGATGACACCGAACGCCTTGAAGCCAACCCAGAAGTCGGTGCTCTGCGTGCGCCAGATGACTTCGTTCAGGATGGCCATTCCGAGAAAGAACAGCGCCCAGCGCATCGTGAGGATTCGCCAGCCCTGCGGGGTCAGGTTGAAGACCTGGTCGAACAGTACGGCGATGAAGGAACGGCCGAACAGAAGTCCGCCGCCGAGAACAAGCGCAAACAGGCCGTAGATGATGGTGGGTTTGACCTTGATGAAGGTCTCGTCATGCAGGACCAGCGTCAGCGTGCCGAACACGAGCACGACGACGCCGGTGACGAGCGCCATCAGCGGCACATGCCGCGTCACGACATAGGAGGCGGCCATCGCCGCGACGATCGCCACCATGAAGGCGCCGGTCGCGACAAATAAATGGTATCGCGCGTTCGCGGCAAAGAAGACGAGCAGCGGCCCCAGTTCGGTGGCGAGCTTGAACAGCGGATGCGGCTGGGTCTTGTCCATTGATGCGCCTATATCTCGATTCCCGCGATCGCCTTGGCAAAATCGCTCGCCGTGAACGGCGCCAGATCGTCGATGCTCTCGCCGACGCCGATGAAATGCACCGGAAGTTTGTATTTCTCCGACAGCGCCACCAGAATTCCGCCGCGCGCGGTGCCGTCGAGCTTCGTCATCACGAGGCCGGTGACGCCAGCAGTACGATGAAAGGCGTCGACTTGCGAGAGCGCGTTTTGTCCCACCGTGGCATCGAGCACCAGCAGCACCGCATGCGGTGCTGTGTCGTCGATCTTCCTGATCACGCGAACGACCTTTTCGAGTTCGTTCATCAGCTCGGCCTTGTTTTGCAGCCGTCCGGCCGTATCGACGAGCAGTACGTCGCGCTTGTCGTCGCGCGCCGCCGACAGCGCGTTGAAAGCAAGGCTCGCGGAATCCGAACCTTGCGCGCCGGCAATGACAGGCGATCTCGTGCGCTCGCCCCAGACTTTCAGCTGTTCGATCGCGGCGGCGCGGAACGTATCGCCCGCAGCCAGCATGACCTTGCGGCCTTCGGCGGACAATTTTGCCGCCAGCTTGCCGATGGTCGTGGTCTTGCCGGAACCGTTGACGCCGACAACAAGAATGACGAACGGCTTTTTCGTCTCGTCGATGACGAGCGGCTTCGCCACGCCCGCCAGCACCTTTTCGACCTCGGTCGCAACCACCGTCTTCACTTCATCGGCCGAGATCGACTTGTCGTAGCGGCCGTGGCCGACGGCATCGGAAATTCGCGCGGCCACTTCGGTTCCGAGATCGGCGCGCACGAGCACATCCTCGATATCCTCGAGCATGGCGCGATCGAGCTTGCGCTTGGTCACGAGGTCGGCAACCGCCGTCCCGAGCGAGCTCGAGGTGCGCTTCAATCCGCTGGATAGCCGTCGCCACCAGCTCTGTTTAGGTGCTTCCTCAGTCATGGCGGGGGGTGTTAGCCGTTTCATGACCAGTGGTCCGATGCCACCATTCGCATCCCCGCTGGGCAAGCAATTTTGCGAATGTTGGCATCAAAGGACCACTGGCAAGATAAGATACTGTTGGTGGAATTTTAGGGTTTGACATTCGCTTTTCGCGCTTGTGGTCGGTACTGTAGCGAATGTCAAACCCATTCCACCAAAGTGAAAGTCTTGACCGTCCAATTGATGTTGCCCAACTGAGCGCGGAACAGATTCTGGCCCGCGTGCTTCATCGCGACGGGTTAATGCTTGTAATTGACAAACCCGCGGGGCTGCCCGTTCACCGCGGCCCCAAGGGCGGTCCGAATCTGGAAGCCTCCTTCGATGCGCTGCGGTTTGGCCTGCCGCGGCCGCCGGTGCTGGCGCATCGGCTCGACAAGGACACGTCTGGTTGCCTCGTGCTCGGGCGGCATCGCAAGGCAACCGCCTCGCTCGGGCTCCTGTTCAAGCACGGCAAGATTTCAAAAACCTATTGGGCGGTTGTCGAGGGCGGTCCTGCCGAGGACCAAGGCACCATCGACATGCCGCTCGGCCGCCTCAACGCCGAGCGCGGCTGGTGGCAGAAGGTCGATCCCGAAGGCCAGCCGGCCGTCACCAACTGGAAAGTGATGGGACGCGGCGACGGTCTGGCCTGGCTCGCGCTCGAGCCGGTCACCGGCCGCACCCATCAATTGCGCGTGCATACGTCTGCGCAGGGCTGGCCGATCGTCGGCGACAATATCTATGGCAACGGTCCACGCTTCGGCGAACCGCGCCTGCATCTGCATTCGCGCGAGATCGGAATTCCGATTTCGAAAAACAAGGAACCGGTGCGCGTAGTCGCCCCTGCGCCGGACCATATGCGGGAGCGATTGCGCATCTGCGGATGGAATGGGGAGTAGTCAGACGGTCAACCGCGCCCCGTCGTGACCTGAAATCGTGAGCCGCCGAACCGCTCCTGGCATTTCGCCGACAATAGCAACCGGCAGGAAGTGTTCCGTGCGTCCCTGCGAGGTGCTTTCGATCAAAGCTTCGCGCGTCTTACCGAGCTCGGCCTCGAGCCGCTTACGCAACGCCGCCTCGCCCGCTTCGCGCAAGCGCCGGGCGCGCTCCTTGATCAGGCCGCCATCGACCTGCGGCATGCGCGCGGCCGGCGTGCCCGGACGCGAGGAGTACGGAAAGACGTGCAGGAAGGTCAGGCCGCACTCGTCAATGAGGTCGACCGAACGAGCGAACATCTCGTCGGTCTCGGTCGGAAAGCCCGCGATGATGTCGGCGCCGAAGGCAATGTCGGGCCGCAGGCGCTTCACGTGAGCGCAGAAATCGATCGCCTCTCGCCGGGAGTGACGGCGCTTCATGCGCTTCAAGATCAGATCATCGCCCGATTGCAGCGACAGATGCAGATGCGGCATCAGCCGTTCTTCCGTGGCGATCACGTCGAGCAGATCCCGATCGACCTCGATCGAATCGACGGAGGAAATCCGCAAGCGCTTCAACTCCGGGACATCGCGCAGAATCTGCCTAGTCAATTGGCCAAGCTTCGGAGTGCCGGCCAGATCCACGCCATAGCTCGTGAGGTCAACGCCGGTCAGCACGATCTCGCCATGGCCGCGCTCGACCTGCGCACGCACCTGCGCAACAGCTGCCTCGATCGGCACCGAGCGGGAATTGCCGCGGCCGAACGGAATGATGCAGAACGTACAGCGATGATCGCAGCCGTTCTGCACCTGCACGAAGGCGCGCGGCAGGCCCTTTTGCAGTCCATCCAGGCGCAGCGGCGTCATCTGGCGGACCGACATGATGTCGGTGACCGCAATCTTCTCGCGCGTTGGGGGTCCGTCGAACGCAGCACGCGTGCGCTGCCAGGCCTCAACCTGCATCTTGTCGTCATTGCCGACGACGCGGTCGACCTCGGCCATGTCGGCAAACATCGCTGCCTGTGTCTGCGCCGCGCAGCCGGTGACGACGATGCGCGCTGACGGCCGTTCGCGCTTCAGCCGGCGGACCTGTTGCCGCGCCTGCGCCACCGCTTCGCCCGTGACGGCGCAGCTATTGATGACGATGGTATCGTCAAGCCCGGCGCGCTCGGCCTCGGCGCGAACCACCTCGGATTCGAACGCATTGAGGCGGCAGCCGAAGGTGATGACGTCGACGCCCATGATCTTCAGGCGACCGAGGCAAACAGCGCCGGATCGAACTGGCCCTCATATTCGAAGGCCGCCGGGCCCGTCATCAGGACATGATCGTCGCGGTCGCGCCATTCGATGGTGAGGCCACCGCCGGGCAACGTGATCTGCACCGTGCGATTGGCGCGCTTCAGCCGCGCGGCCGCCACTGCCGTGGCACAGGCCGCCGAACCGCAGGCCTTGGTCAGTCCCGCGCCCCGCTCCCAGGTGCGGATCGTGATGTGGTCGCGATCGACGATATGGGCGAGCGTGATGTTGGCGCGCTCGGGAAAGATCGGATGATTTTCCAGCAGCGGCCCGAAACGGCCGAGATCGTAGGCGGCGACGTCATCGACCCAGAAGATCGCATGCGGGTTGCCCATGCTGACGACCGACGGCGTATGCAGGATCGGCGCATCGATCGGGCCGATTTGCAGTTCGATGCCGCGGGTGTCGCGAAATTCCTCGGCGAGCGGGATGTCCTTCCAGCCAAATTTGGGCGCGCCCATATCGACCGTATAAAGATCAGGCGCTGGTCCCTGCCAGCAATTCAGCAGCCCCGCGCTGGTCTCGAAGGTGACGGCGTTCTGCCCCGAGGCCTCGAACACCCGCCGCGCCACGCAGCGCATGCCGTTGCCGCAGGCACCGGCTTCGGAACCGTCGTTGTTATAGATGCGGATGAAGGCCTCGGTGCCCTGGAGGCGCGGCGGTTGCAACACCATCAGCTGGTCGTAGTGCACCCCCTTGGGCGAGGCGACGGCGCGCGCATCGTCGGCCGTGACGGGGCCCGGCCGGTCGCGCAGATCGACCACGACGATCTCGTTGCCGATCCCGTTCATCTTGGCATAGCTGTGGTTGGCGAGCGCGCTCATCGAACCTTTCCGTTCACGCGAGCTTTATATGGCCAATGGCCGCACTTTCGCTAGATGTGGTTTATCTGTGTCCCTGCTCCCCACCCGGCGGGGAAGGGCATGAAATATCCGTAAATATCTATCATGGGACGAACGCCGCGCCTGCGTGTTAGACATCCGGATTCGCGCGTTCGGGCCAAAGAAGGCCATGGAGAAGACCTGATGAACTACGCCAGCCTATTTCGCGTCACCCTGTTGGCCCTGGTCCCGACGATCGCCGTTGCACTTCACCCAGCTAGCGCGCAGGCGCCCACGCCCGCAACGCCGGCTCCGTCCGCGACCCCTGCCCCGCCGCCGGCCGAGACGAAATCCCCGGGAGATTTGCCGTCCACCGCGCCTTCGGCGACGCCCCCAGCGCCGGTTCAGGCCGCCGACCCCTTCGGCGAGCAAATCACGCTGGCCCCGAAGACGGTCATCGCCACCAAGGGCACCGCGAACTGGGACACCGCCTATGAGACGCTGGTTGCGTCCCTGAAGACGCTTTCGACCACGCTGGAGAAGCAAGGCGGCAAGGCCGCCGGCAATTCGATGATCGTCTACACGTCCACTGACGACACCGGCTTTTCGTATCTTGCGGAGATTCCGGTCAGCGAGGAGCCGAAGGACCTGCCGAAGACGATCACCGTTGCCAAATCGCCGGAAGGCAAGGCGCTCAAATTCGTCCATCGCGGCAGTTACGAGAATATGGACAACACCTATGAGGCCATCACCAATCACCTCGACGACAAGAAACTCGAAGCCAGAGACACTTTCATCGAGGAATACATCACCGATCCCTTGAAGACGCAGGACGACAAACTGGTGATCAATGTCTATGTGCCGTTGAAGTGAGCGCCATGAACACGCGGGCTTTCCTTCGTACTCTCGTTCTCACCGTCATTGCCGCCGGCGCGCCGCTCGCTGCATCGGCCCAGACACCGACGCAACCGCAGCCCATCATCTCCGTTACAGGCGAGGCGCGCGTCTCGGTGCCGCCCGACCTCGCCCAGATCGATGTCGGCGTCACCTCGGAAGCCAAGACGGCGCGTGAAGCGTCGGATGCCAACAACGCCGCCATGGGCAAGGTGCTGCTGGCGCTGAAGGGCGCAGGCATCGACGAGAAGGACTACCAGACCTCGCGTCTGTCGTTACAGCCGGAATACTCAACAGCGAAATCCGGTTCTCCCGCCACCATCGTCGGCTACCGCGCCAGCAACCGGGTGACGATCCGCCTGCACGACGTGACGAAAGTTGCCAACGTCATCGACACGGTGGTCACCGCTGGCGCCAACGAGATCGGCGGCATCAATTTCATGGTGTCGCAGGCTTCGAAACTGCTCGACGACGCGCGCGAGCAAGCGATTGCCGATGCGCGCCGCAGGGCGGAGATTTATGCGAAAGCGGCCGGCGTCACGCTGGGGTCGCCCGTCAGCATTTCCGAAGAAGGCGCCGCTGAGCCGCTGTTTCGCGCCAGGGTGATGGGGGGAAAGATGGCTGCGGCAGCGCCGGTGCCGATCGCGCAAGGCGAAGAGACGCTGTCGGTCACGGTTGGCGTGGTCTGGGCGATCAAGCCCGCGCAGTAACTATCCGTCATTGCGAGGAGCGCAGCGACGAAGCAATCCAGCGCTTTGTTTTCTGGATTGCTTCGCGGAGCCTGTCATCGGGCGCGCATTCGCGCGACCCGTTGGCTCCAATGACACCTAGATTTCGAACACCTGCCCGGGCTTCAGTACCGCAAATCGCTCGCGCGGAACCCTCGCCTCATCCAGCGCTTCGCCCAAAGCGACCACCGGCGCGTCGATCGCCTCATCCGTCAACTGGAACGTGCCGTGATGATGCGCGAGCGCCTGCGCAGCGCCGCAATCGGCCAGCGCCATCACCGCGTCGGACGGATTCATGTGCTGGTCCTTCATGAACCAGCGCGGCTCATAGGCGCCGATCGGCAATAGCGCCAGCCGCAACGGGCCGTGCGCCCTCCCGACCTCGCGAAAATGCTTGCCCTCGCCGTAGCCGGAATCGCCGACGGCGTAGATTTTGCCCGCCGGCGTCTCGAGCACAAAGCTCGCCCACAGGCACTGGTTGCGGTCGAATAGCCCGCGCGCCGACCAATGCCGCGTCGGCACCAGCGTGACGGCGACGCCGTTACCAAGTTCGACGCGCGCATGCCAGTCGAACGCTTCGGCGCGAATTCTGGAATTGGCGCGCCTCATCGTCAGGTCGTTGCCGAGCGGCGTGATCACGCGCGGCGAGAATTTTTTCGCCAGTCGCGACAGCGTCGCCAGATCGAGGTGGTCGTAGTGGCCGTGCGAGACCAGCACGGTGTCAATCCTTGGCAAGACGTCGAAAGCGATGCCGGGATCGTTGTGCCGCTTCGGCCCCGCAAAGGCGACGGGTGAGACCCGCTCCGACCAGACCGGATCAACCAGGATGTTGAGGCCCGCAGTCTGAATCAGCCAGCTGGCGTGACCCACATAGGACAGCCGCGCCTTGTTGCCGTCGATCCGCGCGGGCGGGGTATCGGCGAAAGGACTGGGCGCCCATTCGGGCCAGACCGCGCGTTTGCGCTTTTCCCCAAACTGCCAGCGAAAAACCTCCCTCAACTTTCTGGGCGGCGCGCCGTCTGGATCGAAGAAAATCCGGCCGTCGAAATGATCGGAGGGAGGTCGTTTGCTGGAACCGTGCATGGGGCCGATTGGCAGCAAAAAATCCTGTCCATGCAAGGGCCAGGCGAAGCCTCTGCCTTCACGATACCGCCATTTCCGAACATGACTTTCCTTGACTTTTCGCGCCCGAGGGCGTTTAAACCCGCCAAATTCATCGAAAAGGTTGTCTTTTCGAGCCGCCGACCGGTCCTGGAGGCCGGAGGTCAACGCCCGACAGCGCGATGCGCCCTCGGGCGCAAAAGTGTTTGGAATGCCGTCATCGCGACTTAGATGACGATCTACTCCCTCGGGGAGACGTAAAGAAGGACGACGCACTTGTTCGACAATCTGTCGGAAAAGCTGGGTGGCATTCTCGATCGGCTGACGCGGCGCGGCGCGCTGACGGAGGCCGATGTCGACGCGGCCATGCGCGAGGTACGCCGCGCGCTGCTGGAGGCAGACGTCTCGCTCGACGTGGTCCGCAGCTTCACGGATCGGGTCCGCGAGCAGGCGATCGGCGCCACCGTGGTCAAGTCGGTGACGCCCGGCCAGATGGTGGTGAAGATCGTTCATGACGAACTCGTCGCCACACTTGGTTCGGACGGCCAGAGCATCGACCTCAACGCCGTGCCGCCGGTCGCGATCATGATGGTCGGCCTGCAAGGCTCCGGCAAAACCACGACCACAGCCAAACTCGCCCGCCGCATGGTCCAGCGCGACAAGCGCAAGGTGCTGATGGCCTCGCTCGACATCTACCGCCCGGCGGCGATGGAACAGCTCGCCGTGCTCGGGCGCGACCTCGACATCCCGACCCTGCCGATCGTCGCCGGCCAGAAGCCGGCGCAGATCGCCAAGCGCGCGCTCGAGGCCGGCAAGCTCGGCGGCTACGATGTCGTGCTGCTCGACACCGCCGGCCGCACCACGCTCGACGAAGAGATGATGAGCGAGGCGGCGGAGATCAAAGCAACCGCAAGTCCGCACGAAGTGTTGCTGGTCGCGGATTCCTTGACCGGCCAGGACGCGGTGAACCTTGCGCGCGCGTTTGATCAGCGCGTCGGCCTGACCGGCATCGCGCTGACACGCGTTGACGGCGACGGCCGCGGCGGCGCGGCGCTGTCGATGCGCGCGGTCACCGGCAAGCCAATTAAGCTGATGGGCACCGGCGAAAAGACCGACGCGCTGGAGGATTTTCACCCCTCACGCATCGCCGGCCGCATCCTCGGCATGGGCGATGTGGTGTCGCTGGTCGAGAAGGCCGCCGCCAATATCGACGCCGAAAAGGCCGCGCGCACCGCCGAGCGGATGCGCAAGGGCCAGTTCGACCTTTCCGATATGCGCGAGCAGTTGTCGCAAATGGCGAATATGGGCGGCATCTCCGGCCTGATGGGCATGATGCCCGGCATCGCCAAGATGAAGAACCAGATCGCCAATGCCGGCATCGACGACAGGATCATCAAGCGCCAGGTCGCGCTGATCGATTCGATGACGCGGCAGGAACGAAAAAATCCCGACATTCTGAAAGCGAGCCGCAAGAAGCGGATCGCGGCCGGCGCCGGCGGCAAGGTCGAAGACCTCAACAAGCTGCTCAAGATGCACCGGAACATGGCCGACATGATGAAGGCCATGGGTTCGGGCAAGCGCGGCCCGCTCGCCGGCATCGCGCAGGCGATGGGCTTTGGCGGCGGC
>Ga0070741_10006373_pt1 | contig 25392 bp, 22 predicted proteins | sample Coa_R1_4_FD_66440 | JGI IMG/M metagenome (GOLD analysis project Ga0070741, IMG submission 66440) | Surface soil microbial communities from Centralia Pennsylvania, which are recovering from an underground coalmine fire - Coalmine... | ecosystem: Environmental > Terrestrial > Soil > Unclassified ... | reverse complement strand
CCGTACATCGTCGAAACCTACGGACCGCTGAAGGTCGGGTACATCGGCCTGGTCCTGACCACGTCCGAGATCAGCCGCGACAAGCTGACGCACACGCGCATCACCGACCCGTTCGCCGCGGCCGCGCGGTACGTGCCGCTGCTCAAGCAGCGCGGTGCCACGGTGATCGTCGCCATCACCCATCTGGCGTTCGCCGACGACCGCCGCCTCGCGCAGCGGTTTCCGCAGATCGATCTCATCGTCGGCGGTCACGAGCACTTCCCGATCACGGCCACCGAAAACCGGACGCTCATCAGCAAAGCGGGATCCGATGCGCGCTGGGTCGCGCGGATCGACGTCGAGCGGCCGCCCGGCGGGCCGGTCGGGCGCTTCTACGATTTGATGCCGGTGACGAACGCGATTCCCGACGAACCGGCGACGGCCGCCGTCGCCGACGGCTACGAACAGCGCCTCGGCACCCAGCTCGACATCGTCGTCGGCGCGACACGCGTGCCGCTCGACGCCGTCAACCAGCACGTGCGCGCGAGCGAGACGAACCTGGGCGACCTCTTCGCCGACGCGATGCGCGCCGACGCCGGCGCCGACGTCGGTTTGATGAACGCCGGAAGCATCCGAGGCGATCGCCTCTATCCGGCGGGGCCGCTGACCGCCCGCGCGCTGCTGGCGATGCACCCGTTCGGCAACGTCATCTGCAAGATCGACGTCAGCGGCCGCATTCTGCTGCAGGCGCTCAACAGCGGCGTCGCAAAACTCCCCGACGTCGCCGGCCAGTTCCCTCAGGTCTCGGGACTGACGATGGTCGTCGACAGGAACGCGCCGGCGGGATCGCGGGTGCGCGACGTGCAGGTGAACGGACAGCCGCTCGATCCGGCAAAGACGTACACGGTGGCGCTCCCCGACTTCGTCCTCAAGGGCGGCGACGGCTACACGATGTTCGCCGGCCAGAAGGTGCTCGTCGGCCCGGAGGCCGGCGATCTGCTCGTCGACGCGCTGACGAAGTACGTCCGCGCGAAGGGCGACATCACGCAGCAGATCGACGGGCGAATCACCATTCGATAGGTCGTCGGTTCAGCGGGGCTCCACCGCAACCGACCGCGGCCGGATCGCCGCAGTCTTCCGCGCACGTGCCCAGTACGCGCGCGCCGCCAGCAGCGCGAACACGACGAGGCCGTAGCGCACGGGACGGGTGACGTCGGCCTTGACGAGCCACCAGTAGTGCAGCACGGCGATCACGCCGGTGGCGTACACCAGCTTGTGGAGCCGGTTCCACGAGCGGCCGCCGAGGCGCCGGATCCAGCCCGCCGTCGACGTCACCGCCAGCGGCAGCATCGTCAGCCACGCGGTGAAGCCGACCGTGATGAACGGCCGCTTGTAGATGTCGGCGCCGACCGATTTGGCGAGACTCACGGCCGTCGACCAGGCCACGATGCCGTCGGGAAAATCGAGGCCGGCGAAGCGATCGACGATGACGTACGTGAGGAAGTGGAGCGTGCCGTAGAAGAACGCGTACAGCCCGGCCATGCGGCGGAACTTGATCAGCGCGTTCCATCCGGTCAGCCGACGCAGCGGCGTGATCGCCAGCGTGATGCAGACGAAGCGAAGGGCCCAGACGCCGGTTTCGTTGGTGATGTCGCTGAGCGGGTTCGCGCTGAGATTGCCGGTGAGCGCCGCCCAGACGAGCCACGCGGTCGGACCGAGGGCCGCGAGGAACACGGCCACCTTCACGATCCGCAGCCCGCGATCCCCGATCCGCAAGGTCAGTAGTTCTTCCGCAGGTCCATTCCCGTGTAGAGCGAGGCGACCTGATCGCCGTAGCCGTTGAACATCAGCGTCTTGCGCCGGAAGAACTCGCCGATGCGATGCTCGGTGGCCTGGCTCCAGCGCGGGTGGTCGACGGTCGGGTTCACGTTGGCGTAGAAGCCGTACTCGTTGGCGGCCGACTCCTGCCACGTGTTGAGCGGCTGCTTCTCGACGAATTTGATCTTGACGATCGACTTGATGTGCTTGAAGCCGTACTTCCACGGCACGGCCAGGCGCAGCGGCGCTCCGTCCTGATTCGGCAGCACCTCGTCGTACAGGCCGACGACCATCAGCGTCAGCGGGTGCATCGCCTCGTCCATGCGGAGCCCCTCTTTGTACGGCCACGCGAGCACCGGCGATCGCACGCCCGGCATCTGCTTCGAGTCGGCCAGCGAGGTGAACTCGACGTACTTGGCCTTGGAGGTCGGCTCGAGCCGCTTGATCAGATTCGCGAGCGGGAAGCCGACCCACGGGATGACCATCGACCACGCCTCGACGCAGCGGTGGCGGTAGACGCGCTGCTCGAGCGTTTCGCCCTTCAGCACGTCCTCGAGGTTCATGACGCCTTTCTTATTGCACTCGCCGTCGACGGTGACGGTCCACGGCTGCGTCTTGAAGTTCTTGGCGTTGCGCTCCGGGTCGTCCTTGTCGGTCCCGAACTCGTAGAAGTTGTTGTAGCTCGTGATGTCTTCCCACGAGTTGATCTTTTCGTCGGGTTTCGGAAAATCGCGCTTGATGTTCAGGAGCAGCCGGCCGTGCGGCGCGCCCTTCGCTTCCGTCGTCGCCGACGCGGCCGCGACGCCCGCCGCCGCGATGCCGGCGGCCGCGAGGAACTCGCGCCGGTTGAGGAACGTCGCCTTGTCGGTGATTTCGGAGCTGCGGACGTCCGGAGCGCGCTTGATCAGCATGTTCGTATTATAAGGACGCCGGGGCCGGTTCCGCCGATTCGTGTTCCAGCGCGGGACGGAGTCGCGAGGCGCCTTCGCCGGTCGCAATCTGCAGACATACGCTGCAGTTGGACCGGCGAAGCCGAGCGTGCGGGCGCCCCCACCGCGGATAACGACGCGGCGGGAATCGTTAGATCGCCCTGCGGACGAGGGCGGACAGGCCGAACAGCATGGTGCCGACGAGCAGAAGTTTGCCCGCGTCGGGCACCGCGTCGAGCGGCGACGCAGAGGTGGCCGCGCGCGCGATCGTCGCGGCGTTGGCGTGGACCATCATTGGCGACGCGACGACCGTGGCCGACGTGGAGTTGACCAGCGACGCGCGCGCGATCTTCGCGGCGGGCGTCTGCGGCTCCAACGAGAGCGCGTATCCGACGGGCACCACGAGCGCGGCGACGAACGCGGCGAGAACCAGGACTCGATACCGTTTCCGCATTGCTGCCTGGTGCTGTTCAAGTGGTGTGCCGCTCGACTCAGGCGCAGATTTCCCGGCGAATCGCGCGATCGCCGCGCCGGCGGACGAGTTACGGCGGAACGCGTTTTCACAATCTCTCACGTGCTACGCTCAGCGATTGATCGATCGATCCCGGAGGCCGCATGCCTACCTCGACCATTGAAGACTACCCGCCGCTGATCTCGCTGGCGGTCCACGAGTTCCGGACGCCGGCCAGCGTCGTCGGCGGCTACTTGCGGATGCTGCAGCGCGATCCGGAGTTGAATGATCGCCAGCGCAAGATGATCGACGAAGCCGAGAGGTCGTGTGCGCGGCTGGTCGCGATCGTGGCGGAGCTGAGCGAGATCGGAAAGCTGGATGCGGGTGCCGTGGCGCTGGCGAGGCAGCCGTTCGACTTTTTCCGTCTCGCCCGGGAAGTGGCCGAGCTCGTGCAAGAGGGGCGGGAACGCGAGGTGCACTTGATCGTCCGTGGCGGAGAGGCCGAGGCGCCGGTACTGGGCGACGCAACGCGCGTGCGGCACGCGATAGACGCGATTTTCCGAGCGATTTTGCGAGAAAAACCCGGCCCGGCGACCGTGGTGGCGGACCTGCGCCTTGAGGTCCGCGACGGCCGAAGCGCGGCCGTTGCCGTCGTCGCGGGCGAATCCGACGTAGCGGCGGCATACGAAGCGCCACCTGGAGTGTTCGATGATAGACGCGGCGGCCTCGGGCTCGCGCTGCCGCTCGCGCGCCGCGTCATCGCCGGCCACGGCGGCGCGATCTGGTCGCCCGCGGCGCCCGAGGCGCTGGCGCGCGGCACCGTGCTCGTTCGCATCCCTCTTACGGAGTCACATCGTTGAAAAAACCGTTTGTCGCCGTCGTCGATGACGATTCGGCGTTTGCCAACTACCTCCGAACGTTCCTCTCGCTCCGCGGGTACGAGACGCGGTCGTACTCGCGCGGCGACGAGATGGTCGCGGCCATCAAGGCCGGCGACCCGCCCGACATCGTGCTGCTCGACGTGATGATGCCCGGGATGACCGGGCTCGACACGCTGCGCGCGCTGAAAACCGCAAAACCCGACCTGCAGGTGATCATGTTGTCGGGGCGCGAACAGGCCGCCACGATCGTGGAGGCGGTGCGGCTGGGCGCCGCCGACTACGTCGTCAAGCCCGACGATCCCGAGGGGCTCGGCGAAATCGCGCTCGACGCGGCCATCAAGAGCGCGATCGAGAAAACGCGGCTCGTCTCGGAGATCACCGAGCTGCGCCGCCAGCTGAGCGACGACCAGGATCGCGCGTTTCTGTTCTGGGGCGACAGCCCCGACATGAGAACGATCGCGCAGGTCATCGAGCAGGTGTCGGACAGCGACGTCACGGTCCTCATCCGCGGCGAGAGCGGCGTGGGCAAGGAGCTCGTCGCCCGCGCGATTCATCAGCGGTCGTCGCGCAAGGACCGTCCGTTCGTCAAGGTGAACTGCGCCGCGCTGCCGGCGGAACTGCTCGAAAGCGAGCTGTTCGGCCACGAGAAAGGCGCGTTCACCGGCGCGGCGACGACACGCGTCGGCAAGTTCGAGCAGGCCGACACGGGCACGATCTTCCTGGACGAGATCGGCGAGATGAAAGCGGCGCTGCAGGCCAAGCTGCTCCACGTGCTGCAGGACGCGCAGTTCACCAAGCTCGGCAGCAACAAGGCGGTCAACGTCGACGTGCGCGTCGTCGCGGCGACCAACCGCGACCTCGAAGCGATGATGATGCGCAACGAGTTCCGCGAGGACCTCTACTACCGCCTGAAGGTCATCGAGGTCACGGTGCCGCCGCTGCGCGACCGCCGCGCCGAGATCCCGCACCTCACCGAGTTCTTCATGGACCGGTACGCGCGGCGCTACAACCGGCCCGTGCGGCACATCACGCCGGATCTCCAGCAGCTCTTCCTGCAGTACGAATGGCCGGGCAACATCCGCGAGCTCGAGAACATGATCAAGCGCATCGTGATCCTGCAGGACGAGCAGCTCGTCGTCCGCGAGATCACCCAGCGCACGCCGCGGCTGGTCGCCGCCTACGCGTCGGCTGCCGTCGGCAGCGTGGCGAGCGGGGGCGGCGTCGCGGTCGAAGAGCCGGAGGACGCAGAGCTCGACGACGACGAACCGGCGCAGCCGGAAGAGCCGGTGGCGATGGCGCCCGTGGGCTCGCGGCTCGCTGACGTCGCGAAGGCGGCGGCGCTGAAGGCGGAGCGTTCGATCATCGAGGACACGCTGACTCAGGTGCACTGGAACCGCCGCCGTGCCGCCGAGCAGCTCGGCGTGAGCTATAAAACATTACTCAACAAAATCAAGGAGTGTGGTATCTCGAGGAAGTAGTCTGAGAACTTTCCTTCCAGGTGTCTTCGGCGTTCCCACGCCGAAGACCCTTTTCTCCCGCTGAATTCTTCATAAATCTCCAATCAGGCGACATCTTTTCCGCGATGGCACTGCCGTTGCTGAAAACGGTCGACGTGTCGGGTATGACTCAACCAAACGGGAAGCCCCAGGTGATGGTCGTCGACGACGACCTCGCGATGTGCAATTTCCTCCGGACGTTCCTCGTCGAGCGCGGCTACGCGGCCGTGACCGTCGGGAGCGCCGACGAAGCGGTCAAGCGTTACCACGCGGAGCGGCCCGCGGCCGTGATCCTCGACGTCGTGATGCCGGGCAGCATGGACGGCCTCGAGGCGCTGGCCGCGTTCAAGAAGATCGATCGCGAAGTGCCGATCATCGTCCTTTCGGGCCAGGGGCGCACGACGACCGTCGTGCAGGCGATGAAGCTGGGCGCGTCCGACTTCGTCAGCAAGCCCTTCGACGAGACGGACCTCGAAGTGCCGCTCGCCAACGCGCTGAAGCAGCGGCAGCTCAGTCGCGAGGTGGCGTGCCTCCGCGAGCAGCTCGAATCGCAGGAACAGCACAAGCTGCTCTTCCGGAACAGCGAGAAGATGGCGGAGGTGCGCGACCTGATCGAGCGGGTGGCCGACACCGACGTCACCTGCCTCGTCCGCGGCGAGAGCGGAACCGGGAAAGAGCTTGTCGCACGGGCGATCTATGCCTCCTCGCTTCGACGCGACAAGCCGTTCGTGAAGGTGAACTGCGCCGCCCTCCCAACCGAGCTGCTCGAGTCGGAGCTGTTCGGTTTCGAGCGCGGCGCATTCACCGGAGCGATCCAGCAGAAGCCCGGCAAGTTCGAGTTCGCCAACCACGGGACGATGTTCCTCGACGAGATCGGCGACATGAGCTTTCCGCTGCAGGCCAAGCTGCTGCAGGTGCTGCAGGACGGCGAGTTCTCGCGTCTGGGCGGCAAGCACGACGTCCGCGTCGACGTCCGCGTGATCGCGGCCACCAACCAGGACCTCGAGCAGGCCGTCGCCGAGGGCAAGTTCCGCGAAGACCTCTTCTTCCGCCTGAACGTCGTCTGCATCACGCTGCCGCCGCTGCGCGAGCGCCGCGAGGAGATTCCGATCCTGTCGGAGTACTTCCTCAAGAAGTACTCGGTCCAGTACAACAAGCCGCTCACCAGCATCTCCACCGACACGATGCGGCTGTTCATGGACTACGACTGGCCGGGCAACGTGCGCGAGCTCGAAAACCTGATCAAGCGCGCCGTCGTGCTCGGCTCGGAGACCGCCATCCGCAAGGAGATCCAGCACGGCATCGCGATGGCGGCGCACCGGGTGCACGCGCCGGCCGCCACCCATCCGTCGCCGGCCGCGGTCGCGGTCGGCGGCCATCAGTCGCCCGTCGTCGCGTTTCCGAAGGCGGGCGGCGCGGCGCTCGCGCCGCCGAGCGCGCCCGCGCACCTCTCGCCCGCCGAGTTCGCCGCGGCCGCGGCCGCGGAAGGCAACTACTCGCTCAAAGACATCTCGCGCGAAGCGGCGCGCCAGGCCGAACGCGAACTGATCCTGAAGATGCTCCAGCAGACACGCTGGAACCGCAAAGAGACCGCCGAGATCCTGGGCATCAGCTACAAGGCGCTGCTCTACAAGATCAAAGAAAACGGTCTCGACAAAGCGTCATAAACGTATGACCAGCAGTTCGTTCTACGAAGAGGGCAGCAAGCTGCTCACGCCCGGCGCGTTCGAGTTCGTCCTCGATTCGGAGCTGAAGCGCGCGGTGCGGTCGCAGAACTTCCTGACGCTCGTCACCATCGAAGCGAGCCGCGAGTGGGAAGGGATGATGGTGACCGCCGACGAGGGGACGCTGCACGAGGTGGCCGACATCATCGGCCGCGAGGTGCGCGACACCGATCTCATCGGCCACACCGACAAGGGCACGCTCGCCCTCGTGCTGCTCGACGCCGACTTCGAGCATTCGACCCGCGTGATCGATCGCCTCGTGTCGCGGATCGAGAACTACGAGTTCCCCACGGCGCTGCGCATCGCCGTCGGCGCCGCCTGCTATCCCACCCACGCCGTCGACGCGGAAACGCTGAAGCGGCAGGCGCTGTCGCGTCCGCTCGTCAACTGGCGCGGCGGCTCCCGGTCGTTGTCGTCCGCCGATCAGAACTGAGGGACATTACGCCATGAAGCACAGCACGGTCTCCATCTCCGTCGCCGCCGCGATCGCCGCGGCGCTCACGCTCGCGGGGCCGCGCTCCGCCGCCGCGAGCGATGACAAGAAGCCGGCGCCGGGCGCCATGAACTTCGTCGACGACTACCGCCTCGGCGCGGGCGACAAGCTGCGCATCGAGGTCTACAAGGATCCGCAGCTCTCGCAGTCGGTGCAGATCCGCCCCGACGGCAAGATCACGCTGCCCCTCATCGGCGACATGAGCGCGACCGGCATGACGCCGATCGAGCTGCGCGATGAGATCGCCAAGCAGCTGAAGGAATACATCACGAACCCGACCGTCACCGTCATCGTCGTCGAGGCGGAATCGGCGCGGGCGTACGTGATGGGCGAGGTCGCGCATCCCGGCGAGGTGGCGATGCACGGCCCGATCACGATCGTCCAGGCGATTGCGATGGCCGGCGGCTTCAAGGAATTCGCGAACACGAAGGACGTGAAGGTGCTGCGCCCGAACGGCAGCGGCGTGCAGACGCTGCACTTCAACTACAAGGACATGCTGAACGGCGACGCGAAGCCGATGATGCTCCGCGCCGGCGACACGGTCATCGTCCCCTGACCGCCGACGCGTGACGAGCGACGAGTGACAACCTGTATGCGCCATTTCTTCTTCTCCGTCGTCGCGCTCCTGGCAGTGGCGGCCAGCGCGCACGCGCAGGGCGAGCGAGTCGGGTCGGGCGCGCCGGCGCCCGAGTACCGCGGCGGGTGGACCTTCACGCCGACCGTCGGCGTGGCGGAGACCTTCGACGACAACATCACGCTGTTCGGCAACGGCACCGCCGACACGCTGAACAACGACTACGTGACGACGTTCTTCCCCTCCGCCAACCTGCACTACGAGGGGAAGCACACGCACTTCGGCGCCGACTACGGCGGCAGCTTCCTCGGCTACCGGCAGTTCAACGGCCTCGATCGGTGGGATCAGCACGGCAGCCTCGAGATGCGGCGCGAGGAATCGGCGCGGCTGCGATGGTTCGCCAACGCGAGCGGCGCGACGCGCCCCGAGACGGATCTGATCGATCTCGGCGGCATTCCGTACCGCCACACCGGCGCGACCGAGCTCACCACCCGCGGCGGCGCGGACTACGTGCTGAACCCGCGCGATTCGCTGTCGTTCACCGCCGGGTATCAGGACATCCGGTTCGAGCGGTCCGACCTGCTGCCGGCGGCGTTCCTGCACGGCGGCGACATCCTCGAGACGCTGTCGGAGTTCCGCCACCGCCTCGACGAGCGCCTGGCGGTCGGCGCGGACTACTCCTACCGCCGCGCCATGGTGTCGGGCGACCCGGAACACTTCGATCTGCACGGCGTCGAAGGCGCGATCGACTACGAGCTGTCGTCGGCGTGGTCGGTCAGCGGCGCCGCCGGATTGGTCTACATGATGCCGACCGCGCTCGAGCCGGGGCGGACGGGGCCGGCGTACCGCGTCGCGCTGTCGCATCGGCGCGAGCTGATGTCGTTCCACGTGGGCTACCTGCAGTCGTACATCCCGGCGTTCGGGTTCGGCGGCGTCATCCGAGCCCAGGAGCTCGGCGGCGGCCTGCGCGCGCAGCTGTTCCACAGCCGCCGGTGGTACACCGAGCACTCGATCACGTTCCGCAACGATTCGCCGCTCGCGGCCACGGATCTGCAGCTGCCGCTGCGCTCGCTGCGCGAGACCTCGGTCTTCGGCTGGGAGCCGGATCGCTGGGTGCGCTTCGAAGTCTTTTATGCGCGCGTCGATCAGACCAGCCTGCGTCCGGGCGGACTGCTCTATCGCGACCGCGTCGGATTCCAAATCGTGACCTCCAAGCCCATGAGGATTGAGTAATGGCTGCTATGGACGAACCTCGTTTCGACCCGCTCGACTACGTTTCGGTTTTCAACCGCCGGAAATGGTGGTTCATCGTTCCGGTCGCGCTCTCGATCGTGATCGGCGTGCTGCTGGTGTGGAAGCTGCCGCGGACTTATCAGGCCACGACCACCGTCGCGATCAGCTCCGCCCGCGTCGCGCCGAACGTCGTCGGCGCCGTGGAGATGGACAAGGCGGACCGCATGCGCGCGGTGTCGCAGCTGCTGCTCGGGCGATCGGTCCTCGAACGCACCGCGCGTCTCGAGCACATGGATCAGGGGCAAAGCATCGACGCGGCGATCTCCAGGCTGCGCAGCAGCATCAGCGTGACGCTCCCCGATTCGATCACGCCGGGCAGCGCCGCGACGAGCGGCGGCGGGACGACCCAGCAGCAGCTGACGCCGGACCAGAAAGCGGCGCTCGACACCTACCAGGTGTCGTACATCGACGACACGCCCGAGGACGCGCAGCGCATCCTGAACCGCCTCGCGCAGGTCTTCGTGCAGGAGAACAGCAAGTCGCTCGAGATCCGCGCGCAGGACACGTCGCAGTTCATCGAGGGGCAGCTGCGCGCCAGCGAGAGCCGGCTCCTGTCGCTCGAACAGCAGCTGCGGCAGATGAAAGAGCTCTACATGGGCCGCCTGCCGGAGCAGACCAACGCGAACCTCGCGATGGTGTCGACGATGCAGCGTCAGCTCGAGTCGAACGCGACGACGCTGCGCGGCGAGCAGGATCGGCTGGCGCTGATCGAGCGGCAGCTCGAGTCGATGGCGACCAACGCCGACGACACGGTCGCGGCCATGAAGGGGACGCCGCAGGAGAGCGCCCAGCAGCGGGTCGCCTCGCTGCGGCGCGAGCTGACGAATGCGCAGCTCACCTTCACCGACAAGCACCCGGAGGTCGTGCGCCTGAAGCAGGAGCTCGCCGACGCCGAAAAAGCGGCGGCGTTCGAGCGCTCGCGTCCGGCAGCCGACCGCATGGCGATTCTCAACGCGAACGGCGAGTACCGCGCGCTCCTCAAGGAAAAGGAGCAGACGCGGCTGCGCATCGCCGAGCTGCAGCATCAGCAGGCGACGATCAACGACCAGATCAAGGCCTACCAGGCGCGCGTCGAAGCGGCGCCGCGGGTCGAGCAGGAAATGGTGACGTTGAACCGCGCGTACGGCCTCGAGCAGGCCTCGTACAACGACCTGAGCCAGAAGAAAGAGGCCGCGCTCCTCAACGAGGAAATCCAGCGCAAACAGGGCAGCGAGCAGTTCGCCGTCCTGATTCCCGCGGGGCTGCCGACCGAGCCGTTCAAGCCGAAGCCGCTGCGCGTGATGTTGATGGCGCTCGCGGCCGGCTTCGTCCTCGGCGGCGCCGGCGTCGTCGGACGCGAGTATCTGGACCGCTCGGTGCACGACGCCCGCGGCCTGCGTGATGAGTTCGAGCTGCCGGTGCTGGCGGAGATCCCGCGCATCGAGCCGGCACTGTGAGCGGAGGAACAGTCATGAGCCGCATTCAGCAGATTCTCGAGAAGGCCGAGCGCGACGGCGCGGCGCTGCGAACGCAGCGGGTCGGCGTGCCGATGGATCGCGCCGCCGCGCCGGCCGATCGGGCGCCCGCGCCAGTGGAGCGCGAGTCGCTCGCCGAGCGGACGGCGCGCGCGCCGTACGTCGCCCCGCCGGTCGCGGCGGTTGCCGCGCCCACCGCCGCCGTTCTGGCGCCGGTGCCTCCGGTAGCGGCCGACACACCGGTCGTCGCCACGGTCGGCAGTGCCGCGGCGGATCCGCAGCAGTCGGTGACGCGCCTCAACCCGCTGCTCGTCGCCGGCCTCGCGCCGAAATCGCTCGCCGCGGAGCAGTACCGGCAGTTGCGGACGCGCCTGTCGCTCGCCGAAGGATCGAACGCGATCCGCAGCGTGCTGATCACGAGCCCGCAGAAGGGCGAAGGCAAATCGATCACATCGGCCAACCTGGCGCTGACGATGGCGCAGGAAGTGCAGCGCCGCGTGGTGATCGTGGAAGCCGATCTCCGAAAGCCGTCGCTGCAGCACCTGTTCGGCCTGCCGTCGGGGCCCGGCCTGTCCGACTACCTGTCGGGCGCCGCGGAACTGGATCAGGTGATGACGTTCCTGCCGGAGTACCACTTGACGATCATCCCGGCCGGGTCGACGCCCGGGAACCCGGCGGAGCTCCTCGGATCGACGGCGATGCGCCGGCTGCTCGACCAGCTCCGCACGTCGTTCGACCGCGTGATCCTCGACACGCCCCCCGTGCTGCCGCTGGCCGACGTCGCGATCCTGGCGCCGCTCGTCGACGGCGCGCTGATGGTCGTCCGCGTCGGCTTCACGCCGAAGCCGGCGATCGAGAACGCGCTGCGCGCGTTCGATTCGTCGCGCCTGCTCGGGGTCGTGCTCAACGAGTCGGGCCTCGAGAACGACTATCGGTACGAGGCGACGAGGCACTAGCGATTGAGGATTGCGGCCGGGGAAGACGGATTCGATCGGCGAATCGATCCGCGATCCCCGCGCCTCGATCCGCAGTCCCAGGTTGCAGCGAGATGCAGGTCTTCAACCGCAGCGTGTCCATCAGAGGACTGACGGTCTTCGGCTTCGAGGTCGTGCTGATCTCCGGGTCGATGCTGCTCGCGACCGTCATGCATGGCGCGCCGGAATCGTCTGCGGCGCTCGGCTGGAAGATCGCGCTCGTGACGGCGCTCTGTCAGCTCTGCTTCTACTACAACGACCTCTACGATCTCACCGTCGTCCACTCGAATCGCGAGCTGGTCGTGCGGCTGCTGCAGGCGGCCGGCGCCGCGGCCATCGTGCTGGCGGCGGCGTGCGTCGCCGCGCCGTCGCTGATTCTCGATCCGGGCGTCTTCGTCACCGCGCTGGGCGTGTTCGTCGTGGCGGTCATCGCGTGGCGCGTCACGTTCAACTACATCGCGCGAGGCGCGCACCTCGAGGAGCGCGTGCTCATCCTCGGGACGGGGCCCACGGCGCGGATGCTGGCGCGGCAGATCGGTTCGCAGCAGGACTTCGCGTACCGGCTCGTCGGTTTCGTCGACGAAGGCGAGGACCACAATTTCGTGCGGCAGCACGACATCCTCGGCAACGCCACCGATCTCGAGCGGCTGGTCGCCGACCGCCGGATCGATCGCATCGTCGTCGGCCTGTCGGACCGCCGCGGCCGGCTGCCGATCCAGGCGCTGCTGCGCGCCAAGCTGTCGGGGGTCCGCGTCGAGGACGCGACGACGACCTACGAGCGGCTGACGGGCAAGATTCTGATCGACGACCTCAAACCGAGCTGGCTCGTGTTCTCCGACGGGTTCCGCGCGTCGCGGTGGACGCGATCGGTCAAGCGGATGCTCGACCTGGCGCTGTCGATGATTCTGGCGTTCCTCGCCGCGCCGCTGATGATGCTGACGGCGGTGGCGATCCGGCTCGACTCGCGCGGCCCCATCCTCTACTCGCAGGAGCGCGTCGGCGAGAACGGGCGCATCTTCACGGTCTACAAGTTCCGCTCGATGCGCACCGACGCCGAGCAGGCCGGCCGGCCGGTGTGGGCGCGCGCCCAGGACGATCGCATCACGCGCGTGGGCCGCTTCATCCGCAAGACGCGTCTCGACGAGCTGCCGCAGCTCTGGAACGTCATGCGCGGCGACATGAGCTTCGTCGGGCCGCGGCCCGAGCGGCCGTTCTTCGTCGAACAGCTCGCGCTCGAGATCCCGTTCTACATCCAGCGCCATGCGGTGAAGCCGGGGCTCACCGGCTGGGCGCAGGTGAAATACGAGTACGGCTCCTCCGTCGAGGACGCGATGGAGAAGCTGCGCTACGACCTCTACTACATCAAGCACCTGTCGGTGTTCTTCGACCTCACCATCGTCCTCGACACGGTCAAGGTCGTGCTGTTCGGCAAAGGAGCCAAGTGAAGGACGTCTGGGGAGACGACGACCGGCAGCTCGTGACGGTCGCGCGGAACGTGACCACCCGGTATCTCGCGATCGGGGTCGATGCGCTCATCGGCCTCATGCTGCTGCCGTTCAACGTGCGGCACCTCGGCACGTCGGCGTACGGGCTGTGGATGCTCACGGCATCGATGACCACGTACTTTTCGGTCCTCGACCTCGGGTTCGGCGGATCGATCGTCAAGTTCATCGCGCACTACCGGGCGAAGCGCGACGTCCGGGGCCTCAACGAGATCGCGAGCACCCTGTTCGGCATCTTCTCGGTGGTGGGCGTCGTCGCCTACGCCGTCTTCCTGCTGCTCGCGTCGAACGTGCGCCACGTGGTCAACATCACGCCCGACCAGGAGCCGACGGCGCGCGCGCTGATGCTGATCATCGGGGTGTACGTGTCGCTGGGGTTCCCGTTCAGCATCTTCGGCGGCGTCATCAACGGGTTCCAGCGCTACGACGTCAACAACCTGGTCGGCATCGTCAGCAGCGCGATCGTCGCCGTGGTCAACGTCGTCATGCTCCTGAACGGCGCGACGCTGGTGCAGCTCGTGTTCGCGACCACGACGCTGCGCATCCTGACCTACTTCGTCTACCGCCTGAACGCCTATCACGTGTTTCCGGCGCTCTCGATCCGCCCGGCGCTGTTCCTCTGGTCGCGCGTACGCGAGCTGACCAGCTTCAGCGTCTACGTCTCGATCATCGACTGGTCGAACAAGCTCAATTACTCGATCGACGCGGTCGTCATCGGCGCGTTCCTGTCGCCCGCCGCCGTGGCGCTCTGGACCGTGCCGCAGCGGCTCGCCGAGATGCTGCAGCGGCTCACGAACCAGCTGAATGGCGTCCTCTTCCCGGTCGTCGTCGACAGCGACGCCGGCGAAAAGCCCGAGCGCCTGCGGCTGATCTTCCTCGAGGCGACGCGCCTGTCGCTCGCGAGCGTGATGCCGCTGGCGGCGGCCCTCGTGATTCTCGCGCGCCCCCTGATCCTGTCGTGGGTCGGGCCGCGGTTCGAATCGAGCATTCCGGTCGCGCAGATCCTGATTGCCGTCGTCGCCATTCGCGTCGGCAACGCCACGGCCACGACGGTGTTGAAGGGCGCCGGGTGCCATCGGCTGCTGTCGTTTGCCAACGCCGGCGCGGCGCTCGCGAACGTGGTGCTCTCGCTGCTGTGGATCCGCCACTACGGATTGATCGGCCAGGCGATGGGCACGTTCGTCCCGGTCGCCTGTACGTCGATCTTCATCCTGTGGCCGGCCGCGTGCCGGCGTGTCGGCGTCAGCGTCGTGCGCGCGAGCGCGCAGGCCGTCTGGCCCACCGTGTGGCCGCTCGTCGTCATGACCGCGGTGGTGGTCGCGCTTCGCGAGGCGTTGCCGCCCCGCTTGATCGCGGTGGCGTTCACCGCCGCCGTCGGATCGCTCTGTTATTTCGCCACGTTCCTGGCATTCGCCGTGAAAAGGGACGAGCGACGGGTGTACGTGACGAAAGCGATCGAACTCGCGCGCGTGCGGCGCAGCGTCGCCGCCGCGGCGTAAAGGAGACCGATGAAGGGCATCATTCTCGCCGCCGGCAAGGGGTCGCGGCTGAACGGCACGATTGGAGACAAGCCGAAGTGCCTGCTGCGCGTCGGCGGCCGCACGCTCGTCGAGCGCCAAATCGACACGCTCCGTCGAGCTGGCATCACGGACATCGGCGTCGTGGTCGGCTGTCAGGCGGAGGCGGTCCGGCGCGAGTGTGGGCACGGCATCACGTACATCGAGAACAGCCGGTTCGCGCAAACGAACAGCCTCTACTCACTGTGGCTGGCACGACCTCTGCTGGTCGACGGCGACGGCTTCGTCGTCATGAACTGCGACGTGTTGTTCCATCCACAGCTGCTGGTCGATCTGCTGACTGCGCGGCACGACGATGCGCTGCTCATCGCGTATCAGGAGGACGACACGCAGCCGCTCGGGGACGAGGAGATGAAGATCAAGGTCCGGCGCGGACGCGTCGTCGACATGGCGAAGACGCTTCCGCCCGACGAGGCAGACGGCGAGAACCTCGGCATCGTGAAATTCGGCGGCGAGGGCGCGCGCGTCATCGCCGAGCTGCTCGACCAGCGCGTCGGCGCGGGCGGGCTGCGCGACTGGGCGCCGCGCGCCTTCGCCGACTTCGCGCGCGTGCGTCCGCTGCACGCGATCGGCACGCGCGGGCTTCCATGGACCGAGATCGATTTCCCGGAGGACTACCGGCGGGCGGTCGACGAGATCCTTCCCGCGATCGAAGGGAGCGAGGTCCGGACGACGCCGGACACGACGGTGGTCGTTCGGAGCGTCCGTCTTCAGGCGGACCTTGACGCCGGGCTGCTGCCGGCCGTGAACGAGTAGGAGATCACGCGATGTACGAGCGGTTTTACCGGCTACGCGAGCGTCCGTTCGCGCTGACGCCCGACCCGGACTATCTCTATCCGAGCCGCGTCCACCAGGAGGCGCTCAACTACCTGCGGTACGGCATCGAAAGCCACGCGGGCTTCATCGTGATCACCGGCGCGATCGGATCGGGCAAGACGACGCTGCTGCAGACGCTGCTGCGCGGTCTCGACAACCGGACGACGGTGGCGAGGCTGATGAACACGCTGCTCGATCCGCGCGAGCTGCTGGAGTCGGCGATGATCGATTTCGGGCTCGATCCGACCGGACAGTCCAAGCCCGCGATGCTGAAGCGGCTCGGCGAGTTCCTGGTGTCCGAGCGTTCGGCGGGGCGGCTCGTCCTGCTCGTGATCGACGAGGCGCAGAACCTGTCGCTTCCCGCGCTCGAGGAGATCCGGATGCTCTCCAACCTCGAGACGGAGAAGTCGAAGCTGCTGCAGATCGTGCTGATCGGCCAGCCCGACCTGCGCGACAAGCTCGCCCGGCCGGAGCTCGAGCAGCTCCGGCAGCGGATCACCGTCAGCTATCACCTCGAGCCGCTCGATGCCGACGAAACGGCGCGGTACGTCAACCACCGGCTCGCGCGCGCGGCCCTCGGCGCGCCGATGGAGTTTTCGCGCGCGGTCACCGATCGCATTCACGGACGCAGCAACGGCGTGCCGCGGCTGATCAACGTCATCGCCGATGCCGCGCTGGTCTTCGGATACGGCGAGGAGCGCGCCGTCATCGACGAACCGCTCGTGGACGAGGTCATCGCCGATCTCGACGCGACCGGCGTGCTCGGGCCGCAGTCCAACGCGAACCGGCACGCCTCGGTCGTGCCGGCGGATCCGGCCGCCGACGTGCGGCTGCGGCCGGAGGCGGCGTACGCCGTCGCCCCGTCCGCCGTCGCGAGCGGCGTCAGAGCCGCCGACGACGAGACGTTGAAGCGCGAGCTCGCGGCGGTGGCCGCGCGCGAGTCGGCGCTGCGTCAGCGCGAGACGGAGCTGGCGGCGCGCGAGCGCGAGATCGCCGAGCAGAAGCGCGTCCTCGCCGAGCAGTACCGCCTTTTGAAGACGACGCAGGCGCCGCAGCCGGCCGCGCAGCCCTGGCCGCCGACCTACATGCGGAGCGCTGCGCTGCAGCCGCGGGACCAGAAACGCCGTGCCGGCTTCTGGCGCCGCATGAAGAACACGATCCTGGGCAGTCCCGAGCCCGTGCTGGAGGATTCGCTGTGACGAACGAAAGCGGCAGCCCCGAGCGGCTGCGCGAGAAGCTGCGGACGCGCACCGCGCGCGCCGGCGTGATCGGCCTCGGCTACGTCGGCCTGCCGCTGGCGGTCGAATTCGCGCGTGCCGGGTTCACGACCACCGGCATCGATCTCGACCGCCGGAAGGTGGACGCGGTCAACCAGGGCACGTCCTACATCCCCGACGTGCCGACCGCCGACGTCGCGCGTCTCGTCGCCGACCGGAAGCTGGACGCGACGGCCGACTTCGGCGTCATCGCCGAGCTCGACACGATCAACATCTGCGTGCCGACGCCGCTGCGCAAGACGAAGGACCCCGACATGTCCTACATCGTCTCCGCGGTGGAGCAGATCGCGGCGCACCTGCATCCCGGCCTGCTCGTCGTGCTCGAGTCGACGACGTATCCGGGGACGACCGAGGAGCTGGTGAAGCCGATGCTCGAGGCCGGCGGGCTGAAGGCCGGCGTCGACTTCTTCCTCGCCTTCTCTCCCGAGCGCGTCGATCCCGGCAACCCGACGTTCAACACGCACAACGTGCCGAAGGTGGTCGGCGGCCTGGGTGCCGAGTCGACCGAGCTCGCGTCCCTGCTCTACGGCGCGGCGATCGAGACGATCGTGCCCGTCAGCTCGCCGCAGGCGGCCGAGATGGTGAAGCTGCTCGAGAACACGTTCCGGATGGTGAACATCGGCCTTGTCAACGAGATCGCGCTGATGTGCGATCGGCTCGGCCTGGACGTCTGGGAAGTGGTCCACGCGGCGGCGACGAAGCCGTTCGGGTTCATGCCGTTCTACCCGGGGCCTGGCCTCGGCGGCCACTGCATCCCGATCGATCCGTTCTATCTCTCGTGGAAAGCGAAGCAGACCGGGTTCGATCCGCGCTTCATCGAGCTCGCCGGCCAGATCAACGGCGCCATGCCGCACTTCGTCGTCGACAAGATCGCGGACGCGCTGAACCGGCACCAGAAGGCGATCAACGGTTCGACCGTGCTCGTGCTCGGCGTGGCGTACAAGCGCGACATCGACGACATGCGCGAGTCGCCGTCGCTCGACGTGATGGCGCTGCTCCATCAGAAGGGCGCGAAGGTCCGCTACGCCGATCCGTACGTGCCGGCGCTCGCCGGGCGCGCCTGGCACGGCGGCTTCGACATGGCCACCGAGCCGCTGACGCCGGACGCGATCGCCGCCGCCGACTGCGTGGCGATCCTCACCGAGCACCGGACGGTCGATTACGAGATGGTGCTGCGATCGGCGAAGCTGATCGTCGACACACGCAACGCGATCGCGGGCGTGCATCCGCACGTCCTCAAGCTCGGCGCCCCCGCGCCCGTGCTGGTTCGGGCGGACGAGGCGGAGGCCGCGGCCTGACTTGGCCATGTTCGTCGCGGTCTTCTGGATCTCGGTGCTCGCGATCGTATACGTGTACGTCGGCTATCCGCTCGCGTTGCGGGCGTATTGCGCCGCGCGAACTGGCAGAGGCGATTCCGCCATCGAACCCGCGGCGGATCGCCGCTCCCCGACGCCATCGATCTCCATCGTCGTCGCCGCGCGGAACGAGGCGTCGCGTCTTGGCCCACGGATCGAGAACCTGCTCGCGCTCGACTACCCGGCGGACCGGCGCCGGATCATCGTCGTCTCGGACGGATCGACCGACGACACGATGCGCGTCCTCTCGCGCTACGGCTCGGACGTGCTCGCGATCGAAGTGCCGGCCGGCGGCAAGGCGCGCGCGCTGAATGCCGGGGTCCGGCAGGCCGACGGCGATGTCGTCGTGTTCGCCGACGCGCGCCAGAGTTTTGCGCCGGACGCGCTGCGCGCGTTGACGGCTCCGTTCGCCGATCCGCGCGTCGGCGGCGTCACCGGCGAACTGCTGCTGGACGCCGAGTCGCCGTGCCGGCGCAGCGGCCGCGACCGTCGCGGGGTCGATCGCCGCGCGAGCCTGCGGATCGGCGCCTCGGATCGTCGCTGCGACGAACGGCGGCACACGCTGCGGTCGACGATTGCCGACGGCGTCGGACTGTACTGGAAGTACGAAAAGCGGCTGCGTCACCTCGAAAGCGCGATCGACTCGACGCTCGGCGCGACGGGCGCGATCTACGCGATCCGCCGCGAGCTGTTCACGCCGCTGCCGCCGGAGACGATCCTCGACGACGTGCTGACGCCGATGCGGGTCGTGCTGCAGGGCTACCGCGTCGTGTTCAACGAGGACGCGAAGGCGTTCGACCGCGCCGCAATCGACGCCGATGCCGAAGCGCGGCGCAAGGTGCGGACGCTCGCCGGGAACTACCAGATCCTGGCGCTCGAGCCGCGGCTGCTGCTGCCGTGGGCCAATCGCGTCTGGGTGCAGTACGTCTCGCACAAGCTGGGACGTCTCGTCGTTCCGTACGCGCTGCTGGCGCTGTTCGCCGCGAGCCTGGCGCTGGCGGCCGCCCACGTCGTGTACGCCGCCGCGCTCGGCGCGCAGGTGCTCCTGTACCTGCTCGCCGGCTGCGGCGCGCTGCTCGAGATGCGCGGGCGGCAGGCGCCGGTCGCGCCGAGGGTGTTCGGCCACGCGCGGCGGCCCGAACCGGCCGGCGAGGCCGCATGAAGCTCTTCACGCGGGCGGCGAAGGTCGCCTTTACGTTCGTGATGATGAACTACGCCGCCGTCGCGGGGCTGGTCGCCGCCGCGCGCGGACGGCGCGTCTGGAGATAGCGTATGGAACGCCTGACGTTCAACGTCGGACGCGGACGCGATCAGCTGGTCGTCGCCGGCCGCAGCTCGCGCGTCCGCCCCGAGCCGCACGCGACGGCGGCGGCGCCGGTCGCCCCGGCGCGCGAGCGGTACGACTGGGACTACCTGTGGCTCGTCGCGTTCACGGCGCTGCTGTTCTTCCGGCCGCAGGATCAGATCCCGGGCCTCGAGGTGCTGCACCTCGCGGAACTGACGGCGATCTTCGGTCTCGCCGCGATGGCGGTCCGCCGCCTGAACGCCGGCCTGCCGATCGTCCACGTCAACGCCGAGCTCGTCGGCGTCATCGCGCTCGGCGGCGTCATTATCCTCTCGGTGCCGTTCTCGATCTGGCCGGGCGGCTCGGCGAAGGTGTTCACCGACATCTACATGAAGATCATCCTGATCTTCGCGCTGATGATGAGCGCGGTCACGTCGCCCCGGCGCATCCGCCAGATGACGTGGGTGATGATCGTCGCCTCGGCGTACATCGGCGGACGCGCCATCTTCGACTACGTCCGCGGCGTCAACCTCGTCGAAGGCGACCGCGTCCGCGGCGCCGTCGGCGGCATGTTCGAGAATCCCAACGACCTCGCGCTGAACCTCGTCACCTTTCTCGCGCCGACGCTCTTCATCATCATCCAGGATCGCCGCGCGTCGCGCCGCATCCTCGCGTGCGGCTTCGCCGCGCTGATGGTCGGCGCGATCGTCTGCACGAAGTCGCGCAGCGGCTTCCTCGGGCTGCTCGCGATGTGCGCCGTCGTCGCCTACTACACGATTCGCGTCCGCCCGGGCATCGTCCTCGCCGGCGTGCTCGCCTGCGTGCTCGCGGTGCCGGCGATGCCCTCGTCGTTCTGGGATCGCATGGACAGCATCATGAACGGCGAGGAGGACACGACCGGATCGCGCGAAGCGCGGCTGCGGCTCTTCAATCAAGGTCTGCAGGTTTTCGCGGAGAACCCGCTGACCGGCGTCGGCGCCGGCCAGTTCAAGAACTACAGCGACCCGACCACGACGTGGGAAAAGTGGCGCGTGACGCACGACGTGTGGCTGCAGGTCGCATCCGAGCTGGGCATCTTCGGCCTGCTCACCTTCGGATTCCTGGTCGTCCGCGCGTACGGCGGGGCGTTCGCCGCGCTGCGGCTGCTTCGCGGGCGTCGGCGCGCGCCGCCGGTGCCGCTGGCGACCGCCGATCGCGCCATCCTCGATCAGAACGCGAGAGGCATGCTCGCGGCGATGGTCGGCTGGACGGTGTGTTCGCTGTTCGCCTCCGTGGCGTTCAACTGGACGTTCTATTACGTGCTGGCGCTCGCGGTGGCGGGCCGCGAAATCCTGACCGCGCGGCTCAAGGCGGCGCAGGCTGCCGTCGAGGAGCCGGCCGCCGCGGCCGCGGGACGCGTGGGCGCTGGACGCGTCGGCGCGCGCGCCACCGGCGCGGGCTTCAACCGGGCGCCGACGCATGCCTAAGCGGATCCTCGTCGACGCGCGCACGCCGGTCCACTACACGATGTTCGCGCCGGTCCATGCGCGGATCGCAGCGGACGACCGCGTGTCGTTCGCCTTCATCGCCAGCGAGGAGCCGGCCAGGGCCGCGGCAATCTTCCGTGACGCCGGAGCGGACGCGTCGATCGTCGGGCCGGCGCGCGCGGCGCTGATGAAGTTCGACGCCTACGTCACCTCCGACTTCATGTGGACGCGGCTGCTCCACCGCACCTGCCGGATCCAGATGTTCCACGGCGTCGGCGGCAAGTACGGCTTCGACGCGCCGACCGAATCGCTGCGTGCCTGGCACCGGCTGTTCTTCGTGAACGAGCGGCGGCTGCGCAACTGCGTCGCGGCGGGCGCGATCGACGCCGGGAGCGACGCCATCCGGCTGATCGGGATGCCGAAGGTGGACGCGCTCGTCGACGGGTCGCTCACGCAGCGGACCGTCCTGGCGTCGCTCGGCCTGCCGCCGGATCGGCCGACGGTGCTCTACGCGCCGACGTGGTCGCCGGCCTCGTCGCTCAACGCGATCGGCGTCGCGCTGGTCGAGCGCCTCGCCCGCCTGCCGATCAACGTCGTCGTCAAGCTGCACGATCGCTCGCTCGATCCGCGGCCGCAGTATTCGGGCGGCATCGACTGGCGCACGGAGCTCCGTCCGCATCTCCGCCCGGGCGCCGTGGTCCTGGCGAGCGGCGCCGACATCTGTCCCTACCTCGTCGCGGCCGACGTGATGATCACGGACCACAGTTCCGCCGGCTTCGAGTACCTCCTGCTCGATCGGCCGATCGTGCGCATCCATCGGCCCGAGCTCGTCGCGCTGGCCAACATCCACCGCGACTACGTCGACCTGCTGTCGAGCGTCGCCCAGTCGACCTCCGGGGTCAACGACACGGTCGCCGCGATCGAGCGCGCCATCGCCGAGCCTGGGCTGCGTTCGGCGTCCCGGCGTGCCGTGGCCGCGGATCTGTTCTACAAGCCTGGAACCGCGACCCAGCGCTGCGCCGACGCGCTGTACGAGGCGATCGGCCTCGAACCGTCGCCGTTGCGCAGCAGCCCGGCGCCCGGTTTCGACATCTGCGCGTCCTCGCTGCTGCCTTCCCGTCCCGTCGAGGCCAAGCCGTGCCCACCGTCAGCGTCGTGATGCCGGCGTTCAACGCCGAACGCTACCTGCACCGCGCCATCGACTCGGTGCTGCGGCAGACGCTCGCCGATCTCGAGCTGCTCGTCGTGGACGACGGATCGAGCGACGGCACCGTGGCGCTGGCGCAGTCGTACGCCGAACGCGATCCGCGCGTGCGCGTGCTGACGCAGCGCAACGCCGGCCCCGGTCCGGCGCGCAACACCGGGTTCGGCGCGGCGCGGGGACGTCTGTTCGCGTTTCTCGACAGCGACGACGAGTGGGATGAGACGTTTCTCGAGGAGAACGCCGGCGTGCTCGCCGCGCGCCCAGACGTCGACGTCGTCGTCGGCAACGCGCGGTGCCGCGGCGGCGCGCGGGACGGACAGCCGTGCCGGCCGCTGCGGCGCGACGGCCAGCTGATCACGCTGGCCGAGATCCTGGCCGACGAAACGTCGCTGTTCATCATGGCGGTGTTCCGCCGCGAGGTCGTCGACGCGATCGGCGGCTTCGACGCGGCGCTCTTCACGAACGAGGAATACGAGATGTGGATCCGCGCCGCGCTCGCGGGGTTCACGTTCGCGAGGCACACGCGGCCGCTCGGCTGGTACGCGTGCCGGCCCGACAGCCTGTCGTCGAACGACACGCGCATGATGCGCGGCATCCTGCGCGTCTTCGGCAAGACGCGCCCGGCGCTCGCGCCGGGATCGCCCGAGCGCGCGATTCTCGACGCGCAGGTCGCACGCTTCCGGCGCGAGCTCGCGGCGGCCGAGCGCAAGGCACGCCTCCTCTCCTATGCCCCGGTCGCAAAGGCCTATGCGCTGGCTCGGCGAGCAGTTCGGTCGCGTTGACGCGCTGCTCGCGCGCGTCAGCGGGCGGCGGCGCGTCCTCGTCGATGCCCCGACGGCGACGAGCTTCGCTACCCTCGCGCCCGTGTTTCAGCGGCTGCTGCGCGATCGGCGCGTCGAGCTGCTGTTCGCGGCCCGCCGCCCTGCGGACGTCCTCGCGGCGGCGCGAGCGGCGGGCGTGCGCTCGCGCGTCCACGCGAGGAGCGCGATGCTCTGGCGCCGCATCGACGTGGTTCTGGCCGCCGACCTGCGGGATCCGATCGCGCTCCACCGCTGTCGCCGCCGCATCGGCTTCTTCCACGGCGCCGCGGGCGCATGCGATCTCGAGTCGGCGGGAGATCGAGAGGCCGCGTTCGGAGCGTACGATCGCGTCGCGTTCATCGACGCCGGCCGGATGCACCGGTACGTCGAACTCGGATTGGTGTCGCGGCAGGCGGCGGTCCTGGTGGGCTACCCGAAGGTGGACGCGCTGGCGAACGGCCGGTACGACGCAGCCGACGTACACGGGAAGCTGCAGCTCGAAATGCACCGGCGCACGGCGATGTACGCGCCGAGCTGGTCGCCGGCGTCGTCGCTGCACCTCGCGGGCGAAGCGATCGTCGAAAGCCTCGTCGCCGCCGGCTTCAACGTCGTCGTCAAGCTGCACGACCGATCGCTCGATGCGAGCGAGGCGGCACTCGGCGGCGGCGTCGACTGGCGCGCGCGGTTCGCGAGGATTCACGTGCCCGGCCGGATCGCGTTCGTCGAGACCGCCGATGCGTCGCCGCTGCTGGCCGCGAGCGACGTCGTGGTCACCGACCACAGCTCGATCGGGTTCGAGTTCCTGCTGCTCGACCGGCCGCTGCTCGTGTTCGACGCGCCGGACCTGACCCGGGCCGCGCAGCTCGATCCCGCAGCGGTTGCGCGGCTCCGGAGCGCCGCCCGGGTGGTCCGCGACGCCGGCGCCGTCGGGGCTGCCGCGGCGGACGAGATCGACCATCCCGAACGTTTGAGCGACGTTCGACGCGCCGTCGCCCGCGACACGTTCTACGAGCCGGGGACGGCGACCGAGCGCGCGCTCGCGGTCGTCTACGAAATGCTCGACCTGCCGGCGGCGGCCGCCAGCGCCGGCATGCGCGCTCCGGCGCACCGCGCGGCGTGACGCCTAGCGGATGGTGAAGGTCGCGAGGACGGGGCTGTGATCCGAGGCCTGCACGCCGACGATCGGGGCCGTATCGATCACCGACACCGAGTCGAGCGTGAGGCTGGATCCAGGACGAAAGAAGATGTAATCGATCCGCGCGGTGCCGTGGCTGTTCGCGTTGCCGCTGGCGCGTCCGGCCGCCGCCCCGTCCTGCCACGCGTCGTGATACGAGGCGGCCACCGGCTGCAGCTCGGGTGCGCCCGGCGCCGCGTTGAAGTCGCCGATGACTATTCGCGGATCGCCGAAGCCGTTCAGCCATGCGGCCAGTTGCGCCGCCTGCTGTGCTCGCATGCCGCTGCCCGCCGCTCCCGACGTCAGGTGAGTCACCGCAATCGGCACGTTGTACGCGTCGGCGAGCGTCGTTTCCATGCCGATGCGGCTGTCGACGAGCGGCAGCATCTTCGGCTGCGCCATCGTGCGCTTCGTCAAGAGCACGAGGCCTTCGGTTTCGCGGCCGTCGCCGCGTCCGCTCTGCTGGCACGACACATCCGGCGTGAACCACTCCTGCTCGTAGTCCACCGCCCACCGCGTGGCTGTCGCGGATTGCAACGCGTCGGCAATCCTGGCGGGCTGGTCGTCGCAGGCGTACGACGGATGGTTGCGCGTGACTTCCTGCAGCCCGACGATGTCGGGCTGCACGCGGGCGATCACGCCGACGGCATTCTGCAGGTTGTAGCGGCCGTTCAGGTCGATGCCGTGCTGGATATTGAACGTCATCACCGTGAAGGTGACCGGCGCGCGCGCGCCGGAGGGCCCGTGCGGCGAGGAGCCGCCGCACGCGAACGACGTCAACAGCGCCGCCGCTGCCATAGCGCGCAAATACCGCATACCGCCGAGCGAGCAAAGACGCTGCCGCCGGACGGAGGCACGGGCGTGCCTTTC
>Ga0070741_10006372_pt1 | contig 25397 bp, 37 predicted proteins | sample Coa_R1_4_FD_66440 | JGI IMG/M metagenome (GOLD analysis project Ga0070741, IMG submission 66440) | Surface soil microbial communities from Centralia Pennsylvania, which are recovering from an underground coalmine fire - Coalmine... | ecosystem: Environmental > Terrestrial > Soil > Unclassified ... | reverse complement strand
CGTAATGTACCAGAATCGTGTCGCAATAAAGGCTCAGCTTGTCATAGATTTGATTGCATGGTCGGTTCTGATATGGATGATTTTTCATTTCAGATTCTGGGAGCCATGAAGGTGCTTAACCCCTTGCTGCTGGCGGCTCCGGTTGAGGCCCTGCTTTCATTTCTCCGGCCTGCTTCCGGAGCGCCAGACCACGGTCGTTCGGCCAAGGAGCACATTTTATCCCATGACGTTTGAAACCTACTTGAGGGTTGCGAGCCCGAAGCGAATCGCCGGCCTCTTGTTGGTTCCGGCGGTTTTGATTTCTGTGTCTGCGAGCTTTGTGTTGCCTTGGATGCTTGAAACCAAGCGGCGGCTGGACAATGCGTATTGGGAAGGACAGCTTACGTTTGCGATGATTTGCTTGTCCGTTGCCGCTGTAGGCACGCCATTCCTACTGTTGCGGGTTTTTTATTCCACGTTAGCTGTTGCAATCGCCAGTTGGGTGGTCGCCGCCGTCGGGTACATTCTAGTTTTTGCATTCATGGTTCAGGCGCACCTTCTGTTGGGTCCAAGGCTATTTATTGCTTCGGCATCGGTTGGCCTCGCTATGGTTGCCGGTTACGCGTTGAGGCTCGACCTGGGTCGGGTGGCTTCACGGCCATGACTGCCTATCAACTGGGGCCGAACCACCGTGCTGCACTCGATGCCGGGCGCACGCGCTATTTTAATCCTGGATGTGAGTGGCCCGGCCCGATTGAGCACGAGCGTTCGGCATAGTCAAAGCCTATGGCCAGTCCCACGAAAATCAGTCGCAAGGAATTCGAGAAATTTGACGGTGTTCGCTGGAACGCAATGAACGACATGTGCGCGTTGTCGGAGATAAGAGACCTGACGCCGGTGCAAAGAATTGCGCACCTGCTGTACTGGTATATGAGCGAGGTCGAGAATGGGGGGCACCACCAGTATTTCCTGAACAAGGTGGATTTCAATCACGTCGAAGTCGTGCGGGCGCTGGCTGAGGTTGGTGCGCGAGACCACGCAAAGCTCCTTGGCGACGCCCTTAGGAAAGTGACCGCGTCTCCGCTTGGGACGCCACAAAGCGTGGAGGAGTTTCTGGAGAGCGAGTACGCCGCAGACCTGTCCGACTACGACAGCGCTTTTGCACGGTGCAAGCCTTCGGTATATGATTGCCTGCAAGCGTACCTGGACAAACACGAGGCTGATTTCATCGAATGGGTACCCTGAGGCCGAACCCTCAGCCTGGAGCGGACCGTTAGCTTTGCATGCGTTCGCACAAGAAGATCGCCTGGTTGATCGGAGTTGGCGCAGCTGTCGCTGGGCTGGGGTTCCTTGTGTGGCGCTACGGAGCAATTACGTTGCTTTGCCTGGTAGCATGGGTAAGTGGCCCTCGCTGGGAGCGGATGGGGCCTCCCGACATCAACGGAAAGAAAGGCATGGCCGCCGTCGATGCTTTTATTGCTACGAACGGGTGGGAGATGAATTCTTCGCCCCTGGCGTTCGCTTTCGGTTTTGGCCAATCGGTACCGCTGAAGGGTTTGCCTTGGAAACGGCTGGCGAATCGCGAATATCCCGTCCTGACGCATGGCGGAGTGCTATACGTAGCATTGGAGGGCTGGCATCACGATGTGATAGGCGTGGCTTACAATCCTAGGACCAACTCGTTCGCTGCGGGGGTAATGGGTTTTAAACCGCTGGCTGATCACTGGTATGTATGGACATTTGCGGAATTGGACGACTCGATTAAGTTGACTAAGCGCTATGAGGGTCAACAATAAATCAGCTAACCCGTCACGGCAGCTGACGCCGGGAGGCCACGGTCGGCCTTGCCGGATGTCATTGGCCCGGCGCAGCTGCGCTCGGCGTTCGGCTTGCAAACACACATGTCAAGGAATTCGATAATTCTTGTGGCTATGGTGGTCGCCGTCGGGATTGCCGTTGCGACCGTTCCGGCGTTTATCCGTGCGCGAACCACGCCTGCGATGAATGCCTGTATTAACAATCTCCGCTGCATCGATGGGGCAACGCAGACGTGGGCGCTCGAAAATCACAGGTCGAGCAATGATATCCCAACGTGGGAAGCGGTTCGCCCCTATCTCCCATCGGGTCGAGCAGTTCCGACCTGCCCTCACGGCGGAAAATATACTCTTGGAACGCTGGTCAAGCCGCCCTCGTGCAGTTATCCCGGAGATGCGCTGCCAAGTGAACTATGAAGCCGGACCCCTTGCTGCTGGCGACTCCGGTTTGCGTCCAGCTTTCATTTCTGAGCCAGTGGCCGGATCGCCAGACCAAGACCATTCGGCAAAGAAGCACAAATGAAACCTCCCAGTCTCATCCTTTCTCGATTTATCGGGGTTTGGTCCTGGAGCGTGCTGTTGTTTTCGAGCGTCCTTGTCGTGTTGTGTTGGGCTTCGACGCTGTTTCGCGCTTCCTTGCCTTGGTATCAGCCCTCTGTCTTCTCGATTATGAGTGCTTGGAGTGCACCCGTAGTGCTCACCTTATTTTTCACGTCCTGCGCGGGCTGGGTTGCGCACCGACGGCTCGCAGTGGCTGGCATATTATTGTGTTCCTTTTGGCTGGTTTAGCTAGAATTGCCAAGGTTATGAAGAACAGGGTGCCGAACCCCTTGCTGCTGGCGACTGCGGTTTACAACATGCTTTCATTTCTTTGCCAGCGGTCCGCCGCGCCAGAGCCGGATCGTTCGCCATAAGCCATCGTTTGTGAGATTTTTCATTGGAGTCCTTCTGATTCTTGTGGCGTGCGCCGGGTGCGGACGAAGTACTGAGCCAACAGGCCATGAGCCGATTCACGTTTCTTTTCTGGACAACGAGTCAGTACTGGATTCGACGGCCAAGTTTTTGAAACACAGCGGTTGCAACGAGGACGGGGTTTTCTCTTTCGTCAAGGCGGTCAAAGCTTACAATTCCACCCCGTTGCAGGTGGACCTAAGCGGGTTCCCACATGCGGTCCAGGGGGTCTTCACGTTCCAATCGGTCACGCAGTTGGTAGGGGCATTACATCACAAACTGCGCGACACTCCGCACGCTTTTGAAATCAATTGTTACGATACAGTGTTCGATCTCACGGAAGGGCAATTCAAAAGCGCACTGAAGCCGGACGACGTTTTTGGACTGTCGCTTGCTCCCGCTTTAGTCACTAATGGCCAGTGGAGCTGCTTCCCGACAGCCACGGCCAGGGACGCCTTTATGTGGAGTTGTCCTTTGTGGTACCTGAACGCCTCAAACCCGTTCATTCCGAAATCGAGCGCCAACTCTCGAATGAACGTCATAGCCGCCCTCTACGGCTATTATGTCTTACCCCTTTCGACTCGAAACACGGAACTCCCACACGCGGTGTTGGAAACACTCCGAGCGAACTGGGAGCGCCAGCGAATCACATTCCCAACCGCGTCGGAAGTGGTGCTTTGCCACGGGGTCGACCTTACTCGCCACGCCGCCCTCACGCTGCATGCGGGTTTACTTTTCAGGCGGGAGCGAGGTTACACCTACGTTGAGAAGGACAGCGGTAGCGGACCGTTCGTGCGACTTGATTTCGAGACAGAACGCGCCTTACTTCCGTGGCTGGCGTCCAAGGTTGACCGATATGACGAAGGCCCGCAGGAGTTTTTCGCTACGTTTAACAACACCAGGATCGTTGAGTTAAACGTTTCTGCTTCCTCGGCCGCTGTGCTCTCCCAGGCGAACCAACCCATGCAGCCAACACCGCGATGAGCACTCTCTTACATGCTGTAGTCCGGTGGAGCGGTGTGGCTGATGGTCATCGTTCGGCACCACAGTTTTTATGAGCTACCAGTGCCCGAAATGTAACGGCGTGGTTTACAACCGCAGAAGCAAGATTTGCGGGTTCTGTGGTAGTGAGTTGCCTGCGGAGTTGTTGTTTACTGACAAAGAAATTGCCGCACTCGACAAAGAGGCGGACGAAGCAGAGGCTCGACGGAAGCGCAAGGAAGAGGCCGATGCGGAGGCTCAAGAGCAAATAGATCGCGCCACAACTTTGCCGCCAAACTTTCCTGGCTCATGATTACAAGCTCAATGCCGAACCCGGTTGCTGCAGTGGACGCGCCGATAGCGTCCAGGTTACATTTCGTCGCCTTGTGTCGGCACGCCACCGACCAGCGTCGTTATGCCTGAAGTGCGACAAGCTCCAGAGACTCCCGAGCAGCTCTTAGAGGAGTTGTTTGAGATTTTCCCGGAGTGCCGCCCTTCCTATAGACCTTTTCATGATGATGCGCTCACCTTTCACTCCGTGCTGCTCAGCTTTAACCCGCTCGTGACAACTGCACTCAGCACATGCTCGAAATCTCAACTCCTCGCTTTCGCAAACCTGGTGAATGCCGCCTTGAAAGGTGGTGGCGCCTTGGAGAACGCGTTTAACACTTGCTTCTTGGAGCATCTGGGACAACTCGGGGCGTTAAAGACATTGCAGCCACATCTGTCGAAGCTAGCACGTGAAAAAACCCGGGCATAACGATTTGCTGCTGGCGACTCCGGTTTGCGTCCAGCTTTCATTCCTGCGCCAGTGGTCCGGAGCGCCAGAGCACCGTCGTTGGGCGGCGCGTCACCCCAAAGCTTTATGAAGAGCAAAACGTTCTCTCGCATCGTCATCCCAGCATGCCTCTTCGGTTTGCTCTTGGCGTGCTTGATTTCCGCTTTCGTCGGCTTCCAGAGTGGCTACTCGTGGGGGCGCCGTGCCGAGCAGAGGTCAGCCCTGCGGCTCCCGGGAACCATCGATGTCTACGGATGCGGTGTGGATAAATTCGTCCGTATCGAGCCATCCCGTGCAGTCCGCATGCATGAGTTTCTGGCTGACTTGCAGCCCTTGCCGCGAGATATTAACGCCGCCTTCATTGGCACGTCACATGGAGAACGATACTGCACGCTCAACGAGCTGCTCAGCACAAACGGCATGGGTAGCCTGCCGTTGGCAGGAGGGGAGCGCGTTCTTTTCGTCCACGCATTCGAATAGGACCTGGACTATGCCGCCCAACCAATGCGGCCGCAGCGAGCCACGCGATAGCGGTTCCGATCCAATGCGGACATCGATGGCGCGGGGTCGCTGGCCCGGATTGTTTAGCGAGATGCGCCATCCAGTAATGCATAACACATTTCGCAGGGCATTCGTGGGCTGTGGGGTTTGCTGCATCATTTTCGCTTTAAGCCACACCATGCTCAACGTCTACGAAGAGCGTCAGCGCCTCGGCTCGCTGAAAAATGTAGCTGTTGCCACTTTGGAGGAGGCAGAGTTCGGCGCTCGTTGCCTGCGTGACCGCTTTAACCATTACGTCATGCTAATCGTCTATGAGGAAAACTGGTAATAAAAGTGTTCAACGTGTTTTACCCCCCCCGCAGGCAGCGGACCCCGCGTGTCCGCCCTGATTGCAATCTGCGCGAGTGGCGCGGGGCCGCTTCGGCTCGATGTAATCAGGCCGTTTGCAACCAGCGTCGGCTTGCCCGGCGTTCAGACACTGAATGGCCCCGGTCATTCAGCAGCGGCAGCAGCGGGTTTGGAAGGACGACGGCAACGCCTCTCTCGCATGAACCCGGGGAGAATTTCACTGACAACGCGACTTCGAGGCTGTTGAATGGGTCGATAGACAAAAAGCTCCAGGATTTACTTCAGCGGCTCAACCGCAGGCGTGAAGAGACCAAAAGGTTCCAAAACACCTTGGCCAAAGGAATAAAGCGCATGGACCAGCAGCTTGCGAGGCTGAAGGCCCGAGAGTCGAACGCAAGAGTCGGGGTTGATCTTCGGACTTGGGGGAATGCCGCGTCGAGCTTTCGTTGGCTAAGTAGGTTCCTGGCGCTAGGCTGCTTCACGCAGTTTACGAGAAGGGTTCTCCTCCTCTTCCTCTGCCGTGTCTGCCGTCTCAGGAAACTGGACCAGGCCAGCGGGAGCGATGTGCGTGCGAGAGCCGGCACCTCGGGACTCTAACTCTGCCTGTGCGTTTGTTGAATACCGAGTCCATGGGATGGCTCTCAGGCGTGCTGGTTCGATGGGCTGATTAGTCAACTCGCACCGTCCGTAGGTGCCGTTGCGCAGACGGTCCAAAGCCTGATCAATCTCGAAGAGAATGTCTTGGTCGGAGGACGCTAACGCGAGGGCCCAGTCGCGCTCGTATGCGTCCGTTGCGGCGTCAGCTATGTGCTCGCCCGGTGTGGCCAGATCAACCTGGGCACTCTGCGTGCGAAGGTCTCGCTTGGCCAGGACGGCTTCCCGCAAGTCGCTCAATCTCGCATACAACGCTGCCCATTTGCCAGGAACGTGACCGTTCGCATTGGTATTTCCGAGAATTTCGAGGGTTGAGGCTTTTCCGCGTGCTTTCAAGTCCATGGGTTCTCCTTTGGTTTTGTTAAAGGTGCAGCCGCAACAGCGGGCTCGAAACGGGGTGCTGCCCTTGGACAAACGCCGTAAACGCCGTAGCCACAAGGCTAGGCTCGCCTTGTTGCGCTAAACCGGACTCGCCAGAATAGCGCCGAATTGGGATAGCCCATAGTTCTTTCCAGGGATTTGTGCCCCATGGCCTGCTGGATGGCGCGTGGGCTGGTGCCGCGGTCCAGGCAATGCGTAGCGTAGCCGTGGCGCAGCACGTGGGGCAAGACCGAGATCCCGAGCTTTAGCCTCGCCCGCTTCACTGCTCTTTGGACGTTGGCCTCGTGCATACGGTAGCGAACGAGACCACTACCTCGTGATCGCAGCAGGGGGAATGCGCCGGAAACACCCACGCCCAGCGCCATGATGGGTTCATGTTGTTTTTCGGACATTTTACACGGTCACTTGGACAAAGACTGTCCATTTACGCAGCCAACGGTGGGAAAATTGATGTCCTTTCCGGCTTGCAATAACCGAACCCACGACCGTATGCTGCACCCGTATGGGAGCTGTCCATCAGCCGCTTACGAATGAAGCACCTGGGGCGCTTCCTGATTCCAATAAACTACACCTGCTGCCTATACACAGATGGGCCTGATCGTGCGCCATGAAAAGGTTCATCCCTGTCTTTCTTGCGACTCTGACACTTATTATTGGTCTTGCTGGCGGTTGGTTCACAGCGGCGCACTGCTACAACCCTTCGATTGGGAGCTACATGGAGACCAGCAAGTATAATAACCTGAGCCAAAGATGCCGGGTCTTGACTGAGTTGCGGGCTGGCCAAACGAACGAGGCGGTCGCGACTTTGGAGACTTTGATGGATGGCGACATTCTGGTGTTCGGTTCGTTCGTTCGAGACATGCCAGCGAATGGGCACCGACCAGCGGATATCAAACTGCTGGCTACAGTTCGTAAGTACCGAGCTGCGCATCCCTGGAAAGCGGCGGGTTATCCAGACATTGACCAGGGTGTCGCGGATGTCTTTGCGTTGGTGAGCACGAATCGGTCGCAATGACAAGGCCCAACAAAGCGAATGCACCGAACCCGGCGAAGACGTCTCTGTTCCAGATTGGTTGCCCTTGGCGCCGGGTCGGTGACACTTTCCGTTGGGCATCGTGAACCACACCGAAAATACCATATGGCTGGATGTGGTCTTTTATCTGATCGTCGGGGGCGTTTGTCTCATCCCGGCGGCTGTTCTAAGCCGAGTTGCTCGCCGCCGCATTCAGCCGTCGTGACCGTCAATGCATTCTCCTGCACCCCGTAGCCCCACGCTTTGGTTCATGTCCGCCTTATTCCTTTCCATGCTTCTTATCCCAATGCCCGGCACTCCACACCACAAGAAGGAACCAGGCCAGAGTGCCCCATTGCCCAACAATCGGACTGAAACGAACCCCGCCACCACGCTGCGGTTGCAATCGGGAATCAATGTCTGGTTTCGACAACTAATGAGATTCGCTTATCGAGTGACCTCGGCGAAGCTTTGTTCCCGACGGAAGGTTTTGACCCTAATAAAGCGACGAATATGGATCTTAGAATGAACTTGAAGACGCAGCTGTGGATTACTGTCATTGCCTGCAGATGCGCTGGGGCACTGGGCCAAGCTTTCACTTTCACAACCGTTGCAGGCAATGCCGGGTATGGAAGTAACGACGGGAGCGGTGACTACGTGCAATTTCACGAACCCGGGGCCGTTGCCTTCGGCAGTTCGGGAGAATTATTTATCGCTGATTCGTATAATCACACGATAAGGAGAGTCTCGTCTGACGGAGTCGTAAGCACGTTTGCTGGTCTGGCGTGGGTGTCGGGAACAAACGATGGTGTGGGAGCTCTCGCACGGTTCAATCTTCCGTTCGGCCTTGCGGCCGACGAAACTGGCAATGTTTTCGTCGCAGACTTTGGGAATCAAACGATTCGAATGCTCTCTTCGAACGGTATGGTGTGCACAATTGCCGGACTGCCTGGAGTCGCCGGTTTTGCAGACGGAACGAACCAGGAGGCGAGGTTCAATGGCCCGATCAGTGTGGCCGTCGACCAAGTGGGAAATTTATACGTCGCAGACTATTGGAATAATCTGATCCGGGAAATTGCACGAGACGGCACAAACTGGATTGTGACAACCATCGCCGGGTCGGTAAGCAGCTATGGAAGTGACGATGGCACAAACGGCAGCGCTCACTTTTACTGGCCACACGGAGTCGCGGTAGACGTGGCAGGCAATATTTATGTGGCTGATACGTTCAACAGCACAATCAGAAGAGCCGTGCACTTAGGTACGAACTGGATTGTCACGACCCTTGCGGGAACCCCGCGGGTTATCGGCGTTTCTGATGGTACCAATAGCGCAGCTCGCTTTGATTTCCCTCGCGGGCTTACCGTAAGCACCAACGGAACCATATTCGTAGCGGACTCGGATGCATCAACCGTTCGGTCGATTTCGCAGGTGGGAAATGATTGGGTTGTGGGGACAGTAGCGGGCGATCACTCCAACGGGAGCAGGGATGGAACTAATCTTAACACCCAATTCAACGAGCCCTCCGGCATCACGGTCAGCAAGGCCGGCACTCTTTTTGTCGCCGACACGGACAATAACCTCATCCGGACAATCACTAACCTGGGAACCAACTGGGTGGTGCGTACTTTCGTGGGCTCGACAAATGGACCGATGCCCGATGGAGTCGGACCCCTGGCGCGTTTTTCCAAGCCGTCTGGCGTTACCGTAGATGTTCTTGGAAATGTTTACGTGGCCGACACCTACGATTGCGCCATCAGAAAAATCGATCCGACGGAAGCGGTTTCTACTTTAGCTGGCTTCGGAGGCTGCGCTCTTGTCGATGGCACGAACACCGACGCCCAGTTTAATTATCCATGGGGTATTGCTGTCGACCGTAATGGAACACTCTTTATCGCCGATTCTTATAATAACAGAGTGCGACAAATACTCAGGTCAGGGAGTAAATGGGTTACGACGATCGTCACCGATCCGATCAACCAGCAGATTCCAATCGCAACCCCTGAAGCAATCGCAGTTGGAAACCGCGGCGAGCTATACGTGGCTAACACAATGATTTGGAAGCTTACTCCAGTCGGAAGTAACTGGGATATTACAAATGTAGCAGGGCAGGCTGGTTCCACAGGAAGCACCGATGGGACCAACAGCAATGCCCGATTCTCAGTTGTCTTCGGAATCGCCGTCGATTCTAGTGGCACTTTATTTGTTGCCGATACTCTAAATCATACGATTCGAAGTATAGTCTCCATTGGACTTGACTGGATTGTCACAACGATAGCCGGCCTAGCCGGCAACAGCGGCTCCAGCGATGGGACTAACTCGGATGCGCGATTTAACCTTCCCGCCGGAATAGTAGTTGGCAGCACCGGAGAATTATATGTGGCCGACTCCGGCAATAATACTATCCGCAGGCTAAAGCGCCAGGGAACGGACTGGATCGTCGATACAATCGGCGGAGTTGCCGGGAATACGGGAAATGCAGATGGGACCGGCGCGATGGCGCGGTTTAACTTTCCTTTTGGGCTCGCTATTGACACCACGGGCGGTCTGTATGTGGCGGACTCTTTTAACGGAACCATCCGGTATGGTTGGACATCTCCGATGCTTCGAGCGGGACGGAAAGATAGTGAGATTGTTTTGAAGTGGCCTTTGGTCGCTAGAGCTTACGCCTTGGAGACAGCCTCGACTCTTTCATCATCTGCGAACTGGAACGCCATCACCAATGGCATTGTGGTAAACGGCAACAATTTGGTCGTCACGAATCGCTTTAGCCAGCAAGTTGGAGTTTACAGACTGCGCCAAGGGAATTGAGGCGGCTGGCAGCCTGTCAGGCTTAGGGCGCGAAAGTATTTTGAAATAATTTCAACGGGTCTGGACCGCCAAGATGGGATCACCATGGCTTCACATTTTGTTAACTTGGACCTCAGAGGCGCCCGATGTTTCCAGCCCTGCGATCTGTGAGTGGGTGTCTTAACAAATTGATGAATTCCAACCGCCGCTACCTATTTCCGCTCGGACGTAAGAGGAGATTCGGACGTGCCTCTAACGCCATGGCTTTACTCCCAGCGGCGGTCGCTTATCATTTTCGTTGGGCGAAAACATGCAATTAAACGAACTTCCGTTTCCAATTACCATCGTTGCCCAAGATGGTTGGGCCGCTTGTAAAGAGAGCCTCGATGAAGTGCGAATGTGGAGCGTCGGTGCGATTGCCTCATATAACAAGCTCGGTTTTATCGTGGCCGACTCAAGTGGAGCTATGTGGCGGCTGACTCGGATAGAACCTGAGCGACGGATTACTCTTTGGGATCGCCTGCCATTGCGAATCGTCAGCGTTCCGGTCAGAATCACAGTAGAGAGCCTTGCGGGCGATCCACTGCAGCTATTTCGGGAGCAGTTTGCCAAGGCTCTGGAGAAGGACGATGATTGTCTGACGCAATTCCATTCTGAGGAAAAGATTAGAGCGGTTCTCAATGGCACCGAGTCACTTGTGAAACTTACGAAAACGCTCCACAAAATGAGGGTTACCTGAGCCCTCAGAAAATCGTCCAACGACGCCATGCACGCGGACTCCGCAATTACGTTGGGACTTCAATCGGCGATCATTGGCGCGGAGCCGGTGATGGCGAATCGTTGTGCCGCGCCATGAAAACCTGCCGCGCATTTTTAATTGCGAGCATTCTGCTTCTCGGTTTACGAGGTGAGGCTCAAACACAAAATAGTTTGAGCGAAAGTCGGGCAATCGAGGCCGCTTCCCAACTTGCTCTTGGCACGAAGGAGGGCAAGGCGCTCCAGTTGATGGCAGCGAGAGGGTTTAAAGAGCCCATCAAAATGGGCTGTAGCCACGGCTGGACTTGCTTTTATGCCTTGGCTGACGGCAGTAGCTTGGGATTGGACATTGCACCGGTTCGCGCCCACGCCGACGGTCAATGGAAGAACGGTCTGTTACGTGCCGCTTACATTCAAAGGAACGGCGAGAACGTGCAGATTGTGCTCAAGCCAGGTTCACTTTCGAGCGACGGCTCGGCTTTCAACCAAGACTGGCAGATTCTAGGCGTGGTTGTTCTCGCAACATGTGGTTTGTTTGTGCCAGCAACTGTTATGATGCAGCGAAAAGCACGTCCCGCATGAAAACCGTGCCCAACCATCCGAATGGCAAACGCATTTCATAACAGGCCGACCTGGAGGGCCAAATTATTCAATGGAAGCAGGCGCTCAGGCAGGCGATGGGCGGCGCAGGCGGTCGGCCGGTAAGAAAGATGAGAAATATGTAGGAGAACGCATCCGTCCCCGGCCTTCCGACCCGAGAACACCCTGGGGAGGGGCTATTGCCTCCGCACGGCTGGATCGGGTATGCGCGGGAGTCCCAACCCCCCGGGGGGTGTTTCCGGATCGGTTTATTCCTGCCTGTGCGACCTCCAGTAAAACCTCCAGTAAATTGTTAAGTTCAGTAGCTGCCAGTTATCGCAATTTATATTGATTTACGAGGAGGCGAAGTTGTACTCTTAGCTCGGACTAGAGGCAAATGGGGCCGATTCCGACCCTCGCCTCCATCTTTACCGTAGTGAAATCAGCAGTTTACGACGACAAAAAGGCTCGCGGTTCAATGAACGGATACATGGAGATCTTCCTTTCCACTATGCCAAGCCCGCGTCCGTCAAAGTCCCATCCCTCGAAGAATACGAGGAGAACCAGCGAAAATGCGGTGTGCACAACCTGCGAATAACGGCGGAAGGCCGCTTATTTGCGAGGCCTGTGCTCTTTGTGCCATTCGTAGGCCTCCCTACTCAAAAAGAGCTCGCAAGCTCTGCCTCCAGCCCCGGCGGACTGGATCCTCTCCCATTGCCTATCACGCATCGCCTTGGCGAGTATCCTTTCCGCAAAGATAGGGGCTTTCGAGTCGGCGCCGTCCACCACGAGGAAGGGGCCGACCCCAAGGCTCATGAAATACTCCCTGGTCAGTTTGATTCCCTTTGCCTGTTTTTGCATCTTGGACCAACTACTTTTGCTTGAGCACCAGGTAAATCGTCGCCATGACAAGCGCAATCAAGAACCACGCGAGAATCCTCGAATAGCGTCTTCAACCCATCACAGACAGCGAACAGTCCGCCCGCTCTCCCGCCTCGGAAACGACTTCGCCCAGAAGTTTGCGAAAATCGCGCCCAATGCTTCCAAAATCAAAGCCATCTTCCCGGGGCCGTCGCTACACCTACTAGTTGTCGCGCTGCATACACCCGCTTGGCCACAAAGGCCGGTCCAAAAGAAAGTTTGCAGACGAGCCGGGCTTCCTAGCGGGAACTGCCGATCTGAGGTCGGGATGAGAAACGTGAAAAACATAATTGGCGTATGGAGGATCGAGCGAATCGAGACGCCCAGTGTAGTGAATGTCCACACGCTCGTAATTTGGTCCGACATGCACCACAAACCGTCCCGTTAACACCAAAAGCGTCCCATCCCATTCGCAAATGAATTCCACGGTCTTGTTGTCGTACTTTTCATGGTTGTGGTCCGGGCTTAACTGAAACAGCTTCTCCGCAGGCTTCACTGGGTCCATAACGTAGATGCTACTTGATCAGCCGGCCCAGGCGAAGTGGAAGTTATTCACACCCTCGGCCCAGTTCTTCCCAAGTTCCCATCGGCCAGAGGCTCAATTGTGCCACTTTGGGCGGCGCCCACCGGAAAACTATTCGCATTACTCAGCCATCCGGCAGCCACTAAAAGGGCAGGCGTTGGCACTTGATATTCACCGCACTTATTGTCCGGCCCGGTGGCTTCATTGAGGCCTTTCCATCTGGCACTGTCCGCCGGCTCCTCGACCGAGCCAGTGAGCCAAAAGGATGTCGGAATGTTGGCCAGAGTGGGTAAAAAGCTCCACAGCGTAAGTGATCCGAGTTGAGTCTCAAATGAGCCGACCGCAGAAGACCGATTGCCGAATGGGCCAAAATGGGCATTTGTCGCTCACGCGTTCGGCGCTGCGGCCCGGCAGCTCAAATGGCACGTGTGCTGCTCAAAATCAATTCCAGTGGCCGCAGCGCGCGAATGAATGAAGCAAGAGATCTCCGACCACGATAAAAGCACACAAACATCGGGCAACCGGTCAATGCCACCCTGGGTATGTGCCCGGGCTGTATTGGATGGAATGTCGGCTGGGCTCTTTGGATACGAGAAAAGTAAAACGGGATTTTCTATTGTCTGGGCATCTGGAGCTTTCACCGAGGTAACTGGATACACCGAGACAGAGGTCGTCGGCAAGAAGCTGGATTTCCTTTATGGTTCAAGGACTAACCCATTGGTAGTAAGGAGTATCAATCGAGCACTTTCGTTGTGCCGGGTGTTTCGCGGAGATTTACTTTTTTGTCGCAAGGACGGAACAACCATCTGGTCCTCGCTGGTTCTAGTGCCGACCGCGACTGCTGATCGGCCCTCAAGCTTTTTCTCGGGAGCCCTCACGGATATCTCGGCCCAGAAAATCCAGGAAGACCGGCTCAAAGCAAGAGAAGCGACCTTCCGGGGCATTTTTGAAAATGCGGTCGAAGGCATCTATCAGAGCACGCCTGATGGTAATTATCTCGAAGTGAATCCGTCCCTGGCACGGATGTATGGGTACAAGAATCCCAAACAGCTTCTGAGTCAGGTGCGTGACATTCAACATGAGATCTATGTGGATCCCTCCATGCGCGAGCGGTTCAAAAACGAGATTGAAAAGGCGGATGTGCTCCACGGCCTCGAATACCAGGTTCGCCGTCGTAATGGGGAGATAATATGGATTTCTGAGAGTGCGCGTGTCGTGCGCGATCTGCGGGGGCGGGTGCAGTATTATGAGGGGTTCGTCGAGGAAATCACTGGTCGCAAACAAGCGGAGGCTGCGTTGCGGGCTTCTCAGGAGCAGTTAATCGAGACCTCGCGTCAGGTTGGAATGGCGGAGGTGGCAACCGGGGTGTTGCACAATATGGGTAACGCCCTCAACAGCATTAACGTCTCCACGACATTGATCGCCGAAAAGGTGCGAGGGTTGAGAGTTAATGGTGTGGCCAAGGCTGTTGCCCTAATGCAGGCCAACGCCGCAGATTTAGGCAAATTTTTTACCAGCGATCCCAAAGGCCAACAGTTGTCCCAGTACCTTGCCAGGCTGGGTGAACGCCTCCTCCAGGAACAAGCCGAGCTCAAAGAGGAAGTCGATCGACTAGGGAAAACACTCGAACACGTCAATGCGATTGTTGCGATGCAGCAAAACTACGCGAAAGCTTCGAGTCTCGCAGAGGAGGCCGATCCCGTTGAGTTGGTTGAGGATGCACTCCGGATGAGCGCGACCTCACTCGCCCGCCACGAGGTGCAGGTGGATAGGGATTACGCGCCCAATTTGCCGAAGGTGAAGGTTCCGAAACACCAAGTCCTCCAGATCTTAATCAATCTGATACGCAACGCCCAAAACGCATGCGCTGGCGCGAATTCTCAGGTTAAACGGCTGAGCTTGCGCGTGGGCCTGAGTCGCGGAGGGCGGTTTATGAAGATGGAAGTGGTAGACAATGGCATGGGGATTGCCCAGGAGAACCTGGCGCGCATATTCAATCATGGCTTCACCACGCGCAAGGACGGCCACGGTTTTGGCCTCCATAGCGGCGCTGTTATGGCTAAACAGCTCGGCGCATCGCTAACAGCGCTGAGCGACGGCTTGGGGAAAGGGGCAAGCTTTGCCTTGGAGTTCCCTCTGTAGCCTTGCCCGTAGTTCGCGCGCAACCCTCTCACTGGCCTGACTGAATGGCGACACAATCCTTACAACGCCTCTTTTGCACAGATCCATAACTGCCAGCTCCAAGAATATCAAGGCTGCGCGCCGTAACCCACAGCTCTAGGGCTCTGCTTTTTGTGTCCCGGCGTGTTGTACAATTTCGTGAACAAATCGCAGCTTCCGGACGACCGAATCGGAAATCACAAACGGGTAAAGGTCCGACAGCCCCATATCTCGATTAAGCGTGTTCAACGCATAGGTCAACGGAAACCAATGTGCCATCAGCGCATCGAAGTTGGTCATGTCTCCAAGCTTGGCGGGTTCGGCGGTCATGGTTTGGGCTGAAGGATGCTGAGGCTTCAAGGCCATACCGAAGCTAGAAGCTGTCTCGGTTAGGTCCAGAATATGGAAATAGTGAGCCCCCGTCTCAGCCCAATCCTCCCATGGATGCGCGGAAGCGTAAGAACTTACATAACTGTTCTGCCAATTATTCGGTGCGCCCTTTTCATAATAGGTCTTAAGCGCACCGGCATAGTCTTGTCGCTCATCCCCAAAGATCTCTCGGAAGGAATCCGACCATTGGCTGTTGGCAATGAGACGATCCCAATAGAAGTGCGCGATTTCGTGACGCATATGCCCAAGTAAGGTCCGATAAGGTTCGTGTAAACTGATGCGGCGTCGCTCACGTTCAACATCATCCGCCTCGGCCACATTGAGTGTGATTACCCCCTGAGCATAGCCAGACAAGACTGGTGGCTGTCCGGTGGAATCCGCGAGGAATTGAAATTCAAGCGTAGACCGATTCTCTTCAGCTACGCCGGTCAGAGGTAGCCCTAATTTCAGCAGGCGAAATACGACGCGGCGTTTGGCCAATTCGAGCTTGTGCCAAAGCTCCAAATTACCTTTGACACTCAAATCCGGAACGACTCGGTTCAGCCGGCATGCGCGACAAAGTGGTTGGGGGTCATCCACCGGTACCATCCAATTGCATACACTGTGTTGCTGTCCGTTCAAGCAGAGACGGTAGCGACGGTCCTTTGCCTTGGGAGCCAATGCTCGCCATGAATCCCTTGCGTCCAGTTCAAATGCGCTCAAATCCTCTTCGTCGGGCAAATAGCCAAGGACGTGACGGCACTTCACACACTCGACGTTTTCAAAAAACACTAAATTGCCGCACGCATCGCAGTGAAAGGTTTTCATGGCGAAAAAGGGATGTTCGACGAAGTCAAGGAGGGGCCATCCAGCTCGTTAAAGTTGGGTGGCGGCGGATCTGGGCGCGACGAAGTCATATCGGACGATAGGCGTCCTATTAGCTCTTTACCAAGTATGGCCCACCTCTGACAAATCACAATGGTAGAATTCTTGCTACCCGTGATTTCCTCGGAGGCACCCGCAGAAGCTCCAGCTTTCATTCGGTGAGCTCGTGAGTGCCTTGGTGGAGGGTTCCTGCGGAGTTTAGTCTTTCACTCCGGGAAGCACCAGGCGTCCGCAGAGCCCGCCTTCGTAGTCCTGCCTGGCCGGCGGCCGCTACCCATTGAACGCTGAACCCTCGCCCTTTCAGGTGGAGAATCCCGGAGCTCCGCTCAATGCACCCGGGACATTCGCCGGAGCCTCTTGCGCCCTTTCGGGCAGATGTTCCAGCTCGTGAATTACTGTGCTAATGTAGTCAGGGGAAACACCATACTCTGCCGCGATGACGGTCCGGTTATCTCCTCTGCGCCATTCCGCCCACCGTTGTCGAATCTCTATTCGTTGCTCCAAGTTGAGCTTTGGATTTCGCGGTCCCTGCTTGCGTTTAACTGGTGGAGTATACTCAGGTTCATGCCATGCTCCTCCTCGGATCACTGTCCAGACCATATGGTAGCTGAATTCGGAATTACGGGAGATTTCCTTCATGGTTTCTCCGCCCTCGTATCGACGACGGATTTCCCGGGCATTTTCCAGGCCAAGCCTTCCTGGTAGCTGCACCGGCAGTTTAAGATAGGCTTGTTCGGCTGGCAGAACTTCATCGCCGACGCTCTCCAGGAATTCCTGACGGGCTTTCCTGGCGGTGTCCATAGCGTCGTCCTCGACGTGTCCCCAAGTTTCGAAATTGAGTAGTTTATGGACAGTGTTGGCGTGCACTCCATTTTTGTCCCCGAGTTCTCGATGCGTAATCCTGCCGCCCTCTGGACCATATTCCTCGCGAATCGTTGCGACTGCTGACGGGTCGAGCTTATGCCAAAACCTGTTGCGCCGAACCATGTCCGCAGCGTTGTCCTTACGGGTTCCCAGTAGAAGATGCGCGGGATTGACGCAGAAGCTAACGTCGCAGATGTGGCGGACAACAAGACCCTTTGGAATAGTGCCATGGAACACCTTGTAAGACACCCGGTGTACGTTAGCCGTTTTTCCATTATACGTAACTACCCCGTACTGCTGGTTCTGCGGTTTAGTTGTATTCCGTCGAAGCTGCCAGATCCAGCAACCGTCCGGGAGCACCTCCACGTTCGACTTTATGAACTCTTGCCACTCTTCAGGGGTTTGGGGTAGCGCAGCATGGTTCATTTTACGAGCCGCGCGGTGTCCCCCTGGAAAGAAGAAGGGCCTCGCAGCCATGACTCTGCGAGGCCCACAGAGGCAGTGCCTCATGCGGGAGACTATATGCAACTCCCGGCCGCGGGATCTCCCCGCGTACCATGCTGCCCCGCCAAGTATAGAGACTGGAAAACTTGTGAGCGGTCAGCTCAACGAGAAAAGAGGGGAGCAGGTGGTGTTCAATGCGCGATCCATCACGACTTGCGGGTCCGTGGCTCTCCCACGACTCCTAGTCCACCTGGCAGCCAGAGGATGGCAGCCTGCTCCGTGTTTACAGAAGATGATTTCATTATACGTCCTAGCTCATCGAAATTCCCAGCGATTCCCTGCGTGGTTGCCGTTTGCCGAAAGGCCCCTGCGTGATGTCGCGGATGAACTGTGGACCAGGTGCCGGACGCGCGGCGGGCTCCATAGTGGGCTCCTCGGAAGTCAGCTGCGTGGCTCCAGTGATGTTGTCCATGCTCGTGCCCTGTTCTTCCGGGCTTCGTACGTGCTGACCAGGAAGCGAGAACACGTCGTCCGTCAGGTCGAACCGCGCCGGCGCTCCGTCGAGGAACGACATCAACATCAGCAGTACCGGATTACCGAAAATTGCCTTGAACTCCGGCCCCATTTGACACGCCAGTCGCGCGAACCCGCGGAAGTCGAACTGACCAATGCCACCTCCCTGCGGGGTGTAGGACTGACCTGGCATATGCCCAGGACCAGCCTCGGCAGTCGGCATGTGGGCGGGCGCAGCGTTCATGGACGGGAGGCTGTGCGGCTTCTCCGGCTGCTTGGGCTCCTCCTTGGTAACCACTCCTATAATGCCAGTCGCCACGTCGGTCGCCTTGGCCACCAGGCCCTCTTTCTCGTCAGGAATCTGGAGGGTGGTGTCGACAGTTTCCCGAACGCCGATCTGCTGAAGGCAGAACTCGTAGGCCCGAGATGGCGGAACGGTACCCTTGCACATCGCCAGCGGGACCGTCGGAGAACCCGGAACGTGCAAGCCAAGGTCGTCGTAGGTCGGCGGGGTGTAAGGCGCCTCCAGGAAGTCCTGCCAGACTTTCAACTCCCGGTCCAAGCCAGCCGTTTCTAAAGCGTCCAGCTTCGCGTCATTCATCTTGAGCGCCTTCTCCTCGAGTCTGATCTTGGCCTTCTCGATGGTCTCTATAGCTTTAATCGCGAGCTGGTTTCGGTATTCCTCCATGCCCTCTAAACCCAACTCCCGGATGCCCTCGTAGTCGGCATTGATAGCCAATAGAAAGTCCACGGGCTCCCGGCCGAACTCCCGCGTCTTCGTCTGTCGCAGGGATTGAGAGTGTAAGAATGTGTCGCAGGTCCGGGGAATGCAATTCGAGTACCCGAGCCGAAGATCATAAGCCGCGTCGGGACCAACACAGCCAGGAAACGGACGGGTCCCTTCTATAATGTTATTATTCGCATCAACCCGAGTGTGCGCCAGGTCTCCATGGAGAACCCGGGTGTCGGCATGTATAGCGGCTCCCACTCCAGGCCTCCCAGTCATCGCCCGGACTATGTCCATACCACGTTGAGTGGTCCGGTCGAGGAAGCCTTTGACTCTCTCCGGCTCCAGCATGGCCGCCCAGTTTGCCCGGTCGGAGAGAGCCGGGTGCATGGTCCACATGAAACGGGCAATGGGCTTGATGGGTTCCTTTCCTGGTCTCGGCTTGGGCCGGTCGAACTTGAATCGAGGGTACCAACTACGAGCACTCCGAACCTCCTTGAGCACCGAGCGGAACTCTTCTCCAGGAACTTCCTCGACTTTCCCGAACGATATAACCCGGCGGTTCTCGACTAGCTCATGAGCCAAGTACGTCCAGCCCTTCCCTAGAGTTTTGTGGGGGCCGTGGACGTGATCCCGCTTTAAGTCCACGTATAACCAAAAGCCGTCCTGCCGCTCCAGATTCTTCTCGGCGTCGACTTCGTGAACCTCGCTGTTGGGGTCCATGTGGTCGATGGAGTGGTCGGTCAGATTTTGGTATGCTTTACTCATGTGTTTTTAGTGGGACGGAACCATAGGCGAGGACTGGTTCCGTCCCAGTGGTTGACTTTTAGCTGATTTCCATCCCTGGTCCTTGTATATCGTTATTCTGTTCCGGAGCCGGAGCTTGCTTCCAAGGTGGCGTCTTTTCCTGGCTGTTGCTGGCCCCTGCCGGGAGCTGAACCGGGGGCACCAGTTGACCACGGCTGTTGGCGAACCTTGACCAGAACCCGGCGGTCGGCAGAATGCTATTGTCCTTCAACGGGTCGTAGGTGGTACCCATGTTGGACCGGGTCTTGAGCCACCAATCTACAGCGCCGGACTGGTCTATTGTGCCGGCGTCTTGGGCAGCCTTGATGAGCTTGACCGGGAGCCGAATGCAGACGGTGGCGGAGACGGTTGGGTCCACGACGGCGAGGCAGTACTTGGAGAGCTGTGGGTAGTATATCGACACCGTTTTCACGATGGCGTTCTTGCGTTTCAGGTCCCGAACGAATGCAAGCTGGGCCTTGGCGTTCCACTTTGGGTTGGGCAGACCGACGCGTTTGGTCTCAAGAACCTTCTTGTCGTTCTTGTAAGTTACGTCCACGTACTGGGCGTCGCGGGGACCGAACTTTTGTTGGAGCACCATATACTGGGTGTCCCATGTGCTGAACTCCGGGATGTTAAGGAGGGCGTCCGAGGCCATCTCCTGGACCTCCTTGGCGCTGAACAGGAGCTCGTAAACCGGGTTACCTACGATCGGCGGCGGACGTAGGTACACCGTGGTTGGGGTTGTGGAAAGTTCTAGGTTCATAATTTTGTTCTCCTTTTTTAGTTGATGTCTGGACCACTGATTTCGTCAACCGGACCAAGTGCTTCGTTCCAGTCAGCGAAAATTGAGTCGACGTCCCGCTCGAGCGCGGCGGGCTCCACTGGCGTTGACGGTGCCGGCTGGGACGGGCGAGCCACGGACTGCGCGGGGCGGTCGATGGTCTGGTGCATGGGCTGGTCGATGACCGGTTCCTCGATTTGCATGGCGGGCTTGGCGATGGCGGCAGCTTCGGCCAGCTCTTCGGATTTGATGATGGTCTCCGTGCGAAGAATGCTCTGGTCTCGGAGGCACACCAGCGGGTTTGACGGGTCGAAGGTGTAGACCGCATAACCATGCCGGAACAGGTCGAGCCGCTGCACGAAGTTAGCTCGCAGGCGGAGGCGCGCTGGCATGTGCTTGTTCCCAGCTTGGCGCCCGGGCAATTGCAGGGCCGTAACTTTCTCGCCGTCGATGTGGAGCAGCCAGTTTCCGGAGCGAATGAATTCGCGCATCGGGACCTTATCGCCGTACCAGTTAACCGTCTCCGATAGCTTCTTGGCGGCTGCCGCGTCGCAGCTCCAGCCGTTGCTCCACGCGGTCGGGCGGGATTCGTGGTAGGTGTGCTTAAACGGTACTCCGCCCATGACCAGCCGCCAGGAACCAATCTGGTAAGGGTGAATGGAGAGATCGTGGTCGGTGATTATGGCGTAGAGCTGGGCATCGAGCTGGGCACTATAATCCCGGCCGAATAGCTCCGTTGCGCGTTTCCATTTCGGAGTTTTGGCGGGCTTGATGTAATGGAAAGCGGACCGCTTCGAGTATAGGTAGCGGGTTTGAATAGCCTCATCCCGGGTCTTGCGGTACAGCTCGGTCAACTTCTGGCGGTATGCAGAGGAGCATCCTTTATAGTTCCTTTTTGCCTCCAGCGCTTGGTCAGCGCGGAGAATAATTGCGTTCTGTTCGGCGAGGTCCTTTGCCCGTTTCGTTTGTTCCGCTTGGAGCTCGGCCTTAATCGCTTCTCGGGCAACTTTGTTCTGACGGGGGGTCTGTGCAAAGATTAGGGGTGTGGTCGTCGCCTTCATGATTCATTCTAGGCGTCAGAGGGTGTCAATCAACGTGCGCACCGATATTTATTTTTCCCTATAGCGAAATCAGCTATTAAGCCGCCGGAGCACGATGCGCTGGAGCTTTGCGAAGACTGTTTCAGCTTTGGCGTGAACTGCTTGCCTGGTCACTCCACGAGCCGCCGCGAGTTCATCCAGGATTACTCCCCGTAGCCGCGCCTCTACCAGCGCGTTCTTTTGGCTTAAGTGCAGCTAGTGCGTATGCAAGCGCTTCCTGTTCATCCAGCTCATTCAGGCCAGCATCGGGCCCGGGAACCGATTCATCCCGAAACCGCTCATGCAACAGCAAGGCTCTCCCCTCACCAGGCCCCTTCATTTCGACTTCGTAGTCCAGGCTGAACACGCAGGCTACGTCATTGTCTCCATCCCGACCGCAACCGCCGCCCTTGGCATCCGCCACGGTCTGTCGTGAGGTCGCTCGAGCTGCCCAGACGAACCTCTTGCCCAGCTTCAAACTTGAATCCTGCGAGTACAGGGGTTGTTACGCCTGTCCAGTGCCGCCCATTTTCCAGGTCAGCGGAAGTGCGGAAATGCGACAAGTTCACATCGACCAAGTCTTCCAGCGGAGGCCGATCGACAGATGAAAGCGAGTTATTGGGCCCGACGAACACAAACGGGATCTCGGTGAGGGCTTGGCCTTGGCGCATGGGAACGACGTCCTGCCCAGGCAGCCACTCAACGGACGACTCTGGTCGCTGTGGGTGCTTGTCGATGCGCCCGCCGGTGAGAACGGGCCGCTGGTTAAATGCGAGCCTGTCTTTTACGCGGCCGAGGACATTTGCAATTGGAAGACTGAAAATCGCGCTGGTGGTGAAACCTTGGTCCGCGTGGTCCTCCGCGAAGCCCATGCTTAGAGAGCTCGCCGATGCGCGCCTGGAGTTCGACTGTGCCAATCAATCATTTGTCGGTAGGTTTAACTTTTCTAGGCCGCCCGCCAAGCTTTCCGTTGTTCCTGGCCGCGGCCGATTTGGCCCTGGACTTGATGCTGCCGATAGCGGCGGCAATCTCGGATGGGCTGATGTCGAATTCGTGGTGGCACTTTGGGCAGGTGGTTTTCATATTCTGAAAGTCACAGTTTGACTACACCGCCGCGGTACCATTTCCAGTAAGTGGCAGCGGTATTCTTGCGGACCCAGGAAAGGGCTGCGCGAAGTGTCAGAATTCCGGTTGCTAGTGGTGCGGCTCCGTCCATTACTGCGTGATCCACGGACGGGTGGATGGTGATGGATGTGCCGGGTTCTCCGATTTTGTCTCCAGGTCCTTCACCCGTCAGTCGGACTGCGAACATGTGTTTTTGATTGGTGGGAGTTTTCATGGTTCAATTTAGGCTTAAGGTTTGCGCATCGTAATCGTCAATTACAGCCAGTCCGAGCTCCTGCCACATCATGCTCGACTCTTCCTGGTCGGACATGTCGTAGCTCCATATGGGGCGTCGTTTTGGCGGCGCCTTGGCAGTGGCCGCGGCTTCTTTCTGTGTTTCAAAGGTGGCATTCATAATTAGCTCCAGGTAAGGGTTGCGTCTGCGGCCCGCAGAGCGGCCAGATTCTGCTGGATGTAATTCCGGACCGGGAGGGCACGCTTCCAGGCCGGCGACGTCTGCCAGCTCTCCCAAAGGAAATTCAGGTAGGCCGCCAGGAGGTCCTGCATTGGAGTTCCCTCCTGTTCCCCGTAAGGCACCGGGTCAGTTGAGCTGAGCTCGCATTTGTAGGCGATTTTCATATTCCAGACACTTGGAGGTTGACGTTTAGGTACTCAGCGCGCGGTTCGACATTCAGCTTGCGGCAGGCTTCTTCCATGGAGACGCCCATCATCTGCACGTAGGACTGGACCATTACTCCGAGGAATCCATTGACCGGAACTAAGACCGTTCCCTGCATGTTGCAGGTCTCTTTTACGGCCTTCTGGTCGGGGGTGGTGACTGCCGCGTTTCTTTTCATACTTAATCAATAACCCATCAGATAGGTTTTGCAAGTTACAATCACACTTTTAATCAGATTTATTTTAATGGATTAGGACAGCTTAAAACTTAAGAAATGCAGACTCCGCGACCTATGATCCTGATGTGAGCGAAGCTGTGATAGTCGACGACGAGAAACTCCTGAATGTGCGGGAGTTGGCAGAGCGCTTAGGCTTCACCGAGGAATGGGTGCACGACCACGTTACCTGTGGGGATATCCCCGTCATCCGCTTCAACTCGCGGGCTTGGCGGTTCCACTGGGCTACGGTTTTACAGGCTCTTCAGAAGATGCGTTAGCACGCTTTTCAGCGGCATCCCGTAGAACTTTCTTCCAGGCCGCAGTCTTTCGATACGCCTCAACAGCTTTCGGTGTGATCTCCCAGTGCTCCATAGATACGCTCTCCGGGGTGTGGAGCGCGGCGTAATGTTTCAACAAAATCCGGATGGAATTCCCGCAATCTTTGATGACCTCGTAATCGTTTTTATAGACTGCCCTCAGGTGCGTAGCGCAGTTCTTACGCAGGCCATCGCGAATCCAGTTGTCCAAGCCGATAAGCTCGCAGATGGCGTCCACCAGGCGCCGCTCATTGACCGGGGGAAGGGCATTCTTGCAAGCCTTCGCCAGTTCCAGCCATTTCACTGCGGTAGGCTGCAACCTGACGGTGCGTTGGTCACCCACCTTTGCGATCTCTGGCCGCACCGTGGTCAGACCATGCTTTAAATCGATATCGTGCCATCCGAATGGCTTTGCTTTTGGGTCTTCCGGTGGCTCGCTGACTTCCTCGGGGCGCATACAGCCAAATAACCCAAGGGACAATGGAGCCAACACCGCCTTCGTCAGGTCATTCTCCATGGCGCCGGCCATAATGTTCATGACAGTCTCGTTGGGGTAGATTTCGACGCGTTGGCCTGGCCGCTTTATCTGTTCCAGGCGGTCGCAGATGTTCAGGCTGGCCCAGCCCTTATCGATGGCCACGTCCCACAGGCTCGAGAATAGGCTTTGGTTGGTCTTTTTGCTCGACACGCTCCACTCGCGCTCTTTGGCCTTCTCCGCGAGCCAGTTTTCGAGAGCGGCCGGAGCTATTTCGTGGATGTTCTGCCTTTCCCGGCCCTGACCAAACTTTACAAGGAGCTGTGCAGTCTCATCAACGTAACGCTGCGACTTGCCGGCCGACAACTTGCGCTTCTTGAATTCATCGACAGCGTCCTCGTAGGCAGTGGGAGTGACCGCTGTGCTGTTGGTCTCTCTTTTGAACTTTTTCCACTCCTCCCAGACGGTACCAAGTGACGTCTTTGTCTCGGCCATTTGAAGCAGGATCCCAGTTACGGTCAGCCGGTCCGATTCGTCCATGTGGGCCCAGAACTCGCCGGCTTTCTTTAGGTCCTTGTTGAACTTGTCGACCAGGGCATCCGCCTCCTTCTCGGTGTCCACAAGAGGCCGCTTTCTGTGGCCATTTACAATGCCGAAATCCACCTCCCACTTCTCCGCTCCACCCGGACGGACGACCTTTCGCTTAATCGGTTGCATAGTTTACGCTTTGCGCCTGTACGTCGCCAGCGGTAGCCAGTCTTGTCGCCAGCAGTCGCCCCGTCAAGTCTAGATCAATCTTCCCACAATTCCCAACAACTCCCGAGTAGGCAGGCGTAATTTTACTAAGAAAACCTAGAATTTACTGTGGGAAATGTGAGAAAGACGCTGATTCTACGAATCAAACGGATGGTGGTGCCTTCTTGATCTGGCTCGAACCCATTTTCTGGAGAGTTCGGGATTCGAACCATGAACCCTGAACCGTTGGGAAATAGAATCTGAACCGGCTGCAGAGGTTCCTGCCCTGTG
>Ga0070741_10006371_pt1 | contig 25404 bp, 25 predicted proteins | sample Coa_R1_4_FD_66440 | JGI IMG/M metagenome (GOLD analysis project Ga0070741, IMG submission 66440) | Surface soil microbial communities from Centralia Pennsylvania, which are recovering from an underground coalmine fire - Coalmine... | ecosystem: Environmental > Terrestrial > Soil > Unclassified ... | reverse complement strand
CGGCCGGCCCCCTGGGCGCCGACTGGGTGGAGCTCGACGTGCGCCGCACGGCCGACGGCGCGCTCGCCGTGCACCACGACGCCCACCTCGCCGACGGGCGGGTGATCGTCGAGACCTCCGCCGGCGACCTGCCGCACGACGTGCCCGACCTCGTGGCCGCCCTCGACGCCTGCGCCCCGCTCGGCGTGAACGTCGAGATCAAGAACTCGCCGGTCGATCCCGACTTCGATCCCGACTCCGTCGTCGTCGAGCCGGTCGTCGCCGTGCTGGTGACGCGCGCGCAACCGATCCTCGTGTCGTCGTTCCATGCCCCGACCATCGAGCGCGTGCGCGCCGTGGACGCGTCCGTGCGCACCGCGCTCCTCACGTTCGCACTCGCCGACGTGGCGCGAACCGTGGACGAGGTCGCCGCGGCCGGTCACGTCGCGCTGCACCCGTTCGACGTCACGGTCGACGCCGCGCTCGTCGCCGCCTGTCACGAGCGCGGTCTCCTCGTGAACGTGTGGACGGTCGACGATCCGGGCCGCATCGCCGAGCTCGCCGCGCTGGGTGTCGACGGCATCGTCACCAACGTTCCCGACGTCGCCCGTGCCGTCCTCGACTCGCTCTGAGGTCAGGAGGGGCGGACCAGTTGGAGGACGGCGGGTTCGTGGCGGAACTCGAGGTGGTCGGTTTCGCCGAGGTAGTCGCCGTCCACCTGGTACGGGAACGGTCCGTAGCCCTCGACGGTCATCTTGTCGAGGTCGGTGCGCAGGTCGGACCCGCGATGGTGGTGCAGGTCACGTCCGAGCCCGAGTGCGGACGCGGCCGCGGTGAGCAGCGGCCGCAGTCGCAGCGAGCGCAGCGTGAACAGCGCGAGCCCGTTGTCGAGCGTCACTTCGGGCACGATGTCGAAGGGGCGGTTGCCGAGGTACGTGTACGGGTTCGTGTTGAGACAGACGGCGAAGTAGCCGTCGTCGACGACGTCGCCGTCGGCGAAGTGCACCGCGAAGCGCGGGCGGCTGCGGTCGTAGTGGCGGAACCACGACGAGAACGCGGCGTAGATGAACAGCGGATGGCTCGCGTAGCGCTTGAGCGCGGCGCGGCGCTCGACCTGCTGCACGACGGTGGCGTCGAAGCCGAGTCCGACGTGGAAGAGGAAGTAGCGACCGTTGACGGAGCCCAACCCGACCGGTTCGATCGCGCGTCGCGCGAGCGCGTCGACGAGCGCGCCCGTCGCCTCGATGGGATCGTTGGGCAGACCGATCGTCCGCGCGAACACGTTCGTCGAGCCGCCCGGCAGCGCGGCCAGCGCGGTGGTCGTCCCTGCGAGGCCGTTGGCGACCTCGTTGAGGGTGCCGTCGCCGCCGAGGCACACGACGACGTCGACACCGTCGTTGGCAGCACCCTGCGCGAGCCGCATGGCGTGCCCGCGCCGGTTCGTCTCCGCCACCGTCACCTGGTTGTCCGCCGACAGCGCCTTCTGGATGACGACGCGCCCGCGCGCCGTGACCGACGAGGCCGACGCGTTGACGACGAGGAGCAGGCGCACTCGGCGAGACGGTACTGCGGCGCTATCGCAGCTTCCCGACGAGCGACGCCGTCGTCGGGGTCGTGCGCACCTCGGTGACGAGGAGGTCCGGATGCTCCAGCCAGCGCAACCGCGTGCGGTCCGGCGCGCCGTGGAACGAGGGCGGCCATCCCGTCATCGGCGTGAAGTCGTCGAGGACGATCGCGCCGCCCGGCGCGAGCAGCGCGCGGGGCTCGGCGATCGGTTCGCCGTCGTGGCCCTTCCCGCCGCCGTCGACGACGAGGAGGTCGAAGGGGGCGTGGTCGTGGATGCGCGTCCAGTCCCCTTCCACGATCGTCACGTTGGGGTGGTCCGCGAACAACTCGCGCGTGGCGGCCACGAGCCCGGGCTCGCGCTCGACGCTGACGATCTCGGTCGTGGCGCCGACCGCGCTCGCCAGCCACGCCACGCCGACGCCCGCGCCCGTGCCGGTCTCGCCGATGCGGCCGCCCTCGCACCCGCGGGCCAGCACCTGGAGGAGGCGCCCCTGCTCCGGGATCGAGGAGAGGTCGAAGCCGGTGGCGCGGGCGAGCGCGACCGCCCTGGCCACGAGTGCGGGCAGGTCGGCGACGCCGTCGTAGGTCGCGGTGCCGCCTGCCGTCACGGCGACGACCGTACGCAGCGCCCGTTCGTCGCGCACTGCGATTTGGTCGGGTGACGATGCCAGATGCCAACATCGACGGCCATGAACATCGCCGTCTGCGTCAAGCAGATCCCCGACCCGGCAGAGCCGGGGGCGCTCAACCCGGACAACACGTTGAAGCGCGATGGCAAGCTCATCCTCGACGAGTCCGACTCCTACGGCGTCGAGATGGCGCTGCAGCTCGTCGACAAGGCGGGCGGCGGCGAGGTCACGCTCGTGTCGATGGCGCCGAACAGCGAGGTGTCGGGCCTGCGCACCGCGCTCGCCATGGGCGCGGCGAAGGCGATCCTCGTGAGCGACGACGGCCTGAAGGGTGCGGGCGCGCTCGACACGGCCAAGGTGCTTGCCGCGGCCATCAAGCGCACCGAGTTCGATCTCGTGCTCACCGCCACCGAGTCGTCCGACGGCTACACCGGCACGGTCCCCGAGCAGATCGCCGAGCTCCTCGAGCTGCCGTCCGTCACGTTCGCCAAGCACATCGACGTGGCCGACGGCACCGTCAAGGTGCAACGCCAGACCGAGGCCGGCTACGACGAGGTCGAGTCGCCGCTGCCCGCTGTCGTGTCGGTGACGGCCGGCGTGGTCGAGCCCCGCTACCCGAGCTTCAAGGGGATCATGGCCGCGAAGTCCAAGCCGGTCGACGAGGTGAAGCTCGCCGACCTCGGCATCGATCCCAACATGGTCGGGTGGGCCGGTGCGGGCCAGGAGATCGTCGCCGTCGACAAGGCGGAGGAACGGCAGGCCGGCGAGATCGTCGAAGACGACGGCGAGGCGTTCCAGAAGATCGTTGCATTCCTCGAGAACTTGAAGGTCATCTGATGGCACTGTCCAAGGTTTGGGTGTACGCCGAGGCGGACGGCGACAAGGTGAAGACGATCACGCTCGAGATGCTCGCCAAGGCGCGCGAGCTCGGCGACACCGTCGAGGCCGTGTTCGGCGGTGACGGCGACGCGGTCGCGGCGACGCTCGGCGCGCACGGCGCGTCGAAGGTGCTCGCCACTGGTGACCTCGACGACAAGCTGCACGGGCCCGCGGTGTCGGGTGCGATGGCGGAGGCGATCAAGGCCGGCAACGCGCCCGACCTCATCCTCTTCGGCACCACGTACGACGGACGCGACGTCGCCGCCCGCCTGTCGGTCAAGGTCGACAAGCCGGTGTTGAGCAACAACACCGACGTCGCGCTCGAGGGCGACAGCATCGTCGCCAGCACGCCGGTGTTCGGCGGCACGCAGATCGTGCGCACGAAGCTCACGGCCGGCACGCCGAACATCGTGCTCGTCCGCCCGAAGTCGTTCGCGGCGGAGGAGAGCGGTGGCGGCGCGGCCGCCGTCGAGCAGTTGTCCGTGCCCGACCTCGGCGCCACCGGCGCCGCCAAGGTCGTCGGCCGCCACGTCGAGGAGGCCACCGGCCCGAAGCTCGACGAGGCCGAGGTCGTCGTGTCCGGCGGACGCGGCCTCGGGGAGGCGAGCAAGTACGAGATGGTCGAGACGCTGGCCAAGCTGCTGAAGGGCGCGCCGGGCGCCTCCCGGGCCATCGTCGACGCCGGTTGGGTGCCGTACAGCCACCAGGTCGGCCAGACGGGCAAGGTCGTGAAGCCGAACGTCTACATCGCGCTCGGCATCTCGGGCGCGACGCAGCACATGGTCGGCATGAAGGGCAGCAAGAACATCATCGCCGTCAACAAGGACGCCGAGGCGCCGATCTTCTCGATCTCCGACCTCGGCATCGTCGGTGACGTGCACAAGGTCGTGCCGAAGCTGATCGAGGCGCTGCAAGCGAAGGGTTGAAGCCGGGACCAGAATGCGGGGCATGCCCCGCACGGTCCCGAAGCTCTGGAAGAACTGGGCGCAGAACCAGGCGTGCGCGCCGTTCGCGCAGGAACAGCCCCGTACCGAAGCCGACCTCGTCGACATCGTGAAGCAGGCCGCCGCCGCCGAGCGGCGGGTGAAGGTCGTCGGCGCCGGCCACTCGTTCACCGGCATCGCCTGCACCGACGGCCACCTCGTCGACCTCTCGTCGTACGACGCCGTGCTCGAGCACGACGCCGCGAAGGGCACGGTCACCGTGCAGGCGGGCATCCCGCTGCAGAAGCTGTGTGACGAGCTGGACCGGCGTGGTCTCGCGCTCGACAACATGGGTGACATCGCGTACCAGTCGATCGCGGGCGCGACGTCGACGGCGACGCACGGCACGGGGACGAAGTTCGGCAACCTGTCCAGCCGCATCGTCGGGTTGCGGCTCGTCACCGCGGACGGCTCCGTGCTCGACTGCTCGAGCGACGTGAACGCCGACGTGTTCGAGGTGGCGCGCGTCGGCCTCGGCGCGCTGGGCATCGTCTCCACGGTGACGTTGCAGTGCGTGCCCGCGTTCCGGTTGCACGCGGTCGAGGAGCCGATGCCGGTCGACGACGTGCTCGCGGACTTCGACGGTTTCATGAGCGCCACCGACCACGTCGAGTTCTACTGGGTGCCGCACACGCGCTGGGCGCTCACCAAGCGCAACACGCGCACGACCGAACCCGCCGCGCCGCGCGCGCGGACGAAGGAGTTCATCGACGACGTCGTGCTCACCAACGGCGCGTTCGGACTGCTGTGCCGTCTGGGGCGGCAGTGGCCACGTGCCATCCCGCGCCTCGCGAAGATCATCCCGTCGGCGTCGAGCAAGGTCGAGTACACCGACCGCAGCGACAAGGTGTTCACGAGCCCGCGCCTCGTGCACTTCTACGAGATGGAGTACGCCGTGCCGCGCGAGGCGATCCCCGAGGCGTTGAACCGCGTGCGCGCGCTCGTCGACCGCTTGGGCGTGCCGATCAGCTTCCCGGTCGAGGTGCGCGCCGTCGCCCCCGACGACATCCCGCTGTCGACGGCGTACGGCCGCGACACGGGCTACATCGCCGTGCACGTGTACTGGGGCACGCCGTACGACCAGTACTTCCAGGGCGTCGAGGCGATCATGAACGACTACGCGGGCCGGCCGCACTGGGGGAAGATGCACTTCCAGACGGCAGCCACGCTGGCGCCGCGCTACCCGCGGTGGGCGGCGTTCCAGGCGGTGCGGGCGCGCCTCGATCCCGAGGGCCGCTTCACCAACCCGTACCTCGACCGCGTGCTCGGTCCGGTCCAGCCCTAGACGGGCCACGCCGCCGACGCCGGCGTCGTCGACGCATCGCCGTCGTACACCGCGTGCACGGTGGCGGCGGCAGGATCGGTCGACGGCGTGACGGCGCCGACCGCGACACGGCACGATGCGACGCCGGCCGTGTCGGTCACGCCGTCGCAGGCGCCGACCTCGGTGGCGAAGTGGATCGTGCGCGCCGCCACGCCGTTGCCGTCCGCGTCGCGCAGGGTGGCCAAGAGCACGACGGCGCGCGTGACCGGATCGGTGCCGAGTGCCGGCGCGGCGAGCGTCAGCGTGACCGTGCGACGCGTGAGCGTCGTGGGCGGCGCGCCGCCGTCCGGCGACGGCGCGATGACCGGCGCGGCGGGCGCGATCGGCACCTGGTCCGGCGTCGCGCCGGACGTGTCCGGACCGGCGTTCGCGTCGACGGGCGTGGCGCCCGGCGGCGTGTCGGCGAGCGGGCTGCCGGCATGCTCCGCGGCGACGGCGGCCGCGACGGCACGGTCCCGGGCCACGATGTCGTGACGTCGCGCGTACGCGGGCGCGACCGTGAGCAACGTCAACACGACCGCGCCCGCCCCCGCTGCCGCGAACGCGGGCACGACGCGGCGGTGGGGCACGTCGGTGCGCGCCCGCCGGCGCAACGGGCGCCGACCGAATTCACGCAGCGGGTGTTCGACGAACCGGTACGAGATCGACGCGAGCGCGAACGACGCAACCAGGTACGCCGTGGTGGCGACGACCGCGTCGTGGTGCTGCAGGAACGACAGCGCGATGAACAGCACGAGCATGTGCCACAGGTACAGCGAGTACGACAGGCGGCCGATGGCGACGAGGGGACGCGTCGAGAGCACGCGGGTGAGCGCGAAGTGCTCGTCGAGCAACCCGAGCAGCAACATCGTGGCGGCGAGCGCGAGCACCGTGTAGCCGGCGCTCGTGTAGAGGAACGCGTCGGTCGGGTTGGTGTACAGCACGAACCCGGCGAGCGCGACCGCGCCGATCCACCCGACGGCGCGCGCCGTCGACGGTGACGGCACGCGGCCGTGGCGCACCAGCCATGCGAGACCCGCGCCGAGCAACAGGGCGTCGACGCGCGTCTCCGTGTGCAGGTACACGAACGGGTAGCCGGATCCGAAGCGGTGCGTGAGGTACACGCGCGCCGCGATGGCGATCGTCACGCCCGCTCCCGCGAGCCACGGCAGCACGCGCGCCCCCCAGCGGCGCACGGCGAGGAGGAGCACGATCGGCCACACGACGTAGAACTGCTCCTCGACGGCGAGCGACCACATGTGACCGGTGTTGGCGGGCACGGACCAGTTGGCGGCCATCACCCAGTTCGACGTGTACGTGAACGCACCGAACCAGAAGTGCACCTCGTCGGTGATGCTCTGCCCCGCGACCAGCGCGGCCGCTGCCTGCACGACGACGAACGCCGCGACCGCGGGGAAGAGGCGGAAGGCACGGCGCCGGTAGAACGAGCGGAACGCGATGCGCCCGGTGGCGTCACGCTCCTCCAGCAGCAGCGACGTGATGAGGAAGCCCGAGAGCACGAAGAACAGGTCGACGCCGAGGTAGCCGCCCGGTGGGAGCCAGCGGGCGTCCGGCAGCGCGAAGGCCCGCAGGTGGTGGGCCATGACGAGGAGGACCGCCACCGCCCGCAACCCGTCGAGCGCCGGCTTGTGGCCGAGGCGCGACGAGGTCCCGGTGGCGGTCACCTACCAGGAACGTGGCGCGGCACCGGTGCTTGCGGACCGGTCGCCGGCCCGTCGCCGCCGTCGAGCGCCTCGACCGCCCACGCGTGCCCGTCGTCGGGGTCCTCGACGGCGAGTCGGAGGTACCAGCCGAGCGGCGCGCGGCCGTCGTCCCACGCGAACCAGCGCAGCTCGCCCGCCAGGTCGCCGACCTCGTCGAGGTCGCATTGCAGGAGCACGGACGCGCACTCCCACGCGAGGTAGCGCCCCCACGCCATTCCCCGCCGGCGACCGTTGGCGCCGCCGCTGGCTGCCGCCCACGCCATCAGCGCGAACGCGTCGCCGGGTTCGAGCGGGGCGACCCGCGCGCCGTGGACCTCGAGCGCGGCCAGTGCCGTCGTCGCGCCGCCGCGCACGGCGACCGCCTGCGCGGTGCCGCTCGACTCCTCGCGCCACGTCGCCGCCAGCCCCCGCAGCACGCGGGCCTCGTCGACGTCCGCCGTCCACTCCGCGGGCTTCGGTGGGAGGTCGGCGGCGCGCAACGGCGGTAGGTCCGGCATCGGGAAGTCCGCCTTGTCGGGCCGGTACGTCACCGGCGGATATGACGTCTCCCACGGCGCGAGCACGAGCGGGACGGCGAGCACGTCGCGATCGATGCGGTCGTCGGCGCGCAGGTCCTCGCCGCGCAGCACGCGCTCGTGGGCGGTGATCGACGCCAGCGGTCCCGGCGGCAGGTGCGGCGCGAGCTCGTCCCACGTGTGCGTGGACGCGACGACCTCCGTGAGCGGACCCGGCGCGAACCTTCCCGCGCCCTCGACGACGACGCGGGCGGCCCACGGCGCGGGTGCTTCGAGCGCGAGGCGGTACTCCGCGTACGCGGCGGCGGGCCAGTGCTGCCGTCCCCGTTCGTGCGACGCGCGTGCACGGTCGCGCAGCGCGAGCAACTCGTCCCACGCCCGCTGCGCGACGAGGCGGTCGACCGTGCGGATCAGCTCGTCGAGCTCGGGGTCGGACTCGAACATCGATGCGCGCTCAGACGAGCGGCCAGGGGTACCGGCGGCCCGTGCCGTCGATGGGGAAGCGCCGTTCGCTCACCAGCGCGCGGCCGCGCGCGAGCAGCGCGTCGCGCTCGAACGGATCGAGGAGCTCGGCCAGCTCCTGCGGAAGGCCGGCGTCGAGGAACCGTCGGACGTCGGTGAGCAGCTCGTCCGCGATGTCCTCGCCCCCGAACTCCCAGATGACGGTACGGAGCTTGAACTCGGCGTGGAAGCTGAGGCCGTTGTCGATGGCGTAGATGCGGCCGTCCGTGCCGAGAAGGCAGTGACCGCTCTTGCGGTCGGTGTTGTTGGCGAGCAGATCGAACACGCAGATGCGCCGGAGCTGGTCGTGCCACTGCTCGCTCTCGTCCTCGTAGAGCGTGAAGTAGTGCTGCTCGAAGTCCGCCTCGACGAACCGCTGCAGCGAGCCGTGCCCGAGCGGGCCTTCCTCGCGCCACACCGTGGTGGGGACGATGCCCCAACCGAGCGCCTCGGACAGGAGGTAGGCGGCGACCTCGCGACGACCGAGACCGGACGGGAAGTCCCACAGCGGTCGCTCGCCCTTCGACGGCTTGTACACGGCGAGCTGCACGGTGCCGTCGCGGCAGACCTCGGTGAGGAACGTCGCGTTCGAGCTCCACGGCATGCGTCCCTTCACCGTGATCTCCCCGTGTGAGAGGAGGTCGATCAGTTCAGCCGTGGACATGCGTGCCCTTCGGGATCGATCGGACCGCCGCACAACGGGCACGGTGGGCGACCGCCGGCGACGAGCTCGCGGGCGCGGTCGACGAAGGCGTGCACCTGCGCGCGCGTGAGGCGGAAGCGGGCGCGGGCGACCTCTCCCGTGACCTCGACCTCCTCGTCGCTCACGAGCTCCTCCGCCACCAGCACCATGCGGTCGGCGGCATCGTCCCACGCCACCGCCAGCGTGCCGACGGTCCACTCGGCGACGAGGGGCTCGACCAGTTCGAGCAGCGTCGGCACCGCCTCGCGCTCGACGGTGGGGAGGTCGGCGAGCATGCCGGCGAGGTAGTCGGCCAGCGCACCGACCTGTTGCTTCTCGCACTTCAACGTGACGACGTGGCCGTCACCTTGCGCCTGCAGGTAGAAGACGCGGCGTCCCGGGGGGCCGACCGCGCCCGCCGTGAACACGATGGGGTCGCCGATGTCGAAGCTGGCACCGCTCACGACGGCACCAGCGTCGTGAGGTCGCGCCCGGTCGAGTTCACACACAACACGATCGGGCTCTCGCTGCCGTACGCGATCGCGGTGACCGAGCACGGCGACACGACGATGCGTTGGAAGAGATCGAGGTGCGTACCGACGGCGTGCGCCGCCACCGCCTTGATGGGGTCGGCGTGCGACACGGCGACGACGACCTTGCCGGCGTGGGCGCGCACGAAGCCGTTCACGGTGTCGACGATGCGCGTCTGCATGTCGACGAACGACTCGCCGTCGGGGAACCGGAACCCGCTCGGGAAACGCTGCACCTGCTTCCACTCCGGCAGCTTCATCAGCTGCTTGAGGTCCTTCCCCGTCCACTCGCCGAAGTCGCACTCGAGGAGCCCCCGCGCCACCTTCACGCGCTGACCCAGTTGCTTCGCGATCGGTGCCGCCGTCTCGCGCGTGCGCTCGAGCGGCGACGCGTACACCGCCGCCACACGATCAGCGAACGGTGCGATGCGGGCGGCGACGGCGTCGGCCTGCTCGCGTCCCTTGTTGGACAGGTGCAGCCCCTTCGCCCGGCCCGGCAACGTCGTGCCGGTGGTGGGTGTCTGACCGTGTCGCACGAGCAGCACGAGCGTGCCGGACGGCGGCTTGGTCTTCGCCATATCGAGCCAACCTACCGTGGGGCCGGATGGACTCCCTCCGGCGCATCGAGCACGACGTCGTCGACTGCCGCGCCTGCCCGCGCCTCGTCGCGTGGCGCGAGCAGGTGGCGCGCGACAAGGTCGCCCGCTTCCGCGACTGGGACTACTGGGCCCGCCCCGTCCCGGGCTTCGGCGACCCGAACGCGCGCGTGCTGCTCGTCGGGCTGGCACCCGCCGCGCACGGCGGCAACCGGACGGGTCGGGTCTTCACGGGCGACCGATCGGGTGACTTCCTGTTCGCGTCGCTGCATCGGACCGGCTTCGGCAACCAACCGACGAGCGACCATCGCGGCGACGGGTTGGCGTTGCGCGACTGCTTCATCACCGCGGCGGTGAAGTGCGCGCCACCCCAGAACAAACCGACGCCCGCGGAGCGCGACACGTGCCGCCCGTACCTGGAGCGCGAGCTGGCGGTGTTGCGCGACGTGCGGGTCGTCGTGGCCATCGGGCAGTTCGGGTGGGATGCCGTGTGCGCGCACCACCACCTGCGCCCCAAGCCACGGTTCGCCCACGGTGCCGAGGTGCCGTTGCCCGACGGGGCCGTCCTCCTCGGCTCGTACCACGTGAGCCAGCAGAACACGTTCACGGGCGTGCTGACGCCCGACATGCTCGACGCCGTGTTCACGCGTGCGCGCGGGCTCGCGGACGGCATGTCCTAGGGTCGGCGCGCGATGCGCACCCGCCGTCTCCTCCTCGCGCTCGCCGGCATCGCGCTGGTGCTCGCCGCCTGTTCCGGGGGCGCGAGCGACTACGGCAACGACACCGAGGGCGCGTTCATGGAGTCGTGCACCGTGAACCAGCAGCAGCCGCAGGCGGTGTGCAAGTGCACGTACGACCAGATCCGCCAGCAGTACCCGTTCAGCCGCTACGTCGAGCTCGACAAGCAGCTCCAGAAGGACCCGAAGGCGGTACCCGACGACCTGTTGCGCATCGTCGCCGACTGCGCGTCGCAGGCGACATCGACCACGACGACCACGACGCTGCCCCCACCACCGTCGTCGTCGTTCTCGTCGTTCCCGTTCTCGACGTCGAGCTCGTTCCCGTTCTCCTCGTCGAGCTCGCCGCCGTTCAGCTCGTCGTCGTCGTTCTCGTCGTCGAGCGCACCGCCGCCGAACTAGCGGGGGAAGTCGACCGCCGACGCCGGCCAGCGCTCGCGGCTCTTCTTCGAGAGCTTGTGCATGAGCGCGATCGCACCGGGGTCCTCGTCGCCGGGACGGATCTCGACCACGCCGTCGGCGACCATGCGGCTCATCACCTCGCGGCCGAGCTCGGTGCGCACCACGGTGAGCGTCCAGTCGTTGTACTTGCCGATGCCACCGGTCGAGATGTCGGCGTGCTCGGCGGCGAAGTCGGGGCACGTGTTGCAGCCCTCACGCGTCCACGCGTGGCACTCCTTGAGGTTGATCTCGTGGTAGCTGCCGTCGCGCATCCAGATCTGGAACACGCCCTTGATGTTCATCTTGACCATGTCCTGCTTGCGCAGCCCGTACTTGGTCTCGAACAGCTCCTCGAAGATGGCGTCGTCGAAGCTCTTCGAGCACAACAGGCCGATCGTGAACAGGAACGGCTTCGACGACTTGCCGACCTTGCGGTGCCACATCACCGGCGGGCTCGACGTCTGGCATCCCATGCCGACGAGCGCGAGGCGGTTGAGGCCGCGCTCGCGCGCTTCGAACACGGCCATCGTGTTGGCCGAGTACGTGTAGCGGGAGCCGGCGCCCTTCAGCACCTCTTCCCTCGTGGTGGCGACCCCGGGGATCGCCTTCCAGTCGCCCTTCTCGCCCTCGAGGTACGAGGTGAGCGCGCCGTCGATGTAGTCGTGCTCGAGCAGCCAGATGAGCATGGCGGACACGAACCCGCCGTCCTGACCGGTGTCGTGGACGCTGTCGTCCTTCGCGCGCGTCAGGAGGATGTCCTGGTAGATGCCCGACGGTTCGTCCGGCCTGCGCACGCGCCCGAACAGGTGCTCGTCCGCCTCCGGCTCCCACGCCCGGAAGCGCGGGCAGGCGCGCGTGCACGTCGTGCATCCCTTCACGCCGTGCGTGCAGTCACCGGGGCCGAGCTCGGCCTCGAGGTGGAACGGCTTGTAGCGCCCGTTGGTGTCGTCGTAGCCGAGGACGTCGTGCGGGCACACGATCACGCATCCCGCGCAGCCGGTGCACAGCCCGCCGTCGACGACCTCGTCGTACAGCTCCTTCCACTGCGCCGTCCATCGTTCCCGTGCCGGCGCCGGCGCCGGTTCGGTGACCGTCATGGGGCCGGATCCTACGGTGCACGCCTGGGCGATCCGTCATCGAGGGGATGACAGGACGCCCGCGCGTCGGCGGGCGCGGTCAGCGGGTCGGGCCCCGCATGTGGCGGGACAGGTCGCCCTGGAGGTCGGGGTGGATGATGCGTTCGGCGAAGCGCCAGGCGCCGTCGGCCTTCTCGAACCGGTCGTGGTAGCGCCCGGCGATGACGGGTTGCAGCGGGAGCCCTTCCGTGGCCTGGAGGACCGTGAAGTACGAGCGGGCGGCGGCGTGGGTAGTCCCGTCCTCGTGCTCGATCACGAGGTTGGTGATGACGTGCTTCGTGCGGGGCGTGCCGTCGTCGTAGAGCACGACACCGTCGTACATCCGGCGCACGTCCGCCGTGCCCCGCACGGTGACGTCCCGCGTGCCCGCGCCCCACGTCGCGTGCGCGAACAACGCCGCCACCCCGTCGAGATCACCGCTGTCGAGCAGCTCCGCGTACCGGTACACGAGCCCTGCGATGGCCTGCTGGTCCTCGAGCATGGGCCAACTCGACATGATCTTGACCCGTCGGTCAAGATCGAGCCATGGACCTGACGTACCCGCCCGAGGCAGAGGAGTTCCGCACCGAGATCCGGTCGTGGCTGGAGGAGAACCTGCCCGATGGGTGGTTCGACGACGACTTCTCGATGACGCCGGAGGAGCGCAGGAAGTTCCACGAGGAGTGGACGCAGAAGCTCTTCGACGGCGGCTGGATCTGCGCGTCGTGGCCCAAGGAGTACGGCGGCAAGGGCCTGTCGATCATGGAGAACGTCGTGCTGAACGAGGAGTTCGCACGCGCCGGTGCGCCACTGCGCGCCGACTTCTTCGGCGACACGCTCGTCGGCCCCACGATCCTGCAATGGGGGAGCGAGGAGCAGAAGAAGGAGTTCCTGCCCAAGATCCTCTCGGGCCAGATCGCGTGGTGCCAGGGGTTCAGCGAGCCCGACGCCGGTTCCGATCTCGCGTCGCTCAAGACGCGCGCCGAGCTCGACGGTGACGAGTGGGTCATCAACGGGCAGAAGATCTGGACGACGCAGGCGCAGTACGCCGACTACATCTTCCTCCTGGCGCGCACGGACCCGAACGCGCCGAAGCACGCCGGCATCAGCTACCTGCTCGTGCCGATGAAGCAGGACGGCATCGAGGTCCGTCCCATCGTGCAGCCCGACGGCTCGGCGGAGTTCAACGAGGTGTTCTTCTCGAACGCCCGTTGCCCCAAGGAGAACGTCGTCGGCGGGCTCAACAACGGGTGGAAGGTGGCGATGACGACGCTCGGCTTCGAGCGCGGTTCGTCGGCCACGACGAGCCACCGCCGCTTCGAGAAGGAGCTCGAGGTCATCATCGACAAGGCGCGCGAGAACGGCGCCCTCGAGGATCCGTCGGTCCGCCAGCGGCTCATGAAGCAGTGGTCGAAGATCCAGATCATGCGCTTCAACGGCTACCGCACGCTGAGCGCGACCGTGCAGGGCAAGAAGGACCTCGGGGTCGCGTCGCTGGGCGCCACCAACAAGATGTTCTGGTCGGAGACGCACCGGGACACGATGAACCTGGCGATGGACGTGCTCGGTCCGTACGCGCAGATCCTGCTCGGCAAGGCGAGCGACGAGGACGAGTTCGTGCCCGGGTACGGCCGCCGGCGCGGGCGCGCCGACTACCCCGTGTCGATCCTGCAGGCATCGTTCTTCTTCTCCCGCTCGGAGACGATCTGGGGCGGTACCGCGGAGATCCAGCGCAACATCGTCGGCGAGCGGGTGCTCGGCCTGCCGAAGGAGCCGAAGCCCGCGTGATCCGCTCGCCGGCCGGTCGAGCGAGCGCCAGCGAGCCGAGCGGCGATGGGGTTCCGGGGGCGCAGCCCCCGCGAAGGTGCGGCGAGCGGGTGCTCGGCCTGCCCAAGGAGCCGAAGCCCGGTTGATCGACGCGCGCGTCGGGGCGGCGCGGGTCGCACGGCTCGCGACTCGCAACCCGTCCGGCGCCGTGGACGTCGTCCCCATCACGTTCGCGCTCGTCGGCGACGCCACGATCCTCACGGCCGTCGACCACAAGCCGAAGCGCACGACGCGGTTGCAGCGGCTGGCCAACATCCGTCACGACCCGCGTGTCACCGTGCTCGTCGACCACTACGAAGAGGACTGGTCGCGCCTGTGGTGGGTCCGCCTGCACGGGACGGCGACCGTGGTCGACGAGCCCGCGCCCGACCTGCTGACCCCGCTCGTCGAGAAGTACGCGCAGTACCGCGACCACCGGCCCGCCGGACCCGCCATCGTCGTGGCCGTGCGAGACGTCCGGGAGTGGTCCGGCACCGGGGGGTGACTACGGCAGGGCGCGATGCCCGCGCTACCGTCGCCCCGTCATGCCGCCCGCCGGTGCACATAAGGCGGGACGCAGTCGACGCTCGTGGCTCCAGCGTGTCGCGATCACGAGCGGCGTCCTGTTCACCGTCGCCTGCGTCGCCGCCGCGTCCCTCATCGGGTACGTGTACTGGGCGACCGGACGTTTCGCGCGCGCCCATCTCGAGCTCGACAGCGCGGGCGCCCACGGCGCCCGCAACTACCTGATCATCGGCTCCGACAGCCGCGACAACGTCGACCCCAACGACCCGAACGCGGGCGTGTTCCTCGGCCCGGGTGAGCCCGCGGGCAAACGGTCGGACACCATCCTCCTCGTGCGCGTCGACCCCGACGCGGGCACCGTGAAGATGCTGTCGTTCCCCCGCGACCTGTGGGTGCCGATGGCCGACACGGGCCAGAACGACCGCATCAACGCCGCGTACGGTCGCGGCCGCCAGGTGCTCGTCGACACGATCCGCAAGGACTTCGGTGTCGAGGTCAACAACTACATCGAAGTCGACTTCCGCGGGTTCAAGGGACTGGTGAACGCGCTCGGCGGCGTGCCGATGTACTTCGACACCGCCATGCGCGACGACTCGACCGGACTCGACGTGCAGCAGGGGTGCGTGACCCTCGACGGCGATCAAGGCCTGGCGTTCGCGCGCTCGCGCCATCTCCAGTTCAAGGACGGGCGCGGTCGCTGGGAGGACGACCCCACGGGTGACCTCGGGCGGATCACGCGCCAGCAGATCTTCGTGCGCAAGGCGCTGCACAAGGCGCTGTCGATCGGTGTCACCGACTTCAGCACGTTCACGCGGCTGTTGAACGTGGCCACCGACAGCGTGACGATCGACCAGACGCTCGACCGTCGCGACCTCTACAACCTGGCGCAGGGGTTCAAGGACCTCCAGCCCGACGAGATCGAGTCGTACTCGCTGCCGGTGAAGGACCACACGACCGCGGCCGGCGCCGCCGTGCTCCTCCTGCAGCAGGCGGAGGCGCAACCGATCCTCGACGTGTTCCGCGGCAAGGACGCCGGCACCGTGAACGAGCAGGCGGTGAACGTCGACGTCCTGAACGGCAGCGGCGTCGCCAACCAGGCCCGTGACGCGTCGCAGGCGCTCACCGCCGTCGGCTTCGCTGTGGGCCCGTCCGGCAACGCGCCAACCGAAGCGCACACGGTCATCCGCTACGCGCCCGGTTCGGAGATGGCGGCCGACCTGCTCGCCCGCCATCTGACCGCGCCGGTCACCGAACAGGCCGACCCGACGCTCGACGCCAACCACCTCACGCTCGTGACCGGCACCGACTTCACGACCGTGATGCAGACGCCGCGACCGGCGCCGACGACGACGACCACCACGGCCCCGCCCGCGGGTTCGGACGCCGGTACGGCGACGACCGCGCCCGCCAGCACGACGTCGACCACGGTGATCGGCATCACGCCGGGCCAGGCTCCGCCCGGTGTGAATTGCTGAGCGACCGGCGGTTGCGCGCCCCCGGCAGGACTCGAACCTGCGCACACGGCTCCGGAGGCCGCTGCTCTATCCGCTGAGCTACGGGGGCGGGACCGGCGATGCTACCGCGCCCCTTCTCGCGCGACGCCGCCCACCATTCGCACGCGAGGTGCGCGCAGGTGTCACGTAAGCTGCGATCCGATGCCCGACAGCACGGTGCTCGTGGTCGACGACGACCCGGTGATCCTGAAGCTCCTCGAGGTGAACTTCGAGATGGAAGGCTTCACGGTCGTCATCGCCCATGACGGCGCAGAGGGCATCGAGGTCGCCCGCAGCGATCAGCCCGACATCATCGTGAGCGACATCATGATGCCGAAGAAGTCCGGTCTCGAGCTCGTGACCGAACTGAAGGGCGACCCGAGCACGCGCGACATCCCGATCATCCTGCTGTCGGCGAAGGCGCAGAACGCCGACGTGCGGTCCGGCATCGACGCGGGCGCCGACGACTACATCACCAAGCCGTTCGAGCCGCTCGACCTCGTCGATCGCGTGAACCGCTTGCTGTCGGCGAAGACCTCGAAGCGATCCTCCTGATCCGGCCGGAGCCCGACCGTGATCCGTGACGTGCTCGAGCAGTCCTTGCGCGAGGCCTTGGCGGCGATCGGCGTCGACGCGCCCGACATCGTCCAGCTCGAACGTCCGCAGCGGCGCGAGCACGGTGACTGGTCGTCGAACGTCGCCCTCGCCACGGCGAAGGCGGCGCGCCGCAGCCCTCGTGACCTCGCGCAGGCGATCGCGGACGCGTTGCCGGCCGAGTTGGCGCGCACCGAGATCGCCGGCCCGGGGTTCATCAACTTCCATCTCCCGGCGTCGTGGCTGACCGACGTGCTGCGCGAAGTCGTCGCGCAGGGGGAGGACGGGTACGGCCGTCACGACTTCGGCGCGGGCACGAGCGTGAACATCGAGTTCGTCTCCGCCAACCCGACCGGCCCGTTGCACGCGGGCGGCGGGCGGTGGGCGGCGTACGGCGACGCGCTGTCGAACCTCTTCGCGCGCTGCGGCTACGCGGTGACGCGCGAGTACTACCTCAACGACCGCGGCACGCAGATGCGGCTCTTCGGCGAGTCGTTGGCGGCGGCCAAGGCCGGACGCCCGGTGCCGGAGGACGGTTACCAGGGCGAGTACATCCAGGAGTGGGCGGCGGAGATGCCCGACGACGCCGATCCCGCGGCGTGGGGCTACGAGCGGGTGAAGCGCGACCTGCGCGACACGCTCGAGCGCATGGGCGTGCACTTCGACGTGTGGTTCAGCGAGAAGTCGCTCGTCGAGTCGGGTGCGGTGGAGGCGACGCTCGCCGACCTGCGTGACCGCGGCGCCATCTACGACGCCGACGGCGCGGTGTGGTTGCGGGCCACCGACTACGGCGACGACCAGGACCGCGTGCTCGTGAAGTCCGACGGCGAGCCGACGTACCTGCTGCCCGACATCGCGTACCACCGCGACAAGTTCGCCCGTGGTCACGACCTGCTGATCGACGTCTGGGGCGCGGACCATCACGGCTACGTCGCCCGCTTGAAGGTCGGCGTGCAGGCGCTCGGCCACGACCCCGACCAGCTCGAGCTCATCCTCGGTCAGCTCGTGACGCTCGTGCGCGACGGCGAACCGGTGCGGCTGTCGAAGCGGGCGGGCACGCTCGTGTTGCTCGACGACGTCCTCGACGCCGTCGGCCCGGACGTGGCGCGGCTCACGTTCCTCCTGCAGTCCCTCGACACCCGCCAGACCGTCGACCTCGCGCTGATCACCGCGCAGTCGATGGAGAACCCGGTCTTCTACGTGCAGATGGCGCATGCCCGCATCGCCGGCATCGCACGCCGCGCCGCGGAGGTCGGTGTCGAGCGCGGCGCCATCGGCGACGTCGACCTCTCACTCCTCGTGCACGAGCGCGAGCACGAGTTGCTGCGCACGCTGTCCGAGCTCCCCGACGTCGTCGCGCTCGCCACCAGGGAGCGCGCGCCGCACAAGGTCACGACGTGGGTGCGCGAGCTCGCCGACCGCTTCCACGGCTTCTATCACGACTGCTACGTCATCGGTGACGACGTCGCGCCCGAGCTCACGCAGGCTCGGCTCTGGTTGGTGGAGGCAGCGCGCGTCGGTCTCGCCGTGGGGCTCGGACTGCTCGGAGTGTCGGCGCCGGAGTCGATGTGACCCGGCCGCTGCCGCGCCACCTGCTCCCGGACACGGCAGCGGTGGGGGAGGACGGGTGGCTCACGGTCGGCGGGTGCTCGACGGGCGACCTCGCCGCCGAGCTCGGCACGCCGTTGTTCGTGTACGACGAGGTGCACCTCCGCGCTCGCTGTCGCGAAGCGGTGGCCGCGTTCCCCGATGGTGTGGCGTACGCGACGAAGGCGTTCCTCTGTCGCGCCATGGCGCGACTGGCGCTCGAGGAAGGCATGCAGCTCGACGTGGCCACAGGTGGTGAGCTGCACGTCGCGCTGGCGGCAGGCGCGACGGGCGACCGGCTCGTGTTGCACGGCAACAACAAGAGCGTCGACGAGTTGCGCATGGCGCGCGAGGTGGGCGCCACGATCGTGGTCGACTCCTTCGACGAGCTCGACCGCCTCGACGACCTGCACGCGCGCGACGGCGTCGTGCCGCGCGTGTTGGTGCGCGTGACGCCCGGTGTCGAGGCGCACACGCACGAGTTCGTCCGCACGGGCCAGACCGACTCGAAGTTCGGCTTCGGCATGGCGTCGGGAGCGGCGGCGGCCGCCATCGAGCGCGCCACGCGCGCGCCGTCGATGCACCTCGGCGGCGTGCACCTCCACATCGGCAGCCAGGTGTTCGTCGCGGACTTCTTCCACCAGGCCATCGACGTCGTCGCGCCGTTCCTCCGCGACCTCGACCTCGACGAGTTGTGCGTGGGCGGCGGGCTGGGCGTGGCCTACGTCGACGGCGAGGAGGCGCCCACGATCGCGCAGTGGGCCCGGTCGGTCCGCGACGCGGCGACGGCGGCGGGCATCGGCGCCCGGGTCACCGCCGAGCCGGGGCGCGCCGTCGTGGCCGCCGCCGCGCTCACCCTCTACACGGTCGGGACGGTGAAGGACCTCCCCGGCGTGCGCACGTACGTGTCGGTCGACGGTGGCATGAGCGACAACCCTCGCCCCGTGCTGTACGGCAGCGGCTACGAGGCGTTCCTCCCGCGCGCGCCCTTCGCCGACCGGCCCCGCACGGTGACCGTGGTGGGCAAGCACTGCGAGTCGGGCGACCTCCTCGTGCGCGACGCCCACGTGCCGGCCGACCTCGCGGTCGGCGATCTCCTGGCCACGCCGGTCACCGGCGCCTACGGGCACTCGATGGGGTCGAACTACAACAAGGTGCTGCGGCCCGCGGTCGTGTTCGTGCGCGACGGCGCCGCCCGCCTGGTCGTGCGCCGCGAAACGCCCGAAGACCTCATGGCCACCGATCTCGGATGAGTTGACCGGAACGCCGCGAACGGCGCAGGATCCAGGGGCGCGGGCGACGAACTGGGGAAGGTCGCATCCGAACCTGGGAGGAATCCGTGACGCACCGCCGCTCCCGCTTGGTCATCGTGTTCGCCATGACGGTGGGTGTGCTCGCCCTCGTCTTGGCGGCGGCGCCGGGCGCCGAGGCTCGTGCCCGGCGCGCCAGCACCACCCTGGCGTGGGCGCCGGCCGCGACCGCCACGATCCACCCGGGCGTGCAGACCGACACGCAGGGCAACGGTTGCACCTCCAACTTCGTGTTCACGGACGGCGCCGGCAACGTGTACCTGGGCCAGGCCGCGCACTGCGCCGGCACGGGCGCGGCGACCGACGTCGACGGCTGCACGGCGGGCGTGATGCACGAGGGCACCAAGGTCACCATCGCCGGTACCTACACGGGGACGATGGTCTACAACTCGTGGGTCCGCATGCAGGCCGAGCACCAGAGCGACCCGAACCTGTGCGCCTTCAACGACCTGGCCTTGATCAAGATCGATCCCGGTGACGTGGGCAAGGTGAACCCGTCGATCCCGCACTGGGGCGGGCCGACCGGTCTGAACACCTCGGGCTCGCCCACCGGCGACACCGTGTACTCGTACGGCAACTCCGTCCTGCGCCAGGGCATCACGCTGCTCAGCCCGAAGACGGGCGTGTCCCTCGGCGACGACCCCAGCGGCTGGGAGCACTCGGTGTTCACGGTCACGCCGGGCATCCCCGGTGACTCCGGCAGCGCGTTCCTCGACAGCTCGGGCAGGGCGCTCGGCATCCTCAGCTTCCTGGAGCTCACGCCGCTCCCCGGCAGCAACGGCATCGGTGACATCGCCCACGAGCTCGGCTACGCGGCGGGCCACGGCTTCAACGTGAGCGTCGTCCCGGGCACCGAGGCCTTCAACCCCAACCAGCTGCCCCTCGACCTCGCCAACCCGATCGGCGGCTGACCGCCCCCACGGCGTTCTGAGCGCGCCGGCGGTCGCCTGACAGCCACCGGCGCGCGCAAAACCGCGTCGGGGGCGGCGCGTCCGCCCCGGTACGGTTTCCCGTCGTGGGCAACAACGTGCGCGTCGGCATCCTCGGCTGCGGCAACGTCGGCGGTCCGCTCGTCGAACTGCTGCAACGTCACCGTGAGGACATCGCCACCCGCACCGGCGTGACGCTCGACGTCGCCGCCGTCGCCGTGCGCAGCGCGTCGAAGGAGCGCAACGTCGACCTGCCGCCGGGCGTGCTCACCACCGACGCCGCCGCCGTCGTCGACGACCCGAGCATCGACGTCATCGTCGAGGTGATCGGCGGCATCGAACCGGCCCGCACCCTCATCACGCACGCGTTGCAGTCGAAGAAGCCGGTGGTCACCGGCAACAAGGAGCTGCTCGCCAACGTCGGCGCGGAGCTGTTCGAGACCGCGCACGACGCCGGCGTCGACCTGTTGTTCGAGGCGTCGGTGGCGGGAGGCATCCCGCTCATCCGTCCGTTGCGGGAATCGCTCGTCGGCGAACGCATCACGCGCGTGATGGGCATCGTCAACGGCACCACCAACTACATCCTCACGCGCATGACGGAGGACGGCGTGTCGTACCACGACGCGCTCGCAGAGGCGCAGAGCCTCGGGTACGCGGAGCGCGATCCGACGGCGGACGTCGAGGGCTACGACGCCGGCGCGAAGGCGGCGATCATCGCGTCGATCGCGTTCGGCGCACGCGTCGTCGCCGGTGACGTGTACCACGAGGGCATCAGCGGCATCACCGAAGCCGACATCGCGTTCGCCACCCGCCTCGGGTACGTCGTGAAGCTCCTGGCCATCGCGGAGTCGGTCGACGGCGCCGTCGGCGTGCGCGTGCACCCGGCCATGGTGCCGGCGAGCCATCCGCTCGCCAGCGTGCGGGACAGCTACAACGCCGTGTTCGTCGAGGGCGAGGCGGTCGGCAACCTGATGTTCTACGGCAGGGGCGCGGGCGGCTACCCGACGGCGAGCGCGGTGCTGGGCGATCTCATCGACGCCGCCACGAACGTGCGCAAGGGCTCGAGCGCGTCCGTGGGCGTGCTCGGTGAGGCCCGCATCCGTCCCATCGACGACGCCCGCTCGGAGTACTACCTCAACCTCGAGGTCGCCGACCGGCCCGGTGTGCTCGCCGCTGTCGCGGGTGTGTTCGGGCGCCACGACGTGTCGATCCGCGCCATGGAGCAGGAAGGCCTCGGAGACGAGGCGCGCCTGATCTTCATCACGCACACGGCGCGCGAAGCAGACGTGCAGTCGACGATGCGTGACCTGCGCGATCTCGACGTCGTCGATCGCGTCGGCACGTTGCTGCGCGTGATCTCGTGAGGTTCGTCTCCACCCGAGGACGCGCCCCCGCGCTCGACTTCGCCGATGTGCTCCTCGAGGGACTGGCGCGCGACGGCGGGTTGTACGTGCCCGACTCGCTGCCCAAGCTCGGCGACGACGTGCACGGCTCGTACGTCGACGTCGCCGCCCGCGTCACCGGCGTCGAGCGCGACGTCCTCGACGACGCGTACGCGACCTTCGACGACGACGCCGTGTGCCCGGTGGTGCAGCTCGACGACGACCTCTGGGTGCAGGAGCTGTGGCACGGTCCGACGCTGGCCTTCAAGGACGTCGCCCTCCAGCTCGTCGGTCGCTTGATGGACGCCGAGCTGGCGCGTCGGGGTGAGCGGCGCACGATCGTCGTCGCCACGTCCGGTGACACCGGCTCCGCCGCCATCGCCGCCTGCGTCGGGCGGGCGAACCTCGACATCGTCGTGCTGCATCCCGCGGGGCGCGTCAGCGACGTGCAGCGCAAGCAGATGACGACCGTCCACGAACCGAACGTCCGCAACCTCGCGGTGGAGGGCACGTTCGACGACTGCCAGGACCTCGTGAAGGCGCTGTTCGCCGACCTCGCCTTCCGCGACGAGGTGCAGCTCGGCGCCATGAACTCGATCAACTGGGGACGCGTCGTCGCCCAGATCCCCTACTACGTCACCGGCCAGCTCGCCGTGGGACGGCCGTGCACGTTCGCGGTCCCGACGGGCAACTTCGGCAACGTGCTCGCCGGTTGGTACGCGCGGCGCATGGGCGCGCCCATCGACCGCTTCGTCGTCGGGTCGAACGTGAACGACATCCTCACGCGGTGGATCGAGACGGGCGCGCTCGTGTCGGGCGAGGTCGTGCCCACGTGGAGCCCGAGCATGGACATCCAGGTGTCGAGCAACCTCGAGCGCCTGCTGTTCGAGCTGCTCGACCGCGACGGCGCCCGCACCGCGGAGCTCATGGTGCGCTTCCGCGAGCTCGGCTCGGTCGAAGCGCCGCGCGATCCGTCGATGGTCGGCGCACGGGTGGACGACGACGAGACGATCGACGTCATCCGCGACGTACACGACCGTTACGGGTACCTGGTCGATCCGCACACCGCGGTCGGCATCGGCGCGGCGCGCAAGTCGACCGGCGACGGCGAACGCGTGGTGTGCCTCTCGACGGCCCATCCCGCGAAGTTCCCCGACGCCGTGCGCAAGGCGATCGGCGAGGATCCGCGGGTCCCGGAACGGTTGGCGGCCGTGCTCGAGCGTGACGAGCGCTACGACGTCGTGGCGAACGACGTCGACGCCGTCAAGCGGTTCATTCGAACAGCGTCGTGAAGTTCCGCGAGTAGAAGCGTTCCTTGGCGTCGTCGTCGACGCCGACCAGCGACGCTTCGAAGCGTCCGAGCGGGTCCTTCGTGCCTTCGGGGTGGGGGTAGTCGGAGGAGAAGAGGAAGAGCTCGTCGCCCGCCTCCTCGATCAACCAGTCCACGGGCTCGGTGGGGAAGGGCGTGACGCGCACCTGGCGGCGGATGTAGTCGGACGCCGGCATCGGCAGCTCCTGCAACAGCGGCTCGCTGCGCTTGAACGTGCCCTGCGCGATGTCGATGCGACGCAGCAGCGCGGGCACCCACAGCGCGCCCTGCTCGATCACGCCGCACATCAGCCGGGGGAAGCGTTCGAACACGCCGTCGAGCACCATCGCGGCGACGAAGATCTCGGGCGGGTTGTGCAGGACCATGTAGTCCTTCGAGCGGATGTTCTCGCCGCCGCCGAGGAAGTCGGTCGGCTTCGGGCGCCCGTTCTCGTGGAAGCTCGGCCGCAAGGGCCGTCCACCGCCACCGACGTGCAGGACGAGGGGGACGTGCGCGTCCTGCAACCGCGCCCACACCCCGTCCAGATCGGGATGGGTGGGGGAGTGCGTGCGGGGCGGGTGCGACGGGACGAGGATGGCGCCGCACCCGAAGGCCATCGCCTCCTCCACTGCTTCGACGGCGCGGTCGGGATCCTGCAACGGCACGAACCCGACGGCGATGAGGCGCTCGTCATCTGCGCAGAACTCGCCCATGGCGCGGTTGTGGGCGCGCGTGCCGCCGTAGAGCAGGTCGGGATCGTCGTCGAGGAACTGCGTCGGCGCGAACGTCGAGAACACGAGTTGCTTGGCGAAGCCGAGCAGGTCGAGCGCGTGGCTCCGCTCGGCGGGGTCGAACGCGCCGTACGCGCTCCATCCCTTGCGGGTGAGCAACCCTTCCTCGATGGCGTCGAGCGTCACCGTGCCCGCCCGGCGGGCGTCCGCGTCGCGCACCGCTTGGTCCGCGAGCGCGCCCGCGCCGCCGAGGTACAGCGGACGGATGCGGTCGCGCACGGCGGGATCGGCGTACGACACCAACCAGTCGCTCGTCTCCATCAGGTGGCTGTCGGCGTCGTGGTAGACGCGGCCTTCGGCATACGGCATGCCGGCCATCGTCCCACGTCTGCGAGGATGTCGCCCGATGAAGTACGTGGTCTGCGTACCGGACGGCTGCGCCGACGAGCCGGTCGACGAGCTCGGTGGGCGCACGCCGCTGGAAGCGGCGTCGATGCCGACGCTCGCCGAGCTCGCGGCCCGCGGCGAGGTCGGGCGCGCTGCCGTGATCCCCGCGGGGCTGCCGCCGGGTTCCGACGTCGGCAACATGGCGATCCTCGGCTACGACCCGACCCGTTTCCACACCGGCCGCGCGCCGATCGAGGCGGCCGCGCTCGGGTTGCGTCTGCCGCCCGACCAGGTCGCGTACCGGTGCAACCTCGTCACCGTCGGCGACGACGGCACGATGCGCGACTTCGCGGGCGGTCATCCGTCGTCGGCGGAGGCGAGCGAGGTGATCGCCGCGCTCGACGCACGACTCGGCGGCGACGGCGTGTCGTTCCATCCCGGCGTGCAGTACCGCCACATCGTCGTCGCGCCCGCCGACTGGGCGGCGGCGGACTGCACGCCGCCGCACGACCTCACGGACAAGCCCGCGGTGTGGCCCACCGGCCCGGCGGCGTCGAAGCTGCAGGCGTTGATGGACGCGTCGCGCGACATCGTGTCGTCGTTCGGGCTCGCCGCCAACCAGATCTGGCTGTGGGGGCAGGGCTTCCAGCCGCAGATGCCGTCGTTCCGCGAGGCGTACGGCGTCGACGCCGGACTGTGCACGGCGGTCGACCTCGTGCGCGGCCTCGGTGTGCTGACCGGCATCGACGTCGTCGAGGTCGAGGGCGCCACCGGTTGGTACGACACGAACTACGAGGGCAAGCGCGACGCAGCGTTGCGCGCGCTCGACGACGGCGCCGACCTGTTCCTCGTCCACGTCGAGGCGACCGACGAGGCGGGACATGCAGGCAACGTCGAGGAGAAGGTCAAGGCCCTCGAGAACTGGGATCGGCGCATCCTGCGCGGGCTCGTCGACGGCCTCGACGCCATGGGCCCGTGGCGGTTGCTGCTCCTGCCGGACCATCCGACACCGGTGCGGCGCAAGACGCACACCGCCGACTCGGTGCCGTACCTCCTCGTCGACGCAGAGGTCGACGGCCCGGGCGGCGTCTACTCCGAACCGGGTACCGCCGACTGCATCGCCGTGCCCGGCCACTCCCTCATGGGCAAGCTCGTCGTCCCCACCCCCTGA
>Ga0070741_10006370_pt1 | contig 25406 bp, 22 predicted proteins | sample Coa_R1_4_FD_66440 | JGI IMG/M metagenome (GOLD analysis project Ga0070741, IMG submission 66440) | Surface soil microbial communities from Centralia Pennsylvania, which are recovering from an underground coalmine fire - Coalmine... | ecosystem: Environmental > Terrestrial > Soil > Unclassified ... | reverse complement strand
ACCTGGCGAAAGCGCGCGCGGAGCTGTTCGGTGGGCTGCCGCTCTGGTCCGCCGCCACGTGGCTTCCCCGGCCGCAGACCACCCTGCAGCTGATCGTGGCGATCGCGCCCGCGGCTTTGCTAGCCCCTACCGCCTACCTCGCGGGCCTGTGGTGGGCACGGCGGCCCCTGCCCCGCGCGGCGGCCTGGGTCATCGCCGCGTTCGCGGTGGGCTTCTACGCGGCGTACGTCCTGTCGCTGCCGACTTTCAGCTACGACACGTACGCGTACGTTCTGCAGTCGCGCGTGTTCACCCTTCACGGCGCCAACCCCTACCTGACCCCGCCCGCCGCTTTCGCCGACGACCCAGACCTGCGGTTCGCCGACCCTGACCAGATGAAGCTCATCGTGCCCTACGGACCGGTCTGGACCTACGCCGCCATCCTGTGCTCCTACGTGGCCGGTGGCGACATCGTGCGGCAACTGCTCGGTTTCCGGCTCATGCTGCTGGGCTTCGGGCTCGCCAACCTAGCGCTGCTCTGGGCGCTCCTCGGGCGTCTGAGGCCTCACCAGCGCCTCGCGGGACTTGTCTTCTACGCCTGGAGTCCCATCGCCGCCCTTAAAGGGCAGGAGCACTCGGACACCCTCACGGTGTTCTTGCTGCTGCTGAGCCTCTGGCTGCTGACCGCCGGGCGCGACCTGCCCGCCGTCGCCGTGCTGACGCTGTCGGTGCTGTGCAAGTTCATCACGGGACCGCTGCTGCTGGTCGAGCTCCTGGCTCTGTGGCGGCGCCGGTCCGCGTACGCCGCGCTCGCCGCGGTCGGACTAGCGGCCTTGATCGCCGTCCTGGCCTTCCTCCCCGTGTGGACCGGACCCGATCTGCTGCTGAAGCTCGCGCGGGATCCGACCGCCGCCGGTCGGTACGACAGCCTTTTCACCGCCGGCCGATTGCTCGCCACGCCGGGCCTCCTGGTGTTGGTCGCCTGGGCCGGCTTGCGGCGCGGCGGCGCCGTGGAAGACCGTCCGATTGGCTGGACAGCTGTCCTACTCTGGTTCGCGCTCTTCCTGATGCCGTCCGCCTACGTGTCCTACCTGATGCCGCTGGTCGCCACCGCCGCCCTGGTAGACATCGCACCCATCGCCTTCGCCGTCCTGGCGCTGTGCGGCGTGACCTTGCTGCATGAGCTGGCCTACTTCGCGCGGCCTGCCTTGCGCTTCCCAGAGCGACTGTTCGAGGTAAGCCGGGTCGCCGCGCCAGCCGCGCTCTTGCTAGTGGGGCCGACGATGCTCGAACGGGCCCTCAGCCCTTCATCCCGGTCATCGCGATCCCGCGCACGAAGTAGCGCTGGAAGAAGAGGAACACCGCGATCGTCGGCAGGATCGAGAGCAGCGAGACCGCCATCAGGAGGTTCCACTGCGCCCGGTACTCGCCCATGAAGTTCACGATGCCGAGCTGGAGCGTGAACATCTGGCTTCGGTTCATGACGAGCAGGGGGAGCAAGTAGTCGTTCCAGCGACCCAGGAAGGTGAAGATCGCCAGGACGGCCATCGCCGGCATCGAGAGCGGCACGATGATCCGCGCGTAGATCCCCAGCTCCGACGAGCCGTCGATCCGCGCCGCGTCCAGCAGCTCGTCCGGGATCGTCTGCATGAACTGCCGGATGAGGAAGATGCCGAACGCGCTGGCCGTGCCGGGCAGGATGACGCCCCAGTAGGTGTTGATCAGCCCGAGCTTGGCGATCGTGACGTAGACCGGGATCATCGTCACCTGGAACGGGATCATCAGCGTCGCCAGCACGGCGTAGAACAGCAGCTCGCGGCCCTTGAATCGGTACTTCGCGAAGGCGAAGCCGGACAGCGAGTTGAGGAACACCGCGAGCACGGTCCCGACGACCGCGATCACGACGCTGTTGACCGTCCAGGTGAAGAAGAAGCTCCCGTTGCGGAAGTTCCACGCCCGGGCGAAGTTCTCGAACGCGAGGTAGGGCTCGGGGATGAGGCTCAGCTCCGCCTCGTGCCCCTGCGGCCGGAGCGCCGTCGCGATCATCCAGAGGAACGGGAAGAACATAAAGAGGGCGACGCAGAGTAGGACGACGTGCAGCGCCAGCCGCGCGGGCAGGCCGACGCCCCGCCAGGACTCGGCGGCGGCGCGGGTCGGCGCGGACTCCTCGCCGAGGACGCCCGCCGGGTGGGACGCCACCTAGTACTGGACCTCCTTGCCGAAGAGCTTGAACTGCAGCAGCGAGACGCTGAGGATCATGAAGAAGAGCACCACTGCGATCGCGGCGGCGTACCCCATCTGGTTGTTGGAGAACGCGGCGCGGTAGATCGCCATCACCAGCACCATCGACGCGTAGCCGGGGCCGCCGGCGGTCAACAGGTAGACCGGGATGAAGACCTCGAACGAGCCGATGATGCCGATCACGAGGGCGAAGAGCGACGTCGGCCGCAGCAGCGGCAGCGTGATGCTCCGGAAGGCCTGCCAGCGCCCGGCGCCGTCGATCATCGCCGCCTCGTACAGCGCGGCGGGGATCGTCTGCAGCCCGGCCAGGTAGACGACGGTGTAGAAGCCGAGCCCCTTCCAGAGCGTCATCCACATGATCGCCGGGAGCGCCAGCACCGGGTCGGCCACCCAGAGCAGCGGCTGGATCCCGAAGACGGACGAGAGGAAGTGGTTTACGATGCCGTCGGGGTGGAGGAACATCATCCGCCAGACGACCGACGCCGCCACCCATGAGATGACGACCGGCAGGTAGACCATCACCCGGTAGAACGTCCGGCCGCGCAGCCTGGCGTCGAGCATCATCGCCAGGCCCAGCGAGATCGCCAGCATGGGGACCACCGTGCCGACGCTGTAGAGCACCGTGTTGCGGACCGCGGTGATGAAGACGTCGTCGTCGATCAGGTTGGCGTAGTTGCGTAGCCCGATCCAGGTGCCCGCGACGGTCCCCTGCCAGTTCGTGAAGCTCATCGCGAACGCGAACAGCACCGGCCCGAGCACGAAGACGACGAACAGCAGGATGTTGGGCAGGATGAAGAGGTACGGGATGTAGTCGCGCTGACGCAGCCGACGCCGGCGCAGACGGACGGTGGCCGGTGCGGCCAGGCTCATGGCGTCCTCATACCGTTCCGAGCGCGGCGAGCGATCTCGGCAGTGGCGACGGGCCCCACGCACGCGGTGGTCGCGGCCATGGCCGGGTGTCCTCGCCGCTGCGCTCCACGGAACGACGACGCGGCATCGGCTACCTACGCCTCGACGTCCGGGTTGTCCTGGATGAACTTGTTGCCGCGGCTGTCGATGTTCTTGGCGGTGTCCTCGACGCTCTGCCCGGAGAGGTTCATCTTGGTCGTCTCCTCCAGGATGATCGTGCCGATGCCAGCCGAGTAAGAGCGCGCGGTGAACGCCACGTACTCGGGCGGCAGCGTCTTGATCTGCTGCTGGAAGATACCCATCAGGTCGGGCCGGACGCGGTAGTTGATCTTCTGGTCGAGGAGGTCGTTGCGGACCGGCATGTAGTTCGCCATCTCGTCGAACTGCTTCACCTGTTCGGCGGAGGTGAAGAACTCGAAGAACTGCGCGACCTGCTGCGGGTACTTCGTCTTCCGCCAGCCGACGATCGGCGTGCCGCCGAGCGAGGTGACCTGGATCTTGTCATGTGGCGTGAAAGTGACGTTCCACTTGAACTTCTGGCCGATGTTTTCGTCCATGTACGTGATGTTCCACTGGCCGACGTGGGTCATCGCCGTCGTGCCGCGGATGAAGTCGTCGAGGATGACGTTGTCCTGCGTCGTGGACCAGTGGGCCGGTGGCACCCACTTCTTGTCGTGCCAGTCCTTGATGAATTGCAGGCCGCGCAGGCCATCCGGCGTGTTGACGGTCATCTTCTTGAAATCGTCGCTGACGACCTTGGCGCCGGTGCTGTAGAAGAACTGCGGCACCCAGCGGCCGCGCTGGTTGTGGCCAAAGGCGAACGAGTACTTACCGAGCTTCAGGATTTTGTCGCAGATCTCGCCGAACTGCTGCCACGTCCAGGCGTCCTTGAGCTGGGTCGGCGCCGCGACGCCGATCGCGTCGAGCACGTCGTTGCGGAAGAAGAGCGCCGACGTGTCGGTCGTGTGGGCGAGTGCCCAGTAGCGGCCCTTGAAGTAGTGGGCGGCCATAAGGCCCGGCAGGAAGTTCTTGTCGTAACCCTTCGGCATCAGGTCAGTTAGGTCGAGCAGGTGCCCCTGCGAGGCCCACAGCCGGACGACGCCGAAGTTGTGCCGCCACATGTCCGGCGCGGTGTCGGCCGCGACCATCGCGGTCATGCGCGTGATGCGCTCGGCGTCAGGGATGACCTGGTACTCGACCGTGGCGTTCGGGTGCGCCTTGTTCCAGGTATCGAGCGCGGTGTCGTACGCTTTCTGCTCACCCTCGCCGCCGGCGACGTGACCGATAAACACCAGGTGCACGTTCTGGCCCGACGTCGCCGGCTGGGCAGCTGGCGCCGCGGTCGCGGCCGGCTTGGTCGCGGCTGCCGCGGCCGGGCTCGCCGCCCCGACGGCGGGGGCGCTGGTGGCGGCCGGGGCGCTGGTGGCGGCCGGCGCCGCGGCGGGTTTCGTGGGCTCGGCGGCGGGCTGCGCCGCGGTGGGAGCTGGCGTGGGCGCGCCTCCCCCACAGGCCGCGCTCAGGAGGCTCGCGCCGACCGCACCTGCGCCGACCAGGAACCGGCGGCGACTAAACGACTGAACAGAACGCATCTCGCCTCTCCTTCGAGGAATGCGCGGCGAAACCCGCCGGGCGTTTACATGCTTACCAGCGGCGGGCGCGCGTGCAGACGCGGCTGGTGACACGTCGGAGACACGTCGGAGACAGCGGCCGATCCGTCGGCCAGTGGTAGAGTGTCCGACCGTGGAACGGACCGCGGTCGTCGACCTCCTGCGGGCCGCGCTGCCCTACCTGAGCAGCCCCGCGCACCTCGAACGGGAGCCGATCGTGCCGCTGCTCCTGCCAGACGATCCGCGGCCGCGGGGCGATCGGGTGCGACGAGCCCTGCTCGACCTGATCGAGGAGCTGCGTCCGCTCACCCCCGCGTCGTGGCTAGACACCGGTTGGCGGCGCTACCGGCACCTGGTCGCCCGCTACGTCGAGGGGCAGACCAGGGACCAGATCGCCACAGCGCAGGGCGTCAGCACCCGCCAGGCGAGCCGGGACCACGAGCACGCGCTCGAGGAGCTTGCCGAGCTGCTCCTGGCGCGCTCGCGCGCCGACGCGGTGGCGGGCACAAGCGCGAGGGCCAACGTTGCCAGCGCCGGCGCCGACCTGCTTCGGGAGGCGGCGAGTGTGGCCGCGCACGACGCCGGCGCGACCGACCTCGCCGAGGCGATGCGGGCAGTGGCCGCGACGTTCGCCCCGGCCTGGCGGGTCAGAGGGATCACCCTGCGCACGTCGCTGCCCGACACCCTGCCACCGGTCGCCTTCAGCCGCACCCTCGTCCGGCAGGCGGCTGTCAGCGCGCTGTCGCACGTCGTCCAGGTGGTACGCGCCGACGAAGTCGCGATCACGGCAGCCGACACAGGCCTCGGTCCAGCGGTCCGCATCACCGCCTTTGGGTCGCTCCACGGCGCCGTTCCGGCGGTCGACCCGACGCTCGAGGCGGGTCGGCGATTGATGGAGGTGCAGGGCGGACAACTGGACGCCGAGCCACTGGCCGACGGCTACAGCGTCACGCTGCGCTTCCCAGCCGTGCCGCTCCGGAAGCTGCTCGTCGTCGACGACAACCCGGACGTGGTCATGCTGTTCCAGCGGTACCTGCGCGGGGCGCAGTACCGGGTCGTCCAGGCGACGTCCGGGGCGGAGGCCGTCCGCATCGCACGCGAGCTCCGACCCGACGTCGTCGCGCTCGACGTCATGCTGCCCACCCAGGATGGGTGGGACATCCTGACCCAGCTCCGCGCGTTCCCAGAGACGCGCGACACGCCCATCGTCGTCTGCTCGGTGCTCCCCGAGCGGGAGATCGCCCTCTCGCTCGGCGCGGCCGGTTTCCTGGCCAAGCCTGTCACGCGCGCGGCATTGATCGAGGCACTGGATCGGTGTCTGGGGGGCCAAGAACCGCGTCTAGCCCGCCCTTGATCCACGCCATTAGCTCGCCGACGGCCAGGCCGTCGGCGAGCTCGATCGTCAGGTGGTCGGCGACCACCTTCTCGCTGTGCGTCCCCTGGGCCGTCACCAGCACCACCGGCGTGCGTCGCAGCTCAGGGTCCCGCGCGATCTCGCCCAGCACCGCGTAGCCGTCCGTCGTCGGCATCATCAGGTCCAGCAGCACGACGTCCGCCGGGGCCTTACGGAGCAGCGCCAGCCCTTCGGCGCCGTCGCGCCCGACGTCGACCGCGACGCCCGGCCGGATGGAACGGAGCATGGCGCTGAGCAGCCGCGTCATCTCCTCGTTGTCGTCGACGACGACCGCGCGGCGGATCGGGCGCCGCAGGTCCCGGAGCGTCGCGCGTAGCTGCTCGCGGGACACCGGCTTCGCCAGGAGGGCACGGGCCCCGAGGGCCGCGGCGGTGTTGTGAGGCGTGCGGAGGGGGCAGGTGAGCACCGCGGCGCCGCGGAGCTCGGGCACACGCCCGGCGAGCTCCAGCCACCGGGCGCGCTCGGCCGGCGTGGCGACCACGACCGCGTGGACCGGCAGCCGCTCGCGCTGACCATGGCGCCCCGCGACCCGTCCGTCCACCACCTCGTAATGGTCGAGGTGCCTCCGGAACACCCGCTGCACCTCGGGGTCGTCCGATAGGACGGCGATGCGCCGGACCGCCCGGCCGCGCACCCGGCGGGCGGTGCGGTCCTCCCACGATTCCGAGCCAGGCTCGCTCGTCGGGGCGCCGCGGCCCGTCGGCAGGTCGAGGAAGAACGTCGTGCCCGCGCCGACGGTGCTCTCGACCCGCATCGAGCCACCGTGCATTTCGGCGAACCGACGGCTGACGGCCAGGCCCAGCCCGCTGCCGCGGTGCCCGCTGGTCGCGGCGATCGATTGGCGGAAGTCCTCGAACACGTGGGGCAGGTCGTCGGGCGGTATGCCCGGCCCAGTGTCGTGGACGGCGAGGGTGAGAAGGTCGTCGGCCACTTCGGCGCTGACCGTCGCCCCGCCGGTCACCAGGAAACGGGCGGCGTTACTGAGGAGGTTGATCAGGATCTGGCGGATGCGGGTTCGGTCGACGTACAGCTCGGGGAGGTCGTCGCGGACCAGGTTGCGGAGCGTCAGGTGGCGGTTCGTGAACAGCGTCTCGACGGTCGCGACGGCCTCTTCGGCGATGCAGCGGGGGGCGGTCCACTCCCGGTGGATGGCCATACGTCCGGCGTCGATCTGGCTGAGGTCTAGGATGTCGTCGACCAGCGACGAGATGTGCAGCGCGTTCCGGTACATCGCCTCGAGGTCGGCGCGGTACGCAGCCGGCAGCCTCTCGCCGTACGCCGTGTCGGGGGAGAGCACCATCATCTCGAGGAAACCGAGGATGAGGTTCAGCGGGGTCCGCAGCTCGTGGCTGACCGCCGCGGCGAACTGCTCCTTGTGCTGCCGTGCTTCGTTGGCGGTGCGACGCGCGTGGGCCAGGTCGAGGTTGAGCTGCTCGAGGCGGTACGCGTACTCGCCGAGGCTCTTGGTGAGCCGCGCCAGCTCGCCCTGGCGGGCGCGCGCCTCGGCCGTCCTTTGCTGGGCCTCCTGGAAGCTGTGCAGGGCCCAATCGAGCGCCACGGTGGTTGGTCGGGAGACCAGCCAGCAGACGAACAAGCTCGACCACGTCAGCCCTCCCGCGCTCAGCAGGACCTCGGTCGGCGTCGACTGGTCGCCCCGGACGAAGAGGCCGACCGCGCCGGTCAGCAGGATGGCGACCGCCGCGCCCAGCCTCCAACCGCCCACCGCGGCCGCGACGACCACCACCAGCGACGACCACGGGAGGAGCCAGACCGCGCCGCCGAGGACCGAGCCGCCGACGACGATCGCGGCCAGGGCGACGGTCAGAAGCAGGGAGGCCGCCGTGGCGCCCAGGCGCAGCCCGGCCCAGCCCAACGCCGTCGCGCCGGCGAGCGCGACGATCAGCCAGAAGGCCGCCCCGGGCAGCGGGTTCCAGAGGGTGGTCGCCAGCAGCAGCGTGCCGCCGGCCAGCGCCCCGACCCCGGCGACGCCCCAGCGCGCCGCGTCGATCGCGAAGTCGCTCGCACGCATCTCGTGCGACACGTCCGGATGCGAGAGGATGACCGCCATAGGCCACCTCGCTTGGGTGAGGTCACGCGGCGCAATGCTAGCGGCTGTGCCGGTGGCCCCAGGCTAGACGGCCGGGCGATGGCCCCGAGCTCGCATGGCGGCTGGTTGGGCGGGCGATGCCGGGCGAGGCGGCGCCCGCCGACGATCACTCGACGGCGAGCAGCTCCTGCGAACGCGGCTGCCAGCCGAGGACGCGCTTGGCCTTGGTGAGGTTGTGCTCCTGCTCGTTCTCGTCGCCGGCGACGAAGAAGGCGTCGAAGCGCCCGTGACCCCGCTGCACGAGCTCGAGCGCGGCCAGGTAGGCGTTCGCCAGGTCTTCTTCGTCGGTCACGAACAGCGGCCGCACGCCCGGCCGGGTCGGCGGCGGGTTCCGCCGCTGCTCCAGGTACTGCTCGCGCGTGCGCGGACCGGTGATGCGCAGCGCCACCAGGTTCATGTCCCACCACCGCGCGAAGTACTGGCAGATCAGCTCGCCGAACCCCTTCGATAGGCCGTAGACGGTCGGCGTGTCGAGCGGGGTCGCCTCCTCCTGGTGGTAGTACTCGCGGCTCCGCCAGTGCACCGACATCGAGGAGGTGTAGACGCCGCGCAACACGCCCTGCTCCTGCGCCAGGAAGAGCGCCAGGTGCAGCCCCTTGCAGTTGACCTCGTAGTTCTCCACGATCGTGTCGACGTCCTGGTCGCGGAACGACCCGCCCTGGGGCTTGCGCATCACCAGCCAGACGAACGCGTCGACCCCGGCGAACGCCTTGCGCAGCGCGTCCGGGTCGGTCACCGAGCCTTCCACGAACTCGACGCCCTCATGCCTCGGCGGGCGAAGGTCGAGCACGCGCAGCGCGTGCCGCTTTTGTAGGTAGGGTGTGACGAACGAGCCGACGTGGCCCGAGCCGCCGAGCAGCAGTACCCTCATTCCTGTCCTCCTACACCGAGTAGGCGACCGAGCCGTCGGCGCGCAGCGGCAGCCTACGCCCCTCGCCCGGCGCACGGCCGATCTGGGCCAGCTTCGCGTCGTCGATCCCGACGCCGAGGCCGGGCGCCTCCGGCACGGGCAGGTACCCGCCCTGGCGCTGGAGTGCGCCGGGGAACGCCTCGGCCCACTGCTCGTCGACCTTCGAGTACTCCTGAACGACGAAGTTCGGGATGGCGACGTCGAGGTGGACCGAGGCGGCGGTCAGCACCGGTCCGAGGAAGTTGTGCGTCACGACCGCGGCGTGGAACGACTCGGCGACCGCGGCGATCTTCTTGCAGTGCGTCAAGCCGCCGGCCAGGCCGACGTCCGGCCGCACGTACTGGGCACCGCCGGCGACCAGCAGCTCGCGGAACTCCCAGATCGAGGCGAGCCGTTCGCCGTTGCCGATCGGCGTGGTCAGCCGCCGGGCGACCTCGGCCTGCGATTGGATCGAGTCGATCTGGATCGGATCCTCGACGAACAGCGGCCGGAACCGCGCGAGCGCCTCGCAGAGCGGCAGCGCCTGGAGCGGCGTCAGCTTGCGGTGCAGCTCGACCACCACGTCGACGTCGCGCCCAACCGCCTCGCGGGCGGCCGCGACCTGCTCCACGGCCGTCGCGACGAGCCCGTCGAGCGTCAGGTCCTGGAACCCGGCTGGCAGCGGGTCGAACTTGATCGCGGTGAACCCCTCGGCCGCGGCCTCCTTCGCCTTCCGGTGGACCTCCTCGGCGCTTCCACCGCCCATCAGCAGGTGCAGGCGCACCTTGTCCCGGCAGCGGCCGCCCAGCAGCTCCCAGATCGGCGCCTGGAGCCGCTGACCCTTCAAATCCCAGAGCGCGATGTCGATCGCGCTGACCGCGCCGCTGACCACGTTCCCGCGGAACGGCGCCATCCGGTAGAGGTACTGCCAGTGGTGCTCGATCCGCATCGGGTCCTGCCCGACCAGGTAGGGGATGAAGCCCTGGACCACCTGGTCGACCGCCCGCGGGTAGCCCCAGGCCGCGCTCTGGCCGACGCCTCGCAGCCCGTCGTCGGTCGTGATCCGGACGTAGTACCCGCCGCCGATCGGCAGCGACTCCACCTTCTCGATCTTGCTCATCGTTGCACCTCCGGTCGTCCGTAGCGGTTGGCGAGCGTGCGTGAGGTCAGGTCGTACAGCGTCTCGTGGCCGTGGAAGAACCGGTCCAGCTCGTCGACCATCAGCTTGAAGAAGCGCCCGCGGCCGTCCCTGGTCTGGCTGGCCACGTGCGGCGTCAGCACGACGTTCGGCAGGCGGCGGATCGGGCTGTCGGGCGGGATCGGCTCGGGGTCCCAGACGTCGAACGCGCCGGCGACGTCGCCGCGCGACAGGCGGTCGATCGTCGCGTCGGGGTCGAAGATCGGTCCGCGCGAGACGTTGACGATGGCCGAGCCGGGCCGGAGAAGCCCAAGCTCGCGCGCGCCGACCATGCGCCGGGTCTTCGGCGTGAGCGGCGCGAGGCAGACGACCACGTCCGAGTCGGCCATGACGTGGTCGAGGCTGGTCAGCCGCACGCCGAGGACGTCGGCGACCTCCTTCGGCACGTACGGGTCGTGGGCGCTGACCTCGCAGCGGAACGGCGCCAGGAGCTGCACGAAGCGCCGGCCGATGATCCCCAGCCCGATCAGCCCGACCCGCTTGCCGGTTAGCTCGAACCTCTCGAAGGCCGGCACCGCGTCCCGGCTCGGGCGCGGCCACTCGCCGGCGGCCATGCCGCGGAAAAGCTCGCCGGCGTTGCGCGTCGCGTTCAACGCCATCGCGAGCGCCCATTCGGCGACCCCGTACGACGACCCGTTGGTCGTGTCGACGACGCGGACGCCCCGCGCCTGCGCCGCCTCCACGTCGATCCGGGCCGCGAACCGGTCGCCTTCGAGCTCGCCGACGATCCTCAGGCGCGGCGCGGCGTCGAGGACCGCGGGTCCGATCCGGGGGCTGCCGTGGCAGACGATCAGCGCGTCGACCCCGGCGACCCGTGAGGCGACCAGTTCGGTCGCGGCCGGGTCGTCGGGCACGGTCGTCCAGACCGTCCGGTCGAACGGCACGTCGCACTCGAGCCAGTCGAAGTCGGCGAAGGCGCGCAGCCGCTCGACGTCGTCCGGCCGGAGCATGCGCTCGCGCACCTGCCGGCTGCTGACCAGCAGGACGCGGTTGAGGGTTGGGCGTTCAACCCTCACTTGACCGGCTGGATCTTGTGGACGATCAGCCGCCACGCCTCCCACGGCGGGTACGGCGCGACGTACGGGTCGTCCGCGTTCGGCCAGCCCTTCCAGTAGGTCTGGTTGAAGACGACGACGTGCAGCTCCTCGGTGAGCATGATCTCAGGCATGTCGCGCAGGTAGATGTCGAGCGCCTTGTTCGCAAGCTCGACGTACTTCGGGTTGTCCGGCGTGCCCGGCGGCATCGCCTCCATCTGGTCGATCAGCGCGTCGTACTCGGGGTTCTTGTAGCGCGAGCAGAGCGAGCCGGCGAACGGGCACTTCTCGCCGACCGGACGCCCCCACTTGGAGTGGAGGTCCTTGAGCGTCTCGTACGGCTCGGAGAGGCTGCCACAGTGGACGCCGAAGCTGGTGTCGGCCTTGCCGATCTGCTGGTCTTCGTTGAGCGCGGTCGAGCCGGGCGGCTCGATCTGCTCGGTCGCGTCGAACCCGGCCTTGCGCAGCTGGGCGGCCAGGACGGGCGCGAGCGGGGCGAAGAACTGGGAGCCGCGCACCGGGACCTTGAGGGTCTGGCCGCCTTTCTCCCACATCCCCTGGGCGTTCTTCGCGTAGCCAGCCGCCTTCATGTTCTCGTCGACTTTGGCCTGGCTGGGTGTGCCGCGGTCGTACTTGTCGAGCGTCTCCTTGAGCGGTCCGGAGGAGATCCAGCGCTTGGCCATGTACGCCGAGAAGGGCGCGACGATCGGGTAGTTGGCGCCTTCGTAGGCGATCTGGGAGATCTCGGACCGGTTGATGGCGTAGTTGATCGCCACGCGGACGTTGACGTTGTTCCACGGCTCCTTGGCGTGGTTGAAGATGAACACGTAGCCGCAGCCGTCCGGCGCGCCCCAGACCGGGCCCTGGTTGTTCCAGGAGCGCAGGCTCGGGTTCTTCTCCTTCGCGGCGCGGAAAGTGCCCGGCTGGAGCGGGTTGCCGCTGTCGGCCTTGTTGCCGATGTAGAGCTGGGCGTTCGACTCGTCCGAGCCGCTCGGGATGAGGATGATCCGCTGCGGAGCCGGCAGCGGCATGAAGCCGGTCTTGGCGCCCCACCAGTCGTCGCGCCGGTCGAAGACCTGCTGCTGGGCGGTGGAGCTCACGAGCTTGTAGGCGCCGGTCCCGACCGGCCAGCCCTTCTGCAGGTCGAAGTTGGTGAAGGTCTTCGGGTCCTTGTCCTTCCAGATGTGCTCGGGGAGCATCACCTGGTGGTTCTCGTGGCCGAGCGCCAGGTAGAGCTGGAAGAAGCGCGGCCCCGGCTTGTTGAGGTTGATGACCGCGGTGAGGTCGTCGGGCGTGTCGACGCTCTTGACCCACTCCTTGTAGATCGTGGAGTACAGGAGGTCGGGCGCGTTGTCACGCAGCATCTCGAGCGTGAACTTCACGTCCTTCGACGTGAAGGGCTGCCCGTCCGACCAGGTGACGCCCTTGCGCAGGTTCACCGTGATCGCGGTGTAGGTCTCGTTGTACGAGAACTTCTCGGCCTGCCAGGGGATGAGCTGGCCGGTGTTCAGGTTGGTGTACATCAGCGCTTCGTAGACCGTCTTGTCGCCGGACTCGCGCTGGTGGTTGTACGCGCCGGCCAGGTAGATGTTGTAGTTCTCGGGGTTCTTGATCTCGGGCGTGGCGCCCCAGGGCGTCACCACGAGCGTGCGCTCGCGCGGGGGCTCCCCGCCGCTGATGAAGCTCTGCAGGTTGCTGCAAGCGGTGAGCAGGAGTCCCAGGGCCAACAGACACCGAACAGCCGCTCGTCGCACCGCTTCCTCCTGTGTGCCGGTCGCGCCGGTGGCCGCGATACTACCAGACTCCCGGCCAACTGCTAACAGTTGGCACATCGGCTATCTTTCCGACCGGCTGGAGGGGCCGGTGTCGCTCGAGTACCTGGTCACGCGCGTGGGGCAGCTGCTGCTGATCGTGTTCATCGCGGTCACCGTCAACTTCCTGATCCCTCGCGCGATCCCCGGCGACCCGATCGAGTCGGCGCTCCAGACGCGCATCGCGATGACGGGCAGCACCGACGTGAACGTCCAGGAGGTCGCGGCCGCCTACCGCGCGAAGTTCGGCCTCGACAAGCCGATCTGGGTGCAGTACCTGAACTACTGGCGGGACATCTTCCGGCTTGACTTCGGCGTCTCGCTGGTCGACTTCCCGCAGCCAGTCATCTCGAAGGTGCAGGCGGCCTTGCCCTGGACGCTCGGACTGCTCGGCGTCTCGACGGCGATCGACTTCACGCTCGGCACGCTGCTGGGCGCGCTGGCCGCCTGGCCGCGCGCGCCCAGCTTCGTGCGCGGCCTGCTCCCGCCGTTCATGCTGCTCTCGGCAGTGCCGTTCTTCCTGCTCGCGATCGTCCTGCTCTCGATCTTCGCCGTCGAGCTGCGGGTCTTCCCGCCCGGCGGCGGCTTCGACCCGGTCCGGATCGTCCGCTTCAACCTGCCGACGATCGTCGACATCCTCTACCACGCCATCCTGCCGTCCATGTCGCTCGTGCTCGGCGGCATCGGCGGGTGGGCGCTCGGCATGCGCGCCATGATGGTTTCGACGCTCGGCGAGGACTACATCACGTTCGCCGAAGCGAAGGGGCTGCCGGCGCGCCGGGTCTTCCTTTGGTACGGCATGCGCAACGCGCTGCTGCCCCAGGTCACCCGCCTGGCCGTCGCGCTCGGCTCGATCCTGTCCGGCGCCGTGCTCGTCGAGGCGATGTTCAGCTACCCCGGCCTGGGCGGGCTGCTGGTCGGCGCGATCGCCGGCAAGGACTACTTCGTGATCCAGGGCATCGTGCTGATGCTGATCGTCTCCTTGGCGCTCTCGCTCTTCGTCGTCGACCTGATCTACCCGCTGGTCGACCCCCGCATCAGGTACCAGCGGTGAGTGGGCGAGTGGGCGAGACGGCGAGACAACGGGAGGGCGAGACGGGGCTTCTTTCGCCGCCCAGCGCTCCCGCCGATGCGCCCCCTCGCCCCCTCGCCCCCTCGTCGGCCCGCCGGCTCCGCGGCTCGGGGCGCTGGAGCGGCAGCCTCGTCGTCGGCTTGGTGATCCTCCTGGCCGTCCTGCTGCTCAGCGTCGTCGGCGGCTGGCTGGTCGACCCGAAGGACGGGATCGTCGGGGCGGTCACCCCGTCGCAGCCACCCTCGGCCCGCTTCCTGCTCGGCACCGACTCGCAAGGGCGCGACGTGCTGACGATGCTCGTGCTCGGCACGCCCCAGACGATCAGGATCGGCCTGACCGCCGGCGTCGTCGGCGTCGCGATCGGGCTGGTGCTGGGCCTGCTCTCGGGCTACTTCGGCGGCTGGTTCGACGGGACGGTTCGCGTCCTTTCCGACGCGCTGATGACCGTGCCCGGCATCGCGATCCTGCTGATCATCGCGATCAACGTCGGCCACATGACGCCGTTCCTGATGGGCCTGACGGTCGCCTCGCTCTCCTGGATGTACCCGACGCGCTCGATCCGGGCCCAGGTCCTCTCGATCCGCGAGCGGCCGTACATCGCGGTGGCGCGCGCCAACGGCGCGAGCGAGGCCGAGATCGTCTTCCGCGAGGTGATGCCGAACCTGCTGCCGTTCATCGCCGCCAGCTTCGTCGGCGCCACGAGCGGCGCGATGCTCGCCTCGGTCGGCCTCGAAGCGCTCGGGCTGGGCACCAACGACGTGCACACGCTCGGGACGATGATCTTCTGGGCGCAGAAGTACAGCGCGGTTCTGCGCGGCCAGTGGTGGTGGTTCGGCCCGCCGATCGCGATGATCGCGACGATCTTCATCGGCCTGTTCTTCGTCTCGGCGGGCGTCGACCGCTTCGCCAACCCGCGCTTGCGGCAGCAGACGTGAGACCGAACGACGCCGTCGGACCCGCGGCCGAGCCGGTCCTCCAGGTCGAGGACTTCGCCGTGTACTACGACACGCCGCGCGGCCCGGTGAAGGCGGTCGACGGCGTCACGTTCGCGCTCCGGGCTGGCGAGCGGCTCGGGCTCATCGGCGAGTCCGGCTCGGGCAAGACGACGATGGGCACTGCGCTCCTGCGGCTCAACCGACCGCCGGCCCGGATCGTCCGCGGCCGCGTCCTGTTGAACGAGCGCGACCTGCTCGCCGTCCCGGAGCGCGAGCTGGCGCGCATGCGCCTCGGCGAGATCGCGCTCGTGCCGCAGGGAGCGATGAACGCGCTCAACCCGGTGATGCGTATCCGCGACCAGATCGAGGACGGCCTCCTGGCGCACGGGCAGCTCCCGAAGCGCGAGCTGGCCGAGCGGGTGGCGCACGCGCTCGCACGCGTCGGCCTGCCGCCCGAGCTCGCCGACCGCTACCCGCACGAGCTGAGCGGTGGGCAGAAGCAGCGCGTCGCGATCGCGATCGCGACCGTGCTGAGCCCCCGCGTGATCGTCGCCGACGAGCCGACCAGCGCGCTCGACGTCGTCGTCCAGCGCCAGGTCATGCTCACGCTCGGCCGGGTGCAGGAGGGGCTGGGCGCGGCGGTGATCCTGATCGGCCACGACATGGGGCTCATCGCCCAGTTCGCCGACACGGTGGGCGTGCTCTACGCCGGGCGGCTCGTCGAGCACGGCCCGATCGACGACGTGCTCGCCGCGCCCCGCCACCCGTACACGCGGATGCTGGTCGACAGCCTGCCGACGCTCGAGGGCAAGCGCGAGCTGCGCGGCATCCCGGGGCTGCCGCCGCCGCTCTTGAACCTGCCGCCCGGCTGCCCCTTCGCCCCGCGCTGCCCCTACGCGTTCGACCGCTGCGTCGGCGAGACGCCGCTGCCCCAGGTCGTCGCGCCCGGCCAGCGCGTCGCCTGCCACCTCTACCCCTCGCACGCCGAGCTGCCGCCGCCCCCGGCGGCCGCCGGCGCGAGGCTCGGCTGAGCCGATGGCGCCGCTGCTCGAGCTGCGCGACGTCACCAAAGTCTACGGTGGCGGTGGGCTGCTGCGCCGGCGCGAGCCGGTCGTCGCGCTCGACAACTTCTCGCTCACGATCGACGACGGGCGCGCGACCATCACCGCCGTCGCCGGCGAGAGCGGGAGCGGCAAGACCACGCTCGCCCACCTGGCGCTCGGCCACGTCGCACCGACCTCCGGCGCGGTGCTCTACCGCGGGCGCGCGCTGGACGCGATGAGCCGGGCCGAGCGGCTGCAGTTCCGGCGCGAGGTGCAGCCGGTCTTCCAGGACCCGTTCGCGGCGTTCAACCCCTTCTACCGGATCGATCACGTCCTGACGATGCCGATCGAGCGGTTCCGGCTCGCCGCGAGCGCTCGGGAAGGGCGCCGGCTGATCGTCGAGGCGCTCGAGATGGTCGGGCTGCGGCCGCAGGAGACGCTCGGACGCTTCCCCCACCAGCTCAGCGGCGGCCAGCGGCAGCGGGTCATGGTCGCGCGGGCGCTGCTCTGCCGGCCGAAGGTGATCCTGGCCGACGAGCCGGTTTCGATGGTCGACGCCTCGCTGCGGGCGACCATCCTCGCCAGCCTCCAGCGGCTCAACCGCGAGCTGGGCATCTCGGTCGTCTACATCACCCACGACCTGACGACCGCCTACCAGATCAGCGACGACATCGTCGTGCTCTACCGCGGCTCGGTCGCCGAGGCCGGGTCGGCCGAGCAGGTCATCCAGAAGCCGAAGCACCCCTACACGCGCCTGCTCGTCTCATCCATCCCGCTCCCCGACCGCGGCCGGCGTTGGACCGGCGAGGACCTGCCCGACGTGGAGGCGCCAGCGGCGCGCCGGAGCGCCGGCTGCAAGTTCGCGCCGCGCTGCCCGGCCGCGATGGACGTCTGCTGGGCGAAGCCGCCACCCCTCTTCCGGCCGGACGACCACCGGGTCGCGAGCTGCTTCCTCTACCCGGACAGCCCGGTGCTCGACTCGAACGACGTCGCGCGGGTCTTCGCCGGCGCGCCGGTCGCCACCGCAGGGGCCGCCCAATGACGCTGACGGGCCGCAAGGTGATCTTCCGCGCGCCCGGCCGGGCCGAGCTCGAGCCGATCACGGTCGACGAGAAGAACCTCGGGCCCACGGAGGTGGTCGTCCGGACAGAGGTGACGCTGATCAGCCCCGGCACGGAGCTGGCCAACCTGCACGACCGGCTCGGCGTGAACAGCGAGGCGCCGCCGCGCGCGTACCCGGTCCGAAACGTCGGCTACGCCAACGTCGGAACGGTCGTCGCGGCCGGCGCGGAGCTGCCGTTCGCGCCCGGGCAGCGCGTCTACACGATGGGCAACCACGCCTCGTACGTCCGGCTCGACGCACGCGAGCGGGTCTGCGCGCCCGTCCCGGACGGCCTGGCCGCCGAGCAGGCGGTCTTCGTGCGTCTCGCGACGGTCTCGATGACGACGATGCGCACGACCGCCGCGCGCGGTGGCGACGCCGTGGCGGTGGTCGGGCTGGGGCTGGTTGGCAACCTGGCGGCGCAAGTCTTCCAGGCGTGTGGCATGCGGGTGAACGCCTTCGACCTCGCGCCGGCGCGCCGGGCCATCGCCGAACGGTGCGGCCTCCGCTCGGTCCACGACGGCGCGCAGGCGAGCGCGTTCGCGCGGCAGCACCGCCTCGTCGTCGAGGCTAGCGGCTCGGCCCGCGCGCTGGCCTCGGCGGTCGGCCTGGCGCAGGATGGCGGCGAGGTCGTGATGGTCGGCGCGCCCTGGGGCGGCGACGAGAACAGCGTCCCGTCCAGCCGGCTGACGCGCGACATCTTCTTCCGCTTCCTGAAGCTGCGCTCGGGCTCGGAGTGGGAGATTCCGCGCCAGCCCCAGCCGCTGGTGCCCGATTCGATCCTGGCCAACACCCAGACGGGCCTCGCCTGGCTCGCGGACGGCCGGCTGCGCGTCGAGCCGTTGATCACCCACCAGCTGCCGCCCGAGCAGATCCAGAGCGCCTACGACGGCCTGCGCGACCGCGCGGACGACTTCCTGGGTGTGGTCCTCCAGTGGCGGTGAGGTGACGGGAGTCAACGGCCCGGCGCTGGCGGTCGAGCCCCGCGCACCGCGCTGGCAGCAGGTGCTGCCGCGGCTGCGGCGGGCGATCTTGAGCGGTGAGATCGCGCCGGGCACGCGCCTGGTGCCCGAACAGCTCGCTCAGGCCGCCGGGGTCTCGCGCGGCCCGGTCGTCGACGCGATCCGCCGCCTCGGCGAGGAAGGACTGGTCACGATCGCGCCGAACGGCCGGCCGTTCGTCCGGGGGCTGACGAGCAAGCACCTGCGCGACCTGAGCGCGTTCCGGGCGCAGCTGGAGGTGTTCGCCGCGCGCGCCGCGATCGCGGCCGGACGGCACGCCGAGGTCGACGCGCTCGAAGCCGACGTCGAGACGATGCGCCAGTACGAGTCGCGCGACAGCATCGAGCGCCTGGCCGACGCCGACGTCTCGTTCCACGAGCACCTGATCGCCCTCGGCGGCAACGACGTCGCCAACCGTGCCTGGGCCTCGATCGCCGACTTCACGCGTTCGCTCCTCTCGGTGTCGGACTGGCTCATCAGCCCGAACCGCCAGGTCGCCAGCGCGCACCGATCGATCGTCGACGCGCTCGTCCGCGGCGACGTCCCCGCCGTGGAGCGCGCGATCCTCGCCCACTACGACGTGAGCACCGAGGCCATGACCGGCGCGGGCCTGGTGCACGTCTAGAGCCGCGGCGGTTCGCCGCGCCGGGCCCAGCCAGCGGCTTCGTCGTGCGGGGGGTGCGCGCCTCGCGATGGCCGCCCGTTGTGCCATCCTGTGCGCAGGAGGTGGCGCGTGATCACCAAGTTCGGCAGCCTCTACGCCGGTCACGTCGACCTGGACGACGTTGGGTTCGACGCGACGCCTGTCGACGAGCGCTGGCTCTCCGACGAGCGGCTGGCCGGCGCCTTGGGCAAGGCCGAGGCGATCGCCAGGCTGATGGACCGCGAGGGCTACGACACGTTCTGGCTCGCCGAGCACCACTTCCAGCGGGAAGGCTACGAGTGCATCCCGAACATCCTCCTGCTGGCCGTCCACCTCGCCCACGTGACCCGGCGGATCAAGCTCGGCTGCGGCTTCAACATCCTGCCGATGTGGCACCCGCTGCGGCTGGCCGAGGACTACGCGGTGGCCGACATCCTGACCGGCGGGCGGGTCGTCTTCGGGATCGGGCGCGGCTACCACACCCGCGAGGTCGAGGTGTTCGGCGCGCCCATGCTCGACCAGGAGGCCAACCGGGAACTCTTCGAGGAGCAGGTCGAGCTGCTCTTCAAGGCATTCCACCAGCGCTCGTTCTCGCACCACGGCAAGCACTACCAGATCCCACCGCCGAACCTCCCCTACCGCGGCTACACGCTCGAGGAGATCTCGCTGGTGCCGCGGCCGGCACGGCTGCCGGTCGAGTGCTGGCAGCCGATCGTCAGTGCCAGCCCGCGCGGGCTCGATTTGATGGCTCGCCACGGCATCAAGGGGGTCATCGGCGGTGGCGCGGCCAGCGGTGGGGCGAACGACGCGGTCATCCGCGCCTGGCGGGACGCTCTGGCGCGCCACGGCCGCGAGACCGAGCTCGGCGCCGACCTGATCGTCGGCCTCTCGGTCTACATCGCGGACGACGTCGAGCAGGGCATCCGCGAGGCGGCGCCCTTCTTCGAGGAGAACATGAAGATGTTCGCCCCGCTCGGCTTCGTGCGTGGGCTGACGCCGGAACAGATCGCGGCGACGGCCGACCCGGCGCGAATCCGGCGGGCCAACCTGCCGACGCTGCGGCAGGCGGTCGAGGCCGGCGCATGGCTGGTCGGGCCCGCCGACCTGATCACCCAGAAGCTGATGGAACTGCAGGCACGCTACCCGGGGCTGGAGGCGGTCAACGTCGGTCTGCCGGTCGGGACGCCGCGGGCGGTGCTGCTCGAGCAGCTCGAGCGCTTCGCACGAGAAGTGATGCCCAACTTCGCGTGCACCCCCGATGACCTGGCGCCGGAGGCAGTATGAGCTGGCGCCGGAGGCAGGAGGATCGGTAGCCGTACCGGCATTTGGGGCACGTGCTGTCCGATGCGAGGAAGGGCTTGACCACGAACAAACGGTCCCCGATGGTGAAAGAGCGCGGCCCTGTGGCCGCGCACGTCGGAGCGGGCGACCGCCGCGGCCGGGCCAGGCTCGACGCCGCGGCATGGCCGCGGGTCGGGGTCGCACAAGCGCCCGCAGACGACCCCGATGGCCGCCGACGGTTGGCTCGATGACCAACGGCGCCGTGTACCGACCGGATCCGCTCAGCGCGCCGCGAGTGGGTGACGCCAGCGCAGGCCCGGAAACCGGCTGAAGTCGCGGTCGGTAGTGATCCATTCGCTTCCGGACTCGATGGCGAGGGCTGCCAGGTACGCATCGGCCACCAGGTTCCCCCTCGCCTGTACCGTCAGGCACAGGCGCCTGAAGATCGCCCAGTGCCGTGCCCCGGGCGCGAGGACGACGGCGTTCGGCTGATCCCTCAACGCGTCAGCGAAAGCCAGGGCGCGGTCCACCGGTGCCGGTGGCGCGAAGATCCTCGGGTGGGTCGCGACCCGTACAAAGCCACCCAGTACCAGCTCGGCGAGCCCCACCGGCTCGTCGGCCGAGACCGCCGCTTGCAGCCACTCCCGGTAGCGGGGGTGGTCCGGCGCTCCCTCGTGGAAGGCGTACACCAGGACGTTAACGTCCGGGAGGATCAGGCCTCGCTCTCCTCCATCAGGTCGAGCAAAGCCGCGCTGTCGTCCAGGTCGACGCCCGGACGTAGGCGCGCGCCCGCGAACGTTGGCAGATCAACCGCGCGGGAAGCAGCACCGCCACGTCGGGCCAGCGCTGCGCGCAGAGCATCCTCCACGACGGCGTTCAAGGTCTTCCCCGACCTGGCAGCGTGCGCCTTCGCTTCGGCCAGCACGTGGTCGTCGATCTTGATCGTCGTCCGCATTGCATCAAAGTGTCTAGTAGTGTCATCACGATGTCAAGAGCCGACCAGGCCCCACGGGTCGGCCGACGCCCGGCAACGGTCGCGCCGGTCCGCGCGGACTAAGCGACTAGACTTAGTCCGGTCACCACCATGCGGGAGGCGCCTTCGCAGGAGGTGACGATCCAGGGGCCGAGCGCCCCACCCCGTCCCGGCACGATCCACGGGACCTCGCGGGTGCCGCGCCTGGGCGGCTCGGCCAGCGCCGGCAGCGCCGGCGCGGCGGTCCGCGGCAGCCGGCTGCTCGGGAAAACCTTCACGAAGAACCGGGCACCGTCCACGGTCGTCGCGGTGTACGTCTCACTCATCCAGCCGCGCGCGGTCGGCTCGAGGCCGGCCAGCGCCAGGCCGTAGCGCTCCCCGAGCGCGGCCGCGACGAGCTCCGGGGCAACCTCGGGCGCGACGCCCGGCGGGTAGCCCCATCGCGGAATGGTATCGGGAGCTCTACGCGCGCTCTGTGTCTCTTCGAGACACAGAGCGCACCCTGCTGGGGGGTTCCGCATCGCGCAGGCGGGCGGCGGCCTCCTCGGGCGGCGTGGTGTTCACGCCGAGGCCCGACCCGCGCTCGAAGCCGGCCGCGGTCGACACGCGCGGCTCGATCGCCAGCCGCCAGCTCTCGTCGGCGGCCTCAGGATCGCCTACCAGGCCCGTATGGAGCACGTAGTTGTAGTCGGGGTCGTGCAGCAGGTGGGCGACCCGTTGGAGCACGTCGCGCAGCAGCGAGGCCAGCTCCAGCAGCGACGCGTCGTCGGCGTCGCCGAACGAGGGCATCGCGACGCGGGGGCACACGTCGACCGCGAACGGCACGGCCGACGCGAACGGGCAGTACGCCACGAACCGCTCGGTCGTCGCGACGAGCCGCTCGGCCGTCCTCAGCTCCGCTGCCAGCACGTCCTCGTGCAGCCGCCGGCCGGTCCGCGCGCGGTGCTCGCGGGCGATCGCCCGGCGCTGCTCGACGGCATCCGGCCGCGCCGCCAGCGCGACGAGCTGCGAGTGCGGGTGGCCGAGCGACGTGCCGGCGGTCGGACCGCTGTTCTTGAACACGACCAGGTACCTCACCCACGGCGCCCGGCTGAGCGCGCGCAGCCGCTCCCGGTAGGCCCACAACACCAGCTTCACCTCCTCGCGCGTCATACGCGCGATCGGGCGGACGTGGTGCGGCGACTCGACGATCACCTCGTGCGCGCCAACGGCCGGCGTCGCCTCGAGGAGGCCGCCACGGGGCGCGGGCAACACCCCGTCCGGCGGGGCGACGAGCGGATACTTGTTCGGCACGACGCGCACTTGCCACGGGCCACCGGCCGGCCAGATCAGCGTCGGCGTGGGCGAGCTCGCCTCGTGCCCCGGGCAGAACGGGCAGTCCTCGTCGTAGTCCCGCTCGTCGCGCGGACGGTCGCGGCCGCGCTCCACGTCGTGTGGACGGCCACCCCGCCCGGGCGCGAGGATCACCCCAGCGCCGGTCAGTGGGTCGCGCCTCAGCTCGGCCAGAGGTCGACCGGTGCTCGTCATCCCGGGGAGAGGGGGGCGGCGAGGAATCCCGGCCCAGGCCACGCTGCCGAGCCTGGGACTCGGCGGCACGATCGTGCCTCCTCGCCCCGCTCCGACCGGCGGACCACGGCTACGCCAGCTTCGCCATCAGCCGCAGGTCGTCGCGGATCAGGCGCGGCATGAGGAAGTTCTTCGCGATGTGGTCGTGGCCTGCCTGGCCCATCTCATGGGCCTTCGTCGGGTTCTCGACGAGCTCGACGATCCGGTCGGCGCACTCCTCGACGCCGCCGACCAGGTAGCCGCTCTTGCCGTCCTCGAGCTGGAGCGGGATGCCGCCGGCGCGGCCGGCCACGACCGGCGTGCCCTTCCAGAGCGCCTCGGAGACGACGAGCCCGAAGCCCTCGCGGATCGACTTCTGGACGACCACCTTGGCGAGCCGCTGGAAGGCGTTGACCTCGACGTTCCCGACGCCGGTCATGTTCGTGAAGATGTACGAGTCGGGGTCCTTCTCCTGCCGCTGGACGACCTGCGAGTACACCTTCCAGCCCTCCGGGTCGTCGAGCGCCATCGAGCCGATCAGCGCGAGCTGCAGGCCGGGCACCTTCTTCTTGGCGAGGTCGTACGCGTCCATCACGCCCATCGGATCTTTCCAGGGATCGAAGCGCGAGATCTGCGCCACGATCGGGCGGTTGGTGTCGACGCCGATCCACTCCAGGATCTCGTGGCAGAGGTCCCGCGGGATCGTCATGTTCTTCGGGCTGAGCGCGTCGATCGCCGGTGTGATGACCGCCACCTCGTCCATCTTCAGGTCCGGCGGGACGAACTCCCTCATCGTGAAGACGACCGCGTCGTGTGCCTCGACGTACGGCTTGAGGAACTCCCACACCTGCTCGTTCGGCTGCGACGTGTCGATGTGGCAGCGCCAGATCCACTTGCTCGAGCCGCGGTGCAATGTGCGGAGCGCGGCCGGCTGCGGGTCGTGGATGAAGAGGAAGTCGTACTCCCGCTCGAGCTGGTGGGCGTTGAGCGCGTTGTTGGCGAGGTAGACCTCGCGGTCGCGCTCGGTCAGCCGGTAGTGCGCGCCCTGAAGTGCGTTGTGGATCTCCTTGGTGACGTTGAAGAACTGCTGATCGCCGGAAATCACCTTCCACTCGGCGTCGACGCCGAGCCCGCGCAGCAGCGGTACCTCCGAGCGCAGCAGCTCGGCGACGCCGCCGCCGTACGGCGTGGCGTTGACGTGCAGCACGCTGGCGCCCTTGAGCTTCCTGGCGAGCTCGCGGACCTCCTCCAGAAGCTCGCGGCCGACCAGACGCTCGTAGCGCGCCATGGACAACCTGCCGACGTCGACGTGACGAAGCATCAGACCCCCCGGTAGTACGGCAGGCAAACGATATGCCGGCCGGGTTGCGGCCGAGTAGCACGATCGGACGCGTTGGTCACACCGCGGCGGGCGCCGTGGCGCTGCCCGCGGTAGGTGCATCGTCGGCGGACGCCCATGCCGCCGACCGTGCCGCGCTCGACAGTCGGGATCGCGGTGTCGGCCGTCTCAGCTCCCACGCATGATGTGGCGGTAGTCGGCGATCGCTCCCCGTGCCTGGTCCCACGGCACCTCGAAGCACCAGTACCAGTCGTAGCCGACCTCGGCCAGCGCCTGGCGCATCCGCGCGTAGTCGACTTGCACGCTCGGGTAGCTCGAATGCAGCGCGACCATCCGTTTGCCGACTAGCGCGATCTCCTCGTGCGGCTGCTGCGTGCCGCGCGGCCAGTAGCAGTGCTCGTAGACGCCAAACCAGGGCGAGGCGACCTCGTCCACCAGCCGGATCAGCTCGGGAAGGCCGCCGAGGCCCGTCCGGGCAAAGATACCTGCCTCGAAGCCGATCTTCACGCGCCGTTCCTGGCCGCGCGCGACGACCCGTTCGACGATCGACCGGATCTCGGCCCAGCTGCCTTTGCTCTCGCCGACGTGCATCAGCATCGCCTGGCCGCCGAGGTCGGCGCAGAGGTCCACGTCGGCCCTCAGCAGCTCCACGCCGCGGTCCCATTGGTCGAGGCGCGGGTTGAAGAGCGCGTACTGCCACGCCCAGTCGGACGAGACGGTCGGGATCGCCACGCCCAACCGCTCCGAGCTCGCGCGGATCGCGGCGCGCTGCGCCTCGGCGAGCGACTCCGCCGACCAGTGGCCGCGCTGCGCCCACGGCAGCGTCACCTCGTAGGGGTAGTTGGGTGAAAGCATCAGCTCGACGCCGTCGTAGCCCAACTCTTTGCAGTCCTGCAGGGCGGCCTCGAGCGGGTTCGCGGGGTTGCCAGGACGGAAGCCGACGCGGATGGAGACTTTCACGGCAGCGGTACCTCCCGCGCCCCAGCGTACCAGGCCCGGCGCGTCGGCGTTACGGCGCGTCGAGCTCGGCGGCGTGGCCGTCGAGCCGCGGAGCGCGGTGAACCGGAAGCCCACGGCTTGTTCGTCGGCCGCTGCTCGGATCGGACGCCGCCGGCACCTGGCGCCTCGCGCAGGCCGTCGCCGTCCGCCACCTCGGAGACCGATCCTACCGCCCCACCAGTTCGCCGCCGCCGTCTACGCGCCGATCCAGCCCTGGCTCGGGCTGTTCGGTGCCGCCTTCCCGCTTGGCGGCGGAGCGCTGATCGCCGTGGCGGCGCTCCGGC
>Ga0070741_10006369_pt1 | contig 25407 bp, 23 predicted proteins | sample Coa_R1_4_FD_66440 | JGI IMG/M metagenome (GOLD analysis project Ga0070741, IMG submission 66440) | Surface soil microbial communities from Centralia Pennsylvania, which are recovering from an underground coalmine fire - Coalmine... | ecosystem: Environmental > Terrestrial > Soil > Unclassified ... | reverse complement strand
TTCCGATCATGCAACACCTTCGTGATCGCAGCAGTGAGCGTCGTCTTCCCGTGGTCGATGTGACCCATCGTCCCCACGTTCAAATGCGGCTTGTTCCGCTCGAACTTCTGCTTGGCCATGAGCGTCCTTCTGTCGGTGGGCTGTCGGTGGTCTGTCTGCGGTGGTGGCGGCGGCCGGAATCGAACCGGCGACACCTCGATTATGAGCCGAGTGCTCTAACCGTCTGAGCTACGCCGCCAGGGAGCCCTCTGTGGGAATCGAACCCACGACACCAGCCTTACCATGGCTGTGCTCTGCCGACTGAGCTAAGAGGGCGTGGCTTTGGTGGAAAGCCCGTCGAGGATAGCCAAGCCGTCCCACGCCACCCAACGGCGAGGTGGGGCAGGGTGCACAATCTGTGCTCAAGGTTCGGCGTAGGTCAGCCGAACTAGTGACGTGCGCTACGAGCGGTTGGTGATCCAGGCGGGATCGAACTCCTTCAGCCTCGACCTCCACCCTCGCCTCACGGTGATCGCCGGTGTGGGCAAGCTCGAGCGCGACGGCCTCGTCGGTGAGCTCATCGGCGCGCTCGGCGCCAGCCGCACGGGCGTGCACGCCGAGATCGTCCGGGACGACGGGCGTCACCTCGCCGTGTTCCGCCCCGAGGGCGGGCGCCACCGCATCGTGGACATCGGGAACGCCACCGACGTGAGCAAGGAATTCACGACCCCGGAGGGACGGCTCGACCTGCTCGCGCACGCAGGCATCGAGCTGCGCCGGGCCCGCCGCCGCATGCGGCTGGCGGCCGGCGATCTCGCCACCGGCACGCAAGGGGCCACGCTGATCCGTCAGCTGGCCGACGTCGACCAGCACCGCCTGTGGGCGGCGGCCGAGAACCTGCGTCGCACCGACGACCGCCTCCAGCAGGTGGCCGAAGCCGTCGGGTCCGCCCCCGAGGACGCGGCGGTGATCGACAAGATCGAGCAGCGCCACCAGGCGTTCGAGGCGGCGCAGGAGCGGCACGAGAAGTTCCGTGCGAAGAGCATCGGCATCGCGCTCGCGGGCGCCGTGTCGGCGATCCCGATCGCGTTCTTCAGCCGCATCGCCGCCTTCGGGCCGCTGTTCCTCGCCTCGGTCACGGTCCTCGTGTCCGTGGTCTTCCGGTCGCTCATGGAGCGGGCGGCACGGGCGGAGGAGGAGGCGCTCGCCGAGGCGGGCGCGCAGTCGTACCTCGGCTTCCACCTCCAGCGTGTCAACGGGCTCCTCTCGAGCGACCAGAACCGGCGCCAGCTGATGACGGCCGCCGAGGAGCACAACAAGGCCACCGCCGAATGGAAGACCATGGCCGGTGACATCCAGGTCGACTGGGCGTTCGAGCACCGCGAGGAGATCCTCGCCGCTGCCCGACTCCGCCGGGACATGACGGCGCTCGGTGCGATGTCCGCCACCGCGCCCGACATGGACGACGACCGCACCACCGACCTCGCCCGCGTGCTCGTCGGCCGGCTCGCCGAGCTGCGCCACCTCGGCCACGGCGGCGAGGCGTTCCCGCTCATCCTCGACGACCCGTTCGTCGACCTCGACCCGGGCATGAAGCCGTCGTTGCTCGAGCTCCTCGGCCACTCCGCCGGCTCGCCGCAGCTCATCTTCCTCACGGAGGACGAGGACGTGGCGTCGTGGGCACGGCTGGAGGCGCTCACCGGTGCGCTCTCGATCATCGAGCCGACGCCGGAGCACGTCGACGAGGTCGGCGCCAAGCGCGCCGCTCGCCTCAGCGCGTAGTCGCGGCACCAACTCACTCGCCCGTGCGGGCTCGCTCGTAGGTGATGTCGGCTCGTCGCTGGCGCTTCCCTCGCCGACCCCGAACGACCATCGAAGTGGCGCGCGGCAACGCACTCGCCCGTGCGGGCTCGCTCGTAGGTGATGTCGGCTCGTCACTGGCGCTTCCCAGTCGCCCCGTGCGGGCTCGCCGTCGGGGCCCCCGACCTGCCATCGTTTGCCCATGGGGGACTTGGTCATCCGGGGCGCGACCGTCGTCGACGGTACGGGCGCCCCTTCCTTCACCGCTGACGTCGCCGTCGACGGGGGCCTGATCACCGAGGTCGGTCGCGTCGACGGGCGGGGCACCCGCGAGCTCGACGGCGACGGTCTCGTGCTGGCGCCGGGATGGGTCGACATCCACACGCACTACGACGGGCAGGTGAGCTGGGATCCCGAGCTCACCCCGTCGAGCTGGCACGGCGTCACGACGGTGGTCATGGGCAACTGCGGCGTGGGCTTCGCGCCGGTGCGGCCGGGCGAGGAGGACTTCCTCGTCGAGCTCATGGAGAGCGTCGAGGACATCCCCGGCACGGCGCTGCACGAGGGGATCGACTGGGGATGGGAGTCGTTCGAGGAGTACCTCGACTCGCTCGGCGCGAAGCAGACCGTGATGGACGTGGCCGCGCAGGTCCCGCACTGCGCCGTGCGCGCCTACGTGATGGGCGAGCGCGCCCACGAGGATGCGACGCACGAGGAGATCGCGCAGATGGCGGAGCTCGTCGAGCACGCCGTGCGCGCCGGTGCCGCCGGCTTCAGCACGTCGCGCACGATCCTGCACCGCTCCCGGCACGGGTACGTCCCCGGCACCGCGGCCCCGGCGGACGAGCTGCTCGCCATCGGCGACGCGCTCGGTCGTGCCGGCCACGGCGTGTTCCAGATGGTGTCCGACACCGTGTCGACGGAGCCCGAGCGACTGTGGATGGCGGACCTGGCGCGTCGCACCGGCGCGACGATCACGTACGCGCTTGCGCAGACGCATCCCGGTCCGGACGGGTATCGCAACGCGCTCGAGCACGCCGATGCGTTGGCGCGCGAGGGGTTGCGCGTCGTCCCACAGGTGTCGTCGCGCCCCACGGGGATGCTGTTCGGGTTGCAGTCGTCGTTGCACCCGTTCATCACCCACCCGACGTACCGGGCGATCGCCGACCTGCCGCTGACGGCGCGCGTCGCTCACCTACGGACGGCGGAAGTGCGCGACGCGCTGGTGCACGAGGCACCGGGCACGGCGAACCCTGTCGCCGTCATGTTGATGTCCCGCTGGGGTGACATCTTCCCGCTCGGTGACCCGCCCGACTACGAACCGGCGCCGGAGCGCAGCGCGGCGGCGACCGCCGAACGTCTCGGGGTGACGCCGCAGGAGGTCGTGCTCGACTGGATGCTCGAAGCCGACGGTCGCGCGCTGCTGTTCGCGCCGCTCGCCAGCTACGCCGACCGCAACCTCGACGCGCTGCAGGAGATGATGACGCACCCGCGCACCGTCCTCGGGCTCGGTGACGGCGGCGCCCACTGCGGCCTCATCTGCGACGCCAGCATGACCACGTTCCTGTTGACGCACTGGGTGCGCGATCGCACGCGTGGTGAGCGGCTGCCGCTCGAACAGGTCGTGCACCTGCAGACGGCACGTCCGGCATCGGTGTACGGGTTCGGCGACCGCGGCACGATCGAGCCCGGCAAGCGCGCCGACCTCAACCTCGTCGATGTCGACGGGTTGCGGTTGCACGCGCCGGAGATGGTGCGCGACCTGCCGGCCGGTGGACGTCGACTCGTGCAACGCGTCGAGGGCTACAAGGCGACGGTCGTGGCCGGCGAGGTCACGTTCGAGGACGGTCAGCCGACCGGCGCCCGCCCCGGCCGCCTCGTCCGCTTCTGACGCCGGGGGCCGGACCCCGGCGGGGCGTCAGCGGGGTGGGGTCGGGGGGCGCAGGGCGCGGCGAACGCCGGGGATCGCGCCCATGAGGTTGAGCAGGGCATCGCCCAGCTCCGACACGGTTGCCTCGACGTGACGGAAGCGATCGTCCATCCCGACCACGAGCTCGGACAGCTCGGGCAGGAGGCGGTCGATCATCGTGCTCGTGCGATCGAGGGCAGCGCGCAGCTCGTCGAGCTTGTCGGGCAGGTCGGTGAGCGATCGTCGCACCTTCTGCACGGTCCACGGCGCGAGGAGGATCTCCTCCGCGACCTTGACCGGCCACTGCCGCAGGAGGTCGAGCGCGCCGTCCGAATCGGCCACGCGTGCAACGTAGCCTGCCGACCATGCGGGCGCGGCTGGCGACGGCGGAGGACAACGAAGCGATCCGCGCCATCTACAACGTCGAGGTCCTGGAGTCGACCGTCACGTTCGACCTCGTCCCCCGCACGCCCGAACAGCAGGCGGCGTGGTTGTCGGCCCGTTCGGGCGCGCACGCCGTGATCGTCGCCGAGCACGACGGCGAGGTCGTCGGGTTCGCCTCGCTGTCGCCGTATCGCGACCGGCCCGCGTACAGCACGACCGTCGAGGACTCGGTGTACGTGCGACGCGACTGCCAGGGTCAGGGCGTCGGCAAGCTGCTCCTCGGCGAGTTGCTGCAGCTGGCGACGCGCCACGGATTCCACGCCGTGGTGGCGCGCATCGTGGGTGGGCACGATGCGTCGATCGCCCTGCACCGCGCGCTCGGCTTCGAGGTCGTGGGCACGGAGCGCGAGGTGGGCCGCAAGTTCGGCCGCTGGCTCGACGTCGAGGTGATGCAGCTACTGCTGTGACGCGCTCGGCTGCTCGTCCGGCGCGAAGAAGCGCCCGATCAACGGCAGCTCCCAGAACGACTCCGCCTTCGCCACCGCGATCGCGGACGTGAGGAAGTTCTCGGGCGCGTCGTACACCGCGTAACGCGGGTGCCAGTCGGGATCGAACTTCGCGTTGTACTTCCACAGCGACTCGATCTGCATCGAGTCGCTCAACCAGCCGAGCATGCGCCGCTCGATGCGCAGCCCGATGCGGTCACCGGTCTCGTGCGCGAGCACGGAACGCATGACCGCGAAGTTGAGGCCGAGCCCGCGCATGCCCCGCTCGCGGAGGTGTTCGATCGTGCGCACGACGACGAAGTCGGTGAGACCGTTCGGGTGGTCGTCGGATTCCGAGCGGCGCATCAGGTCGAGCGAGTAGCCGTCGATGTCGGCGGCCGGCACGTACTGGCAGAAGGCGGCGACCTCACCGGACGGCGCGAAGCACACCGCCAGCAGCAGGCCCTCGTCGTCCGGTGCGAACACACGACCGAGTGTCATCGAGAACCCTCGTTCGACCTCACCCCTGCGGCTCTCCCCCATCAGGCCTCGCAGCTCGGGTTCGAGGCCGGGCGGCAGGTGCGCGGGGTCGTGGAACTCGATGCGGTACCCGTACTTGTCGATGCGGTTGACGGCCTGGCGCAGACCCTTCATGCGCCCGCCCTCGAGCGTGAAGCGTTGCGCGTCGACGATCGCCTCGTCGCCGATGTAGATGTCGCGCATGCCGGTGCCGCGGTAGATGGGCAGCCACGCCTCACCGGCGCCCATGACCGCCACGGTCCAGCCGTGGTCGTCGGCGAAGCGCCGGAAGGCGCGCCACGCCGTCGCCCGTTCGCTGGCGGGGCCGATGGGGTCGGGCGACACGAGGCACACGCCGTTGTGCACCGCGTACGCGACGAGCGTGTGCTCCCAGAACCAGTGCAGCTTGTCGTCGCGCAGCGCGAAGTAGGCCAGCGTGTCGCCGCCGTGGCGACGCACGATCGCCCGCGCCCGCGCGCTGTCCGACCGCATGCCCCGCCCCTCGACGACCGGGCGGAAGATCAGCCACGCCGTCGTCGCCGCCAGACCGAGTCCGACGCCGCCGAGCGCGGGCACGAGGAAGTGATCGCGCCGTCCGGGGATGCGTTGCGTGTCGATGCCGACGAGGCGTTCGGTGACGCCGACGAACGCCTGCCACACGGACAGGCCGTGGTTGTGGGTCGGCAACCACAGCGCGCTGATCATGCCGAGCACGATCGCCGTCGCACCGCCGAACGCGAGCGTCGCCAGCGCGCGGCTGATCGACGTGCGGTCCGCGCCCGCCGCGAACGCGTTGCGCTTCGCGAGGAGGAAGGCGAGCGCGGCGAGCGCGACGACGGACTCCTCCAGGTCGAGGCCCTTCACGATGTCCAGCGCGGCAGTGGCGGCGGTGATCGCAACGGCCAGCATCCACGCGTGCCGTTGGCCCCGCCGCACACCGCGGCTCAACAACAACAACGCGATGCTGGCGGCGGCGACGAGCGCGGACGCCGTCTGCGGCACGGCGACCGGGACGAGGTCGCGCAGCACGTCGAAGCGTTGCCGCAGCGGTGGCGTCACCGCGGACACGAGGTTGACGAGCCCGGCGAGCGCGAGGACGGCACCGGCCTGGCGGCGGACGCGACGGCGGGCCGCCTCGCTGTCGACCGGCGCGGGCCAGTCGGTGCCACCGGGGAACGTGGCGACGACCGCCGGCTTCGGGAGCGGGTCGGGACCGGGCCGCACCACTGCTCGTTCGAGCGCGCCGAGACCGGGCAGCTCGACGTGCGAGTGCAGGAGACGGACGTGCAGGTCCGCGCCGGCCTCGAGCTCGACCCACGAGAGCTGCCGCTCGGCGACGTACACCGGCGGGAAGCCGAAGCGCGCGTCACGACGGATCACGATCACGCCGCCGTTGCCGTGGTTGGCGTAGAAGCCCGGGCCGAGGGCGGAGAGCTCGGGACGGTGGCTGTGCCCGGTGATCAGTCCCGCGGCGCCGTCCGCGACGAGCGCCTCGGCGGCGCGGCGGGCTTCGTCGTTCGTGATCGCCAACGACCGCGGTTCGCCGGTGGCGCGGAACGAGCGCGTCGTCTTCACGAGCACGGCGACGATGACGAGCGCGAGCACGAGCGCGGTCCCCGCGATCGCCACCCGCTCGGACAGCGTGAGCAGGTCACGCGCCCACGACGGGCGCAACGCGTCGACGACGAGGAAACCCAAGAGCAGGACGAGCGCGGCGGCGAACGGCGCCACGAGCCACGTCAGCAACCTGCTCGTACGGACGTAGGCGCGGTGTGAGGCGACGAGCACGTCGTCGTCTTCGGTGTCGACGGGCGCGTCGGTGTACGCCGCGCCGTCCTCGACGTACACCGCGCGCAGGCCGGCGCCCGTCTCGACGTCGAGCCGGGCGCGTGGCACGACCGTCCACCGCAGCTTCTTCAGCTCGATCGTGCACGACGGATCGACCAGCGCGACGGTCCGCCCCTCGCACGCCGCCCACCGCTCGAGCGAGAGCGCGAGACGGGGGTGGACGTCGAGGATGCGCGGGATCGCCCGCCCCGCGTCCTCACCCGCGTCGAACGTGCCGCCGTTGAGCACGAGCACGCCCGGACCCACCCAGGTCTCGAGCGCGGTCGCCAGCTCGGCCGCGACCGCCAGGGACACGTCCGTCGGTCGGGGACCGAGATGGAGGTCGCCGACGACGACGATGCGGGTCCCCGGTGAGACCTCGATCGCAGACTCGGTCATGTCCATTGGCGATCCTGGTGGGCCGGGAAGGATTCGAACCTCCGTAGCCGAAGCGACTGGTTTACAGCCAGTTCCCTTTGTCCACTCGGGCACCGACCCAGGAACGTCGCAGGATAGTCGGACCGCGTAGCCTGCCCTCCATGCCGAGCTTCGACGTGGTGTCCGAGGTCGACGTGCAGGAGGTGCGCAACGCCGTCGATCAGACCGGCCGTGAGCTGCACACGCGCTTCGACTTCAAGGGAACCGACTCGTCGGTCGAGCTCGGCGAGGGCGAGATCCGCTTGCGGTCGTCGACCGAGGATCGGCTGAAGGCGGTGCGCCAGGTGCTCGAGGAGAAGCTCGTGCGTCGCAACGTGTCGTTGAAGGCGATCGACTACGGCAGGGTCGAGGAGGCGTCGGGCGGTTCGGCCCGTCAGACGGCGAAGATCGTGGCGGGCATCTCGAGCGACAAGGCGCGCGAGATCAACAAGAAGATCAAGGACGTCGCGCCGAAGGGCATCCAGTCGCAGACGCAGGGCGACCAGGTGCGGGTCACGGGCAAGAAGCGTGACGACCTCCAGTCCGTGATCGCTGCGCTGAAGGAACACGACTTCGGCATCCCGTTGCAGTTCACCAACTTCCGCGACTGATCAACCCGGGTCTCGTGCCGCCACCCCGGTGCGCAACGCCGGTGGCGTGAGCGGGTCGAGCACCTGCCAGGCCCGTTGCAGGGCCTGGTCCCACGCCCGCTGGTAGGCGACCGCGAGGCTCGCCCGCCGTGCCCAGTCGATGTCGCCCGCCGCCTGCGCCGCGCTCGCCTGCGCCACCTGGAGCGCGCCGCCCGCCGGGTTGGCGGAGGTGGCGAACAGCAGGTCGGTCCGCGAGGGCCCGCCCGGTGTCTCGGCGGCGCGCACGCCGTCGTCGGTCAGTTGGCGCACGATGCTCGTGGCCACCAGCGACCGCGGCGTGCCGTTCGTGATCGACGCGATGACGGCGGGGAGCTGGTTGGCGGCGTCGGCCACCCACTGGTCGACGAGCGGCTTCGGCGGGATCGGCGTCGAGCCGCCCTGGTAGATCCCGAAGTGGCAGTGCGGCCCGGTGGCGTCGCCCGACTGGCCGACGTAGCCGACGAGATCGCCCGTGTGCAGCGGCGTGCCGTTGGCGAGCCCGTCCGCCAGCGCGCTCATGTGCGCCATGTAGAAGAAGGTGCCGTCGGGTTGCACGACCGAGACGGCGAGGCCACCGAGCGCGTCGTCGGTGATGCGGGCGACACCGTCGGCCGGCGCCCGCAACGGCGTGCCGTAGTCGGCGACGAGGTCGACGCCGAGGTGGAACCGGAACGTCGTGCCGGTGAAGCGGGGCGCGTACCAGTCGTCCACCCAGTGCGCGGGCCCGGCGACCGGGAAGCGGCCGTACGCGAGACGGGCGGCGGTGTCGGGATCGACCCCCGCAGCGAGCAGCGCCTTCTCCCCGGCCACGAGGAGGTGGTCGTCGTTCGGTGCCGAGCGCACGATCCCGTCGAGGATGGCCTGGGCGTCGGGCGGGATCACCTGGCCGGGGCCACCACCGAGAGGGCTGCCGTTGTCCGCCCCCGCGGACGGGTCGACGCCGGGGGGCGGCGCGGTCCCTGGGTCGGTCGTGCTCGAACCCCCGGACGACCCGCTTGCCGGCGGCGTCGTGGTGGACCCGGGATCGCTCGTCGGCGGTGTCGTCGTCGTGCTCGTACCGGGGAGCGTCAGGATCGGCGGCGGCGTCTGCGCGCTGCCGCGGGTGGCGAGCGCCACCAGCGCGACACAGCCGATGAGTACTGCGACCCCCGTCGCACGACGACGCGACATGACGAGGCTGCATTCGCCGCCCTCGTCCGAATGTCCTGCTCAGCGGCGGTTTCCCGCCCTACCGGGCCCACTCCCGGTTGCGGAGGCGGGCGATGCGGTCCTCGGTCGGCGGGTGCGACCGGAACAGGTTGGCGAACTGCATCTTGCGGCCGCTGAGGGGGTTGATGATGTACGCGGTGGCGTGGGCGGGGTCGACGTTCATCGGCACCTGCTTCGCGTAGGACTCGATCTTCTGGAGCGCACGGGCCAGCGGCTCGCCGTCACCGATGAGGCGGGCACCCGACCGGTCGGCCTCGTACTCGCGGCTGCGGCTGAGCGCCATCTGGAGGATGGCCGCCGCGATCGGCGCGAGGATCATCATCGCCAGCAAGCCGAAGACGTTGCCGCCGTCGCGGTCGCGCCCACCGCCGCCACCGAACATCGCACCCCACATCGCCATGCGGGCCACGAACGTGATCATCATGGCGATCGATGCCGCCACGGAGCTGATGAGGATGTCGCGGTTGCCGACGTGGCTGATCTCGTGGGCGAGCACACCGCGCAGCTCGTCCCAGTCGAGCACCTTGAGGATGCCTTCCGTCACGGCGACGGCGGCGTGGTGGGGGTTGCGGCCGGTGGCGAACGCGTTCGGTTGCGCTTCCGGGCTGACGTACAGCTTCGGCATCGGCATGCCGGCCTTGCTCGTCAGCTCGCGGACGATGGCGTAGTACTGCGGCATCTCCTGCTCGGTGACCGGCCGCGCACGCGCCGCCTTGATGGCGATCGTGTCGCTGAACCAGTACGAGCCGCCCACGAAGATCAGGGCGAACACGAGGCCGATGACCAGCCCACCCTGGCCGAAGAACGAGCCGATCCCCATGATCAGCGCGCCCATCGCCGCCAGCAGCACCGCGGTCTTGACGTTGTTCTTCATCTCGTTCTCTCTCGTGCACCCGGACGGGTGCTCCTCGGGAAAACGGTAGCCCGCACGGGCGAAAACTCGCCTACAGGCCGCCGGCGAGGGCCGGTGGTCGCCGGGTCAGAGGGTCAGAGCCAACCCTTTCGGCGGAAGTAGGCGAGTTGTCCGATCGTGGACAGGATGATGATCGCCCACGAGAACCCGTAGCCCTCGGTCCACTGCAGCTCCGGGATGTGCGCGAAGTTCTGGCCGTAGAGCCCGACGACGAACGTCGGCGGCAGGAAGATGGAGGCGACGATCGTCAGCCGCTTCATCACCTCGTTCTGGTCGTTGGCCACCTTCGACTGGTGGTAGTCGCGCACCCCGCCGATGAGGTCGCGTGCGGTCTCCAACCCCTCGCTCGCCCGCAACAGCTTGTCGTAGGCGGTGCCGAACTTCAGCTCGATGTCGTGCGGGAACAACTCGACGTCGTCGTCGAGCTCGATGCGGTTGTCGACCACTGCGCGCACCGAGTCGCGCGTCGGCGCCAGCGTGCGGCGGATGTGCAGCATGTCGTGGCGCAGCTCCGACAGGCGCGTGCGGATCTTGTCGTTCGACCACGTGTCGACGTTGTCCTCGAGCTCGTCGATCTCCTCGTGGAGGTCGTCGATCATGTCGAGGTACCCCTCGGCCACCTCGTCGACGATCTCCCACGCCGCCATGCCCGCTGACTCGCGGTGGTCCGCCTCGATGACCTTGTCGAGGTCGATGGGCCGGCCGTTGGGCGGCGTCTTGCGCACGGACAGCACGAGGTGGTGCGTGAGGAGGAGATCGACCTCCTGGTAGTAGACGCGGTCGTCCTCCTTCACCACGACGGGGACGAGGAGGACGCCGAACACGTACGAGCCGTGCGACTCGATCTTCGGCCGCGGCTCGTCGGCATGCGTGTGCGGCGCGAGCAGCACGTCGAGCGCGTCCTCGTGGACGTTGGTCGGCCAGACCTTCCGCAACTGCTCCTCGCCGGGGTCGAGAAGGTCGATCCACTCCGTCTCGCCGCGTGTCTGCACTCGCGCACCGTACCTATTCGAAGTACCCGGAGTGGAGGTACACGCAGGGGATGCCCTCGCCGTGGAACATCGCCACGTTGCGTCGGTCGTCCTCGAACGCGAGTCGGACGTCGAAGCCGTGCGCCCGTAGCTCGGCGACGGACCGTTGCTTGAAACGGGTGGCGGCCTGGTAGTCGCCGAAGTCGCGCATCACGAGGAGATCCCATCGCAGCTCGTAGCGCGTGAGCCACGCCATCGTGGTCGACTGCACGCTGATCGGTCGTCCCGTGAGCAGCACGATGCGCAGCTCCGCGTCGAGCAGCTCGAGCAGGCGCGCCACCTCGTCGATCAGCGGATCGTCGCCGCAGGCGCGGAAGAACGCGTCCCAGTCGCGGCGGCCGCGCTCGAGGTAGTGCTGCCGTCCCGCGGCGTCGGACAGCACGCCGTCGATGTCGAACACGACGGCCGGTCCGGCGACCGGCCCGTCGCGCCATCGCCAGTTGTCGGGCGCTTCGAACCCCGCCGTCACTCTTCGGTCGGCGACTGCACGGCGCGCTGCTTGATCTCCTCGACGACGGCAGGATCGGCGAGCGTCGTGGTGTCGCCGAGATCGCGCCCTTCTGCGACGTCGCGCAGCAGGCGGCGCATGATCTTGCCGGAGCGCGTCTTCGGCAGCTCGTCGGTGAAGATCACGGTGTGCGGGCGTGCCGTGGGGCCGATCTTCTTGGCCACGTGCTGGCGGAGCTCCTCGCCGAACTGCGTGCTCGTCTCCGTGCCGCCTTTCACGATCACGTACGCCATGATCGCCTGACCCGTGGTGTCGTCCTTGGCGCCGACCACGGCCGCCTCTGCCACCTTGGGGTGGTCGACGAGCGCGGACTCCACCTCGGTCGTGGAGATGCGATGGCCCGAGACGTTCATGACGTCGTCGACGCGACCGAGCAGCCAGAAGTAGCCGTCGTCGTCGATCTTGCAGCCGTCGCCCGCGAAGTAGCGGCCCTCGAACCGTGACCAGTACGTGTCCTTGTAGCGCTCGGGGTCGCCGTAGATGCCGCGCAGCATCGACGGCCACGGGCGGGTGAGCGTGAGGTAGCCACCACCCCGCTGCACGGGGTTGCCGTTGTCGTCGACGACCTCCGCGCCGATCCCGGGCAGCGGGAACGTGGCCGAACCGGGCTTCAAGGTCGTGGCACCGGGCAGCGGGCTGATCATGATGGCGCCCGTCTCGGTCTGCCACCACGTGTCGACGACGGGACAACGACCGCCGCCGATGTGCGTGTGGTACCACATCCACGCTTCCGGGTTGATCGGCTCACCGACCGATCCCAGCAGGCGGAGCTTGGACAAGTCGTGCTTCTCCGGCTCCTGCGTGCCCCACTTCATGTAGGTGCGGATGGCGGTGGGCGCCGTGTAGAGGATCGTCACGCCGTACTTCTCCGCGATCGACCAGATGCGATCGCGACCGGGCGTGTCGGGCGTGCCTTCGTAGATCACGGACGTCGCGCCGTTCGCCAGCGGCCCGTAGACGATGTAGCTGTGACCGGTCACCCAACCGATGTCCGCCGCGCACCAGTAGACGTCGTCGTCGGGATGGAGGTCGAACACGTACTTGTGCGTGAACGCGACCTGCGTCAGGTAGCCACCGGTGGTGTGCATGATGCCCTTGGGCTTCGCCGTGGTGCCGGACGTGTAGAGCAGGTAGAGAAGGTCCTCGGCGTCCATGGGCTCCGCGGGGCACTCGTCGGCGACATCGGGTGACGACATCAGCTCGTGGTACCAGTGGTCGCGGCCGTCCTTCATGTCGACGTCCTCGCCGACGCGTTGCACCACGACGACGTGCTCGATCGACGGCGTGTCGGCCAGCGCGACGTCGGCGTTCGGCTTCAACATCGACGGCGCGCCGCGGCGGTACCCGCCGTCGGCCGTGATCAGGATCTTGCACTGCGCGTCGTTGATGCGATCGGACAACGAGTCGGGGCTGAAGCCGCCGAACACGACGGAGTGGGGTGCACCGATGCGGGCACACGCGAGCATCGCCACGGGGAGCTCGGGGATCATCGGCATGTAGATGGCGACGCGATCGCCCTTCCGGAGGCCGAGCGACTTCAAGACGTTGGCGAAGCGCTGCACCTCGCGGAGGAGGTCGGCGTACGTGATCGTGCGGGTGTCCCCCGGCTCACCCTCCCAGTGGTACGCGACCTTGTCGCCGCGGCCGGCGGCGACGTGACGGTCGAGGCAGTTGTGCGCGACGTTGAGCTTGCCGCCGACGAACCACTTGGCGAAGGGGAGCTCCCACTCGCAGATCGTGTGCCAGTCCTCGAACCAGTCGAGCAGCTCGTCCGCCTGCCGGGCCCAGAACCCCTGGTAGTCCTCGTCCGCCTGGTCGTAGAGGAACGTGCCGGCAACCAGGCTGCGCTCCTTGAAGCCCTCGGGCGGGGGGAACGTGCGGTCCTCGACGAAGTAGTCCTCGATGGCGGCGCCGGAAGGCGCGGGGGAATCAGCCATGCCGCGGAGCCTATGCAAGGCTGCGACGCCATGGGTTCGCTCGTGCTCGTCGACCATCCCCGGCCCGAGATCGCCGTCGTCACGATGCACCGTCCGGAGCGGTTGAACGCGATGTCGATCGAGCTCGTCACGGAGCTCTACGACGCGTTGCAGTCCGCGGGCGACGACAACGTCGTGCGCGCCATCGTCCTCACCGGATCCGGGCGGGCCTTCTCGTCGGGGCTCGACCTGAAGGATCACGGCGTCGTCCCCAACATCGACGGGTTGCAGGTCGGACAGATCGCGCAACGCTCGATGCGCGTGTACTCCCGCCTGGTGCCGTTGATCCGTCACCTCCGCCAGCCGGTGATCGCAGCCGTCAACGGCGCCGCGTTCGGGGGTGGCATGTGCCTCACGCTCGCCTGCGAGCTGCGCATCGCGGCGCGCTCGGCGGTGTTCAACGCCACCGGGATCGTGAACGGGTTGACCTCGACGGAGATGGCGGCGTCGTACCTCCTCCCCCGCCTGGTGGGCGCCGCCCACTCCAACGACCTGCTGCTCACGGGGCGCCGCATCGACGCCGACGAGGCGTATCGCATGGGGCTCGTGTCGCGGGTCGTGGACGACGATGCCGTGCTCGACGAGGCGCTGGCCATGGCGGAACGCATCTGCGAGTTCAGTCCCTACGGCGTCGCGATGACGAAGGACATCCTCTGGGCCAACCTCGAGACGACGTCGCTCGACGCCGCCATCGAGATCGAGGACCGGAACCAGCTGATGCTCGGGTTCACCGAGAACCTGCCGGAGGCGATCCGCGCCTTCGCCGAGAACCGCAAACCCGTCTACACCGACGAACCCCGGCGCGGGATGTTCCTGCCGGACTGATCCGTCGGGCGCGGCGTCAGTCCGTCCACGTGAGGACGCGGAAGGCGCCCAGCCCCTCGGGGTCGGTGAGCGCGGCGGCCTCGTTGACGCGGCTGCGGGCCTCGAGGGCGGCGAGGTCGGCGACGTGCCGGCGGCCCTCCCACATGCGCTTGCCCTCCTCGACGAGTTCGTCGATGCCGTTGGCGCGCAGCCATTCGGCCTGTGCCATGTCCGACGTGGGAGCCGGCAGTTGGTCGACGGCGACATCGGCGGTGATGTCCTGCGTGCCGAGCGCGTCGAGCGGTGCACCACCACGGGCGTGGCCGCGGTACGTCCGCAACCAGTCCCCCCGCCGCGCCAGCTCACCGGTCGTCGCCGCGTAGTCGAACACGAGCACGGCGCCGAGCTGCCGCGCGTCGCGCACCCAGCGCGCCGCCGCCTGTTGCACGGGAACGCGCGTCCCGTCGGCGACGTCGAGGTCCGGCCCGGTGGCCGGCACGAACGTTTCGACCAGCGCGTCGCCGTCGACACCCACCCGCAGCTCGCACCACGCGCCGTCGCGCCGCTCGAGCACGTCGAACGGGAGGTTGTCGAGCAACTCGTTGGCGATCACGAGCGCGTCACCGGACAGCCGCGGCAGGTCGTCGAGGCTGACGACGATGGGCCCGGTCGCGACCTCGGGGGCGCGCACCGTGCCGTCCTCCTCCTCGACGGCGTCGGGCGCGAAGGCGAGCGCAGGATCCTCCAGTGCCAGGTGCTCGCCCTGCCGGGCGCGCAACGCCGGCGAGCGCTCGACGAGGACGTAGCGCAGCGCCCGCGCGCACGACGGCGCGGCGGCGAGCACGGCGATGGCGAGCGCGCCCCGACCCGCACCGGCCTCGACGACCACGAAGGGGTCCGGCTCGCCCTGCGTCCGCCACCACTCGTCGAGGGCACGGGCCACCACGGCACCGAACAGCGGGCCCACCTCCGGCGACGTGAGGAAGTCGCCCCGCCGCCCCGCGGCGCCGCCGGATGCGTAGAACCCTTCTGCCGGGTCGTAGAGCGCCAGCTCCATCACCTCGCGGAACGGGATCGGCCCCCGCCGCCGCACCTCCGCGGCGACGCGCGCCTCGAGCGCGTTCACGCGTGGGTCAGCCCAGCGCGAAGTGGGCCATCTCGCCGAGGCGGGCGACGAGCTGCGGGTACACGCCGCCGACGATCACGGCGATCGTGCAGATGGCGAGCGCACCGGTGAGCGCGGGCGGGATGCGCACCGGCGTGCGATCGCCGTCCGGCACGGGCTGCATCCACATCGCCTGCGCGATGCGCGCGTAGTAGAAGAGCGCGATCACGGAGTTGACGCCGACGAGCACGGCGAGGACGTAGCCGGCGCCGGTACCCGCGTTGGCCGTCGCCCGGAAGATCTCGAACTTCGCGAACCAACCGGCGAGCGGCGGGATGCCCGCCAGCGCGAACAGGAAGAACGTCATCGTCAACGTGAGCCCGGGCGCGTACTCGAACAGGCCGTTGAACGACTCCAACTCGGCGGACCGCGTCTTGCGGGCGACCGTGATGATCACGGCGAAGGCGCCGAGGTTCATCGCCGCGTAGATGACGAGGTAGATGACCATCGCGCTGAGCGAGTCCTGCGCGGTGTGCAGCTCACCGGCCACGGCCAGCGGCGCCAGGATGTAGCCGGCCTGCGCCACCGACGAATACGCGAACAGGCGCACGACGTTCGTCTGCCGGAGGGCGACCAGGTTGCCCACGGTCATCGTCAGCGCGGCGAGCGCCCACATCATCGGCTCCCACACGTTGTGGTTGCCGTAGAAGCCCACGTAGATCAGCGTGATGATGGCGACGAAGCCACCCGTCTTCGACGACACCGACAAGAACGCGGTGATCGGTGTGGGCGCACCCTCGTACGTGTCCGGCGCCCACGTGTGGAAGGGCACGGCCGACACCTTGAACGCGAAGCCCACGACGCAGAACACGATGCCGAGAGTCACGATCGGCTTCGTACCCACGGTCGTGAGCGACGTCGAGATGTCGCGCAGCACGGTCGTGCCCGTCACGCCGAAGATGAGCGACATGCCGTAGAGCATGATGGCGGTGGCGAAGACACCCATCAGGTAGTACTTCAGCCCTGCTTCGTTGCTCTTCGGGTCCCGCTTGCGCCACGTGGCGAGCATGTACGCGGGGATCGACAGCGTCTCCAACGCGATGAAGATCGTGATGAGGTCGCGCGCGGACGCCATCACGACCATGCCGAGCACGGACGTCAGCAGCAACAGGTAGTACTCGCCCTCGTAGTAGTCGCCCTCCGCGACGTAGTTCGTGGAGAGCAGCACGACGACGTAGCCGGCGACGAGGAACAACGCCTTCAGCGCGAGCGCGAAGTTGTCGACGACGTACGCCTGGTTGCCGCTCAGCACGAGGCGATCGGTGCCGTCGACGGCGAGCGTCAGGATCGGCACCATGGCGGCGAGCAGGCCGATCCCCGAGATCGTGCCGAGCAGGGCGCGGTTGCGCTCCGACGCGAGGTCGACGAGCAGCACGACGAGCAGCGTCGCGCCGAGGATGATCTCGGGCGCGAGCGCGTGGTAGTCGATGTGCGGCGCGGTGAACGCGAGCAGCGACATCTACTTCGCGGCCGCCACGGCGTGCACGGTGTTCGACACGGCCTGCACCGCCTGGTTGGTGACGTGGAAGACGAAGTTCGGGTAGATGCCGATGGCGACGATCAGCACGAGGAGCGGCACCCACGAGAGCCATTCGGGGAGCTCCACGTCGTGGAAGTGGTGGCCCTCCCACTCGTCCCTCGGCACGCCGAAGGCGATGCGTTGCAGGAGCCACAGCAGGTAGCCGGCGGCGAACACCGTGCCGACCGCGCCCACGACCATGTACACGCGGAACAGCGGTTGCGAGAGGCCTTCGGCCGGGTTGTACGACGCCAGCAGGGCGGGGAACTCACCCCAGAACCCGGCCAGCCCGGGCAGACCGAGCGACGCCATCGCGCAGAACCCGAGGATCCACCCCAGGCGCGGCGCCTGCAGCAACAGCCCGCCGAGTCGCTTGATCTCCAGCGTGTGGAACCGCTCCTTCACCGACCCGGCGATGAAGAACAACATGCCGGTGATGAGACCGTGGGCGACCATGCCCATGATGGCGGCGTTGATGCCGAAGTCCGTGAGGGTGGCGATGCCGAGCATCACGAAGCCCATGTGCGCGACGGAGGAGAAGGCGATGAGCCGTTTCATGTCCGTCTGCGCGAGGCAGCACAGCGCGCCGTAGATGATGCCGATGACGGCCAGGAGCGCGATCCACGGCGCCCAGCTGCGAGCGGCGTCGGGGAGGATGGGGATGGCCACCCGCACGAACCCGTACGTGCCGAGTTTGAGCAGGATGGCGGCCAGGATCACCGACCCCTGCGTCGGCGCCTGCGTGTGCGCGTCGGGCAGCCAGGTGTGGAACGGGAAGATCGGCACCTTGATGCCGAAGCCGATGAACATCCCGCCGAACACGATCAACTGCGTCGAGTGGGCGATGCCCTGCGCGTTGTTCAGCTGGATCATCGAGAACGTGTGCAGCGGCGCGCCCGACGGGTCCTTGGCGAGGAAGTACAGCGCCAGGAAGCTCACGATCATGAGCGCGGAGCCGAAGAGCGTGAAGAGGAAGAACTTGATGGCGGCGTAGAGCCGCTGCTCGCCGCCCCACACGCCGATCATGAAGTACATCGGGAGCAGCACGACCTCGAAGAAGACGAAGAAGAGGATGAGGTCCTGCGCGACGAACGTGCCGACCATGCCGGTCTCGAGCACGAGCGTGAGGATGAGGAACGCCTTGGGGTTCTTCGGGTCCGGCCAGTGGTTCCACGAGTAGATGACCACCATCGGGACGATGAGCGCGGTGAGGAGGAGCAACGGCAACGAGATGCCGTCGATGCCGACGATGTACCGGCTGTTGATGACCTCGATCCACTTGTGATCGACGACGTACTGGAGCTTGTCGGTGTGGTCGAAGTCGAAGTAGACGGCGACGCCGATCGACACGACGAGGACGGCGAGCGACGTGACGAGCGCGATGACCTTGTGCAGCTCTTCTTCCGCCCGCGGGACGACGATCATCACGGCGGCGCCCACCAGCGGGATGAACACCGCCAGCGACAGCCCCCAGTGATCCAGGAAGTTCTCCATGCTCCGCTTCTCTCGTGGTGACTACAGCGTGAAGACGAGTACGCCTGCGAGGATCACGGCGCCGCCGAACAGCAGCGCGCCGTACTGCTGGACCTTGCCGCTCTGGATGCGCCGGAGCAGCTGACCCGCGCCTTCGGCCCCGAAACCGGAACCGTTGACGGCACCGTCGACGACCTCCTGGTCGACGGTGCCGTACAGGAACTCCGCGACCTTCCGCGACCCGATGCCGACGGCGTTCACCACGCCGTCGATCACGTTCTGGTTGACCCAGTACGAGGCCCGGGCGATCGGTCCCTTCGTGCCGTCGGCGATGACGCCCGTGTAGAGGTGGTCGAAGTAGTACTTGTTGGCGAGGACGACGTAGCCGCCGCGCGCCACGCGGCTGCGCTCCGTGACACCGTGGAACGCGCCGCGGAACCAGTACGCGTACGCGAGGCCGACGCCGGCCAGCACGACGAGCGTCGAGATGATGGCCAACGGCCACACGAACTCGACGACGCCGAGGTGCGGGAAGTACTCGCCCACCGGCTGCACGAAGTGCTCGAAGCGCAGCTTCACGGAGTCGGGACCCCACGGGAAGTTCACGAGACCGGCGACCACGGCGAGCGCGCTCAGGATGTAGAGCGGCACCACGATGCGCGGGCCGGACTCGTGCGGGTGGTGGTGCGGATCGGCGGCGGCACCGCGAGGCTCGCCGAAGAACGTCAGGTACACGCAGCGCGTCATGTACGCCGCGGTCATCAACGCGCCGACGACGCCGACGACCATGAAGATCTCGTAGGCGTTGTGCGTGCCGAGTTGGTGGCCGCCGGCGAGGATCTCGTCCTTCGACCAGAAGCCGGCGAGCGGCGGGAGGCCGATGAGCGCGCCCGTGCAGACGAGGAACGTCCAGTACGTCTTCGGCATGAACTTCTTCATGCCGCCCATGTCCTCTTTCATGTCGAAGCTGTGCACGGAGTGGGCGACCGACCCGGACCCGAGGAAGAGACCCGCCTTGAAGAACGCATGGGTGAAGAGGTGGAACAGCGCCGCCGTCCACGCGCCGACCCCGAGCGCCATCACCATGTAGCCGAGCTGGCTGACCGTCGAGTACGCCAGCACCTTCTTGATGTCGGCTTGGACGAAGGCGAGTCCGGCGCCGCCGACGACCGTGACGGCGCCGACGATGGCGAGCAGGTTGAGATTGCCGTCCCCGATCGACAGCCCGTGGAAGAACACCGGGTACAGGCGGGCGACCATGAAGATCCCGGCCACGACCATCGTCGCCGCGTGGATCAGCGCCGACACCGGCGTGGGGCCGGCCATGGCGTCGGGCAGCCAGGTGTGGAGGACGAACTGGCCGGACTTCGACATGACGGCGGCCGTGAGCGAACAGGCGGCGACGAGCAGGAGCAGGTGGTCGATGCCGCCGGTGTTGGCGAGCGAGTCGATGCGGAGGATGTCGAAGCTGCCGGCCGACCAGAACAGGATGATCATGCCGACGAGCAGACCGACGTCACCGACGCGGTTCGTGATGAACGCCTTGAGGGCGGCGTCGGAGTTCGGCTTCTCCTCCCACCAGTGCCCGATGAGCGCGAAGGAGCACAGGCCGACGAGCTCCCAGCTGGTGATGAACTGCAGCGTGTTGCTGCTCATCACGAGCATCAACATCGATGCCGTGAACAACGACAGGAACGCGAAGTAGTGCGTGTAGCGGCGGTCGCCACCGACGTAGTCGGTGCTGTAGATGTGCACGAGCAGCGAGATGATCGTGACGACGACGAGCATCATCACGCTCAGGCCGTCGACCATCGTGCCGACGGTGAACTTCTCGCCGCCGATCTCGAACCAGGTCTTCTCGGTGGTGACCGGGTCGACGGTGTGCTCCTCCGCGCCGCCACCGCCACCGCCGTTCTCGCCGACGACCTCGTTGTTCGACGTCGAGGCGGCTTCGGTCGAGCCGTGTCCGGCCGTGGCCGCGGCGGGTGCCGGTGCCGTGTGCTGCGCGTCGTTCACCCGGCTGATCCAGCTGCCGGCCGCGAGGAGCGCGATGACGAAGCACGCGCCCACCGCGACGATGCCGATCTCGGACCCCTTCTTCGGCAGGCGCTTGCCGAAGAACAGGATGGCGACGAACGACATCGCCATGATGAACGGCATCAGCCACACCCAGTGGAGGATCATCGCCGCATCACCCGCGCATCGCGTCGACTTCGTCGAGGTCGATCGACGCTCGGTTCCGGTAGAGCATGAGGACGATGGCGAGGCCGACACCGACCTCAGCGGCTGCGATGGTGATGACGAACAGGGCGAAGATCTGTCCCACGACCGTGCCGTGCAGCGCGCCGAAGGCGACGAGGTTGATGTTGACCGAGTTGAGGATCAACTCGATCGACATCAGCACCATCACGCCGTTGCGGCGGGCGAGCACGCCGTACACGCCGATGGCGAACAGGGCTGCGCCGAGGAGCAGGAACTCGTTGAGCAGCATCCCTACTCCTTCCTCGCCAGGACGATGGCGCCGACGAGGGCGGCGAGGAGCAGGACCGAGACCACCTCGAACGGGATCAGGTACTGCTGGAACAACGTGTCGCTCACCGTGGCGGTGAACTGGCGGCTCTCGTCCGGCAGCTTGTCGGTGCCGAACGCGTCGATGAGCGCGTAGCCGAGCACGCCCGCGATGGCCAGCGCGACGACGACGCCGATCGCCCAGTTGCGGTTCGTGAGCTGCACCTCGCGACCGATCGGCGCGCGGGTGAGCATGATCCCGAAGAGGAACAGGACGATGATGGCGCCGATGTAGACGAGGATCTGCGTCACGCCGACGAACTCCGCGCCCACCAGCAGGAAGCTGGCGCCGACGCCGGCGAGCACCATCACGAGCCACAGGGCGGCGTGCACGACGTTGCCGGTGGTGACGACGCGCAGCGCGCCGATGATCACGGACGCGGCGATGAAGCCGAACGCGATGTGCTGCGCCACCATGGTCGCCCCGAGGACCACTACTTCGCGCCCTTCTTCGGGAGCTTCTTGGCCTTGACCTCGGCGCCCGCCTCGTACGGCTCGTACTCGAGCACGGTGTCCATCCACTCGCCGAGGCGCTCCTTGTCGTGGAGCAGTTCCGCGATGCGCGGCTCGGAGTACTCGTACTCGGGGCTCCAGAAGAGCGCGTCGAACGGGCACACCTCGACGCAGATGCCGCAGTACATGCACAGCGCGTAGTCGATGTCGAAGCGGTCGAGCGCGCTGACCGTGCGCTCCTTGCCGCCCGGGCGGCGGGGCGGCGCCTTCTGCTTGTGGCCCTCGATGTAGATGCACCAGTCGGGGCAGCTGCGGGCGCACAGCATGCACACCGTGCAGTTCTCCTCGAGCAGCGCGATGACCCCGCGGGCGCGCGGCGCCGGCGCCTCCTTCTCGTGCGGGTACTGCACGGTGGCGGCGCCCTTCGAGGGGTTGGGCATCAGCTTCTTCGCGCCCTCGTTGGGGAAGAGGGTCTTCGTCATCTCCTTGAACGTGACGCCGAGACCCTTGACCAGGCCCTGACCGGGAACCTTGGGTGCCATCAGAAAACCACCTTGAGGACAGCGGTGACGAAGATGTTGGCGAGCGAGAGCGGGATGAGGATCGTCCACGCGAAGCGTTGCAGCTGGTCCTCACGGAAGCGGGGGAACGTGAACCGCACGAAGAAGATCAGCCCGCCGATGATCATGATCTTGGCGAGCAGGATCAGTGGCCCGACGACGTTCATGTAGTTGGCGGTGAGGTCGAGGCCGGGGAAGTACCACCCGCCGAGGAACAGCGTCGACGCCAGCGCCGCGAACGCGCCCGCCGACGCGAACTCGGCGATGAAGAACAGGAGGAAGCGCATGCCCGAGTACTCGGTGATGTAGCCGGCGACCAGCTCGGACTCGGCGATCGGCATGTCGAACGGCGTCTGCGTGAGCTCCGCCTGCGCGGCGACGAGGAAGATGAAGAGGCCCACGAACTGCGTGAGGATGAACGGGTTGCCGATCCCGCTCCAGCCGAAGATCGACCCGTTCGCCTGCACGGCCACGATGCCCTGCAGGTTCAGCGTCCCTGCCTGGATGACGACGCCGACGACGGCGAGCACCAGCGGCAGCTCGTAGGCGATGAGCTGGCCGGCGGCGCGCAGCCCGCCGAGGAGCGAGTACTTGTTGGCCGACGCCCACCCCGCGATGAGGATGCCGATCACGGAGATCGACGACACCGCCAGCGCGAAGAAGATGCCGACGTCGAGGTTGGCGAAGTAGGCGTCAGGTCCGAACGGCACGACGAAGTAGACGAGCAGCACCGACGCGACGATGAGGTACGGCGCCAACTTGAACAGCCGGCGGTCCGCCGTCTCGGGGACGATGTCCTCCTTCTGGATGAACTTGCCGACCTCGGCGAGCAGCTGCATCGACCCGTACGGTCCCGCCTCCATGGGACCGAGACGGCTCTGCATGAAGCTCACCATCTTGAAGAGGAAGACGTAGACGAACGTGCCCGCGGGGAGCAGCACGGCGAGGAGCACGCCGATCGTCCGCAGGACGGTCTGCTGCCAGTACGCGAGGTGGATGCCGAGGATGCTCACCTGTCGATGTCACCCAGGATGAAGTAGAGCGTGCCGAGGATCGTGATCACGTCCGGGACGTACACGCCGCGCAGCACCCACGGCAGGATCGAGACGTTGTTGAAGCTGGCGGTGCGGATCTTCACGCGGAACGGTCCGAGGTCGCCCTTGCTGACGATGTAGTAGCCCATCTCGCCGAGCGGGTTCTCGGTGGCGACGTACGCCTCGCCCTCCGGCACCTTGATGATGCGCGGCACCTTCGCCATGATCGGTCCGCTCGGGATGCCGTCGAGGAGCTGGTCGACGATCTTCGTCGCCTCGCGCACCTCCTGGAGGCGCACCCAGTAGCGGGCGAACGAGTCGCCGTCGGGGTGCGTCCACACCTTCCAGTCGAGCTCGCGGTACGGCAACGGGTTGCGGGTGTCGTCGCGCCGGATGTCCCAGTCGACGCCGCTGGCGCGGATGTTCGCGCCCGAGAGTCCGTACGAGAGGCCGACCTCTGCGGGGATCACGCCGATGCCGCGGGTGCGGGCCTCGAAGATCTCGTTGCCGACGAGGAGCTCGTCCATCTCGTCGCAGTATTCGCGGATGCGGTCCATCACCCGCTTCGTCTCCGCGATCCATCCCTTCGGGAGGTCGTCCTTCAGGCCGCCGATGCGGTCGAAGTTCGGGTGGAACCGGCCGCCGGTCACGGCCTCGATCTGGTTGAGGACGAACTCTCGATCGCGGAACGCGTAGAAGGCGGCGGTCAGCGCGCCGAGTTGCAGGCCCATCTCGCCGAGGAACAGCCCGATGTTCGAGATGCGGCCGAGCTCGAAGAGCACGGTGCGGATCCACTGCGCGCGGGGCGGCGCCTCGACCTCCATCAACTGCTCGGCACCGAGGATGAACGGCACCTCGTTGCAGAAGCTCGACAGCCAGTCGATGCGGTTCACGAGCGTGTTGATCTGCGGGTAGGTCCGGACCTCGACGAGCTTCTCGTAGCCGCGGTGCATGTAACCCATCACGGGGTCGGCGGAGACGACCTGCTCGCCGTCGAGGCGCACGATGATGCGCAACGTGCCGTGCGTGGCCGGGTGCTGCGGGCCGATGTTCAACGTCATGCCCTCGGTCTCGAGCTCGACGTTGACGCGGGCATCGGCCGCCTGGCCGGCGATGTACTGCAGCTGCTGGCGTTCGGAGACGGCGGTCATGCGCGCAGCTCCTGACCGCGCGGCCGCGCGACCGCGAGGGAGCAGGCGGTGGACGGGGTCCGGGGGCGCAGCCCCCGCAGAAGGACGGTCATGGGTCCCCTTCCGTCGCTTCTTCTTCTTCTTCGCCGCCCTCTTCACCAGGCATCGGTTCGACGTCGACGATGCCCGGCCAGGGCTTCACCACGCGCGTGAGCAACGGGAAGTCCTTGCGCAACGGGTGTCCCTCGAAGTCGCCGGGGAGGTAGATGTGGCGCAGCCCGGGATGGCCCTCGAAGCTGATGCCGAACATCTCCCACGTCTCGCGCTCGTGCCAGTCGGCGCCCGCGTACACCGGCACCCACGACGGCATCGCCATCGTGTCCTCGGCGACGTCGGACTTCAGGTGCACGCCGACGTTGCGGTGGCGCACGTCGAACACGCGGGCGAGGAGCTGGAAGCGGGTGTCGCCACCGGCGTAGCCGGTCTGCAGCTCGTACGGCTGGCCGAGCTTCTCGGCGAGCGGGGTGTCGACCTCGGCGTCCTCGTAGCGGCCGAACGGCGACGGCATCCAGTCGATGGCGCTCAGGTAGTCGAAGAAGGTGAAGCCGAGCTTGCGCCGCGCCAGCTCGGCCGTGGTGCGCCACGCGTCGGCCGTGACGCGGATCCAGAGGTCGCGTCCCGGCACGAGGTGGTTGCCGACGACGGCGTCGCCGAGCTCGTCCTCGAACGCGGCGAGGATGCCGGCGCGGAGGTCGTCGGTCGGCTCGGCGGCGGCCTCGGTCTCGGCCGTGTCCGTTGTCGTCTCAGCCGACGACAATCGGTTCTCCCTTCCACCGTTCGGTCATGTCCTCGTTGAGGATGCGCTCCTGCAACAGGACGATGCCCTCGAGCAGTGCCTCCGGCCGCGGTGGGCAGCCGGGCACGTAGACGTCCACCGGGATGATCTGGTCGACGCCCTTCGTGACGGAGTAGCTGTCCCAGTAGGGACCGCCGCAGTTGGCGCACGACCCCATGGAGATGACGTACTTCGGGTCGGGCATCTGCTCGTAGAGGCGGCGGATGGCGGGGACGATCTTGTCGGTGACGGTGCCGGAGATGACGACGAGGTCGGCCTG
>Ga0070741_10006368_pt1 | contig 25413 bp, 15 predicted proteins | sample Coa_R1_4_FD_66440 | JGI IMG/M metagenome (GOLD analysis project Ga0070741, IMG submission 66440) | Surface soil microbial communities from Centralia Pennsylvania, which are recovering from an underground coalmine fire - Coalmine... | ecosystem: Environmental > Terrestrial > Soil > Unclassified ... | reverse complement strand
GCTTTAAGAAAAGAGGATCTCGCGTAACGCGGCGCTGAAGCGCCGCACTACCCGATAGCGGACAGGTACGAGTAGAGCCGGCCTGAAGGCCAGCTCTACCCGTTTGCTTCGTGTCAGGGCACGACTTTAGTCGTGCCGAAAACGCCCATATTTCTTCCAGTCGGCTTCAGCCGACGGCACAGGGGGTCTCGCCGGCTGGGAACCCGTTCGGGTAGCGCGGGCCTTCGGCGCGTGTCTAAGTCGCGCTTTGTGGTTTCTGCGAGCCGGCTTCAGCCGACGCCAGAGTGTCGCCCGCTAAAGCGAGCTTTAAGAAAAGAGGATCTCGCGTAACGCGGCGCTGAAGCGCCGCACTACCCGATACAGGTCAGGTACGGGTAGAGCTGGCCTGAAGGCTAGCTCTACCCGTTTGCTTCGTGTCAGGGCACGACTTCAGTCGTGCCGCATCACCGGGAACAAACTTCTGACTGCTAGTTGCTAGTCGCTAATCGCTAATTGCCCCTCGCTGACCTCATCACATCGGCGACGCACTCTGCACATCCAGCAATCCCAGCTTCTGCTCGAAGGGCAAGAACACGGAAAACGCTGTTCCGCTGCTGCCGTTCCGGGTGCGGCTGATGAAGTGGATCGTGCCTTCGTGCTTCTCGACAATGCCGCGGCTGATCCACAAACCCAGTCCCGTGCCCTTCTCGCCCTTGGTTGTGTAAAAGGGCGCAAACAGGTTCTTGCGCACGCCAGCCGGAATTCCGGCCCCCGTATCCAGCACCGTCACCCGCACGCCCTTGGTCCCCGGATCGGACAACAGGCTGGACTCGCGCGCATGCAGCACCAGCCGGCCGCCGCGGGCAATCGCCTCCAGCGCATTGCCTACGAGGTTGGAAAATACCTGGCGCAGCTCGCCCGGATAGCCGCGCACACTCTTGTCGGTTTCGAATCGCGCGACCACGTCAATGCGGTTCTGCTTGATTTGCGGCGCGAACAGTACCAGTACGCTTTCCAGTACTTCGGTCAGACTTACGGGCACGGGGCTGCGCGACTCGCGATGGAAGGTGAGCAGCTGGCTGGTGATCTGCGCGATGCGAGCTACCTCGTCGGCGGCCATCGAGAGATACTGCGCCTGGGTAGGGCTGGGATTGTCGCGCTGCAACAGGTAAACCACGTTTGACACCGTGTCCAGCGGGTTGCGGATTTCGTGCGCGATTGTGGCCGAGAGGCGTCCGGCCAGGGTGAGGCGCTCACTGCTGCGCAGGATTTGCTCGGTCTGCCTCCGCTGCGTGACATCGCGGAAGACCACCGTGACCCCCACAATGCTTTGCTGCCTGTCGATGATGGGCGCGCCCGTCAGCTCGATGGGACGCGCGACGCCGTCCTGGCTGGTGAGCAGCAGATCGCTGGTGCCGGCTACTACGCGTCGCGCATGCGTCACCGATTCAATGGGATCTTGCGCCAGCCCCTGCGTGCGCTCGTCGATCAGATGCACCACCTCGCCAAACCTTCGCCCCACCGCCTGCATATGGCGCCAGCCCGTTAGTTCCTGCGCGACCGGGTTGATGTAGGAAATAATGCCCGCGTCGTCGGTGGAGACCACTCCTTCGCCCAGGCTGTTCAGAGTGCCCTGGAACCATTCGCGGCTTTCGTTGACCTGCCGGCGCTGCTCGGCCTCGGCCTGTAGATGGCGCTCGTACGAAGCTGACAGTGCGGTCAGCTCGCGTCGCGTCAGCGTGAACAGCAGCACCGCAATGAGCAGCGACAGTCCGATGGCGGAGCTGATGACGGTTGAGTTCAGCCGCTCGGCGCGGCGGGAGCGCTGCACCCGCAGTTGCTCCTCGGCGTTCACGAAATTGCGCTGCTTCTGGCGGACCTGCTCCAGCAGGTCATGGCCGCGCAGCGCGCTGGCTTCCGATGGAGGGCCTTGCTGTAGGACACTCAGCTGCTGGTCGGCCCAATCCATCCAACGCTCGTGGGCTTCGGCAATCTCGCGCAGCCGTTGCTGCTGTGCGGCGTTGTCCCTGGTCAGGTCCTCCAGCCGGGCAAGCTCCTCCGGCAGCCTCGTCTTGGCTTCGCCAAAGGGCTCCAGGAAGGCCTGATCGCGCGTGAGGGTGTAACCGCGCAGGTTGGTTTCCATCTCGACAATCGATCGGCCGATCTGGCGGGAGTTGGTGATGACTCTGTCGGAGTGGTCGAGCCAGCGCAAAGAGTCGGACAACAGCAGCACTTCCATTACCAGCACAGCGGCCAGGCACACCAGCAGCGCTACCGGCAAAGCGACGGTGCGGCGCAACATGGCCTGAAAACTGCGTTGGTCCATGGAGTCAAGGTTCCCGCGATTGCATCAGGGCTTTGGCCAGTATAGTAGCGCGCGTTGCGGAGTGGGGCATCAAGGGCGTGTGATTGCACTTGGCATTCGGCAGTCGGCAATTGGCGGTTGGCAGTCGGCAGTCGGCCTCACGAATTCGTCATGCCAAATGACCGGTACTGGTGTGAGCTCGAAGAATCGTTGCGTCTTCGATCGTGATGGTGACGGCCGAATGCCGATGGCCGACTGCCAACTGCTATCTCTCGCGGTTGCCCCCGAACAGCCTCATCAACCCTGTTGCCGGCAGGTCCGCAACCAGAAATTTCTTGCCGCTCATCGCTTCGGCAGCCGCGTAACCGCTACGCACTGCGCCTTCCATGGTTGCGGGCCATCCGGTCGCCGTCCAGTCGCCGGCCAGAAACAATCGCGGCCACGGGCTCACGTGCGCAGGCCGGTAGACATCGCTGCCTGGCGCAGGCGAAAACGTCGCATGAATTTCCTTCACCACGGTGGCTTTGGTCAGCGTGGCTTCGCGAACGGCGGGAAAGAATTCCCCCAGCTCGGCGACAGCCACCTCGATGATCTCCTGCCGCGGCTTCTCCACCAGCGTCTTCGATGAGCTGACGACGAGTTCGAGATAGCTGCCCTTCGGCTTTGAATCTTTCGGCGTCGGCAGCCCCCGCGGCCCCCCACCAGCGCCGGCTTTGTGCTGACTGGGGTCGAGGATCTTCGACTTGTGAAACATCCATTGGATCGTGCGCTCCAGCAGCACGGCATGCTCCAGCGGCGTGATCTCGCGATCGAACCACAGATGGATGCCGGTAATAGGCGACGACGCGAGGTGATGCGAGCGCTCCCGGAGATCGTTCATCTCGGGAGTTTGCGGCAGGATTTTGTCGATGCCGTTGAAGGGAGTAGCGAGCACGGCGTAGTCGGCCCGGATCTCGTCGCCGCCAACGCAGAAATGTACGGCGTCCCCATCGGCATGGATAGAATCGACCGCGGCGCGAAGATGCACCTTGCCGCCACGCTCCTCGATGTAGGCGCCGGCGGTCCCATAGAGTTCCGAGAGCGGCACGGCGGGCACGCCCATCCAGCCCGCCTCCGGCGATTTCAGGAACGACTCGCGAAACACCTGCGCCGCATAGCGCACCGAGACGCGATCAAGGTCCTCGTTGAGCGCGCTGATCAGCACTGGGGCCCAGAAGCGGTCGATGGCCCGCTTGGTCTGACCGTGGCGGGAGAGCCATGCCGAAAAGTTCTCTCCATCGTCGGCGGGCAGATGCGGGATGAGCGCCAGCATGGCGCGCCCGACGGCAACCTTGTCGGCAAAGCCGAGCACTGAAGACTTCAGGAACGATGCGGTGGCGTGAAAGGGCGCGGGAAGTCTGCCGGGCTTCAGCGTCGATGACTTGCCTCCCGGCAGCAGAAAGGTGATCTGGTCATACCAGCGAATCTGCTGCTCGACGCCCAGCCGGTAGTAGAAATCGACCAGGTTCGTGCAGCAACCGAGCAGCACGTGCTGGCAGTTGTCGACCACCTCGCCCGTGCCGGGCAGTTCGTATGAGGACGCGCGGCCGCCGAGGAACGGCCGGCGCTCGAACAACTCGACCAGGTAGCCGGCATCGGCCAGGGCGCAACCGGCAGCCAGACCGGCCAGTCCGCCGCCGATGACGGCGACCGTGCCTTTGGCCATATTCGCCGTGCTGCCCGGATCCTTGCCGATGTCGTTCATCGGAATCGCAGCCAAGCTTTCAGCATGACGGCCAGTTTTTCCGCCGGACTTAGCGCCACCCGCCGGGTGAAGACGTCGTAGTCGCGCGCAACGATCTTCTGCAAGAGCCGCCGATAGATCTCCACCAGCGTCCACAGCGCGGCCCGGCTGTCCTCATTGATCAGCGGCAGCAACTCGTCACCAGCGCGGTAGTACTCGCGGGCGCGCTGCGCCTCGAATTCAAGCAGGGGCCGCAGCGACTGGGGCGCCGAGCCATTGGCCAGCGCCTGCGCATCCAGGCCGAAGCGCACGAAGTCTTCGCGCGGCAAGTACACCCGGCCCAGGCCGGCGTCTTCCTTAACGTCGCGCAGTATGTTCGTAAGCTGAAAAGCGACTCCCGTCTCCTCGGCAAGCTTTTCCGCGCGCGCATCACGATAACCGAAGATGCGGATGCACACCAGGCCGACCACCGACGCCACGTGATAGCAGTAGCCGTAGAGCTGGTCAAAGGTTTCGTACTGGAGTTGCGGCGCGGCCCCGGTTGCGTTCTCCGGTTGCGGAGGAACGTCCATGCCCGTGCCTTGCACCAGCTTCTCCAGCCATTCCAGTGGGATGTTGTAATGCTTCTGCGCGTCGGCCAGCGCAAACAGGACGGGATCGTCGGTGCGCTCGCCTTCCACCACCCGGCGAAAACCGTTCATCCACTCGGCCAGCTTTTCGCGCCGCTGCTCTGCGGGAATTGCGGGATCGTCGGAGATGTCGTCGGCGCGGCGCATGAAGGCGTACACCGCCGACAGCGCATCGCGCTTTTTAGCAGGCAGAGCCAGAAAGCCGTAGTAGAAGTTCTTGGCGGCCGAACGGGCGATGTGTCGGCACACGCTGTAAGCCGCCCGCAACTGGAGCGGGTGTTCGCTCACCGTACCCCGCTGAAAAGCAGTGTCTCGAAGTGAGTGGCAGGTTTCTCACCACGGAAGCACGGAATACACGGAGAAGAGGAAGCAAAGTAGGAATTCATTTCCGTCCCAGCGCCCTACACGAAATCAGTTTCCCGTGGCTCGCGGGTCGCTTATCACCACAGCGACACGGAATACACGGAGATGAAAAAGCAAAATAGAAATTCATTTCCGTGCCTTCCGTGCTTCCGTGGTGAACTCGCCTTTTCCGCCTCCCACGATACCGAGCGCGGCGCGGCCGACCAGCCAAAGCTTGCGCGGTTTAGAAATTGCCGGACGATGCGTGAGCACATCGTAGTCCTGGCGCTCGATGGCGTTCAGGATTTCGAGGCCGCCGCGGCTGAACAGCTCGATGTCGATGGCGAGATGCTTGTCGACCTGCGCGGCCAGCGGTGCGCCGCGCTGGAACCATTCGCGGGCGCGTGCGACTTCAAACTTCATCATGGCCCGGAACTGCGGCGTCGCCCTGCGCTGCGCGATGTCGTCCTCGCCGACTCCAAATTTCGCCAGGCTCTCCAGCGGCAGGTAAATGCGTCCCTTGCCATAGTCGACCGCAACATCCTGCCAGAAGTTCGCCAGCTGCAATGCCGTGCAGGTGTAGGCGGAAAGCTCGTGCCGACCCGCATCCCGATAGCCGCAAACGTACAGCACCAGATGGCCGACGGGATTGGCGGAATTCACGCAGTAGCCGAGCAAGTCCTCGAATGTGGGATAGCGCGTGACCGTTTGGTCCTGGCGAAAGGCGGTGAGCAGGTCGGCGAACGGCTCGCGCGGGATATCGAGCTGGCGGATGGTTTCGCGCAGCGCAATAAAGACGGGATGCCGCGGGCTCGCCGGATTTCGCACGGGCGGCTCCGGCTTCAGCTCCTCGACCTTCTGCCGGATGTCGCGCAGCGGCGGCTCGACCAGGCTGAGATAGGTCGCATTCAGCTCGGCCTCCCAGGCATCCAGCAACCCCAATGCCTGTTGAGGGTCCCCAACCTCGTCGCCAAGATCGTCGGAAATCCGGCAGTACGCGTAGACGTTATAGAAGTGTTGACGCAGCTCGCGGGGCAGAAACCAGGTGACAACCGAAAAATTCTCGTAATGCGAGTGCGCCAGCCGCGCGCAGTACTGCTGCGCCTCTTCAAGCGAGGGGGCGCGCTCGGGGATGGCGTACTCGGGCGGCAGCGCCTGCCATCCCGCAAGCCCCACCTCCGGCCTCTCGGCGGAGGACAACCGGTTTTCGCTTGATGCGGGGCACATTAAGAAGATTGTAATGGGCCGCCGCCCTTTTGGAAGCGTCCACATTTTTCAGGCAATTCCGCCGCCCGGCCTGGCCGGAGACTCATCGTCTTCACCGGCAGCTCGCGATAGGCCGCATCGGCCCCGCCGCAGCCGAGGCAAACCGGGAGCCGGCGACGTACTCTAACCATCAACGCTCTCCGCGCCCGCTTCGAACCGGGAGCGCAACATAAAGGAAGGATTTCTGGAGGTTGCTAATGAAAAAATTGCTCACTATTTCTGTGTTCATGCTGGCGACGCTGGCCTGGGGGGCGGCACAACAGCCCGGCGCTGGACAGGCGGGCCCGCCGGGTGCGATGCCGGGCGCCGGCCAATCGCAACCACCGATGCCTCCGGGCGCTGAACCGAACGCGCCTCCCAGCGGAATGCAGGGTGGGCCGCAAGACCAGGCGGCTGCCGCGCCCATCACCGAGGGCTGTCTGGGCGGCAGCGCTCCCAACTTCACCATCACGGACACTGCCGGCACCACTTACAAGCTGAACGTTCCACCCAACGCCGATACCTCGAAGCTGACTCCGCATGTAGGAGAATCGGTGCAGGTGCAGGGCAATGTTAAGGACACCAGCAAGGGCAACGGCTCGATTGATGTTCAACGCATTGGCCGAGGCACAAGCAACTGCCCAGGCAGCCATTCGAGCGCCACGCCAACCCCGCCGAAGCAGTAGGTCAAATCGATTACTGACACTTGAAAATCCCCGGCAATGACCGGGGATTTCTTGTGTGCGCATTACAACGGAGACCCGCCTTCCAATCTTGTGCGCATTACAACGGAGACCCGCCTTCCAATCTTGTGCGCGTTACCAAGGAGAGCCCCACCCCAATCTTGATCGCTCGGACGGAACTCCCGCGGCCTTGAAACTCGATCCTCCCGAGTTCCCGTGCGGGTGCTGCCGTGGGCGCACACGCGATAGCGTTTCCCAGCAATACGGCAGCCGCTCTCCGCACGAGAGGCAGACTTGAAAGGTTTGATCGTGAATCGTCATCACCCGGCTAACGCGTCGATGATGGCAGGCAAAGAACCAACTGAACACGCGCATAGTCTGACCCACCGCTGCTGAAGAATCAGGAAATCTGCCACTCACTCTGCATAACAAGAAGTTCGCGAGGGTCCAGCAAACTATCTCTACATTGCCATGGAGCGCAGGCGGGGAACGGCCGATCCGCCCGGCGCCATCCCTAGCGGGTCGCTCCAGCCGAAGCGCGCAATCCCCGTGCAATCGACAAGTTGATCGCGTCCGGCTTTGTGTGGTGATTTGTTGTCAGCTTGGCTTATGCAAGCGTTCTGCCGAAAAAGCGACTCTGATTTTCAGGCACTTACGTTGTGCTACGAGAGAGACCTTATGGCGGAAACGCGCGGAGTCGGAAAGTTTTACACGTGTCGGTGAGAACCAATCAGCGAGGGCCCAGAGCCTCGGATGAGGCCTTGAAAAACGATGCAGCCGGCGGCAGACTCCATGCTGAACTCGAAACTTTGTAAATGCCTTTCTGTGACCCGCCTCACAGACTCCGCTTCTTCCAATTGCCTACCCTGAAGCTGGCCTCGTCCGCCGACTTTCCTTACCTTTGAAAGGCATCTCGATGTCCACCTCCGTCGCCTCGCCCACTCGCGTCCTGAACCCCTCGCTTGCCCAGCGCATCATGTCCGCCGAAGAAGCGGCCGCGCTCATCCAGCATGGCCACCAGATCGGCATGAGCGGCTTCACCGGCTCGGGCTATCCGAAGGCCGTTCCGCTGGCGCTGGCGCGCCGCATCGCCGACGCCAACCTGCGCGGGCAAAAGTTCCAGGTCAGCATCTTCACCGGCGCCTCCACCGGCCCCGAGCTCGACGGCGCGCTGGCCATGGCGGGCGGCATTCACCTGCGGCTGCCGTATCAGTCCGACCCCGAAACGCGCAAGCGCATCAATGCCGGCGAGATGGAATACATGGACATCCACCTCAGCCATGTCGCGCAGTTCGTCGAGTACGGCTTCCTGGGCAAGCTCGACCTCGCGCTGATTGAAGTCACGGCGGTGCTGGAGGATGGGCGGCTGATCCCGAGCTCGTCGCTGGGCAACAACAAGACGTGGATCGAGCAGGCCGAGCGCGTGATTATCGAGGTCAACTCGTGGCAGCCGGAAGCGCTCGAAGGCATGCACGACATCTATTACGGCCTCCAGCCGCCGCCGAACCGCGGGCCCATTCCCCTCACCCACACCGGCGAACGCATCGGCAGCCCGTACCTGCATGTGCCGCCGGAGAAGATTGCCGCCATCGTGCTCACCGACTCGCCCGACCGCAACAGCCCGTTCAAGGCGCCGGACATGAACTCGCGGCGCATCGCCGGACACATCCTCGAATTTCTATCTTGGGAAGTGCAGAAGGGCCGCATGCCGTCGACCCTGCTGCCGCTGCAATCGGGGGTCGGCAATATCGCCAACGCCGTGCTGTTCGGCCTGGAGGAAGGCCCGTTCGAAGGGCTCACGTCATACACCGAGGTCATTCAGGACGGCATGGTCCGCCTGCTGAAGTCAGGCAAGCTGACGGCGGCGTCGGCGACGGCGTTCTCGCTCAGCCCCGAGATGCTGACCGAAGTGAATGCCGACATGGCGAGCTATCGCAAGCAAATCGTGCTGCGCCCGCAGGAGATCTCGAACCATCCGGAGATAATCCGCCGGCTCGGCGTCATCGCCATGAACGGCATGATCGAGGCCGACATCTACGGCAACGTCAACTCGACGCACGTGATGGGCTCGCGCATCCAGAACGGCATCGGCGGCTCGGGCGACTTCGCGCGCAACGGATACCTTTCGATCTTCATGGCGCCCTCGACGGCGCAAAAGGGCAGCATCTCAACGATCGTCCCGATGGCGTCGCACGTCGACCACACCGAGCACGACGTGTCGGTCATCGTGACCGAGCAGGGCCTAGCCGACTTGCGCGGATTGTCGCCGCGCCAGCGCGCGCAGCTGATCATCGAGAAGTGCGCCGCGCCCGAATACAAGCCCGCGCTGCTCGACTACCTCAGCCGCGCCGAGCGCCTGTCATACGGCCGGCACACCCCGCACTTGCTGAGCGAATCGCTCGGCTGGCACAACCGCTACCTCCGCACCGGGCACATGCGACCGAATTCGGAAAACTGATCCGCGGACGAGCAACAAGGGGCAGAGCGGCCCCTTTGACTGAGGCAGCTCTGGCTCATTTCGTATTGCCGTCGCGCAGAGATGCCGTTCGCGCGCCTGGCCTAACTTCGAGCGTGTAGACCGTCTGGTCCGACGACAGCACCAGCAGGCGCTTACCGTCTCCACTGAATTCGATCAGCGCAGGGGGCCGACTGAAGTCGTACTCGCACTGCCGTTTCAAAGTTGCCAGATCGTATAGTTCAACAACGCCACGCTCAGTGCGCACGGCGACGAGTTGCGATCCGGGAGCAATGATGGGAGTGTGGCCGGGAATGATGCCGCGCTGCTCGCCGGAAAACGAATAGACCAAGACTCGCTTCTGGTTGTCGCTGAGAATCACCGAATTACCGGCGGCATCGGCACGGCTGATCCAGAAAGAATTCTTTCCGGTGTCGATGAGCAGACGCGCTTTGCGCTTTCCGGTATCCAGTTCGAGCACTTCCAGCAGCTCGATCCCCTCTCCGCTTTTGTAACGCGCCATCGCGGCGGCAAGCTGCGCGTCCTGCTCCTTCATCCGGTTGAAGGCCTCCGACTCAACACTCCATTCCAGCACCAGGCTGTTTAAGTTGGCATTCGCCCAAAATCGCTCCAGGCCTTTTCCGACGAGCTGCTGTGTCCAAAGCACCTTCTGGTCGGTGACGTTGCGCAACTCCATCGAGGACGCCCCACTCAACCAAGTTCCACGGAGCACCGCACGTCCTAGATCCTGCTGCGAAGAATCCGGAAATACTAACGTGGCCAGATACGGGCCAACTTGGAGCGTGGCTTTCCTGGGCTTCGGGGGGTCGCTCTCCTCCAGCGGCATGACGGCGTCTATGGTAGATGTCTTCAGCGACATGCGTACCAGCGCGCGGTCGGTCTTCTCGAACTTCGGGAAAACCGCGTACAGCGAGCCGTCGCCGGCGAAGTAGCCTCCGGTAAATCCTCTCACTTGGAAAAGGCGGTCGCCCGTTGCGAGGTTCCAAACGGCGCCCCGGCTGAGTTCGGAAATGGCGAGGTAGCCCAGGTCGGGAGAAACTGTTGCCGTTGTAATGTAGCCCAGCTGCGCGTCAGGAATCCGTGCCTGCTCCCCGCCCTGCATGGTGGCAAGATCGAAGATCTGCAAATCGGCATCAGTGCGTTCCGCGATGTAGCTTCCGGCGAAGATATCGAGAGCGCGGCGCTTGCTGCCCAGCACAATTTTGTTTTGTTCCAGGTCAAGCACGCTCACTCCCGGCAGCGAGGGTAACGATAACAACACGTAACCTGGGTCGGCGGCCGGCGTTATGTTTGTTCTGCCGACCTGAATGCTCTGGTGAACAACCTGTCCGGAAGGAAACTCAACCACTTGGGCTTTGTCGGTGCTCAGGTTCAATCCCATCAGGCGACCATTCGGGAGAAAAACAAAGTTGCCTGACGTGATCAGGTTCTTGACGTTTCCGGGCAGATGGATTTCATTACGTGTCGTCAGCTCCAGGCAGAACGCACTTTCGCCCACGCGCACGACCATGTATCGGCCGTCGGGAGAAAACTTGGGTAATGACCTAACGTCCTTCCGCTCCCAAATGGACGCTCCGCTCTGGGTGTCGAAAACATTCACGGTTTCGCGCGTGAGACCGAGCAAAGGAGCTCCGAACACCTGCGCGTTACTCGCGCCATAACTGTGGCACGCCAGAAACTTCCCATCCGGAGAAAGCGACGTGGAAGTGCAACCATCGCGCAAATAGATTTCGTGCACGGCGGTTCGCTGTCGAGTTGCGATGCTCCACTGCTCCACGCGCGGCGAACCGTTAAATGTCACCGTGTCAAATACGATGGCTTTCGAGTCTGGGGTGAATTGCGCACTACGCGCCTCCGCCGCATCGATGCGGAACAGTACCTGAAAGGGCGATCGCGTGAGCACAAAGATGTTGCTGGGATCCTGCGCCATCACATATTTTCCATCGTGGCTGATGCGGATCTGCTGGATCTCCGGCCGCAAGTGTTCGGTGAGGGCCCGTTTGCTGATCAGCCCTGGCAGGTTCTCGTGGGCAAGATTGTCCGAGTACTCGATCACCAATTTCTGCCACGCGGTAACAGCGGTCTCTGTGTTGTCGCGGCGAGCGACACAAGTCGAGGGCACCTGAGGCGCCGATTGCGTCATCTGTCGTAGCCGCTTGGCGTCGGGCGGCGTCGCGCCGAAAAGGTCGGACAAGAAATTTCCGGTGTTGCCTCTGGTTTCGGCGAGCCGATCAAAAACATCGCCAAACGCCCGCGTAGAATAGCCCGCGCGCTGAACCAGAACCAGTGCGACCTTGTCCGCCTCGATCTGCTCCTGCTGCTCGAGCTTCCAGGCTTTGAGATAGTCGGACATGGAACTTTTCCGGCGGCGATAGTTGTCCAGGTAGAGGTTCCATTTGGCAATTACATCATCCCGGTCGCCGAGCTGCGACACTCCCAATTGGTGAAGCGCCGCTGTCATCCGCATAGCTTCGTGGTGCGCCAGTGAGTGCCCCATTTCGTGCGCCAGGATGGCGGCGAGCTCATCTTCGTTGCGTACGAATGAGACAAGTTTGCGGGAGACATAGATGCGACCACCGGCCACGCTGAACGCGTCGGCCGTGGGTTCCTCCACTAGCGCCGCCCGAAAGCGCAACTGGCCGGGCGAAAGGCTCAGCGCAAGCCGATCCACGATGGCTTGCAGGTAGCCGGTGAGCGCCGGGTCGGAAACGATGGTGATGGTTTGTCGCAACTCCTCCGCCTGCGCATCTCCGAGGTCGACCTCCTGCTGCTCGGAGAACATGCTGGCGCCCGGCGGAAGAGGCGGCGCCGACAATGGTGGGCAGGCATCCTGGCCCAAACAAATGGTAGCCGCAAGCAGAATGAAGCTGAGCAGAAGCAGGAATCGCGTAGAGATGCGCATCGCTGGTGGATCGGTCTCCGCGTCTCCATATTCGCGCAGTCTGAATCAACCAGCAACTCTGGAAAACACCTTAGAGAGTAGCGACCGCAAGCCGTTCGCCGATGCTGCACCAACAGTTACAGAATAAGACCGCCAAACATAAAAGCCGCCCCGGCCGGGGCGGCTTGCTTTCGTCACAGACGAGACCACACTTACGTGCTGCTGTGCTCCAGGATGCCCTTTTCCAGCTTTTCCTGGCAGGCGATGCAGTGGCGGGTCCAGGGGACGGCTTCGAGGCGCTTGGGGTTGATTTCGCTGCCGCAGGAGATGCATTCCCCGAAATTGCCCTCGCGGATGCGGTCCAGAGCGCCGTCGACCATTTGCAGCAACTGGCGGTCGGTATTGCTCTGGTGGAAGAGGAATTCCTTGTTGTAGGAATTGGCCGCCCGGTCGGCGACATCCTGCGCCGACTCGAGATCCGCGTCACGACCGTCCTGGGCAGTGCGGGCCATGGCGCTGCGCAGCTCCCGCTGGCGCTCCTCAAGTCGTTTCTTGAATGTCTCCAGTTTCTTCTTGTCCATAGCTGCTACTCACCGATTCGGCAACGCGGCCCCGCTGCACTGCGTTTTCGCTGACTGTGAACGGGAATCATATGCGTCCTACCAAAGGCGCGTCAACTCCTGCATCGGTTGCAGGTAAGCCCTCGGTCCCACAATGAACACCAGTGCCGGCGTGTCGTCCTCCCGTAAAAGTTAGAAACATTGGATGCGGCAGACCGGCAGCGGGACGGCACATTTGGCGGCAACAAAAAAGCGGCCCGATTTCGGCCGCTCTTCGAAAGAGGCGAACAAGGGTGGGATGTCAGTCAGGGAAGGCGATGCAAGGTGCTGTCCCGCATTGCGGGACAAGCAAGGAGATGTCGAGACAGACGGAAGAGGGTCGACTTCAAGGGTTCTATGCCTCTTTGGTTGCAAGCAACTTTGCACTCCGAATTCCAAACTCCTGTATGGCTGGCCCGCAGAGGCTCTGCACTAAGGCAAAGTAGTTGTTAACAGTAGTGATATTTTCAAGCGAGGAGGGGTCCTCCGACAGCCACGGACGGTTTAGAACAGGAGGAGGAAGTGGTATTGCGGTACAAACCCTAGGCGCTAAGGTTCTTATTCTGGCTCGCGTTTTGCTCTTCGATAATCTTGAGCTTGTTGAGCAGGGCCTTGTAGCTGATCTTCAGGATCTTGGCGGCCTGGCGGCGATTCCAGCGCGTCTGGTTCAGCACTCGCTCGATCGCCTCCCGTTCGGCGTTCATTGCCGCTCTTCGGCCAATCTCCAGCAGCGAAGGTGTCGCTCCATCCGACTTGCCGGTAGTGATGGGGATGGCTGCGCCGGCTGGACGATCGGAAGCGGCCTTATCGGCATGCGATGCCAGTGGCGTCTCGGCGCCAAACGAGCTGACAATTGGCTTGTGGGTGGAAAGCTCGCGGATGATCTGCGCTTCGTTGCCCACAATCACATAGCGCTTCACGAGGTTTTCCAGCTCGCGGATGTTGCCCGGCCAGCTGTACTCCATCATGCGGGCCAGCGCGTACTCGCTGAAAGGCCCCGGCTGCTTCGCATAAAACTCGCTGTATTTGCGCAGGAAGAACTCGAGGAAGACGGGAATCTCCTCGCGACGCTCACGCAGCGGCGGAATGTGGATGGTGATGACGTTGAGGCGATAAAACAGGTCCTCGCGAAAGGTGCCTTCCTGCACGGCACGCTCGAGCGGCTTGTTGGTGGCCGCCAGGACCCGGACGTCGACCGAGATATCGCGCTTGCCGCCGAGGCGAGAGAATTCGCCGTCCTGCAAGACGTGCAGCAGTTTGGCCTGCAGCGCGGGATGCATCTCGCTGACTTCGTCGAGAAACAGCGTGCCCAGGTTTGCCAGGTCGAACTTGCCCAGCTTCTGCCGGCTGGCGCCCGTAAAGGCGCCCGGCTCGTAGCCGAACAGCTCGCTCTCCAGCAGTTCGTGCGGGATGGCGGCGCAGTTGACCTTGACGAAGGGCTTCTCGCCGCGTCCGGACTGGCTGTAGATCATGCGCGCGACGACTTCCTTGCCGGTACCGCTCTCGCCGCGGATGAGCACGGTGGCCGTCGTGTCCGCCACCTGCTCAATTGTGTCTTTCACCTCTTCCATGCGGGGACTGGTGCCGAAGAGCGTGGCGAAGTCGCGGTTGCGCCGTACCTGGTCGCGAAGCTGCGGCACCTCGCTGGAGACGCGCTGCTTTTCGACGACCTTGCTCACGCGCAAATCAAGATCGTCAGCGGCAAAAGGTTTTACCAGGTAGTCGTCGGCCCCAAGCTTGGAGGCGTTGAAGATGCTGTCGGGATCGTTGCGCGCCGAAATCACCAGCACCGCGGTGTCGGGCTTTACCTGCTTGATGCGGCCGAGGACGTCAAGCACCCCCGAGCCGGGCAGGGAGAGGTCCAGCAGCACGAGCGCCGCGTCGAAGGCGCCGAGAACGCGCAAGGCCTCATCTCCGCTGCTGGCGCTGCTTACATCGAAGCCGCGGTGCAGCATCTGCGCGGCAATGGAGCGCCCCAGGGCAAGATCGTCATCTACGACTAGCACACGCAGCTTAGGAGTTGAATTCATTGTAGTTAGGGGATTTCGCCGACCGCAGGCCCCTTCCTCCGCAACGGGAAGACGGTACTCATTATGAGAATCCCGATACCCACATCGGGGTTGCACCTTCCCCAATACGCACGCCTCAAGAATGTTCCTGGACGGCGTCAACAACTCTGGATTGCAAGAGGACTTGGGCTGATTCTAACTCGGTTTTTTCGCGATGGAGGAGGTTCATCGAGAATTATTTCTTCTGAACCTGGCGAATCGGCGATTGGCGCCTGAGGCGTCGCAGGTGGCAATTGCGACGGGATGCGATTGGTGAAGCTCGGCGATTACGAGCGGCTGGCGGAGGATTTGGCTTCGAAGGCGCGCGAGCGGCAAATAAAATGGGGGCTTGCGCCCCCGACTTATGTCTGTGCCTGGCCTGTTTCTCACCGCCTGGGCTTCAGCATTCGCGCGAAGCTAATTGCCGCCAGAAACCGTACGCAGCTTGCCGGGCATGAAGTGATATGGCGGCCAGGGGCCGGTGATGGTGACGTGGCAGTCTTTGAAGTGCCGCATCGCCGTGTCGTAGCGGTTCTGGTATTTGGTCACGGAGTTGGACTCAATGAGATGGGCGAAGTCGATCAGCATTCCCCCCGAGTCGGTCCGCTTGCAGATGATGTCCTCTTCCAGTGGCGCGAATAGCTTGTGCACCTGCATGGAGAGGGCCCGGGCCTTGGTCTGCCGCTCGCGTTCGCGCGACGCCTGCTCCCGCAACTTGCGCAGGTATTCGCCGCCCACGCCCTTAGGCATCTCCGAGATGGCCTCTTCCAGGACGCCGTCCTTCACCAGAAGTTTGAAGTGCATTTCGGCCTTGCCGCGCAGCCGGTCGACTGACTCCATAAAGGTCTTGCGATTGGTCTTAACCGCCCGACGCAAGGCTTCATCGGAATCGAAGATGGTACCGAAACGAAAGGGCAGGACGGTGTGGGTGCGGAAACATTCGCTCACCACCCGGCCATGCTCCATGATCGCTTGTTGGGTAAGGGTTTGGGAGTTGGAATATTCGCTGACAATGACGGCGAATTCGCCGCTGGGGTAGGCCAGAACCGAGGCGCCATTTACGCCTCGAAGAGTTTCTATCGCGAAGGGGCGCCGGGACCGGGGACTGGCTTGGAGGCCCTGTTGCTCCGTAATACAGTAAGCGTACCACGCCATCTTAGTCTCTCCTGGGAGTACTCGCACACACGTTGAGGCACTTTGTGCATGAGGGAATGCTGACTTCGAACGTGGAACTGCAGAAACAGGCTTAACGGGGGAAAGGACGAGGAACCCTCCCCCAACATCTCTATCGTATAGCGATCATTGTGGAAATCGCAACCTGGAACTCGCGCTAAGTCGCATTTTTTCGGCACTTCAGATGCTACAAGCCTTCGGCAACCGCCAAAATGCCGGCGGAAATCGCCGACCAGCCAACAAGAGCCTGGCCGCACTCCCCACTACCGGTTCATGGGAGGGAACCTTTTGGTGATGGACGCGTCCTTGCATCGCTGTCCGCATCGAACTTTACGTCAAGATCCGATAGATTCTCCCGGGGCGGCAGGCCAGATCGCCCGAATCTGCTACCCGGCTAGCTGTACACTGATACTCGCTCCGGCTTCCGCAGGGCTCATCGGCCCTCCGGCAACCATCTATGTCGACACAGTTCGAGAACCTGCAACGGCCCGCGGTCAAAGTTTTCGTCGCCACGTCGGTAATGCTGACGTTTATCTCCTTCTGGCGGGCGGCGGCCATTGTTCTCTCCGATCTGGCTTCGTCGGCCTATTACGTGGGCGGTGACGCGGAAAAGGTCATCGGCAAGAGCGCCCCCTGGTTCGTGCTGGCGGTAATGCTGTTCAGCTACGCGGTGCGGGCCGTCTACATCGAGTCGAGCGCGATGTTCGTGCGCGGCGGCGTCTACCGCGTGGTCAAGCAGGCCATGGGCGGCACCCTCGCCAAGCTCTCGGTTTCGGCGCTGCTGTTCGACTACATCCTGACCGGCCCGATCAGCGCCGTGTCCGCCGGCCAATATCTCTCCGGGCTGCTGACCGACACCTTCCATCATCTCGGCTACAACATCAACGTCCCTGACAACGCCTTCGCCGCCTGCTTCGCCATCCTGGTCTCGCTCTACTTCTGGTGGCAGAACGTCCTGGGCATCCACGAGTCCAGCGAACGCGCCATGCAGATCATGAAGATCACCACGGTGATGGTGGTGATGCTGATCGTGTGGTGCCTGATCACGTTGTACAAGCATCCGGCACCGCTGCCGCCATTCCCCTCGCCGGCCAGCATGCACCACAACAAGGAATCGCTGGGCTGGTTGCTGCATACCTGGGCGGCGCGCATTCCGTTGATCATGTTGCTGGTCGGCTTCGGCCACTCGGTGCTGGCCATGAGCGGCGAAGAGTCGCTGGCGCAGGTGAACCGCGAGATCGAGCACCCCAAGCTGAAGAACCTGGAAAAGACCGGGCTGGTGATCTTCCTCTACAGCCTGTTCTTCACCTCGCTGGTGTCGTTCTTTGCGGTGATGATCATTCCCGACAAGGTGCGGCCTGAGTATTTCGCGAACCTGATTGGCGGGCTGGCCATGAACGTCGCCGGCCCGACCATGGTGAAGCTGCTCTTCCAGGCGTTCGTGGTGGTGGTCGGCGCGCTGATCCTGTCCGGCGCAGTCAACACCGCCGTGGTCGGCGCCAACGGCGTGCTCAACCGCATGGTCGAAGACGGCGTGCTGACCACCTGGTTCAAGAAGCCGCACCGGCGCTACGGCACCAGCTATCGCGTCATCAATCTCATCGTCGGCTTGCAGATTCTGACCATCATCGCCAGCCGCGGCGACGTTTACCTGCTGGCCGCGCTTTATGCCTTCGGCGTGATCTGGAGTTTCTCGTTCATGTCGCTGGCGGTGATTGTGCTGCGCTATCGAAGCCCAGGGAAGCGCGAATGGAAGGTGCCGGGCAATTTCCGCATTGCCGGCGTCGAGATCCCCATCGGGCTGGGCATCATCTCCGTCATTCTCTTCTCCACCGCCGTGGTGAACCTTTTCACCAAGCAGCTGGCCACTATTGCGGGAGTCAGCTTCAGCCTGGTGTTCTTCGCAATCCTGACTATTTCGGAGCGCAAGACCGCGGCCGAGCACGCCTCCGGCGCATCCGGGCTGGAGCAGTTCAATGTGGCCGGAGACCGCGAGCTCAGCGGCGAGGCCATGGAGGTGCGGCCCGGCAACGTTCTGGTTGCCGTGCGCGATCCCCACAACCTTTATTACCTGCAGACGGTGCTCGGCAAAACCGACACTACCAAGACCGACGTAGTGGTCATGACCTCGCGCGTCTATCACCGCGAGCCCTCCTTCGGCGTGGGCGAGCAGGTGGACACTACCGAGGTCTTCCGCAAGTACGAGCAGGAGCTGTTCACCACCGTGGTCAACGTTGCCGAGAAGCTGGGTAAGCATGTTTCCCTGCTGGTTGTGCCCACCAATGACGTCTTCGAAAGCATTGTGGTCACGGCCCAGCGTCTGCACTCGTCCGTGGTGGTCTGCGGAAAGTCGAACAAGCTGACCGCCGACGAGCAGGGCAAGCTGACCGGCGACGCCTGGGAGCGGCTGCCCGAACCGCGTCCGCGCCTGCGGCTGGTGGTCTACGAGCCCAACGGCGAGAAGCACGAATACCGGCTGGGCCCGCATACCCCGCGCATGCGTCAGGAAGACGTGGACCTGCTGCACGGATTGTGGAAAGAGGTGACCAGCGATCCCAGATATCGCGAGCTGCACCACTACCACGTGCTGAATGTCGCGCTGCAGGAGATGAAGTCGCGCATGCACGGCGACGACGAGAAAACCGGCGTCATGGCTGACATCTACAACGAAATGAATCGCAACAGCACAGAGCCCATCGCCGATGACGATGCGCAGCAGGCGCCGCCAACCTAACCCGGTCGGGGTTGCGCCTTGCATGCATGCCCGCCTGACACATTTCGGCGACCCGTTTTCGGAAGATTCCCTCCACCCGAACTGATAGCTTCTTCCCAATGAGCGCAAGTTCCGAAAGCCGACGTGGAACTCCGCACGACCCGCTAAGCTCCAGCTAGATCCGACTCAGCGAGCAATGCAAACCATTCGTCTTGGGAAGAGTGTGAGCTTTTCCCCTCAGGCGAACGCAGGCCAGGGCTGCAACCCGCCTTGAACGAAGGCCCGGTTGCCGGCCGGCATTTCAAACCTCACGTAAGGGGACAAGGAGCATTGTGAAAAGCATTCATGCGATTTTCTTGGCGTTGCTGACGACAGTTCTTCTCCTGCCGGCCGGAGCATGGGCCGCGAGCAGCGAGAATGTTCTCTATACCTTCCAGGGCGGAAGCGACTGCGCACCGTATGGCTCACTCATCCTCGATGCGGCAGGCAATTTGTACGGCACCACCTACGGCGGACGCGGGGTCAACGGTGAGGTGTACAAGTTGTCGCCCGATGGCGGCACTTATACGAAAACTACGATTTACAGCTTCGCCGGCGGCAGCGATGGGCGAAATCCGGTCCTCGGTCTAGTGCGCGATACGGCGGGCAACCTGTATGGCACAACCCCAATAGGAGGGACCGCGAATCGCGGCGTCGTTTACGAGTTGTCGCCCAACGGCAGTGGCTGGACGGAAACTGTGCTTTATGCGTTTAGCGGCGGCAATGATGGCGCGATTCCCTACTCCGGTGTGATCTTCGACCAGGCCGGCAACCTGTACGGCACCGCTTCGCAGGGCGGCGCCAACGGTAACGGCGTGGTTTTTAAGCTCACGCCGGGCGCCAATGGCTGGACCGAGAGCGTCCTGTACGCTTTCACCGGGGGCAACGATGGATCCTGGCCGCAAGGCAATATCTTGTTCGACCCGGCCGGCAATCTTTATGGCGCAACTATGCAAGGAGGCGTCGACGGCTGGGGAACTGCGTACAAACTGATCCCGGCGAACGGCGGCTGGACGGAAGCTACGCTCTACGGCTTCACTAACGGCGATGACGGATCACAGCCGCAGGCCGGCTTGATTCGCCATCCTTCCGGCGTTTTGTATGGCACGGCGAACGGCGGCGGTAGCGGGCAAGCCGGTGTGGTCTTCCAGCTGCGGCCCTATCCCACGGTGCAACCCAACGCCACTGCGGGCTGGCAGGAAACTCCGATCTACAGCTTCACCGGCGGCAATGATGGAGCAGGTTCCGATACCGGTATGGTCTTCGATCAGGCGGGAAATCTGGACGGCACGGCCCAGGAGGGCGGAAGCGGCGGGTTTGGCGTCGTCTACCAGCTCACGCCGGGCTCGTCGGGCTGGACGCAGAACCTGCTCTATTCGTTCACCGGCGGCAGCGACGGTGGCTTCCCGGAATCGACCGTCGCCCTCGATAGTGCGGGCAATCTCTACGGTACGACAGTTGCCGGCGGAGCAGGCTGCGGCGTCGTGTATCAGATCGTGTCACAACGGTAGTTTTTGCGTAGCCGGACCCCCACTCGGGCGCGGGCTCGGTGGGGGATTTGCAAACGCACGGCTCCAGCTTTGCAGGCGCACGGCTTTCGCTTTGAAAGGGCACGGCTGCAGCCGTGCCGTAACAGCGCCACATCTGCCGCCTTTAGGGCGCTGCGGTCGTTTCCTCAGCGGGTGAAGTCCGCTCAGATTCATCCGCCCCGGCACGTCTGAAGACGTGCCCTTTCAAAACTCTTGCTAACATCAAAGCGTGAACTCTTCCGTTCGCGTCCGCTTCGCTCCTTCCCCAACCGGTCAACTGCACGTCGGCAATGCGCGCACTGCTCTCTTCAACTGGCTCTTCGCGCGCCGGGCCGGCGGCGTGATGGTCCTGCGCATTGAAGACACCGACGTCGAACGCAGCGAGGCGCGCTACGAAACGCAGCTGCTCGACGATCTCAAGTGGCTGGGGCTTGACTGGGACGAAGGTCCCGACCTTGGCGGACCGTACGCCCCCTACCGCCAGAGCGATCGGCTGGCCATCTATCGTGAGCATGCCGAGCGGCTGGTGAGCGAGGGCAAGGCCTATCTGTGCTTCTGCTCGGTGGAGGAGTTGGAGCGCGATCGCGCGCACAAGCTGGCGACTGGTCAGCCGCCGATCTACTCCGGCAAGTGCCGGGCCCTCGATCCGGCCGAGGCGCAGCGCCGGCGCGACGATGGAGAGGCGGCCGCCATCCGCCTCCGCATTCCAGAGCACCCCATCCGTTTTCACGATATCGTGCATGGCGCGGTCGAGTTCTCCAGCGAGGTGGTCAGCGATCCCATCATCCTGCGCTCCACCGGCATTCCTGTTTATAACTACGTGGTGGTCGTCGACGACGCGCTGATGAAGATCACGCATGTCATTCGCGGCGACGATCATCTCTCCAACACTCCGAAACAAGTTGCACTCTACGAAGCGCTGGGATGGCCGGTGCCGCAGTTCGCGCACCTCAGCACGATCCTGGGCGCCGATCGCGAGCGCCTGTCGAAGCGCCACGGCGCAACTTCGATTGCGAACTTCCGCGATATGGGCGTGCTGCCCGAAGCGCTGCTGAATTACCTGGCGCTGCTGGGCTGGGCGCCGAGCGGCGGCACGCGCGAAATCTTCACCCCCGAGGACCTGAAGCGCGAGTTCTCGCTGGAGCGCGTTACGCCCTCGCCCGCTGTCTTCGACATGGAAAAGCTCTACTGGCTGAACCGGCACTACATCAAGCAGAGTCCGACGGAGCGCATCGAGCGGCTGGCCGAGACGTACTTTGTTCGCGCCGGACTGCTGCCGGAGAACCCCGGCAACCCAACACGCACGTGGTTCGCAAAGGTGATTGCACTGCTCGTGCCGTCGGTCGACAAGCTTGACGAACTGCCCCAGCGGGCCAGCCTGGTCTTCCAGTACAACGCCGACGAAGCGAAGCATGCGCCCGATAATGTCGAGGTGCTCGCCTCGCCGAAGAGCCCCGAGGTGCTGGCCGCTTTCGCCGATCAGTTACAGGCGGACAATTCACCCCTCACGCCCGAGCGCTTCAAAGCCATCATGAATGATGTGAAGGCGAAGACCGGCGCGAAGGGCAAGGAGCTGTTTCATCCCATACGCATCGCGCTGACCGGCTCGCATTCCGGCCCGGAGTTCGACAAGCTCATCCCCATCCTCGAGGAGGGCGCCACGCTGGATCTGCCGCAGCCTGTGTTGAACGTGCGGACGCGCCTGCATGCATTCCTGGCGAACCGGGCATCCGGTTAGACGTGCTCGATGACGGCACGGCTGAAGCCCGTGCCCCTTCAAGGCCGCCTACAGCGGATCTGACGTCGCAATCGCAGGACTCTACGACAGAATCCGTCAATTCAACTAAGTGCCGCCAGGAAATGATCAACGAACGCGTGCACGTCGCGGTAGCTGTTGTACAGCGGCGCAGGCGCGACGCGCAGGATGTCTGGCTCGCGAAAATCGCACAGCACGCCTTCTTGATTCAGCCGCTCGACCACCCCGCGGCCATTCTGCGCAATGCGGATCGACAACTGTGCGCCCCGGCGCTCAGGATCGCGCGGCGTGATGATGGAAAACTTGGCTGACTCGTTACGGTCGAGCAGAAACTCCAGATAGCCGGTGAGAGAAACGCTCTTCTGCCGCAGCCGGTCCATGCCTGCCTCGGCGAAGACGTCGAGCGATGCGCGCAGCGGCGCCATCGCGAGGATCGAGGGATTGCTGACCTGCCATCCCTCCGCGCCGGGCGCTGGCTTAAAATGCGGGCCCATGCGAAAGCGCGTCTGTTCTTCGTGGCCCCACCATCCGCCAAAGCGCGGCCGCTCCCACGCCTCCGCGTGCCGCTCGTGGACGAAGCATCCGCCGACGCTTCCCGGCCCGCCATTCAGATACTTGTACGTGCACCACACGGCAAAATCGACGTCCCAGTAATGCAGCTTGACGGGGATGTTGCCGGCCCCATGCGCGAGATCGAAGCCAACCACGCAGCCCTGCGCGTGTCCGGCGCGCGTGATCGCCTCCATGTCGAACGCCTGCCCGGTCGCGTAGTTCACGCCCGCAATCCAGACCAGCGCGATCGCCGGACCTTCGCGCTCGAGCAGCGCCTCGATGTCTTCCTGTCGCACGGTCGCTTCCGAAGCGCGTGGCTTCAGCTCGATCAGCGCCTCGGCAGGATCGAAGCCGTGAAAACGAAGCTGCGACTTCACCGCATAGTAGTCCGAAGGAAACGCGCCCGTCTCCATGACAATTTTGTGGCGCTGCGGCGTGGGGCGGTAAAACGAGATGAACATCAGGTGCAGGTTCACGGTGAGCGAATTCATCATGACCAGCTCGATAGGCCGCGCGCCCACCAGCGCGGCCATGTTGTCGGTAAGGAAGCGATGATAGGGCAGCCACGGATGTTGCGCGCGAAAATGCGCCTCCACGCCCAGCTTTTCCCAGTCGTGCAGCTCCTGCTCCACGTATTCGCGCACGCGCCTGGGCTGCAGCCCCAGCGAGTGGCCGCACAGATACAGCGACTCGCTGCCATCGGGCGCGGCCGGGATGTAGAACTGTTTGCGGAAGGGCGCCAGCGGATCGCGCGCGTCCATCTCAGCGGCGAAGCCGGCGGAGGTCTCGAATTGTGCGGTCGTTGCCATCTACACTCCTGCCAGCGGCGTCAGCTGTCGACGTACCAGCGCGTCCGCTTTTTGCCAATCAATCTCTTCCAGGCGCTGCACCCCGTCGCAAAGCTCGCCCAGCATGCGGTCCTGCACAGCACCCCGCGCCGCCGCCACCGAGTATGGCGTGCGATGGAAGGTCACCATCGCGTACTTGGGGACGAACGTCCCGGGATATTTGTTCTCCAGCGCCAGCTCTACTTTCTTGCGGAACAGGAAGCGCGGGTCGGCGACGCGATCGCGCATCTCGACAAAATTCTCGATGGCAAGATCGGCGATGGCGTCGGTGTCGGCCTTGCGCAAGCGCTCGAATTCGGAAAACAGGCGCGGAAAGTCGGGGCCAAGTCGATCGAGCAGCTCCAGCAGATAAGTGCAATCCTCGAAGGCGCAGTTCATGCCCTGGCCGAAGAAGGGCACGATCGCGTGCGCCGCGTCGCCCAGCAACAACGCCTTGCCGTCTACATGCCAGGGCGAGCACTTGATCGTAACCATCGCGCCTGTGGGATTGGCAAAGAAGTTTTCGCTGAGGTCGGGCATGAGCGCCCGTGCGTCGGGAAATTGCCTGACGAAGAATGCCTGCAGCTTGGCTTCGCTGTCGAGCGCGGCGAAGCTCACCTCGCCATCGAAGGGCAGAAACAGAATGCAGCCAAAGGTCCCGTCGATGTTGGGCAGGGCGATGAGCATGAACATCCCGCGCGGCCAGATGTGCAATGCGTTTGTCTCGAAGACGTGCTTGCCGCCGGACCCGGCCGGAATCGTCAGCTCCTTATAGCCGTAATCGAGATACTGCTGCGAGAAGTTGAAGCGCGGCAGCTTCAGCATCTCGGTGCGAATGGCCGAGCCGGCGCCGTCAGTGCCGATCGCGACGTCGCTGTCGATGGTTGCGTCGGCGCCGCTCTCCTCATTGCGCATATGCACAGCGCCGCTGCGCAGATCGAAGCCGGTGCAGCGCTGGTTGAAATGGATGGGCACCCCGCGCGCTTCAGCGGCGTTCATCAGCGCGATATTCAGGTCGGCGCGCGAGACCGCGTTGATGACTTCCGTCTCATCCTTGCCGTAGGGCATGAACGTAAGCTCGCCGCTGACGGCGTGCATCATGCGGCCGCGCATCGGAATGATGATCTTCTGGATCTGCTCGAAGACTCCGGCCTGGCGCAGAGCATGAATGCCGCGCGTCGAGAGCGCCAGGTTAATCGAACGGCCGGCGCTGATCGCCACCCGGCGCATGTCGGGCCGCCGCTCATACAGAGTGACATCGAAGCCGCGTTCGACCAGCGAAATCGCCAGCAGCGGCCCCGTCAGGCCCGAGCCGATCAGCGTGAGCTTGCTGGACGTCGCAGTCATCTAGGCAGGCGTCGTGTCCGGCTGATGCAACATGGTGCGCGCCTCCCACAGCTCCGGGAACAGGCGCTTGCCCAAAGTCGTGCGCAGGTAGGCGGCGCCCTCGCTGCCGCCGGTGCCGCGGCGCGCGCCGATGATGCGCTCCACCACTTGAATGTGACGCAGGCGCCAGGCCACCATCAGCTCGTCGAATTCGGTCAGCCGCTCGCACACGTCGATCCAGTCGCGATAGTTGTGCTCGTCTTCGTACATGTTGCGGACGGCCTCGGCGCGCAACTGGAAGAGCTCGTCTTCGCCGCCCTTGGCCGGCGCCGGCGGCAACTTGCCGATCGCCGCGAGCGCGTCGAAGAAGACCTCGTGCAGCGACGGCGCATGCAGGCGCCGCTCCAGGCGCGCGTAGGCTTCGGGCTCGCGCGCGTGCAGCCGCATCAGCTTCTCGTCCTTCAGGCCGCAGAGAAATTCGATCTCGCGGAATTGCTCGGACTGGAAGCCGCTGGCGGGCTCCAGCTTGCCGCGGAAGGCCATGAAGTGCGTCGGCAGCATGGTCTCCAGAATCGTGAACTGGTTGAC
>Ga0070741_10006367_pt1 | contig 25418 bp, 20 predicted proteins | sample Coa_R1_4_FD_66440 | JGI IMG/M metagenome (GOLD analysis project Ga0070741, IMG submission 66440) | Surface soil microbial communities from Centralia Pennsylvania, which are recovering from an underground coalmine fire - Coalmine... | ecosystem: Environmental > Terrestrial > Soil > Unclassified ... | reverse complement strand
CATGATCCGCACCGGCACCGTCATCGAGAACCCCGTCACCGGCGAGCGCATCGTCTTCCGAAAGACGTCGGCCGACACCGGCGGCGAGGCGGTCGTGATCGAGACGTTCGTCCGGCCGCACGGCTTCGTCGCCGCGGCCCACGTCCACCCGAGCCAGGAGGAGCGCTTCGAGATCCTGCGCGGCTCGGTCGGCTTCAGGATCGGCCGGCAGAAGATCGTCGCCGGCCCCGGCCAGCGCCTGACCGTCCCCGCCGGCACGCGCCACACGTTCTGGAACGCCGGCGAGACCGAGGCGCAGTTCGTCTGCGAGGTCCGCCCCGCCCTCCGGTTCGAGTCGCTGCTCGAGACGATGTTCGCCCTGGCGGCCGACGGCAAGACGAACCGCAAGGGCATGCCGAACCCGCTGCGGCTCGCGGTGATCGCGAACGCGCACTTCGACACCGTCCGCCTGCCGTTCCCGCCCGCGATCGTCCAGCGGATCGGGCTCGCGCTCGGCGCGCCAGCCGGCCGCCTGCTCGGCTACACCCCGACGTACGAGCCCGCCGGCCTGCCGGCGCCCGCCCTCGGGTAGCCGTGAGGCGGCGGCTGTTCATCGCTGCGGTCGTGCTCGCGCTGCTCGTGCTGGCAGTCGTCGGGCTCCTGCTGCAGCTCGTCCGGCGGGGCGTCCCCGGAGGGCGCCCCGCCGCGCCGCTCCCCCGCTAGCGGGGCCGGCGGTCGACGACGCGGACCGCCTTCCCCTCGCTCCTCGGCACCGCTCCGGGCTCGAGCAGCTCGACCGTGATCCGGACACCGGTGTGCTCGCGGAGGACGGTCTCGACCGTGGTCCGGAGCACCTCGGTGTCGACCTCGGGCGAGAGCGGCTCGCAGTGCACCGTGACCTCGTCCATGGCGCCGAGCCGGTCGACGACCAGCTGGTAGTGCGGGGCGACGTCCGGCACCGACATCAGCAGGTGCTCGACGTTCGACGGGTAGAGGTTCACGCCGCGGACGGTGATCATGTCGTCGCGCCGGCCTCGCAGCCCCCGGATCCGCGCGGTCGTCCGCCCGCACGCGCACGGCTCGTAGGTGAGCGAGCCGATGTCGCCCGTGCGATAGCGGAGCATCGGCATCGCCTCCTTGAGGAGCGTGGTGAAGACGAGCTCGCCCTCGGCTCCCTCCTCCAGCGGCGCGCCGGAGTCGGGATCGACCACCTCGACCAGGAAGTGGTCCTCGTGCACGTGGAGGCCGTCGCGGACCTCGAGGCACTCGGCGGCGACGCCCGGCCCGCACATCTCGGAAAGGCCGTAGAAGTTCACCGCGCGGATGCCCGGCAGCCCGCGCTCGATCTGCTCGCGCAGGCCGTCGGTCCAGGCCTCCCCGCCGAACAGCCCGAGCTCGACCTTCAGCGCGGCCGGGTCGATGCCGGCGTCGTGCACCGCCTGGGCGATCACCAGCGCGTACGACGGCGTCGCCACCAGCACCTGGGCACCGAGGTCGTGCAGGAGGAGCGCCTGGCGCGCAGTGAAGCCGCCGGAGACCGGCAGCACCGGGCAGCCGATCCGGTCCGCGCCCTGGTGGAAGCCGTGACCGCCGGTGAACAGCCCGTACGTGTTCGCGTTGTGGATCAGCATCCCGCGCCGGACGCCGGCCATGGTCATGCACCGGGCCATCAGCTCGGTCCACGCCTCCAGGTCGGCGGCGGTGTAGCCGACCACCGTCGGCTTCCCGTGCGTGCCGCTCGACGCGTGCAGTCGCACGAGCGAGTCGACCGGCACGCGCAGCAGCCCGAACGGATAGGCCTCGCGCAGGTCCGACTTGTGGGCGAACGGCAGCGAGGCGACGTCGTCCACGGACGAGACGTCCACCCCGAACGTCGCCCGCAGTCGCTCGAGCTGCAGCCGCCGGAGGGCGTCCCGGGGCAACTGCTCGACCGGATCCCGGATCACCCGGTCAGGCCTCCCGCTCCCGGGCGTTCCAGTGCTGCTCGAGGTTGCGCACGAGCGCCGGGCTGAAGTGGCAGTACGCCTGCTCGCGGCAGAAGACCGACATGTACCTGCGGAAGAGGTCGAGCGGCTCCGCCCCGACCCGGAGCGCGCGGCGGTTGCCCGCGGCGTTGACGAGCCCGGAGTCGGTCAGCGCCGCCACGCGGGCCGCGATCGCGGCGTCCATCGCGCCCGGCTCGACCACCTCGTCCACCAGCAGGTCGCCGTGCGGCGTGCCGGCCTCGAACTCGAGACCGGAGAGGATCGCCTGCCGGGCGAGCCGGTCGCCCACGGAGCGCGGCAGCCGGAGGTTGGACGCGCCGGGCAGGATGCCCTCCTTGCGCGCCGGGAGGAAGAGCCTGGCGCCGCGCTCCGCGATCACGTGGTCGACGGTGTGGAGGATCTGGCACGCGCCGCCGATCGCGAACGTCTCGACGGCGGCCACCCAGAGCTTCTCGGTCGTCTCCTCCGGATCGCCGGGGCGGTGCTCGTCGGCGCTCAGCCCCCGGAAGAGCTTGTTCACGTAGCCGAGGTCGCGCGTGACGAAGAACATGAAGTCGAGGCGGCCGTGGTAGAGGTGGGTGAGGTTCACGCCCGCGCCGAAGACGCGCCGGCCCGCGTAGCGGGGGTGCGAGACGACCGCGCCGCGGATCAGGCCGATGCTCACCTCGGGGTCGAGCAGCGCCAGGTCGACCGCGACCTCCGTCGTCGGCAGCGTCAGCGAGTCCTCCGCGTTCAGGTGGCGGTCGTTGCGGATCTCGAGGTGGGCGACGCCGTCGCGGCGCTCGAGGTACGTCCCGCCGAGGTCGGCGACGCCGGTCGCGCGGAAGTCGTCCAGCCGCTCTAGCGCCTCCGCGGTCGGGCGGAGCATCGCCCACAGCAGGTGGGAGCCGCAGCGCGGCGAGGCGAGCACGTGCGCGAAGAAGAGCCCCTGCGCGAGCTCCACGCCCTCCTTGTCCGGCAGCGCGCGCTCGCGCTCGGCGGCGACCTGGGCGCGCGTCGGGACGAGGCCGGGGAAGCGCTCGGCGGCGGCGTAGACGAGCTCCTCGTCGCGGACCGCGCGGCGCAGGCCGTCCGTCAGCGCGAGGTAGACGTCCTCGGCGTGCGCGCGGAGGAAGCGGACGCGCTCGGCGTCGAGCGCCTCGCGGAGCCGCGCCGCCGCCTCCGCCTCCGTCTCGCTCCGGTCGGGGCGGGCGGGCAGCCGGGCGAGCAGCCGCTCGCCCGCGGCGAGATGGTCGGAGCAGAGCCGCGCCGCCTCGGCGAAGCCCTCGCCGCCGGACGGGCGCGACTCCTCCCAGGCCGCGATCTCCGCCGGTGAGAGTCCCGCTGCCTCGAGCATCGCCGCACAGCCTATGAGCTAGCGTGGACCGGTGGCCGAGCACGAGGTGATCGTCTGGTCGGACTACCTCTGACCCTTCTGCCGGGTCGGCCAGGTGCTGGCCGAGTGGATGGCGGAGCGATTCGACGCCGCCGTCGAGTGGCTGCCCTTCGACCTGCACCCGGAGTACCCGCCCGAGGGCGTTCCCCGGGATCCGGAGCGGGCGGCCCGCGGCGCGGCGCTCTTCGAGCCCCACGGCCTCGTCTACAACCCGCCGCCGGTCTCCCCCAGGTCGCTCGACGCACTGCGGCTGACCGAGCTCGCCCGCGCGCGCGGCCTGCACGCGCCGTTCCACGACCGCCTCATGGACGCGTACTGGGCCGAGGCCGCCGACCTCGGCGACCACGAGACGCTGCGCTCGCTGGCGGCCGAGATCGGTCTCGACCCGATGGAGACCGACGATGTGCTCGCGACCGACGCCTACGCCGACGCCGTGTTCCGGGCCACGGCCGAGGCGCACTCGCTCGGGATCAACGGCATCCCGGCATTCCTGCTCGACCGGCGGCTGCTGGTGCTCGGCGCGCACCCGCGGGAGACGTTCGAGCGCGCGTTCGCCCGGCTCGCCGGCGCCTGAGTGGAAGGCACCGCGACGTGCGTGCGTTTGGTTAGATCACCGAAGTACACAAGGAGGACAAGCATGGCCCTGCAGATCGGCGACACCGCGCCCGACTTCCACGCGAAGACCACCGAAGGGGAGATCGACTTCCACGACTGGATCGGCGACTCCTGGGCGGTGCTCTTCTCCCACCCGAAGGACTTCACCCCCGTCTGCACGACCGAGCTCGGCTACATGGCCAAGGTCAAGCCGGAGTTCGACAAGCGCGGCGTGAAGATCATCGGGCTGTCCGTCGACTCGACCGGCGACCACGACGCGTGGGCGAAGGACATCGAGGAGACCCAGGGCGCGGCCCCCAACTACCCGATCATCGGCGACGACGGCTTCGAGGTCGCCAAGCTCTACGGGATGCTGCCGGCCGACGTGTCGGGCGAGGCGAAGGCGCGCACGCCGGCCGACAACCAGACCGTGCGCAACGTGTTCGTCGTCGGTCCCGACAAGAAGATCAAGCTGATCCTCGTCTACCCGATGACCACCGGCCGCAACTTCGACGAGGTGCTCCGCGTGATCGACTCGCTGCAGCTGACCGCGAAGCACAAGGTCTCGACGCCGGTGAACTGGAAGCAGGGCGAGGACGTGATCATCGCCGGGTCCGTCTCGAACGACGAGGCGAAGGAGATCTTCGGCGACTGGCAGGAGCCGAAGCCCTACATCCGGATCGTCCCCCAGCCCGAGTAGGACGCCGCTTCACGCGCGGGCGGGCGCCGCGGGCGCCCGCCCGCGCCTGCTCAGAACCTGAAGTACGGGTCGAGGACGCGGATCTCGGTGATCCGGTCGACCGGGAGCTCGTTCACCGCCGCGGCCTTTCGGATCGCCTCCGGGCTCGGCCCGTCGTAGACGCAGTACGTCCGCTTCCCGTCGTCGCTCACGTACGAGTGGAGCCAGGTCACGCCCTCGTCGGCATTGCGCCGGACGAACGCGCCGCACACCTCCGCGCCGGCGGCGTCCGAGCGAATCTGCAGCCCGTTGTCGAACGTGCGCTCGACGATGTATCTCGGCATGCGTCTCCTCCCGCGGCGACGGGCAGAGGGCCGCCGGGCGGCCCCCTGCCCGCACGCGCTCAGCTCTGGTTGAACGGGGTGACCAGCGGGTTCGTCCCGGCGTAGATGCCGGACGGGTTCTGGTACCAGAGCCACACGTGCAGCGTGATCAGGTTGGGATGCCAGAACCCGAATGCCGCCCCCGTCGTCGGGCTGGTCTTCGCGCACTCGTCCTGCGAGGCCGCGGGTACGAAGGTCCCGTCGGCGTAGTGGCACGCCGCGCCGAACGCGCCGTACCTCGCCCCGGGCAGCGGCGGCTTCGCCGGCTTCGCGGTGAAGACCCATTCCAGCGCTCCGAGCAGGTAGGAGTTGCCCTGCTTCTGGTAGACGAGGATCGGCGGCCTCTTCACGTCGAACCCGGTCACCGTGGGGTTCATGTAGTGAATCCCCATGTCCGGGATCATCGGCGTGATGATCCGGTAGCCGTCCGCCTTGGCCCGGCCGAGGTTCGTCGCGTACTTCGCGGTCGCCACGCGCATCGCCGCGAGCGACCGGGCGAGCGGGGTCGCCGTCGCGTGCGCACGCGCGTGCTTCCCGGTGCCGGCGCCGGCCAGCGCGGCGGTCGCCGCCACCGCGAGCACGACGACCCCGAGCGGAATGAGCTTCTTCATGTCCTGCACCTCCCTGGTCGTGTTCCGTCGCGATCGACGGTAGGGACGACCGGCGCGCACGGCATCGGTGCGCCTGCCCAGGTTGCGCGGCCCGTCTACCTATCTTTGGGCGAGGAGCCCGAGCCGGGCGGCCTCCACGGCCGCCTCTGCCCGGTTGCGCACCGCGAGCTTGCGCAGGATCGCCCCGACGTGATGGCCGACCGTCCGCTCGGACAGGACGAGCCGGGCGGCGATCTCCGAGTCGCGCAGGCCGTCGGCGACGAGCTCGAGGACCTCGACCTCCCGCCGTGTCAGGCCCGCGGGATGCTCCCGGGTGGTCCTGCGCGGCCCGCGCGGCAGCCCGCGCGCGCCCCCGCGGCGCAACCGTCCGGCGACGATCGCGGCGGCCGGCCTCGCTCCGAGCTCCTGCAGGCCGTCGAGCGCGCGGCGGAGCTCGGGCTCCGACCCCGAGTCGGCGAGCGCGAGCGCCTCGGCGTACGGGCAGCCGGCCTCGTGCCAGTACGCGGCGGCGGCCCTCCAGTCTCCGCCGATCTCCGACGCGTACGGCTCGATCGGCGCCAGCACGAGGTCGTCCTCGATGCCGGACCGGCGGCGCCAGACGAGCAGCTCGCCGAGAGCTCCGCGGTCATGTCGTTCGACCGCGAGCGCGACCAGACGCTCCGTCGCCTCCCGGACACCCTCTCGATCGCCCGCCAGCCAGGCTCCCTCCGCCCGCGCGGCACCGACCGGCCCCATCCGGAACAGCTCGTCGGTCGGCTCGGCCAGCGCCCACGCCTCCGCGAGCAGCTCGCGGTGGCCCGGGTCGCCGCGGCGGGCGCGAATGAGGCCCAGAACGATCAGCCCGAGAATGCGCGGCATGATCGACGCGCGCCGGATCCGGAGAACCTCGCCGGCGGTCTCGGCGGCCTGGTCCCAGCGGCCCTGTGCGAGCTCGCACCGCGCCCTGTACGCGAGCAGGTAGAAGCGGTAGAGCTCCAGGCCGCGCTCGGTGCAGTACGCAACCGCCTCGTCCACGTACCGGGTCGCGACCGTGTACTGCTGATTCCCGACCGCGGCGCCGACGAGGTTGGTGTAGACGCGGCCGAGCGCCTCGACGAGCCCGGCCTCTCGCGCCAGCGCAAGACCCTGCTCGTGGCACTCGCGTCCTCCCTCGGCGAATCGGGTCAGCCCGATCGTGTCGAGGCACCTGATCTCCAGCTCGACATCGCCGAGCTCTCTGGCCAGTGCCAGGCCCCGTTCCGCCGTCCTCGCCGACCCCTGCTTGGCGTACGCCCGGACGAGCTCCCGGCTCGGAGGGAGCGTCTCGAGCAGCGCCAGGGCCTGGCGCGCGGCCTGGGTCGACTCCGCCGTGCGGCCGGGGCACCAGAGGATGTCCGAGAGCCAGCAGAGCGACTCCCCCTCCTCCAGCTGCTGGCCGAGCTCCCGGCGAAGGTCGAGCGCCTGCTCGATCGCCTGGATCGCATCGTCGATGTCGTCGGCCAGGTACGACGCTCGCGACTGCCGCTCGAGGAGGTCGGCGCGTGCCTCCGCCGAGAGGGATCCGCCGAATCGCAGTGCGCGGCGGTACTGGGCCGCCGCCTCGCGGTGCGCTCCGAGCGCCTCGGCCCGGGCGGCGGCCGCCGGTGCGAAGCGGAGCGCCGCGTCGCCGTCACCCGCGGCCTCTGCGTGGTGTGCCAGCCGGGCGAGATCGGGAGCGCCGTTGCGAGGCTCGGCGAGCGCCGCCAGTGCGGCCCGGTGGAGCTCCAGCTTCCGTTGCGGGGCGACGGAATCCTCGACTGCGAGGCGCGCCAGCTCGTGCCGGAAGGCGACCCCGGCCGGCCCGGAGCGGAGCATCCCCGTGGCCAGGCATTCGTCGAGCCCGGCAGCGTCGCCGTCCCCGATCTGCTCGAGCAGCCAGAGCTCGGCCGCCGGCGGAACCACGGCGACCGCCTCCAGCACGGAGCGCGCGGCCGGGCCGAGCCGGGCGGCCCGGGCGAGCACCGCGTCCCGCACCGTGTCCGGGATCGCGTCCGACCCCGCGGCCAGCGCCTCGACGACGAAGAACGGATTGCCACCGGTCTTGTCGTAGAGCTCGGCCGCGTCGGCTCCGTACGGCTCGGCCAGCTCGGCGACGGCCGACGCGGAGAGCGGCGTGAGCCCGATCCGGCTGATCGAGGGCGTGGTGGCGAGCTCCCCCAGCACGATCCGCAGCGGATCGGCCGCGTCGATCCCGTCGTCGCGGTAGCTCGCGACGAAGACCACGGGCACCGATTCGACGCGCCGGACGAGCAACCGGAAGACGTCGAGAGTGGCCTCGTCCGCCCAGTGCAGGTCCTCGAGCACGACGACGACCGGACCGCGGTCGCCGAGCTCGTCCGCCAGCGCGGACACGACCTCGTACGGCTTCGCGCCGTACTCGACCAGGTCGACCAGCTGCCCGCCGACGAGCTCGGCGATGTCGAGCAGCGGGCCGAGCGGCCTCGGCGTGAACAGCGGATCGCAGGCTCCGCGGAGCACCGTCGTCGCACCGTCCAGGTCGTCGCAGAAGGCGCGGATCAGCGCGGTCTTGCCCACGCCCGCCTCGCCGCGGATCAGGGCAACCCGGCCGCGGCCGCTCTCCACCACCTCCGCGAGCCGGTCCGCGAGCAGGCCGAGCTCGCCCTCCCGCTCGAGCAGCCCGACTGCCGTGGGCGTGCCGGGCTCGACCCGGATGTGCGACATCGCACGGAATGATGCACGGCCGCGCCGGGAGTTCAACCTGCGGGCCGGGAGCGACCGCCCGATATCGTCCGCGCCGTGCAGGCGACCGGAATCCCCGCAGCAGAGCTCGCCGGGCGGCGCGAGCGGCTCCTCGACCACGCGCGCGGCGAGGGCGCGACCGGCGTCGTCGTCTTCGACCAGGCGTACATCCAGTACCTGACGGGGTTCAGCTTCCTCTCGAACGAGCGGCCGATCGCGTTCGCGCAGACCGTCGAGGGCGAGACGGCGATCTTCGTCCCGGAGTTCGAGGTCGAGCGCACCCGGGAGGAGTCGGCCTTCGACCGGATCGAGTCGTACCCCGAGTACCCGGGCGAGGAGCACCCGATGCCGATCCTGGCCCGCGCGCTCGCCGACCTGGGCATTCGCGACCGGATCGGCGCCGACTCGGACGGCTACCCGGGCATCCTCGGCTACCAGGGCCCGGCCCTCTCCGAGGTGACGGGGGCGGCGATCGCACCGCTCTCCGGCGCGATCGAGGCCGCGATGGCGCGGAAGAGCCCCGCCGAGGTCGAGCTGATCCGGTTGAGCGCCCGCTGGTGCGAGCACGCGCACCGGCTGCTCCAGGAGTACTCGGTGCCGGGGACGACCGAGGCCGAGGCGAGCCTGCGGGCCGGCCACGAGGCGACCCTGGCCATGCTCGCGGCGCTCGGGCCGGAGTACGCCGGCCAGCTCGGGTCGCAGGACGGCGCGACCGCGGGCTACCGCGGCCAGATCGGCCGGCGGAGCGCCTGGGCCCACGCCGTCGCGCACAACATCGTCTTCGAGCCGGGCGACATGCTCGTCACCGAGACGGCCGCGCCCGTCTGGGGCTACAACGCCGAGCTCGAGCGCGGCATGGTGATCGGGACGCCGACCGACGAGCAGCGCCGGCTGCACGAGCACGTCGTCGCCGCGCAGCAGGTGGCGTTCGACGCGTTCCGGCCCGGCGTGACGTGCGCCGACGTCGACCGCGCGGTCACGGAGTACTTCGCGCGCCACGACCTGCTGCCGCTCTGGCGGCAGCACACCGGACACGCGATCGGCCTCCGCAACCACGAGGCGCCGTTCCTCGACGTCGGCGACCACACGCCCGTCGAGCCGGGGATGGTCTTCACGATCGAGCCCGGCGTCTACCGGGAGGGCCTCGGCGGGTTCCGCCACTCGGACACGGTCGTCGTCACCGAGGACGGCATCGAGATCCTCACCGACTACCCGCGCGACCTCGAGAGCCTGACGATCCCGGCCTGAGCGCTCAGCCGGCGACCGGCGGCGTGAAGGCGTGCCAGTGCCCGCCGGAGAAGCGCTGCAGCGCCACCTGGCGGATGCCGCCGCGCACGACGATGCCCGGCACCAGGAAGGGGTTGTCCGCCTCGGCGGAACGGCGCAGCGCCGCGAGCACCCGGGCGCGGGTCGGCTGCGGCCCGGCCCGGCGCAACGCGGCCACGGTCGAGTAGGCGGCCGCCAGGCCGAGCGCCTGGACGGCGTTCGCGGGAGCGAACCGGCGCTGCTCGCGGTCGCCGGCCCACACCGGATCGCCGGGCGTCCGGACGAAGACGGTCGAGACGGCTCCCGGTACCGGCTCGGCCGAGGCGGCGTTCGCGAACACGAACCAGTCGCGGCGCGGAAGCGCCCGGGGACGCGAGCCGAGGACGACCAGGGTGTCGGCGCGGGACGTGCGCACGGTCTCGGGGTCGGTCGAGGCGATCAGGATCGGCGCGGCCCGCTCGAAGCGGGCGAGCAGCTCGCGCCCGTCGGCGTCGTCCGAGTACAGCACGGCGATGCTGGCGCCCGGCCGCGTCTTCAGGATCTGCCGCGCCAGGACGCGCGCCTCGATCCCGTAGCCGGGCACGTAGCCGAGCGCCCAGGGGCGCCCGCGGGCCGCCGTCGAGCCGCCGAGGACGAGCTGCGGGACGGGCTCGGGCAGCCCCCGGGCCGTGAGCACGGCCAGGGGACGCCCGCCGGGGACCGCCGGCCGGAAGGCGATCGGCCGCCCGGCGACGCCGCCGTGGGCGCTGACCCACGCGAAGTACCTGGCCGCGCCGCGCGCGACGCCCGGCGGCAGGCCGGCATCGGCGACGGAGAGCGGCGGCGGGGCAACGGTCGCGCCACCCGACCCCGCGAGCGCCGCGACCACGAGGGCGATCGTGAGCAGCCGCATCGGCCCGGAAGCGTAGCCCGGTGGGTTTCGTTCAAGATGACATCGTGCCCGCCGACGAGCGCCGCCCCAGGTTCCGTGAGCTCCACGCAGCCGACCGGATCTTCCTGATGCCGAACCCGTGGGACGTCGGCTCCGCCCGGCTGCTCGAGACGCTCGGCTTCCCGGCGATCGCGACCACGAGCGCCGGTTTCGCGTGGTCGATCGGCAAGCCCGACCAGCAGGTGACGCGCGACGAGCTCGTCGCCCACGTCGCCGCGATCACGGCCGCGGTGGACATCCCGCTGAACGTCGACAGCGAGCGCCTCTACCCGGACGACTCCGGCGGCGTCGCCGAGACGGTGCGGCTGCTCGCCGGCGCCGGAGCCGCCGGGTGCTCGATCGAGGACTACGACCCGGCCGCCGGCGGCATGGACGCGATCGAGGTCGCCGCCGCGCGGGTCGCGGAGGCCGCGGAGGCCGCCCGCGAGTCGGGCATCCTGCTGACCGGGCGGTGCGAGCACCACATCCGCGGCGTCGACGACCTGGACGCGACGATCGAGCGGCTCGTCGCCTACCGCGACGCGGGCGCGGAGTGCCTCTACGCTCCCGGCCTCACCGACCTCGACCAGATCCGCCGCGTGGTCGATGCGGTGCAGGCGCCGGTGAACGTTCTGGCGCTCGGCGCCGCGCCCTCCGTCGCCGAGCTCGAGTCCGTCGGGGTGCGGCGGATCTCGACCGGCAGCCTGCTCGCCGGCGTCGCCTACGGGGCCGCGGTCGCCGGAGCGCGCGAGCTGCTCGGCGAGGGCACGTCCGGGTACGCCGCCGGGCACGTGGGGCGCGACCTGCTCGGCCGCGCGCTCGCCTAGCCCTCCCCCGCCGGCGCCACCGTCTCCGAGCCGAGGTACGCCTCGATCACCGCGGGGTCGTTCTGCACCTCCTGCGGCGTGCCGGCCGCGATCACGCGGCCGAAGTCGAGGACGTTGACCCGGTCCGAGACGCCCATGACCAGGTTCATGTGGTGCTCGACCAGCAGGATCGTCAGCGCGAAGTCGTCGCGCATCCGGCGCACGAACGCCGCCAGCTCCTGCACCTCCTCGTGCGAAAGGCCGCCCGCCGGCTCGTCGAGGAGCAGGAGCCGCGGGCCGGACGCGAGGGCACGTGCGGTCTCGACGCGCTTCAGCGTCGCGTACGGCAGCGAGCCCGCCGGCCGGCCGGCGACGGCGCCGATGCCGACGTAGTCGATGATCTCGTCGACCGAGTGCTCGCCGGCGCGACGGTGCGCGCCGACGACGACGTTCTCCCGCACGCTCATCGTCCCGAACAGCTCGAGGTTCTGGAAGGTCCGGGCGATGCCGCGGGTGATCACCTGGTGCGGCGGGGTGGAGAGCAGCGACTCGCCCGCGAAGAGGAGCTCGCCGCCATCGGGGCGGTAGAGCCGCGTGATCACGTTGAACGCCGTCGTCTTCCCTGCGCCGTTCGGGCCGATCAGGCCGACGATCTCGCCCTCCTCGACGTCGAACGAGACGTCGTCGAGCGCGACGATGCCGCCGAAGCGGCGGGTGACGTCCCTCAGCTCGAGCAGCGCCACGCGCGTACCTTAGAGCCGCGGCCCTTAACCATGCCTGGCACCGTTACGACCCTGGACGTTGCGGGAATCCGGGGTGGCGTCTTAACAGTGCCTGGCACCGTAAGCTGGCGCCGAGATGGCGACCGAGACCCGCGACATCGTGATCGTCGGCGGCGGAGCGATGGGCGCCAGCGTCGGGTGGCACCTGCAAGCGCTCGGGATCGACGGCGTCGTCCTGCTCGAGCGCGACTCGCTCGCCGCCGGATCGACCAGCCGGTCGGCCGGAGGGATCAGGGCGCAGTTCTCCGACGAGCTGAACGTCCGCATCGCCCTGCGCTCGCTCGAGGAGTTCGGGCGCATGGAGGACATCGACTTCCGCCGGTACGGCTACCTGTTCCTGCTCGGGCGCGACGAGGACGTCGCCGCCTTCCGCGCGGCGCTCGAGCTCCAGCAGCGGCTCGGCGTCCCCTCGCGGGAGCTGTCGGCCGGCGAGGCCCTCGAGCTCGTGCCGCAGCTCGCGCCGGAGGGCATCCTGGCGGCCACCTTCTGCGAGCTCGACGGCTACGCCTCGCCGGAGTCGGTCGTCCAGTGGTACGCCCGCGGCCTCGAGGTCAGGCAGGGGTGCGAGGTGACCGGCATCCGCGTGGAGCACGGGCGCGTCGCCGGAGTCGAGACGTCGAAGGGCCCGATCGCGTGCGGGACGGTGGTCTGCTGCGCCGGCGCGTGGTCGCGGCAGGTGGCGGCCCTCGCCGGGGTCGAGCTCCCGGTCGACGGCGAGAAGCGCTGGATCTGGTTCTCGCCGGAGGACGGCGGGCTGCCGGAGCGGCTGCCGCTGACGATCGACTTCTCGAGCGCGTTCTACTTCCACCGCGAGGGGCCGGGGATCGTCTTCGGCGGGCGGGAGCAGACGCTCGAGGAGGTGGCGGAAGCCGGGCTCGCACGGCTGCCGCTCCTCGCCGACCTGCCCGTGCAGACCTCGTGGTGGGGCTACTACGAGAACAGCCCCGACCACAACGCGCTCGTCGGCCGCGCGGCCGACCCCGACGGCTTCTTCTACGCGACCGGCTTCTCGGGCCACGGCTTCCAGCAGGCCCCCGCGGTCGGCGAGCACGTCGCCGAGCTGATCGCGGGACGGGAGCCGACGCTCGACCTCTCGGCCTTCGACGCCGCCCGCTTCGAGCACGGCGCCTCACGGCCGGAGTCGTTCGTCGTCTAGACGGCGGCCGGGTCGGTGACCGGCGCCCTGCAGGCGAACCGCTCGCAGACGTAGAGCGTCGGCTTGCCGTCGACCTGCGTCTTCCCGGCCAGCAGCGGGACGCCGTCGCCTGGGCCGAACGCGACGACCGCGTTCGGGTCGAACGGCGCGAGCGCCGCCCGCGCGATCTCGTCGGCCGGCGTCCCCAGGATCGCCAGCTCGCGCGGGGTGGAGAGGTAGAGGTCGAGCGCGCACAGGGCCCAGCCGAAGGCGCTCGGGATCCGTGCCAGCCTCGTGTGCAGCAGGCGCAGGACGCCTGCGGCACGGTGCTCCAGCTCGTCGTCGCCGTAGATCCGCGCGAGCCGGATCAGGACGAACGCGAGCATCGAGTTCCCCGACGGGACGGGGTTGTCGTCCAGGTCCTTGGTGCGGGCGACCAGCCGCTCCGCATCGTGCGCCGCCATGAAGAAGCCGCCGCGGGCGTCGTCGGCGAAGAGCTCGACGGCCAGCCGGGCGAGCCGGTTCGCCTCCTCGAGCCAACGCAGGTCGCCGGTGGCGACGTGCAGCTCGTACAGGCCGTGGGCCACGTCGGCGTAGTCCTCGAGGTAGCCGGCGATGCTCGCCTGCCCGTTCCGCCAGGTCCGGAAGAGCCGCCCGTCGGGCGTCGAAAGCTCCCCGAGCAGGAAGGTTCCGAGCCTCTCGGCCGCGTGTACCACAGTGGTACTCGGGAGCCTTCGGCCCGCCTCGGCGAGGGCGGCGAGGGCGAGGCCGTTCCAGGCGGCGATCACCTTGTCGTCGCGGGCGGGCTGCGGGCGGCGCGAGCGCTCCTCGAGCAGCCGCTCCTTCGGCTCCCGGTCGAGCTCGCCGCGGACGATCGAGCGGCCGTGCTCGAACGGACGCAGGAGCCCGGCGGGGACGCCCTCGCCGGCCGTCCACGTGTACGTCAGCCCCTCGACCCCGTCGGTGTCGGCATCCTGCGAGGACGCAAACCCGCCCCCGGGAAGGGCGAGGTCGCGGAGCAGGTACTCGCACGTCTCCTCCACCACGCGGCGGTACCGCTCCTCGCCCGTGACCACCCACGCGTGCAGGTACACGGGGACGAGCAGCGCGTTGTCGTAGAGCATCTTCTCGAAGTGCGGCACGAGCCAGTCGGCGTCGACCGAGTAGCGGTGGAAGCCGCCGCCGACGAGGTCGTACAGCCCGCCGGCGGCCATCGCGTCCAGCGTGGTCGTGACCATGTCCAGCTCCCCGCGCCGGAGCAGGAACTCGAGCGCCGAGGCGGGCGGGAACTTCGGCGCGCCCCCGAAGCCGCCCCGCTCCGTGTCGAAGGACCGCCGCAGGCCCCGGGCCGCCTCCGACAGCACCGATCCGGTCAGCGGCTCGGCCGAGGCGGTCAGGTCGGCGGACGAGCGGATCGCCTCGACGAGCCGACCGGCCGACTCGGCCACGTCCGCCCGCCGCTCGCGGTAGGCGGACGCGACCGCGTCGAGCACCTGCCGGAAGCTCGGCAGCCCGTGGCGCGGCGCCGGCGGGAAGTACGTGCCGCCGTAGAACGGCTCGCCGTCCGGGGTGAGGAAGACCGTCATCGGCCAGCCGCCCTGGCCCGTCAGCGCGACGACCGCGTCCATGTAGACGGCGTCCAGGTCCGGCCGCTCCTCGCGATCGACCTTGACGTTGACGAAGAGCTCGTTCATCCGCGCCGCCGTCTCGACGTCCTCGAACGACTCGTGCTCCATCACGTGGCACCAGTGGCACGCGGCGTAGCCGATCGAGAGCAGGATCGGGCGGTCCTCGGCGCGCGCGCGGGCCAGCGCCTCCTCCCCCCACGGGTACCAGTCGACCGGGTTGTCCGCGTGCTGCAGGAGGTACGGGCTCGTCTCGCCGGCCAGGCGGTTCATCCCGCCACGATAATCACGCCATGTCGTCGCCGTACCCGGCCGGAACGGTCACGTTCCTGTTCACCGACATCGAGGGGTCGACGCGCCTGCTGCAGGAGCTGGGCGACGACTACGCGACCGTGGTCGGCGATCACCGGCGGATCCTGCGCGAGGCGTTCGCCGCCGCGGACGGCCGCGAGGTCGACACCCAGGGCGACGCGTTCTTCTACTCGTTCCGGCGGGCGCGGGACGCCGTCTCCGCCGCGGTCGCCGGCCAGCGCACGCTCGAGGCGCACGAGTGGCCCCGCGGCGCCGCCGTCCGCGTGCGGATGGGGCTGCACACCGGCGAGCCCGCCGTCGGCGACGAGGGCTACATCGGCCTCGACGTCGTCCGGGCGTCGCGGATCTGCTCGGCCGGGCACGGCGGGCAGGTGCTGCTCTCGGAGACGACCCGGGCGCTGGTGGGCGGCGACCTGCCGGAGGGCGTCTCGATCCGCGACCTCGGCGAGCAGGATCTCAAGGACGTCCGCGCCGAGCACCTCTACCAGCTCGACCTCGGCGGGTCGCCGCAGTACTTCCCCATGCTCAGGACCGAGCGCGGCTCCGGCTCCGCCGCCGACGACCTCGGCGCCCGGATCTCGAAGCACGTGGAGAGCCTCGTCGAGGCGCAGCTGCAGTCGGTGTTCGCCGGCGGGAAGCCGCCGACGGCGAAGCTCGCGGGGCTCACCGCGGTCGGCCTGACGGTCGCCTTCGTCGTCCTCGCCGGCCTCGTGGGGATCGGCTTCCTGGTCAAGGTGGCGTTCTTTTGAGCTTCTCGCCGCTGGCCGGCGTGCGGGTGGTCGACGTCACCACCTCGTACGCCGGGCCGACCTGCACGCAGCTCCTCGGCGCGCTCGGGGCGGACGTCGTCAAGGTCGAGCCGCCCGCCGGAGACGAGGCGCGGCTGTGGGGGCCGCCGTTCGCCGCCGCCGGCCCCGGCACGCTGTTCGTGGCGGCGAACTCCGGGAAGCGGTCGGTGGCGATCGACCTGCGCCGTGGGACGGAGGTGCTCGGGCGGCTGGTCGACAACGCCGACGTGATCGTCCTCAGCCTCCGGCCGGGGCTGGCCGAGGAGCTCGGGCTCGGCGCCGAGACGCTCCGCGAGCGCAGGCCCGGGCTCGTGCACTGCACGATCTCGTCGTACGGCCGGGCCGGCCCGAAGGCGCTCCTGCCGGGGTACGACCCGCTGCTCCAGGCGGCCGGCGGGCTGATCAGCGTCACCGGCGAGCCGGGGAGCGCCGGCGTCCGCGTCGGCGTCTCGCTGATCGACCACACGACCGGCATGTACGCCGCGTTCGCGATCCTCGCCGCGCTCCACGAGGGCGGCGGGCGGACGCTCGACGTCTCGCTCTGGGAGACGGCGCTCTCCTACGTCTCGTACCACCTGATCGGGAACATCGAGACCGGGGCGGTGCCGACCCCCCAGGGGACGGGCTTCCACGCCATCGCGCCGTACCAGGTCTTCCCCGCCGCCGACGGCGGGCTGATGATCACGGCCGCGAACGACGGGCTCTTCCGGCGGCTCGTCGACGCGATCGGCCTGCCCGAGCTCGCCGGCGATTCGCGCTTCGCAACCAACCCGGACCGGGTCGCCAACCGCGTCGAGCTCGTCGAGGCGCTCTCGGCGCGGCTCCGCGAGCGGCCGCGCGCGGACTGGCTCGAGGTGCTGGCCGCGGCCCGCGTCCCGGCCGCCCCGGTGCAGGACGTCGGCGAGGTCGCCGCCGATCCGCAGACCGAGGCGATGGGGATCCTGCAGCGCCTCGGCCCGTACACGACGCTCGGCCCCGCCTTCAGCGCGGACGGCGAGCGGCCGCGGTACGCCTCCCCGCCGCCGGCGCTCGGCGAGCACACGGCGGCGGTGCTCGGGGAGGCGGGCTACTCGGACGGGGAGATCGCGGCCCTGGCCGAGGCGGGCATCATCCGGCTGGCGTAGCCGGCGGTCGTCCACAGCCGATGCCTGGCACCGGGGGTGGGACGAGAGCGTGACGATTCGTCCACAGCCGGCCGCGCCGGCCGTGCCGGCCCGGGGCTCGCCGGTCCGGCGCTAGCCCTTCAGCACCCGTGGCGGGGTGATCTTGCCGGCGACGATCAGCGCCTTGATGCGGTTGACGGCGGCGACGTCCGCCTTCGGCACCTTCGGGCTGATCCGGCCGAGTCCGACGCCGTCCTGGTCGAGGCCGAAGACGGCGTCGCCGCCGCGGAACGTCCCGTCCTTCACGCGCTTGATCGCGAGGAACACCGCCCGGTCGACCCGCTTGGTGGCGCTCGTCAGGATGTGCGGCCCGAGGAACGACTGGTCGGCGTCGACGCCGATGCCCCAGACGTGCTGCTGCTTCGCGGCGTCGAGCGCGCCGAGCCCGCAGCCGGCGGCGACCTGGAAGACGACCTGCGAGCCCGCCGCGATCTGGTTCAGCGCGATCGGCTTGCACTTCGACGGGTCGTTGAAGTCCTGCGAGTAGGCGTTGACCACGGTGATGCCGGGGTCGGCCTTCCGCGCACCCGCCTGGTAGCCGGCGATGAAGCGGTCGACCGGCGGCTGCTTCTGGCCGGCGACCGAGCTGACCACGTCCTTCTTCCCGGGGGCGCGCTTCGCCTCCAGCCCGGCGAGGTAGCCGGCGAGGTAGCCGACCTGCTCCTCGCGGAAGAGGAGCCCGAGCACGTTCTTCGGCTTGCCGGCGAGGTCGCCGTCGGCGACGTCGACGATCGCGAAGCGGGTCTTCGGGAAGCGCTTCGCGACGGCGCCCATCGCGCCGATCTCGGTGTACCCGACCCCCACCACCAGGTCGTAGCCCTGCCGGGCGAAGGAGGCCAGGTTCGGGATGTAGTCCGAGGGCGAGCGGGACTCGGCGACCCGGAACGTGATCCCGAGCTCCTTCTGGGCCTCGGTGAGGCCCTGGTAGGCGAGGTGGTTGAACCCGTGGTCGTTCAGACCGCCCGCGTCCGTGACCATCCCGATCTTCAGCGTCTTCGCCCGAGCATCGGTCCCGGCCCCCGCCGAGCTCACCGCCATCAGCGCCGCCATCACGACCAGCACGCCAACCCGCTTCATCTCAATCCTCCGCTAAGTTTACGACTATGGATCGAAAACCTCGGGTGGAGCCTACCACGCACGAGCAGGAGACGGTCGCGGTCGTCCTCCAGGTCCGCGACGCGGCGCTGCAGGTGCTGCTCTGGCGGCGGGCGAAGGCCCCCTTCGCCGGCCGCTGGGCGCTGCCGGGCGGGGCGCTCGGCGCCGAGACGCTCGAGCGCTCGATCCGCCGCCACCTGGCGGCCAAGGTCGACGTCCGCGAGCTGACGCACCTCGAGCAGCTCGAGACCCGCGCCGACCCTCGCGGCGCGCGGGTGACGACCGCCTACCTCGGACTCGTGCGGACCGGGCTCGACCCCGAGGTTCCCGACGACACCGCCTGGCATCCCGTCGACCGGCTCCCCGCGACCGCCTTCGACCACGGCGCGTTCGCCCGCTCCGGCCGCGACCGCCTGCGCGCGAAGCTCTCGTACACCAACCTCGGGTTCGCGCTCGCGCCGGAGACGTTCACGATCTCCGAGCTGCGCGAGCTCTACGCGACCGCGCTCGGGCACGAGGTGTCGGCGACGAACCTGCAGCGCGTCCTCCTGCGGCGCGGCGTCCTCGTCTCGACCGGCGACCGGCGGCCGTCGGGACGGACCGGCGGCCGCCCCGCCGAGGTCTTCCGCTTCCGGGCGTCCGGCCTCGAGATCACCGACCAGTTCGCCGTGCTCCGGCCGCCCGGCCGGGAGACCGACTAGCCGGCCCGCCGGAGGAGCGTCACCGCCAGCGCCTCGACGGGCAGCTCCGCCCGCGCGGGCCACGATTGCTCCGGTCCGGCGTCCGGCTCCGCGGTCGACAGCTCGAGCTGCCACCGCGCCCCGAAGCGCCGCGGCGGCAGGAGGAACGTGACCGGCTCCTGCCGCGAGTTGAAGAGCACGACGAACGAGTCGTCCTCGAGCCGCTCGCCGTCACGCGTGTGGTCGGGGATCTCGTTGCCGTTGAGGAACAGGCCGATCGTCCGCAGGCCGCCGTCCGCCCAGTCGCGCCGCGTCATCTTCCGGCCGTCCATGCGGAACCACCAGCTGTCCGGCAGGCCCGAGCCCAGGCGCGACTCGCCGGTCAGGAACTGCGGGCGCCGGAACACCGGGTGCGCCCGGCGCAGCCCGATCAGCCGGCGCGTGAACTCGAGCAGCCGCCGCTCCTGCTCGCCCAGCTCCCAGTCGAACCAGCTCAGCTCGTTGTCCTGGCAGTACGCGTTGTTGTTGCCGTGCTGGGTGCGCGCGAGCTCGTCGCCGCCGAGCAGCATCGGGACGCCCTGCGACAGCAGGAGCGTGGACAGGAAGTTGCGCCGCTGCCGCTCGCGGACCGCGGTGATCGCCGGATCGTCCGTCGGCCCCTCGGCCCCGCAGTTCCAGCTGCGGTTGTCGTCGGTGCCGTCGCGGTTGCCCTCGAGGTTCGCGTCGTTGTGCTTGCCGTCGTACGAGACGAGGTCGGCGAGCGTGAACCCGTCGTGGGCGGTCACGAAGTTGATCGACGCGAACGGCCGCCGCCCGTCGGACTGGTACAGGTCGCTCGAGCCGGTGACCCGCTGGGCGAGCTCGGCCACCGTCGAGTTGCCGCGCCAGAAGTCGCGGATGCAGTCGCGGTACATGCCGTTCCACTCCGTCCAGAGGATCGGGAAGTTCCCGACCTGGTAGCCGCCGGGCCCGACGTCCCACGGCTCGGCGATCAGCTTCACCTGCGAGAGCACCGGATCCTGGTGGATGGTGTCGAAGAACGCCGAGAGCCGGTCGACGTCGTAGAACTCGCGCGCCAGTGCCGAGGCGAGGTCGAAGCGGAACCCGTCGACGTGGCAGTCGATGACGAAGTAGCGCAGCGAATCCATGATCAGCCGCAGCACGCTCGGGTGCACCGGGTTGAGGCTGTTGCCGGTACCGGTGAAGTCCATGTAGAAGCGCCGCTGGTCGGGCACGAGCCGGTAGTACGACGCGTTGTCGACGCCCTTGAAGCCGAGCATCGGGCCGAGGTGGTTGCCCTCGGCGGTGTGGTTGTAGACGACGTCGAGGATCACCTCGATGCCGGCCCGGTGCAGCGCCTTGACCATCCCCTTGAACTCGCGGACCTGCTCCCCCCGCACGCCGGTCGCCGAGTAGAGGGCGTGCGGCGCCAGGAAGCCGATCGAGCTGTAGCCCCAGTAGTTGGTCAGCCCCTTCCCGACCAGGTGCTGCTCGTCGGCGATGTGGTGGACCGGCAGGAGCTCGACGGCGGTCACGCCGAGCCCGCGCAGGTGCGCGATCGCGTCCTCGGAGGCGAGGCCGGCGTAGGTGCCGCGCAGGTCCTCCCGCACGCCCGGATGCCGCTTCGTGAACCCCTTCACGTGCACCTCGTAGATCACCGTCTCGTGCCACGGCGTGTGCAGGAGCGTGTCGCCCTCCCAGTCGAACGCGGGATCGATCACGACGCACTTCGGGATCGCCGCGGCGTCGTCCGCCCCGTCGGGCTTCAGATCGGCGTCGTCCCCGCCGGGCACGTACGGCAGGGTGCTCGCCGCGTCGAAGCGGATCGGCCCCTCGATCGACTTCGCGTACGGGTCGATCAGCAGCTTGGCGGCGTTGAAGCGGTGGCCCTCCTCCGGCGCCCAGCGGCCGTGGACGCGGTACGCGTAGCGCTGCCCGGGGCCGACGTCCGGCAGGTAGCAGTGCCAGTTGAAGGCGGTGCGCTCGGCCAGGGGGATCCGCGTCTCGTGGTCGTGCTCGTCGAAGAGGCAGAGCTCGACCCGGTCGGCGTTCTCGGAGAAGATCGAGAAGTTCGTCCCCTCGCCGTCCCAGGTCGGGCCGAGCGGGAACGGCTGCCCCGGCCACACCCTCACGCGCGCAGCTCCGCAGTCCTCGCGTCGAAGTCGACCACCAGCGCGGCGTCGCCGCGCCGCATGGTCAGCACGCTCCCGTCCGTCTCGACCCGCACCTCGCGTGGCAGCCTACGTCGGAGGCCGAGCAGCCTGCGGTAGCGGGCTCGAACTGCCGGCGACTCGCGGCGGGACAGCTTCGACGCCCGGAAGGTGGCCGGATCCTGCGGATCGGGCAGATCGGCGCGGTCGAATCCGGGGTAGGCGGCGAACTCGCGGCGCCTGCCCGCCCGCGCCGCGGCCGCCGCGGCGGGGTCGACGTGGTCGGTGAAGAACCGGAACGGGTTGGCCTCCCCGTACTCCTCGCCCATGAAGATCAGCGGGGTCTGGGCGGCGAAGAGCACGACCGACGACGCGACGCGCAGCAGCTCCGGCGCGAGCCGGTCGCCGAAGGCGCGGTTGCCGACCTGGTCGTGGTCCTGCGCGTAGACGACCTGCCGCTCGGCGGGGGTTCGGGAGAGCTCGCGGACGACGTCGTCGATCGACCCGTACGCCGCGTAGTGGCCGTCCCGCTCGCCCGTGAGCAGCGCGTGCAGCGCGTGGTGCAGGCCGTCGTCCCAGCGGCCGTCGTGCCCCCACTGCCCGACCGGCCGCTCGTCGCCGGGGAAGGTCTCGGCCAGGACGAGTGCGCGGGGGTCGGTCGCGTGGACGCGGTCGGCGAGCTCGGCGAGCACGTGCGGCCGCGAGCCGTCGCGGATCGCGTGGACGGCGTCGAGCCTGAGGCCGTCGATGCCGTAGCTCTCGACCCACATCAGCGCGTTCCGGATCGCCCACTCCCGGACGCCCGCCTGCGTGAAGTCGACACCGGGCCCCCAGGCGGTCGCGTGCTCGGCGGTCAGGTACGGGCCGAAGGCGTTCAGCGCATCCGAGCCGGGCCCGATGTGGTTGTAGACGACGTCGAGGATCACGCCGAGGCCCTCCCGGTGCGCGGCCTCGACCAGCCGAACCAGCCCCGAGGGGCCGCCGTAGGAATGGTGCGGCGCGTACGCGTAGACGCCGTCGTACCCCCAGCCTCTCGACCCGGGGAAGGTCGCGACCGGCATCAGCTCGATCGCGGTGACGCCGAGCTCGCGGAGCGCCGGGAGGTATGGAATCGCGCCGTCGAAGGTCCCCTCGTCCGAGAAGGCGCCGACGTGCAGCTCGTAGATCACGAGTTCCTCGAGCGCGAGCCCGAGGCGGTCCACCCGCGGGGCTTCGACGACCTGCGACCGGCCGAGCAGGCCGTCCGGCTGGCAGCGCGAGCACGGGTCGGCGAGCTCGCGGCTCCCGTCGAGGACGTAGGCGTAGCGCTCGCCCGGTGCTGCGCGGAGCGCCGTGGCCCAGAACCCGCCGCCCTCAGGCGTCAGCGGGCTGCCGCCGCCGTCGAGCCGGACCTCGACGCTGCGCGCGGCCGGCGCCCACACGCGGAACTCGGTCTGCCCGCCGGACCGCGGGACCGCGCCGAGCTCAGTACCCGGCGGCAGGGGCATCCACCCGGCGCCGGGCGAGCGACCCGCGGACGGCGGCCGCCCCCGTGGCCGCGGCCACGACCGAGACGGCGGCGAAGAAGTACCACGCGGCCGCGTCGCCGTAGGCGCCGCGGAGCTGGAGCGCCGTGAACGGCCCCAGGGCGAAGCCGATCGAGGCCGTGCTCCCGAACGCGCCCATGTAGGCGCCGCGGATGTCCTCGGGGGCGAGCGCGGCCACGATCGCCTGCGAGGTCGGCACCCAGAGCATCTCGCCGATCACGAACACGACCATCACCCAGACGAACATCGCCAGCGACCCGCTCCAGAGCAGGAACAGGAACGAGCCGCCCATCACCAGCATCGCGGTGACGAGCTTCGGGCCGGCCGGGAACCGGGCCGACCAGCGGGTCACCCGCAGCTGGAACAGCGTGACCAGGACGGGATTGATGATCACGATGAACCCCCAGGTCGACGGCGAGATGCCGTGCGACTTGACCGCCGAGATCGGGAGCACGGTCTCGTACGCGACGTAGACGAGGTAGGCGAGCGCCCCGGAGACGAGGAAGAGCAGGAACGCGCGGTCGCTGCGCAGCGCGCCGAACGACCCGCGCGCGGGCGGCTCCTCGGGCCGGTACTCGCCGGTCCTCGGCAGGTACCGGAAGGCGATCGCGATCGCCGCCAGCGCCATCGTGCACACCCCGACGAACAGCACCGGCCAGTGGCGCCCGATCAGCAGCACGCCGCCGATCGGAGGGCCGAAGGCGACGCCGAGGTTCGACGCCACCCTGGTCGCGGCGTAGCCGGCCTCGTGACGATCGGGCGGGACGAGGTCGGCGACCATCGCCTGGTCGGCGCCGTTGCCGATCGAGCCGCCGATCCCGGCGAGCACCATCAGCGACAGGCCGAGGTCGGTGCGCTTCCCGACGAACGCGTACGCGAGGAAGGTGGCCGCGAGGCACGCCCAGCCGGCCAGGATCATCGGCCGTCGCCCGACGTGGTCGGACAGGTGCCCGCCGGCGTAGCCGGCGACCATGCTGACCAGGGCCCCCGCCAGGAAGGCGAAGCCGACCTGGCGCGAGGTCGCGTCGAGCTCGTCGACCGCCCAGATCCCGACGAAGATCCAGCCCGCCGAGAACGCGGCCGACCCGACGAAGGTGACCGCGAGCACCGGCCGCAGGGCGCGGTCGACGTCGTTGCCCCAGACGAGGCGGAAGAACCAGGCGAAGAGCGCCACGGCCCCACGCTAGCGGCCGGTGCCGGGGCGGCGGCCCGGTCAGGCCGGCGCGAGCCAGACGACGCCGAGCGGCGGCAGCGTCACCTCCGCCGAGAACGGCTGGTCGTGCCACGGCCGTTCCTCGGCGGCGACGGGCCGCGGGTTGCCGACCCCGCCGCCCCCGTAGCGCACCTCGTCGGTGTTGAGCAGCTCGCGCCACCGGCCGCCCGCCGGGAGGCCGAGCCGGTACCCGGTGCGCGGCACCGGCGAGAAGTTGCAGGCGCAGACCACGGCGCGCCTGCCGTCGGCGGCGAGGCGCGCGAACGCGATCACGTTCGCGTCGGCGTCGTCGGCCTCCAGCCAGCGGAACCCGGCCGGCTCGAAATCGGCCCCCCACAGCGCGGGCTCGTCGCGGTAGCGGACGTTGAGGTCCCGGACGAGCTCCTGGATCCCGGCGTGCTCGGGCTGCTCGAGCAGGTGCCAGTCGATCGAGCCGCCCGAGCGCCACTCCTGCATCTGGCCGAGCTCCCCGCCCATGAACAGGAGCTTCTTGCCGGGGTGCGCCCACATGTAGCCGTACAGCGCGCGCAGGTTCGCGCGCTGCTGCCAGGGGTCGCCTGGCATCTTCCCGAGCAGCGAGCCCTTGCCGTGGACGACCTCGTCGTGCGAGAGCGGCAGGACGAAGTTCTCCGAGAACGCGTAGATCAGGCTGAACGTGAGCTGGTCGTGGTGGTGGCGCCGGTGGACCGGGTCGCGCGCGAGGTAGGCGAGCGTGTCGTGCATCCAGCCCATGTTCCACTTCAGCCCGAAGCCGAGCCCGCCCTGGTCGACCGGCCTCGAGACGCCGGGCCACGCGGTCGACTCCTCCGCCGCCATCAGCACGCCGGGCTCGCGCGTGTGCGCAACCGTGTTCAGCTCCCGCAGGAACGAGATCGCGTCGAGATCCTCGTTGCCGCCGTGGACGTTCGGCACCCACTCCCCCGCCTTCCGCGAGTAGTCGAGGTACAGCATCGAGGCGACCGCGTCCACGCGCAGCCCGTCGGCGTGGTACTCGCGCAGCCAGAAGAGCGCGCTCGCGAGCAGGAAGTTGCGCACCTCGTTGCGGCCGAGGTTGAAGACGAGCGTGCCCCAGTCGGGATGCTCGCCCCGCCGCGGGTCGTCGTGCTCGTACAGCGCCGTGCCGTCGAAGCGCGCGAGCGCCCAGTCGTCGCGCGGGAAGTGGGCCGGGACCCAGTCGAGGATCACGCCGATCCCGGCCGCGTGCAGGCGGTCGACGAACGCCCGGAAGTCGTCGGGGGTGCCGAACCGCGACGTCGGGGCGAAGAAGCCCGTCACCTGGTAGCCCCACGAGGGCGCGTACGGATGCTCCATCACCGGCAGGAGCTCCACGTGCGTGAAGCCGAGCCGGGCGACGTACTCGGCGAGCTCGTCGCCGAGCTCCGCGTAGGTGAGCGTACGGCCGCCCTCGAGCGGGTTCAGGCGCCACGAGCCGAGGTGGACCTCGTAGATCGAGACCGGCCGCGCGAGGAGGCTCTCCCGTGCGGCGAGCCAGCCGCCGTCCCCCCACTCGTACGAGGACTCGAAGACGACCGAGGCGTTCCTCGGCGCGGTCTCGGCCCGGAACGCGAACGGGTCCGCCTTCAGCCGCAGGGCGCCGGCCCGTGTCCGGATCTCGTACTTGTAGCGGGCACCGGCCGGGACGC
>Ga0070741_10006366_pt1 | contig 25421 bp, 22 predicted proteins | sample Coa_R1_4_FD_66440 | JGI IMG/M metagenome (GOLD analysis project Ga0070741, IMG submission 66440) | Surface soil microbial communities from Centralia Pennsylvania, which are recovering from an underground coalmine fire - Coalmine... | ecosystem: Environmental > Terrestrial > Soil > Unclassified ... | reverse complement strand
CGCGCACGCATCATCAGAATTCCCGCGACGGCAGCGCCGACGGATGCCGCAATCAATATCCATTCGGTTGTGTGCGAGAGTTCAAACATATCGCTGGGCAGAAAGATCGGCTTGGCAGCAGGCGCATTCCATTCGGAAAACAGATTTGGAATGTTCAGGTGAAGCAGTTCGGAAAACGGCGCAAGCCCCGAAAGAACTGCTCCACCGATGAGCGAAAGCAGTGCGAGCGCGGCAAGAGGCACCCACATCGAAGGCATGACTTCGCGCGGCTCGTGGTGCGCATCCAGTTCATGATGCTCCTCGGCCGGCTCTGCTAACTGAGCCATCTCTTCTTGAGAATAAAAGAATCCGTGTTCGTCTTCGTGGTGGTGCAGTTCGTTCGGCACCGCGTCGTGAGGGTGCGTTTCGTGTGCCGGATGCAGATTCCGCCATCTCTCTTCTTTTGTCAAAAACGTCAGCCAGAACATCCGCGTCATGTACATCGCGGTGAGCAGAGCTGTAAACAGCCCCACGCCGTACAACAGCCGAGGATCTATCAGCCAGCCGTTCTCCTTCCAAAACTGCGAGCTTGAGAAACTTTTGGCCAAAATCTCATCTTTGCTGAAGAACCCGGCAAGCGGAGGAATGCCGGCGATCGCCAGCCAGCCGATCAGCATGGTTGCATACGTAATCGGCAGATACTTTCTCAAATTGCCGTAATTGCGAAGATCTTGGTTGTGTGCCATCGCGTGGATCACGGCGCCTGCGCCCAAAAACAGCAGCGCTTTGAAAAACGCGTGTGTGGTTACGTGAAACATGCCGCTTGAAAAAGCGCCCACACCGCAAGCCAAAAACATGTACCCCAGCTGGGAAACGGTTGAATACGCGAGCACTTTTTTGATGTCGGTCTGCCCGAACGCGATCGTTGCGGCGAACAGCGCCGTGAACGTGCCGATCACCGCCACCACCAGCATCGAAACGGGAGCCAGTTCGAAAAACACATGGCACCGCGTAACCAGATAAACGCCCGAAGTGACCATCGTGGCCGCGTGAATCAGCGCCGAAACCGGAGTCGGACCGGCCATCGCATCGGGAAGCCACACATAAAGAGGAAACTGCGCGGATTTGCCCATCGCCCCCACAAAAAGCAGAAGCGGCACCGCCAAAACGATCTTCCAATCGTAACCGATGAGAACGTTCCGCGCATGGGGCAGGATCACGTCAAAACTCAGCCAGCGAGTTTCGCCGCCGATCAGGTCGCGGTTCGACGCGAAACACACCAAAATCAGCAGAAGGCCGAGCACGAAGCCCCAATCGCCGATGCGGTTTACGATGAACGCCTTGTTTGCGCATTTCGCGTTCTCGATGTTTTCGTACCAAAACCCGATGAGCAGATACGAGCACAATCCCACGCCTTCCCACCCGATGAAAACCAACAACAGATTGTTGCCCAGCACGAGAAGAAGCATGAACGCAATGAACAGATTCAAGTAGGTGAAAAACCTCGAGTAGTCGCGGTCGTCGGCCATGTAGCCCGTCGCATAAACGTGAATCAGGGCTCCCACCCCGGTTACGATCAGCGCCATCGTGAGCGACAACGGATCAACACGAAGTTCGAACGGCACCGTGAGCGTTTGCAGATCAATCCAGTTGAACCATGTGCTGATTGCGACGCGGTTTGGAGCATCCACTGCTGCCAGCTTCATCGCCAATCCCACAGCGATGACGAAGCCCGCGGCAAGGGGCAGAACCGCTGCCCAGCCCAACACGCGGCGGCCGGCCGACCGCCCCAGAACGGTTTCGACACGCTTGCCCAGCACCGCTTGGAACAGAAATCCACCAAGCGGCAGAAGCAGCACTGCCCAAATCAGATCGTAATTCATCCTTTCATCAAATTCATTTCGTCAATGTCAATCTCCTCGCGCGTTCGAAAGATCGCCATAATGATTCCGAGGCCGATTGCGACCTCGGCGGCTGCCACGGCCATCACGAAAATCACCGCCATCTGTCCATTCATAAACGTGTACGACGCGGGCACATCCGGCGCCAAGGGCGTGGTGTGATATTTTGCAAACGCCAAGAAAGCGAGGTTTGCCGCGTTCAACATCAGTTCGATGCACATGAAAATCACAATCGGATTGCGCTTGATGACAACCCCAACCGCTCCGACCACGAACAGAATCAGAGCCAACGTCAAATACCCTGCAAGCGGAACTTCGGTCATCCTCTTCTTTTTGCCACCAAAATCGAACCGACGATTCCGACCAGCAGCAGCAGGCTCGCGATTTCAAACCCATAGACCCAATGGTTGAACAGCGCATTGCCCACGGCCTTCGCCGTGCCGAAATCGTCCGGCGCATTGGAAATTACTCCGGCGAACGTGTTGTTTGGAGGAACCGGAACCAGCCACGGCCCCACAATTTGAGAAAACAGAACGACAAGAAGCGAACCCGTAACGAGCACCGCCGCCCACCGCTTCAGATAACTCGGTTCTGTAAGCATCTGCGGCGCGCTCAAGTTCAGCAGCAAAATGCAAAACAGGAACAGCATCATAATCAATCCGGTGTAAATCAACACCTGGCTGATCCCCAACAGATGCAGGTTCAGCGAAAAATAGATCACGGCCAATACCAAAAAATTCAACACGAGCGCCATCGCCGATCGGATCGGGTTTTGCGCCGCGATCACTCCTACCGCCGCGGCAATCGAAACCACCGCCAAAACGATAAACAGAATCAACGCTGCACCTCGATCGTCTGCGCGGTGTTCGCTTGAACGTCCACCAAGTGAACTTTCGCGGCGTCTTTGAATGCGCGAGGACGAAGAACGAAGCCGACTACCATCAGATAGCCGGCAGCGACCACGGCAGCCGCAATGCCAAATGCCAGCCAGCCGAACAGCATCCAAACCGCAGTCAAAACGAAGTTCAAAGCGGCGAACGGAAGCAGGAATTTCCATCCCACGTTCATCAGCTGATCATAGCGCAGCCGGGGCAGCGTCGCTCGAATCCAAATATAAACGGTCAGCAGAAAGAACACTTTTCCAATGAACCACACCGGAGCCATCCACGCACCGCCGATGAAACTCAACGCCGAAGACAGCCATCCCAGATGCGCGGCCGATGCCTGCGCGCTCAAATAATCCCAATTCAGCGGCAGCGGACTCCAGCCGCCCAAAAACAGGTCGGTGAAAATTGCGCCGAACATCGCCATCACCGCATATTCGCCCATGAAAAACACCGCGAACTTCATCGAAGAGTATTCCGTGTGAAATCCCGCGATCAACTCCGATTCCGCTTCGGGAAGGTCAAACGGAGCGCGGTTGGTTTCCGCGATCATGCAGATCAGAAAAATCACTCCTGCGCCGAAACCGTAAGGAGTCAAAATAAACCAGTTTTGCGCCCACGGCAGAACGTCATACAGCGGCGCTTGCTGCCGAGCCACCACTTCGGTCATCTTCAGCGAGCCGGTAACCAGCAGAACGCTATAAAGCGCAACACCCATCGCAAGTTCATAACTCACCAGCTGCGCAGTGCTTCTCAATCCACCCAGCAGCGAATATTTGTTGTTGGATGCCCAGCCTCCCAACACGATGCCATAAACGCCCAGCGACGAGATCGCCAAGACCCACAAAATGCCGATGTCAACGTCGGCCACCGGAGTCAACATCGGATTGGGCCCCCAAACCAGCGTCGCGCCGATCACGAATGCTGGAAACAGAGCGATCGCGGGCGCAAGCCAATACACGAACTTGTCAACCGCGGCGGGCATCACCTCTTCTTTAAAGAAAAGTTTCACCCCATCCGCAATCGGCTGAAGCAAACCCCAAGGCCCAACCCGATTCGGTCCAACCCGATCCTGCATCCAACTCAGCAGCCGACGCTCCCACCAGATCACAGGCGGAACTCCCACCAGAACGAACGCGATGATGATCAGAGCGCGCAAAGTTCCCCACCAAAACTCAGGCGTCACTGGTAAATCTCCATGAATAGCTGCGCACCGGCATCCACGCCCAACGGCAGACACGCGCCGTTTCCTTCCAGGTTGTGATACGCTGCCGGCGCAAACGATTCGTCTTCGGCGATGATCATCTCCATCAGTTCGCTCGGTTCAAAGATCGGCCTCGAAGGATTCATTCTCAGCATCAGCTCGGTAAACAGTTTCCAACTCGGTTTGGCATCGCCCTTCGGACGCCAAATCGCCTCGATCTTCTGCACCCGCCGCTCGATGTTCGTGTAAGTTCCGTCGGCTTCGACATGCGCGCAGCAAGGAAGCACCACGCTCGCATATTGCATCGCCTGGTTCGGAGCGCTCGTCTGCACCACCAAAAACTCCACATTTTCGAGCGCGTCCTGCACCTGCTGATGGTCGTGCCACAGCGCAAACGGGTCGCACTCCAAAAGCCAAAGCGATTTGATTCTGCCTTGGATGCATCCTTCCAAAATCTCGCGCGTGTTCATGCCCTGACCGCCTGGATGCACCCCAAGCAGCGCGGCACCCATATCGTTCGCTCCCACCGGATACAGATTGAACCTCTGCGCGTTGTCGGTGCCGACCGCCAAGTTTGCAAGCGCCGAAACGGTTTTTCCGCCATCGGGTTTTGCATAAACCGATTCGCTGCAAACGGTAAAAAACTCTCCCTTCAGCGCTTCGGCCGCGGCGCGATCTTTCGCATCGGGAGCAAACGGTTTCAGCGCAGCGCGCAATGCGTCGGCTCCTTCTCGGTTTTGCAAAACAGCCGCGCTGAGCCGTGCAACCGCTTCAAAAAGCTTCCCCTCTTCGCATCGAATCACGGCCGATGCGAAATGGTCTGCATACGTGGGCCGCTCGCTGATCACCACAACCTTTGCGCCATGCCTCTGCCACGCCTTTCTCAACCGCAGATAAACCATCGGCTGGTCGGAAGCCAGATCGTTTCCAACAACCAGCGCGGCGTTCACGCTCTCCCACTCCGCAATGCGTGTGTGAACCTCATCAATGCCGTGCAGCCCGCGGACTCCTTCCGTTTGCGAAGGCAGAATGCGCGTCCAACGATGATCGAGATTGGGACTGTGAAAATGCCGATGGAACATCCGCTTGAACTGAAACAGATCTTCGTTCGAAACTTTCGCACCGACTAAACCTGCGACAGCCGTTCTGCCGTCCTCGAAATGCGCCACGATCTGTTGATAGGCGGTTGACCAGTCGGCGGCCGCCAAAACGTCCTCTTTTCTAATCAGAGGTTTCGCCGGCCTGTCCGGCGCATTCAAATAACCGTGGCCGAATTTTCCTTTATCGCACGTCCACTCTTCGTTCACCGCATCGTTGACTCGGCCGTTGATGCGGACCATTTTTCCGCCGCGGTGATCGAACCAAACGCTGCATCCGTTCGCGCATTCAAGACACGTCGAGGGCCGAGTCTCCAAGTCCCAAGGCCGGGCCCGAAAGCGATAATCGGAACTGGTCAGCGCGCCGACCGGACAGATTTCGATCACGTTGCCGCTGAATTTCGAATCCAGATCGGTGAGCTCGAAAGTCCGTGGAGTCATCGCCGCGCCGCGAAACAGAAACGCAAGCTGCGCATCGCCGGAGATCTCTTCGGTAAACCGCACGCATCGCCCGCACTGAATACACCGCTCCAAATCCAACGTAACATGTCTGCTCAAAGGAAACGCCTTGGGCAGATGCCGCTTCACTTCCACATACCGCGTGGTCGAAGGGCCATAAAACAGCGTGTTGTTTTGAAGCGGACATTCGCCGCCGCGGTCGCAGATCGGACAGTCCAAAGGATGATTGATAAGCAGAAACTCGAGCACCCCGCGCCGGTCAGCGATGACGGATTCCGAATCGGTGATGACCACCAAGTTGTCGCTTGCAGGCAGCGTGCAGCCTGCCTGGGGTTTGGGCATCATCCGCACGGTGCCGTCGGGCTGCTTCATCCCCACCTCCACCAGGCACATCCGGCACATGCCCACCGGTTTCATCCGCGGGTGGTAGCAAAAGATCGGGATTTCCCTCCCCAACCGCTTGACCGATTCGACCACCAGTTCGCCTTTCGGCACCTGCAGTTCAGTGCCGTCTATCGTAATCGTAACAAGGCCGGGTTCCTGCGCAAGAGATGCCATCGGTCTGGAGGGTGTGAGGTTCGCGCGATAATTTACCCGCGCCGACCCGATTTCGAAATGGCCCGACCTTGCGCCGTCCCCCTTCTTCCCCCTGCTTGCAGGGGGAAGCCCCGTGAGCGAAGCGAACGGTGAAGGGGGTCTAATCTCATTCTGCTGGCAAGCCCTCAGCTAACGATTGAAGCCGACGCCGCCTCTCTGCCAGTCGGTACGCACCGCCTTCTGCTCATCCGAGATTCGAGGCAGGTCGGTCACCAGCTTCACATCCCGCGTATAGAGCGCGGGCACGAGATCAACGCTCACCTGTTGCCCGTCCTTCCTTACCGCCACAACGTGCACTGGCTTGTTCGCAGAAACTGAGTCGAACACCGCGCTGATGCCGCGCGGAGTCAATCCCGCCAACTGCTGATTGCCGATCGAAACGATCAGATCGTTCGGCATCAGTTTGCCTTCCGAAGGGCCCGAAGCACGGATTACGCGGACGCCCTTTCTGTCGGGATCCGGCCGATATTCGATTCCCAGTCCCGCATAATCCTCTTTGCGCGAAACGATCTGATATCCGGCCTTCGCGAGCGCATCCTCGATCTGGATGTCTCCCGGAAGTGCGATCCACTGATCGTACAGCCGCTGCACAACTTCGCCGCCGTAAAGTTTGCACAACCTTCGAATCTCCATTTCCGAAAAGCCCGGCTTCCCGTCGCGGCACATGTTCCAAAGCGCGAGTTCGATCGAATCCAAAGAGTTTCTGTTTGCAGATTGCGCCCTGATTTCCAAGTCCAGACACAAACCTGCGACCCAGCCCGCGTTGTAGTAGTTCTGCTTGTAGCCCGAACTGTTTCCGCGGCCATCGTTCGCCTCGCCCACGCGAAACGAAGCGTCATAAATGCTCACATTGAACCGTTCGGCATTGGAGCGGAAAGCGTTGATGTTTCGCATCGCCTCTTCCCAAAACCATTTCTCATCGAAATGTCCGCAACGATACAGCAGAAGCGCAGAATAATAGTCGGTAACGCCTTCAAGCCACCAAAGAGCGCCGGTCTTCGGCAGAAAATCGTATTCGAACGGCCCCAAAACCGAACTGCGAATCCGCTTCACGTTCCACAAATGAAAGAATTCGTGTGCGCAAACGTGCTGCGCGCCCGGACCAAAACCGCTGGAAAGCGAGATCTGAGTGCTGCAAAGATGCTCCAGCCCGCCGCCACCGTCCGGCGCATCGAACACATTGAAATGCCACACATAACGTTTGTACGGCAAACCGCCAAAAAACTTCGAACAGATTTCTGTGATCTGCTTGCACACGGCCGTCACTTTCGCGCGATCGAGTTTCGCAACAGCCGCTCCGCGATAGGCGAGCGTGTGCGTTTTGCCTTCCACAACATACGTGTCCGATTCAAACTTCCCGGCCGTTACAGGGTTATCAATCAGAACATCATAGTTCGGCGCGGAAAACTCCATGGGGCCACGACCGGAAGGATCCAACCCCGTCGCCAGTTTCCATCCGTCCGGCAGCGTCATGGTCACGCTGCACTTTTCATTTTTTCTGCCCTCGATGTAAAGGTACGTGCTCGGCCCGCTGAAATGAATGATCTCATTCGCGGCGGGAACGTTTACAAAGTACACAACTTTGAACGGCTTTCCTTTTTGCGTGTCAATCCGCCAGTCATTGTCCTTGACTTTCTCGACCTTGAGTTCTGATAGGTCGTCGGCATAAGCCTTCAGATCATGCACACCTTGAGCGAAGTTGGCCAAAACATACGCCCCCGGCGCCCAGTTCGGAATTTTTGCGTCTGATTTGTCGGCGTTGGCAGCCGCGCTCATCTCGACCTTCAAACTGCTCGGACTCGCAACATACGTAAGTCGGTATTCGACATCGGCGCGGCAAACCGCACCCAAAAAACTAACGATGCAAATTGCGAACGTTCTCACGCTCCCAGCATACCGGTCAGCCAACCTGCAAGGTCTATTCGTTGGTAAACCGGACCTCGACGTCCGTGCGGCCCCGGTCGCGTTCCCATCCGACCGCAGGGCGATCCACGTTTTCCATGCACGATTCGTACATCGTGCGAGCCACCAAGTCGTTGGGGTCTTCTTTGATCAGTTGCGTGGCCCATTCCAATGCGTCTTCCCAACGCTTGAGCTGCATCTGCATTCGGCACACGATCGTTTTGATCTCGTACTGATCCGAGTTGATCGCGAGCGACTCCTGAAACTGCTCTTCGGCGTTGAAAAACATTCCAAGCCGCAGGTAGGCGGTGCCCAAAAGCGACCTGCCTTCGGCATCGTTCTTATGTTCGGCCACGTAAGGTTCCAGCAGAGAAACCGCCGCGTTCGCCCTCCCTTCATTCAGATGGGCGCGCGCCTCTTCGAAAAGTTTCTGCCGCTCCTCGTATTCGATCATCAGTTGCTATTATGAGACGAACGAATCGAGCCGCAATTCCAGTTCCCGACTGGGCGGCTATGCGTCAAAAACCCGCATGGGGCAGCCGCGCCTGAGTTCGGTGAGATACACGATGTGAAAGTCAACGAACGGAGACTCGATCCACGCTTTCCGCACTTTGGCGGCTGCCTGCTTGAAGATCCGGTGCGCGGCTTGGTGCGTGTGACCGTGGCTGGCGCCGATTTCGCGCCAACTTTCGCCTCGGAGCCTTGCCGTGAATACCGCGGTCTGAAGCCGCGTTAGGTTGGATCGGCGGATCGAGGCGATCAGATGTCTGAGCCGCAGGTACCTGACCGCCTCGCACGGCGGTCTGAAGCCCGACGGGCGGCGGCGAACCTGACGGTCGCGCCTGAGCGCGTAGTCGAGATAGGTATCGGGGTAGTGGGGCCTTTCCGGGTCCCGGGGGATGCTCGCTAAGAAAAGATCAGTCGGCTTTGAATATGTTGATTGCATCTTGGTCTACCTATAGTAGAAATCAGTCTACTATAAGTGCGCGGGAGCGCAGGTTTTCAACCACCTTTTTTGAATCAAACCCGGCAGTTTCGCTTGCTCTTTAGGGGGATGATCTGCCGTTGACCATCAGCATCCGCTTCAGGTCGTACCGGTTGAGGACGCCGTTGCGGGATACGGCCACCTTGCAGATGGTGCCTTCGGGCCCGTCGAGCAGCGCCTTGAGCTGGTCTCTGGAGACCATCGAGAGGCTTTTGCCGCCGGCCATCACCAGAATGTCCCCTTCTTGGATGCCTGCCTGGGCGGCCGGCCCGTCGGGATACACCTTCAAAATGACGTATCTTCCCTGCTTGTCGGGATAGATCAAGAATCCGGGTTCACCCATTTGATCTTCCGAGGTCTTGCCGTTGTAGTTTTCGAGCCACACGTATCGCCGCAGGAAATCGAACGTGATGTTGAAGTTTTTCAAAAACTGGAACCCCACGGTTCCGTCGGAATCTACGCTCGAGCTGGGCAGATCAATCACGCTCCAAACCGACTCCTTGACGGGCACGCCAAACACTTTGGTGTTTCGAAGCAGCATGTCGAAACTGTCCACAGGCCCCGATGCCACCCAGCTGCTTTTCATAAACGACGGTTTTTTCTTTGCGTCCCAAGCCCCGACCCTGATGAGCGACTCTTTGTGCGTGGTGATATAAAAAGCGTTCCCCGTGTCCAACGCCATGGTCAGCGGCTGCCCGTTCACTTCGCATTTCAGTTCCAGCGAAGACAAGCCTTGATCTTCCAGCCGGTGCAAAAAGGTTTTCACGTTGTCGGGTGTTTTTTTGGTGATGTCATACGACCGCGGATAGAAGACGAATTTCTGCTTTTCGACATTGATCTCCACCACGTAGTCACGGATCACTCCAAACCCAAGAATGCCGTCGCAGTGAGTGCCATAAGACTCGGTGAACGATTCGGGCTGCTGAATGCAACTCAGGTCGGTGCTTTGCACTTTCAACGCACCGATGCTCAAACTGTTGATTTTCACAACGGGCGCATCGAGTTCGCCCACGAAATCGCGCAGCCGCATGGTGCCGGTAGGTTTGCCGATGTCAATCGCGCTGGAAAGCATCACCTCTCCGGAGAATCCAGAATCAAACATCAGCGAACAGGCTTTGCCGTTGACGGCAACGTCTACGATGATCGCCGACCCCCGATCTGCGATTCGGAAAGGCACTTCTACCGGCGCGGCGAGGTCGGCAGGCTTTTGAGCCAGAACTGCGAGAGCGGCTGCGAAAAACATCTCAATATAGTATACGAACTATCGCGGCTCGCGTGACGCAGAAGCCAGCCTTTGGGCGGCAAAACAGGCCACGAACAACACCCCGCCCAGAGGTATGAGAATCGTGCTCATTTTGGATTGACTTAGGAAGAACCCGAAATCGGAATACTCGACAACCCCCGACCCGACCAGCAGCGCGGACAATGCACCAAGCGTGGCAAGCATCGCGGTCGGACGCTGATCGAGAAACTCAATGATGGCCGAGCCGAGCCAAAACAGATAGGTGAGCGCGTATGCCGTCGGCGCCCACGATTCGTGCCCCCGCCGAAATGCGAACACCACACACGCCGCAAGCAGAGCGAAAACCCAGATCGCCCACACGATCGGCGCTTTGTGAATCAGCGCAACCCGATGCTCGCCTGAGCCGCTGACGGGGAGGTAGTAGTCGCTGGAAACCCAAGCGGGCACAATTCTGGGATCGGTGGCGGCAACAGCGCTTGGAGGAACAAGCGGCGCACCTGGACGAAACATCTGCGGCTCTGGCGAACTGCGTTCGGCTTCGATCTGCCGCAGCAGTTCGCGCGAAGGCGCATGCCGGTCTTCGAGACTCAGGGCGAGTTTGGCGGTTTCGTACGCTTCGTTTTTCCAACCGTTTCGATAAAAGTGCACGGCGAGATTGTATCGGGCTTTGGCAGAAGTTGGATTGATGCGGATCGCCGCCATGAGCGCGTCGGCGGCTTCATCGGGAACGTCGGCGTTCGAAAGCGACGCGCCGAGCAGCATATAAGCATCGCCGCTGTTCGGGTCAATTTCAACGGCTTGCTGGGCGAATTCCGAAGCCTCGACATACTGCCGGTTTTTCAAACACTCGCGCGCCTGTTTGATGAACTGGTCTCTAACTTCGGCGTTCACGGATGGGATTTTACATCTGTTGGGATGTTTGTGCCATCCTTCTGATTGATGAATCGGCGGGATTTTTTAAAAGTCGGAGCGGCGGTGCTGGCTGGCGGCTCGATCGCGCGCGGGTCTAAAGCAGCCGACCTGGATATCGCGATTTTGGACGGCTGGGTGATTGACCCCGAAAGCAACACCGACACATGGCTGAACGTCGGCGTGCGAAGCGGCGAAATCGTTGTTCTTACGAAAAAACCGATCGTTGCGAACAAGATGCTTTTTGCGAGCGGGTGCATTGTGTGCCCCGGCTTCATTGATATTTTGGCGCACGGAATGGACATCGAAAACAACCGTTATCAGGCGATGGACGGCGTTACGACGGTGTTTGAACTGGAAAGCGGCGCCGAGGATGTGGATGCGTGGTATGCGGAACGCCGCGGAAAGCGGATTTTGAATTACGGCGCAAGCGCTGGGCATCTTCATGCGCGGCGTTCGGTGTTTCCGGACGAGCAGGATTTCGAACACAAAGAGGCGACAGCCGAACAGATTGCGCAGATGGCAGCGCATTTGGAGCGGAACTTGAAAGCGGGCGCGGTTGCGGTGGGTATGGCGATCGAATACTGTCCGGGTGCATCGCGCGAAGAGGTTTTGGAGATGTTCAGGCTGGCGGCGAAATACGGCGCTTCGGTGCATGTGCATCTGCGATATGGAAACATGCAGCCGCCCGGCACGGCGATGGAAGGTTTGCAAGACGTGTTGGATTACGCATCGCAGACAAAGGCCGCGCTGCACGTGGTGCATGTGCCGAGCATGGGGCTGGGAAATACGAGAAAACTGATCGAAATGATCGCGGCGAAGCAGAAAGCGAAAATGGACATCACGGGCGATGCCTATCCTTATACGGCTTTTGCCACCGGCATCTCTTCGGCGGTGTTTGAAGAAGGATGGCAGCAGCGATTTGGAATTGATTACGGCGATCTTCAATGGGCCGCGACCGGTGAACGTTTGACGAAAGAGACGTTTGAAAAGTATCGTGCGCAGGGCGGCACGGTAATTGCGCATGCGATTCCCGAAGACGCTGTGAAAGCGGCCATGGCCTCGCCTTCGCTGATGGTTGGAAGCGACGGCGCTTTGACGAACGGCGTGGGACATCCGCGTTCGGCGGGAACATTCGCGCGTCTGATGGGGCGATATGTGCGCGAACAGAAAACGGTTTCTTTGAAGCAGGCTGTCCGAAAAGTAACGCTGATGCCCGCACGGCGTTTGGAGCGCCGGGTTCCGGCAATGCGTCAACGCGGACGCATCCGCATCGGATGCAAAGCGGACATTACGGTTTTCGATCCTTTCGCGATTAAGGATAACGCGACGTATCAGCATCCAGACCGTTTTTCTTCGGGGGTGAAGCATCTGTTGGTGAACGGCGTTGCGGTGGTGGAGGATTATCGTTTGCTGGACGGGATTTTTCCGGGCCAGCCGATTCGGGCGAGAGTCGAGAAAGGTTAGCATCTGCGGGCAGTTTTCTTTCCTTCCCCCTGCGTTTAGGGGGAAGGTGGCGCGAAGCGCCGGAAGGGGGTTGAAGTTTCTTGCACACCCCCTTCACCGTTCACTCCGCTCACGGGGCTTCCCCCTGTTTTCAGGGGGAAGCGTGGATTGCGAACATTCCGTCCTTCCCCCTGCACTTAGGGGGAAGGTGGCGCGAAGCGCCGGATGGGGGTAGGTGTTTCTTGCACACCCCCTTCACCGTTTCGCTTCGCTCACGGGGCTTCCCCCTGTTTCCAGGGGGCAGCGTGGATTGCGAACATTCCGTCCTTCCCCCTGCACTTAGGGGGAAGGTGGCGCGAAGCGCCGGAAGGGGGTCGGTTGCGGCAGTTTTCCATCCTTCCCCCTGCGTTTAGGGGGAAGGTGGCGCGAAGCGCCGGAAGGGGGTTGGAGTTTCTTGCACACCCCCTTCACCGTTCGCTTCGCTCACGGGGCTTCTCCCTGATTCCAGGGGGCAGCGTGGATTGCGAACATTCCGTCCTTCCCCCTGCGCTTAGGGGGAAGGTGGCGCGAAGCGCCGGATGGGGGTTGGTGTTTTGTGCACACCCCCTTCACCGTTCGCTTCGCTCACGGGGCTTCCCCCTGATTCCAGGGGGCAGCGTGGATTGCGAACATTCCGTCCTTCCCCCTGCGCTTAGGGGGAAGGTGGCGCGAAGCGCCGGAAGGGGGTCGGTGTTTTGTGCACACCCCCTTCACCGTTCGCTTCGCTCACGGGGCTTCCCCCTGTTTCCAGGGGGCAGCGTGGAGATGCGGCAGCGTGGAGATCGCGCGGCGTGGATTGCATACATTCCATCCTTCCCCCTGCGTCTAGGGGGAAGGTGGCGGAGTGCTAACGCTTCGGTCTGAATCTTGCTCCTACGTTCTGGTCGCCTTCGCCTTCGCGCTTCGGAAATCCGGCTTCGCCGCGAGGGCGGAACTCAGGTGTAGGAAGGTCGCTGGATTCTTCGCGCCGCTCGCGAGCAGGCTCGCGGTCTCGGCCGCGGTCTCTTCCGTGATCGCGCGGGCCCCGGTCTCGATCTCGGTCTCGGTCCCGGTCTCGATCTCGGCCGCGCGGTCCTCCGCGATCTCGGTTGCCGAATCCTCCGCGTCGGTCGCGATCTCCGCGCGGTTCCCTTTGCTGGGGCGGGGGTGGTGTGCCTTCGGCGTTTCCTTCGAGCGCGGGAAGTTCTTGGGCAAGGCCGATCGCGGTGAGATTCACACGTCCGAGCGAGTCAATTTCGTGAATCTTGACGCGCACGATGTCGCCCGATTGCACAACGTCTTCGGGACGGCGTATCGGCTTTACGGTGAGCTGTTCGAGCGGAACCATGCCTTCGCGTCCAGGCAGAAACTCCACCATCACGGCGCGGCCGAACAGCCGCGTTACGGGGCCGACAAACTCCATTCCGACTTCGGGGGTCATGACGAGGCCTTGCACCATCCGTTTGGCGGTTGCCATGCTTTCGCTGTTTGCCGTTGTGATAAACACCTGACCTTCGTCGTTGACATCAACGTTGGCGCCGGATTCGGCGACGATCTTCTTGATGTTTTTGCCGCCTGGGCCGATGAGTTCTCCGATGCGCATCGGATCTATGTTGATGATTTCGATGCGAGGCGCGTTCGGGTTGAGTTCTTCCCTTCTTTCGGGCATCGCTTCATTGATCTTGTTCAGAATGAACATGCGCGCATCGCGCGCTTGCGCAAGCGCTTCGGTGAGAATCTGCTTGGAAAGTCCCGCGATTTTGCAATCGAGTTGGAGCGCGGTGATTCCGTCGGTCGTTCCTGCGACTTTGAAATCCATGTCGCCGCAGAAATCTTCCATGCCTTGGATGTCGGTGAGGATTTTGTATTTGGGACCGTCGGTAATGAGTCCCATTGCGATTCCGGCGACCGGCGCTTTGATCGGCACGCCGCAATCGAGCAGTGCGATTGTGGAACCGCACACGCTTGCCATGCTGGTGGAGCCGTTGGATTCCAAAACTTCGCTGGTGAGCAGGAAACTGTAGGGGAACTGTTCGACGGGCGGAATCACTGCTTTGAGTGCGCGTTCTGCCAGGGCGCCGTGGCCGATTTCTCTGCGGCCTGGGCCTCTCATCGGCCTGCATTCGCCCACAGAATAGGGCGGAAAGTTATAGAAATGCATGTACCGTTTGTTTTCGACTTCTTCTAAGCCGTCGAGCGTTTGTCCTTCGCTGGGCGAGCCGAGTGTTACGACGGTCATCACCTGGGTTTGTCCGCGGGAGAACAAACCCGATCCGTGCACTTTTGGAAGAAGTCCGGGCTCGATGGAGATGGTGCGGATGTCGGTTGTGCCGCGTCCATCGGGTCGTTTGCCTTCTTCGATGATGAGGGCACGGACGGTGTTGTCAATGAGTTTATCAACGGCTTCGCCGAGTTGAGCCTGTTTGGCTTCATCTTCGGCGAAGCTGTTCTGTTTGTGATATTCGACGAGTTCTTTTTTCAGGTCGGAAAGGGCGCTTTCGCGGGCGGCCTTGTCGGGGTTGACGATGGTTTCTTTAACCTTTTGTCCGCTGATTGATTTGACGGTTTCATACACATCGGGATCTACTTTGAAAATCGGGACATCCTGCTTTTGTCTGCCTGCTTGAGCTCGAAACTCGTTGAGTTTTGCGCAGATAGTTCGGATCGCTTCGTGGGCGATATCGAGCGCTTTGAGCATTTGATCTTCGGTAACTTCGGATGCGCCGGCTTCGATCATGAGGATGTTTTCGGCGGTGCCCGCAACAACCAGATCGAGCTGCCCCGCTTCGGCCTGCTGCACGGTTGGAAACAGAATGTATTGACCGTCAATCATTCCGATTCGAACGGCTCCGATGGGGCCGTTCCATGGAATATCGCTGAGCGTGAGGGCTGCAGAAACCGCGTTGATGGCGAGGACATCGGGCGGACATTCTTGGTCAACCGCAAACGGCATGGCGATGCAGTGCACATCGTGGCGCATGCCTTTTGGGAAGAGGGGTCTTACGGGCCGATCAATCAGCCTTGAAGTGAGCGTGGCTTTTTCGCTTGGTCTGCCGCCGCGTTTGATGAATCCGCCGGGAATTTTTCCTACGGCGTATTTGCGTTCTTCGTAATCGCAAAGCAGAGGGAAGAAATCGAGTCCTTCCCTGGGTTCGTGTGACATTGTGGCCGTGCCGAGCACAACGGTTTCGCCCATGCCCAAAAGCACGGCTGCGTTGGCTTGTTTGGCGACACGTCCGGTTTCGATCGAGAGTTCTCGACCTCCGACCTCGAAACTGGTCGTTTGAATCATGAAAGCCTCCTATTGAGACTTTTGTTCGCGAATGCCGAGTCGTTGAATTAACTCGCGGTAATGAACGACGTCCTGTCGGCGCAGATACTTTTCCAACCTTCGTCGTTTTCCGACGAGCCTGAGGAGACCGAGCCTTGAATGCTTATCTTTTTTGTTTGTGCGAAGGTGCTCGGTGATCTGTTCGATTCTTGCTGTGAGAAGTGCAATCTGGACATCGGCGGATCCGGTATCGGAATCCCCCTTGCGATAATCCTGAATGACTTTCTGTTTTGCTGAAGGCGCCAGTGGCATCTGCTATCAAATGTCTCTTTTTATATTGCTGGCAACCCCCGCCTGATAGCCGCTCTACGCAAAGGCCCCCCTGGGTTGGGCCGCTCCGTACAACGGCAACCGTGGCCGGGAGCCGCTTTACCTGTCCAGGATACCCCAGATCAGGACCTATCTATATAGAACCAAAGGCCGGAGCGGTTGGGGTCGCTGGGGGAGAAATCCAAGGTGTATTTGGCCTTGACCAGCAGCCCGGTATCGAGTTCGAACCAGGCGGCCTTGGTGATGCCGATGATCTTCTGATCCTCATCGCGCACCTGCTTGACGATTCTCACGACCTCTTTGCCGCCGATGGGTTCGATATCTTCGGCGACGTATTCCTCGACGAACGAGATTCCGAACTGCTGCCGCTTTCGCAAGAACGGCTCGCCGATTTTGATCGGGTCTTTTGGAAACGCAATCAAGAATGGGCCGAATTCATCGGCGGTGGTATCTACGTCGGTTCGTTCGCCGAATTCGTTATAGAAACGCTGCCTTTCGCGCGAGAGTTCGGGATTGGTGTTGGTCATTCCCGTAAATGCGCCTGAGCCTTTCGCTTCCAGGACGCGCGTTTGCATCACGACTTCGATTCGGTTTGTCGAAACGTTTTGCACGCGGTATCGGATTTCGATGGTGATGGTGGCGTGCGAATCTTGCGAGAGCGCTTTTTGGGTTTCCTCGTCGCCGAATTGCGAGACGGTTTCTGCATCCATCTTCGGCAGCCCGATTTGAGTGCTGACGCGGTAGGTGCACGCGTAGCCCGGATGCGGTTTGAAGCGGAGCGTGATTTCGCGTCCGGCGAATTTCGACGTGTGCTCTGTGCCGACAGCGAGGTTGCCTTTGTGGCATCCACAAAGGGCCACGACCGCCGCGGCGGCGAAGATCGCTTTCATACTTCCCTCCCTCTTGATGTTGTTCGGCGTTACATCGAGGTGTCGCCGTACAACGTTTGAATGTAGTTGATCTGGCCGGTGTGATAGTGAAGATTCCAGGCCTGCAGATGCAAAATATCAATGACGCGCCAGTTGTGATCTTTTCCGAACGGAATATAGATGGTTTCGGACAGTTGATTATCGGGTGTGCTGCGAATGAGTTCGTACAACTTTTCGGAGTTTTGTTTGCATGCTGCTTCGCAATCGTCGAGGGTCTTCCACTGATCGCGCTCGGCTTGGGCGGCTTTCATTTTTTCATCGTCCCATTCAAATTTGCCTGCACTCACGACGGCGACTCCCCATTTGGGAGACTGGGCGATTTCGCGCGCTTGGTCGAGCACGGAGCGGCCATTGTCGAGCGGCTTCCAATCGAGCTTGTCGGCGGGCACTTTGCGGGCGGCATCGAAGAACGCTTCGGTGGCGCGCTGCGTTTCGTCAATTAGAAAATCTGCGGCTTTCATGGCCGGGGATTGTACCTTCCGGCCGTCTTGTCAAGCGGGTACATTAGCCCCATGAAAACAGCAGCAGTTCTCGTGCCTTTGATCGTTTTTCCGATCGCCGCGCTCGCGCAAGATCAGCCCGATATGCAGAAACTGATGGAGATCGGCACGCCGGGGCCGAATCATAAGCTTTTGCAGCAGTTCGTGGGCAAGTGGGATGTGGAAGTTTGGTACAAAATGGGCACAATGGAGGGCCGATCCAAAGCGGCGTGCGAAATCAAGCCGGTGCACGAAGGCAGATATTTCCTTGCAGATTATAAAAGCGAGATGATGGGTCAGCCGTTTTTTGTTCAGCAGACGTTTGGATACGACAACCTGCGCAAAAAGTTTTTCGAGTTTCAGATCGAAAGCGATAACACCGGATATGTGTTTTACACAGGTTCTGCTTCGGCGGACGGAAAGCGGTATGAGTTTTCGACCGATTCGTTCGACCCGATGACCATGAAGCCCGCAAAACTTCGCATTGTGAAGCAGTGGCTGGATAAAGACAAGTTTGTGATCGAGTGGTACATGACGAAGGCCGGAGAAAAAGAGCAGAAAGTTGTGACGCTCACGCACACGCGGTCGAATGGATAATCTGATCCTAAGTGGACTCGGCTTCTGCGCTTTTTGAGGAGTTGTCGGCACGGCGCCAACACGGTTTCCGACTTGCTTATGCCGAAGATGTTCAATCGGCGGCTGGGATGCGAGACGTTTTGAAAGGGCTGCGCGATTCGGGGCATTCGGTTCGCACGCGGAGGCTGTCGTGCCTGACCGCTGTGTTGCTGCTCCCGGCGATTTTAATTGCGCTTTTACGGCAGATGATTGGCATCAAGCGCCGACGGTGAGATTGGCGGATCTTTTAGAAATGAAAACTGCTCGGCTTTGGTGAGCCAGGACGCTGCGAACGCCCACAAGGCGACAGTCTCACACGCGAAAATGAACTGTTGAAACGGATCGGATTGAATGACGCGCATGGCGCGCAGAACGGCCACAATGAGCACCGCAAGAATGCTGAATGCGATCAGCCGCGCCGACAAGCGATACACCAGATTCCTGCGGCGTTTGCCGGGATTGAGTTCGGGATTGAAATACGGGTTCGCGCGAAACCCAAAAACCGTTACGATGAGCGTGTTGAACCCCCGGCTGAAAGTGAGAGGGTCGTTTTGATCGCTTTCCGACGTGCGCGTAAAGAAGACCGCGGAAAACACCATAAAGATCGTAAACAGCCCGCATGCGAACACGCCATGCAGTATTGCGAACAGTTTTGCGGATTCGCCGATGAGCTGCGCAACCACTGGCGCCGATTGTTGATACAACGGTTCGGTTGGACACAGCGCCGTGCCCACGGCGCACAAACCGCCAAGTTTTGCCAAGCCGTCTTCGGCCTTTGTGTAGCCGTGATAACTAAACATGCTGGCGCCAAGAATGCACAAAATGCCCACGAAAAGCGCGTGAATGCGCGTGTAGTAGTAATCGCTGATGGACGGCAGAAAATCAACCGGCGGCACCGACGCATAGGCCGCGCACAAAACGGGAAGCGCCGCTCCGAGCCATCCAATGATCTTTCGAAGCGCGATGGCCGAAAGAACGAGCCCCGCCTGCGGATCGGTCCGATTCACTGCTTAGCGATGGGACGATGCAAAGCGAAGCGAAGGCGCAGATCAGTTTTCAAAATCGGTGAGCGATGAGGGAAGCAGCGCAGCGCGAAGGGCGTTGAGCACCGCCAAAAGGTCTATGCCTTCTTGCATCAGCGCACCGGCCACGGGCGACAGATGCCCGGAAGCCGCAATCATCATTCCGCCGATGCTCAGCGCCATTCCCCCCACGGCACTTTGAAGGGCGATGGCGCGCATGCGCTTGCCGATGTGCATCAGTTCATCCACTTTTTGCAGCGAACTATCCAAAACCACGACGCCTGCGGCTTCGGAGGTGATGTCGCTGTTTTGTCCAAATGCGATTCCGACGGTCGCGGCGGCGAGTGCGGGCGCGTCGTTGATTCCGTCGCCCATGAAAACCGTGTCCGCCTTGGCAGTTTCGGTTCTCACAATCTGCAGTTTTTGTTCTGGAGATTGGCTCGCATATACTTCGGTGATGCCGACTTTCGCGGCCAGATACTCGACTTCGGATTCGCGATCGCCGGAAACCAGCATCAGTTTATGAAAACCGTGCTTGGGGTGAAGGTGTTTGATAAAACTGCGGCCTTCCGAGCGCGGCTCGTCGCGAAACTGAAACAGCGCCGCCGGCCGATGATCGAGCATCAGAACGCACTCCATTCCGCCCTCGGTCGGTGGAATCGTTGCGGCGACGCTCGGCGTGGTTTTCATCAGTGCGGCACGGCTCGTTACTTGAACGGACTTGCCATCAACCGATGCGTTCAAGCCGCGGCCTGGCTGTTCGTCAATTTGCGAAACGGGTTTGTACGTTATGCCTTCGGCGATTGCACGTTGAATCACCGCTCCTGCAAGCGGATGGCGGGAATACTGCTCGACGCTCGCAAGAATCGTGAGCGCTTCGGATTCGGAAACGTTTTCGATGGAAACGATGCGGACGAGCCTTGGCTCGCCGTAGGTGAGCGTGCCTGTTTTGTCGAAGATCGCCGTTCTGCACACACCGATTTTTTCGAGCACGGCAGGATCTTTGATGATGATGCCCCGTTTCGCCGCGAGCGAAATCGAGCCGATGATGGAAATAGGAATGGCGATCAGCAGCGGACACGGAGTCGCCACCACCAAAACCGAAAGAAACCTGATGCTTTCGCCGCTGAAAATCCACGCCGACACCGCGATGCCAACCGCAATGGGCGTGTAGATCGCACCGAGCCGATCGGCAAGCCTTCGGATGTGAGGGCGGCGCTGTTCGGCAGACCGCATCACTTCCATAATCTTGGCGTAACGCGAATCTTGAGCGAGTTTGGTTGCACGAATCGTAAGTGCGGCGCTGCCGTTGACCGCGCCCGAGATCACATTCGATCCGGGAGCCTTCTGCATGAGGAAAGGCTCGCCGGTGAGATAAGATTCATCCATCACGCCGCTTCCTTCGATGACGATCCCATCAACCGGGCAGAATTCATGGGGCAGAACGACCAATAGATCGTCAACGGCAACGGTTTCAAGCGGCACATCCATCATCGCGTCGTTGTGCTTGACGTGCGCCACCGACGGCAGACGCTTGGCAAGAGCGCTGAGAACCGCCGACGCGTTTCGCACCGCGAACGATTCGAGAGTTTGGCCTCCCGATAGCATCAGCACCACGACGGTGCCGGCCAGATATTCGCCAACGATCAACGAAGTTACGATCGAGATTCCTGCAAGAAGGTCGGATCCGAATTCGCGCCGAATGGCTTGAAGAACGAGGTCAAAAACCAGCGGCGCTCCGCCGAGAATCAGCGCGGCCAACAACGGCACGTTTTCGAGCTTGATCTGCGCGGCCGTTTGCTGGTGAGGAATCCCAAACCGCATCGCCAGATGAACGACGATGGCCGCGGATGCGAGCAGTGCGATGGCGGTCTGCTTGTTCGTTTTCAGAAGGCGCAAATTATATCTTAATGGTGGCAGTTCATCCCCGCTTGCAGCTGCCTTAATACGCTGAATACTGGGGAGTCAACAGCCGCGTCAAGAACCAAACACGGCGCGATGGGGACAGCTGCCAGACCTGATCCCAAGGCACAGGATCTGTCGTCATGATTTTGAGGTGAAGATCGCTGCAAACTGTGTGTGCAGTGTTCTCATGCTAACCATGGCAGGTCACGTGCCGAGGTTTCCGATCGTCCATCCGAATGTGGGGTTTTGAATAAGAGTTTTCTAATCCGTTCCCTTGATCTCTTCTACGTCGGCTGCATCCTTCAACCTCCCCGTGGCGAGCTTGTTCTTGCACAACTCTTCCAACCCGATGAAACGAACGGGGAGTCCATCGAGGACCGCGTCCACCCGGTTAATCCACGCCGCGTCGAATTCGACACCGCTGATCGAAGTTAGGATGTCAACTCGGTTGGGCTCATGACCGATACGCAGCATTCGATCTGGCACGAGAAGCTCCCCCGGATCTATGATGATAGCACCATTGCTGAACTGTTGAATCGCTCGTACGACTTTAGAGGCGTTTTCTGAAGTACGCCGAATGAAAAAATCAATGTCTCCAGTCAGTCGGGGACGGCCATGAAAGGCAACTGCGTAAGCGCCAACGATCAGGTACTCAACTTCGTTCGAGTTGAGTGATTGTATAAACTCTTTCAAGTCCTTTTGAAGGGCCATAGTAGTTTTCGATGAGCTGAAGAAGTATCTCCAGACGAGCTTCAGGCGTGAGATTTAGTCGGTACTCCCGATCATACCGATCCGCTTCGTCGTGTAAGTTGCACCAGCGAAATTCAAGCACAGCCATACAAAGAATACCTCGCCGAATGCGCACCGATGTTATCGCTCTCTCGGTCAGTCAGACTCTCGGAGTGAATGACTATCGCGATAGAAGTGGGCAACGTGCGAGCCTTGCGTCCGGTCGCTCTCAGAAATAAATGCCGTAGCCATCTGGCCGTTCGAGACGGCCTCCGAATGTGCCTTTGCCCGTCGCCCAAATTTGAACGGGCGAATTGTCGCGTACTTTCTCGGGCTCGCGGCCAGACTTTTGCTCGAGTTTGCACACGAGGTCCCATAGCCGCAGCACCAGCATTTGGCCCGTTGTTCCCGATGGCTGCGTAATCACCTCTTCAGAGCGCAGATTTTTGAATAGTGAACTGATCGTTTTATCTGACATTTGGTCCAGCGCTGTAATCTCAATCTTGCATACGATCGACTCGTGCGATTCGAGTGGTCCCAATTTCGTTATATGCTGTTGCGCCTGCAGCTTGCGGCGCGCTCGCAGCGCCTTTGGATCGATCATCAGGCTTGTTTCACTCAATTTAATGTCCGCGCCAAAACATGCAGCGATCGCTTCCGCCAATGTCGGGATATTCGTGCTTGGAGCCGAGCACACGAAGCGGTAATCACGATATGGCGGGTCAATGCTCTTCCATTTGAGCCATCAGGCTGCGGCCAATTCCGATGGAGAAGAACTGCACCCCTCAGAATGGACAAAACTGATGCGGCCGTTGGAGTTTGAAAAGTCAGATTGTTCGGCGCGTTTTTGGTCCACCAACCAACCGTTCAACAGGTCATATTGGCGCAGCGTGAACGGGATCCAAGAGGCCCTAAGTGCGATGTACTTCGGCGTGATTAAGGCAACGCGATCAATGCCCCTCGCCTCACGAGACAACCATGCTTCGAGCCCCTCATCCGAAGTCCGTGCCAGCAAAAGAAGGCTCTTTTCGCCTGACCATTCGATAACGACGGGTTTTTTGAATTGTCTCTGTATGTTCTCAGCAAGCTGCTGTGGAGAAACTGAACCTGGCAAACCCGAAAAAACCGCTGCTGCAATGAACACTTCTATCCTCCGCCTCCCTGTGAGTTGACTGTCACCTTTCCGCTAAACTCCGCAGGCCCGCCGTCGTTGTAAGGACTATTGGCAGAATCTGCACAGTAGTAGTAGTCATAGTATGTCCCGTAAACGCTCTTGGCCACAATCCTATGTTCCCACCGTTTATGGGTTCCGGAAGTGTGTTCCCGATAGATGAATGAGATTTGCGTACCTGAGTTTACGATATGCACGGTTGTGTTGATGAACGCACAGTTGTCAACCTGCTGGCTGTCAATCGTGTCTAAGTCGCCGGAATAGACGTTCTTGAAGAATTCCTGATTGACTTGGACGATCTTGTCCTCACAAGAGTAAGTCATATATGGATTGGCATTATCTGTAAGACGAACGCGCGGCACCGTCCAAAACGGCATTGGCGATGCCACAGATCAGATCGCAACCGACAGAAATCCCGCTATGTAGTTTCTGAGGCCTGACAGCCGTACTTCTTTCGTCAATCGTTTAAAGTTCACACTCTCCTCCTCCGACTCGAGTCGTCATAGAGTGCGGAAATTGTGCCGACCAGATGGCGACGATGTCAATGCAAAGAAAAATTAGGTCTAAAGACCTAATTTGATATGCTTTGGTGGTGGTGGTGTCCAACAAATCTAAGGAGAGTGTTTTGTTTTACCCAGCGGTCGCGACGATCGTAATAGGCAAAACGCCACTTTTTCCGACGGCATGGGACAGCGCTGCTTGGATGGCGCACGGGCGCACGATGGGAGACAAGACCTTCCCTGAACGTGTGAGACTCGCACCGGGACATTCAGGAAATCTGGAGCGGATTTGGCAACTGGATCCAACCGACGAAGCCGAATTCTATTACAACGACGGCATTTCAAAGTTCCGGATACCATTGAAGAAAATCGGTTACAAGTGAGTCAACACTGCGCTGATGATCACCTGCCGCTGCAAAAGTCCAGCTCACTCTTACTGGTTTATTTTGGACGGCGCGAGAGAGAATTGAATCACCTCGCTCACGACGAACTCGGTGACTTGACCGTGCCGCTCGATCAGGTGTTATCCCGACGCCAGACTCTTGAGGATTTCAGGGTTGGGGCGCAAAACCTGCATCCGCTTTCGGCGCGCGTTGCCATCTTTCATGGGTCGCACGTCCATCGCGTCCGGCGTGTCCCTTTCAGCGTTAATCGCTTTGACCTCAGCGATCTCAACGCGGAGTCGCTCCATAAGCTGTCGCTCTATGGTGTTCGCCCGCGCGTCCGCCTGCGCCATTCTTTCGTCGGCCCAAGGCTGGGCATACCCCAACGCCGCAAGGTAGGCATACGGATAGAACCAATCCGGCGCGAGCTCCTTTACCCTTGAAATGAGCACATCGGGATCAGTTCCCTTCCCGACCAAAGGGTCGCGCGAGCCGCCATGCATCGCCATGATCATAAGAGCGGCCGCCTCGAATTGCCGAGGGGAATACTCGACGCAGCTTCCCTCTGGATCAGGATCGAACACCCTGATAAAGGGTACCGGCTCGATCTGGCGATCATCGTGGGGGTTGATGTTCCTTAGCACAAAGTAGTACATCGCCTTCGCTTCTTCGACTTTGCCGATCTTGCTGAGCAGGAGCGCATAGCCAAGGGCATCTACCCGGAGGTCCTGCCCGCTTCCGGAAGCCAGGTCGCCCTTTGCTGTATTCCAGCGATACACTTGCTTGTAGGCAGCCAGGGCCTCGTCATTGCGGTTCAGTTTCACAAGCAGCATCGCTTTTTCATGGATAGCCGTCCTGCGAAACATGTTCGTCGAATTATAGCCATCCAGTGATCGTTCGATTGCGTCTGCTCGTTGGAAGAGTTCAAGCGCATTGTCTGCGAAACCTCTCCTGTACTCTGTGTGTGCGTCCGTTTTGAATTTGGTGATTTGGTCCAGCTTTGCCGCAAGCACTGGGTCTTCGGGATGGATCATGCTTTTGTCCTGCCCAAAGGCAACACAATCTGTTGCGAGTGCAATGAAAACGAATAAGAGATTCTTGATTTTCATATGCTTCACGGTCCTGGATAGAAGATGATGGGAGGTAACACTACCTGAGTCCACTCAGGATGGAAAAAGTCCTCCAAAGGAGTATCGGCGTTGACGCTGCTGCTCGTCAGCGACCATATGCCTGACTGCTTCGCGGCCGCCCCGTCCCAACTCCATTCAAGTCTGTGCAAAGGGATCCAAACCGTCGGCTGGCCGTCCTTGGAAGGAGGCTTGAACATCACCCAGGTTTTGAAAGAGTCATTCGCCGTCGAGGAGTACCAGTCGTTTCCTCCACCGTCCGTGAGGTTGAGACTAAGCGGCTGCCACGGGCTATCAACAAACTGGCCTTTGCTGGGCAGAATCCAAACTCCGCTC
>Ga0070741_10006365_pt1 | contig 25423 bp, 23 predicted proteins | sample Coa_R1_4_FD_66440 | JGI IMG/M metagenome (GOLD analysis project Ga0070741, IMG submission 66440) | Surface soil microbial communities from Centralia Pennsylvania, which are recovering from an underground coalmine fire - Coalmine... | ecosystem: Environmental > Terrestrial > Soil > Unclassified ... | reverse complement strand
GGCGTATTGGTAGGCGTATAGGTCGCTGTGTCGGTTGGTGTGTTGCTCGGTGTGAATGTGGGCGTATTGGTCGGCGTATCGGTTGGCGTGAATGTGGGTGTGTTGGTTGGTGTGTCTGTTGGCGTATTGGTAGGCGTATTAGTCGGTGTATCCGTCGGCGTATTAGTGGGTGTATTCGTTGGTGTGTTGGTTGGTGTATTGGTTGGTGTATTGGTCGGCGTGTTCGTTGGTGTATTCGTTGGTGTGTTGGTCGGTGTATTGGTCGCTTGCGCCACCGTGAGTGTCTGATTACCGGTTGCCACCTCGAGACCGCTATCCACAACAGTCACGCTCACGGTGAGCGTGCCGAGAGGCAAACCCGCCGCATAAGTATGCGGAATTGGACCAAAAGAGGTATTTGTGCCGATGGAAACGTTCTGATTGGAGCTGCCGTCGCCCCAGTTGATGACGAGCAGATAACTCTGTCCGGTGTCTGAGTCGGTAAAGGAACCGCTCAGATTCACAGTACCCCCTGTCTCGGTGCTGATGGACGAAGGGGTGAGGGTGAGCTGCAAATTGGTGGGTGCGGCGGCAAAGACATAGAAGGATAACGAGATGATAGCAATAGCAGCGACCAGAATGGCAGCCAGAAATTTGCGTTTGCGGTGGAAATGGCTTGGGCGGGAATGAATGTGGTGCATGGCAGACCTCTGTGAGAGTATTGCTCCTTGTTCATTACAAAATGATTACAACGCAAGATACCAGAGTTGTTGACGCGGGACAATAGGAACAATGGATAGAAAGGGGAAACGCGTTGAAATGGAATGCGCGTCCTGTAGGCGCGAACAAGTACTCTGACAGCGCGCGGTATGCCGCGCGCTGTCAGTCCGTTGACGTATGCTGTTTCGATCTCCCGAATTGTGACGCTGTTGGCGAATTCCTGCCATCGAATGAATGCGAGAGCTAAACAATGCGCGCCAACAGCGTCAATTTTTGGAGAGGCGAAGCATTCGCCAGCGACACTCGTCGTCGCGGGCGCTTCGTCTCAATGATTTTTTCGCATACCGCCGAATTTTCAGGGAGGTGCTACGGAATGTCCTGTGAGGGCACCAAGTGGAATTGATACCACTCGCTCCAGGGCGAGCATTTGCCTCCACCACACGCCCGCACGCGCCAATAGAATACGTCATCGCGTTGTGGAATCATGGTGAACACATAGTGGTTCAGGTGCACCTTTCGGCGTAACACCGTTGTCCCATTGGGTGCGTCGCGTCGCACTTGGAGTTTGTAGAATGCGGCGCACGCGACCTTGCTCCAGCGAAAGACGAAGGTGTCTTGGGTAATGGTGCTGCCGTCCTGTGGGGTACGGAGTTGAGGTGTGACGGCGCACGCGGTGGGCGTGGGTGTGAACGTTGCGGCGAACGTTACAGTACTGGTCGGCGTAGGTGTGAACGTTGCGGTGAACGTTGCAGTACTGGTCGGCGTGTTGCTCGGCGTGAATGTAGGTGTGTTGGTCGGCGGTGTATAAGGCGCTTCATATGAGCCGATGTCGCATACAGCTCCGCCAATGCCGTCCCCGTCCTGCGGGCGGGTGACGCCGTTTTGGGACTGGTTGTTCACAGGTGAGTTGGCGCACGTGTTGTTATCGCCCGCGTCAATGGCCGGTGAGCCGCTCTGGAGCGGGAAGTAAGCCGGCGAGCCGGTGAGCGAGCCGAGGTTGGGGTCTTGGCCGATGATGTTGCCGTTCACGCCGTTGGTCAGACCGCAGGCGTTGGAGCTGTCTTCGATGAGGTTGTTGATGTTGCTGCCGCTCAACGTCCCCACACAGTCCCCACCCCTCGTGCTGTTGGCGATGAGGGTGTTCTTGAGCGTCACCGTGCCACCGCTTTGGTTGAAGATGCCGCCGCCGTCTGAGCCGACGGAGCTGGCGCTGTTGCCGGAGAAGGTGCTGTTGGTGACCGTCAGGGTGCCGCCGCTTTGGTTGAAGATGCCGCCGCCGAAGCCGGCAAACGTCTGGTTGCCGGAGAAGGTGCTGTTGGTGACCGTCAGGGTGCCACCGCTTTGGTTGAAGATGCCGCCGCCGAAGTCAGAGCTGTTGGCAGAGAAGGTGCTGCTCTCAACCGTCAGCGTGCCGGCGTTATAGATGCCGCCGCCGTCTGAGCCGCTGGCGCTGGTGCTGTTGCCGGAGAAGGTGCTGTTGGTGACTGTCAGGGTGCCACCGCTTTGGTTGAAGATGCCGCCGCCGTACAAGCCCGCGCTGTTGCCGGAGAAGGTGCTGTTGGTGACCGTCACCGTGCCGGCATTGTAGATGCCGCCGCCGGAGCCGGCGATGGCATTTCCGTTGGCGATGGTCAGGTTGCGCAGGGTGAGGTTCGCGCCGCTGTTCACGCTCATCACCCGCACGTTGTTGTTCCCGCTGATGGTGATGCTTTGCCCTGTGCCGTCTATCGTGAGAGTGCCTTGTCCTGCGACGATGTTGGGCAGGGTGGAACTGAGCGTAATCGTCCCGCTGACGCTGAAGGTGATGGTGTCGTCGGCACTGCTTGCTGCGCCGCAGTTACCGTTGTATGCGGAATCATTGTTTGCAGCGAGAATCGCTTCGCGCAAGGTACAAAAACTGTCATTGGTGGTGTTGTCTGCCAGTGAGTTGACAACGTAGTTTTGACCCGCGGCGTGTGCGATTGGAATAGAAGGGAGAATCAAAACCAATCCTGCTAGCAAGCAGGCAATCAGACACACGCGCGAGAATCGAGCTGAGTGGAGAGCAGAGAGAATGTTCATCATAGTCCTCCATTACGGCAAGACTGAACCTCCTGTATGCTGTCGAGACGACGCGTCGTTGTGGGAAAGTGGTAGCAATAGGAGGACGCACCGCCGCACGCGAGAAAACTGAGCACGGCGCCGCCGTCGCCACCCGTTGCCGAGTTGCCTGAAAAGGTGACGCGCTGGATAATCAGCGAACCTTCATTGAAAATGGCACCGCTCGCGCCCATTCCACCGCCAGCCGAAGTCCCACCGTTCCCACCCTTGACACTCCCGTTCTTCAAGGTAAGTTGGTTGAGAGTCAGGCTGGCTGTGCTCGGAATGAAAAAGAGGCGCAGGTTGCTGACGCTCGAATTGCGTTCGATAATCGCGCCATTGCCATTAATCGTGACGGATGTATTCGCGGGCACAATCAGTGCTGAGGGACCGCGCGTACTGTCGCCGACGGTGCTCAAGCTAATGTCCAAGCCGGAATTGATCGTAATCGTTCCGCCGTCACAGATATTGGCAAGTGCGGAACGCAGCGTGTTGGCGCCGCTGTCCGCGTTGCTGGTCACGGTGATGGCGGAGGAACAGGACGCGAGCGCGGTGGAAGATGATTGAAGGTTGAAACTTCAGCGATAATGCGTTCGAGTTCGGCTTGCGTGAAGACGCGAGCGCGGTGGAAGGTGATTGAAGGTTGAAACCGCACAATTTTTGCGTCAAGGTGATAGAGTTTCGCAGACGCGAGCGCGGTGGAAGGTGATTGAAGGTTGAAACCCCATACGAGCGCGAGCAAGAGGACAAGCAGCGAGAAGCGAGTCGCAATGACCTGCTTGAGGCGAGCGGATGATTGCATCGGAAGGCTCCTTGAAGAGATGGAATCGAGCGCCTACACCGAAAGCGCGGAGCGACAGGGAGCAAGGTGTAATGGACGCGAGAATCGAACGCTGTGAAATTTGACCGGGGTAACGGATTGTCGGAGAGATTGAAGTTTGATGACATTCAGCACGATGCGCTTTGCCCAAACCCGCAAGCCGGTTCCCCTCCAGAGCCCGGCTTGCTTGTGCCACAGGAGTATCAACAAGAACCGAGAGGCAGATTCCAAAAAGGCAGTCAGAGTTTTGATAGGTAACAAAGATAGTGCCAGCAATGATTCGAGTTGTCTATGAGAGGCTCTTGCTGGCAAATATAGAAAAAATTTTAGCACGGCTCGAAACGCGAGTCAATCAGCAATCGCTAAAATAAAAATCATAAGTCAACATGAACTCGGTTCACCACCAAGGATGAAAATCTCCCCTCGCCCCTTGGGAGAGGGGCTGGGGGTGAGGGGCTATTTTCGAATCAGCAATCGCTAAAATAAAAGTCATAAGTCAACATGAACTCGGTTCACCACCAAGGATGAAAATCTCCCCTCGCCCCTTGGGAGAGGGGCTGGGGGTGAGGGGCTATTTTCGAATCAGGTTTGACGATTCTCCTCAGCTATGTTATAGTTTGCATCCGCAATTTCCGTTGCGACCATTTTTCAGGAGGATAGCTCATAACGGACCGTCTGCGAGTAAATGAACAAATCCGCGCGCGTGAAGTTCGCGTGATTGACGACGCATCGGGCAAACAGATTGGCATCATGCCGCCGCGTGAAGCGATTGCGATGGCGCGTGAACGCAATCTGGATTTGGTCGAAGTTGCTCCGAATGCCAACCCACCTGTGTGCCGTATCATGGATTATGGCAAGTACCAATACGAGCGCACGAAAAAAGAGCGCGAGGCGAAAAAAGCCCAAAAAGTCATTGAGGTCAAAGAAATCCGCATTCGCCCGAAAACCGCCATGTATCATGTCGGTTTCAAATTGAATCGCGTGCGGGACTGGCTGAAAAAAGGCAACAAGGTCAAAATTCGTATTCTCTTTCGCGCGCGCGAAATTACTCACTCGCAGCTCGGACGGGAAACGTTGGCAGAAATTGCCGGTGACCTTGCCGATGTAGCCAGCGTCGAACAAGCGCCGTTGATGGACGGCAAAAGTCTGGTAATGTTGTTAGGTCCCGGACCGCAGCGCGGCGGCGCCGAAGGCGCGCGTCGCGCCGTGCTCTCCGCCAAGATTCGTCCGCCGTCCGAGGCGCAAATTGCGGCAATGCCCGCCTCAACCAGCGTCGAAGAAGCAGACGTTGTCGAAGAGCCCACCGAACAACCAACTTCCGAATCGGTCGCATAACTGCTTTAGGGGCTGTGAACCAAGCAACACGCCTCCCGCGAGGCGTGTTTTTGTGTGTGGCGCTACATTCCGTCGCCAACACCGGATGACGACCTTCCCTCGTCCACAGCCAAACAAAAAAGTGGAAGGAGCAAAATGCCGAAACTCAAAACACACAAATCTACCGCCAAGCGCTTTAAACGCACGGGCACGGGCAAATTGATGCGCCAAAACATGCCCAAAGGTCACTTGCGCCGCCGCCATTCCAAGCGCAACAATCGCAAGCTCGACCGCTATGTGGAAGTGGCGCTGCACGAACAAAAAAAGAAAATCAATCAGTTAGCGCCCTATATCAAGTAAACAGTGATCAGGACGACTGGTCACTGATCACCGATTACGGATCACCGTTCACCGATTACTGCTTACTGCTTACTGATGACCGACCATCAGGTGGCTTGAGGATGCCTTCCTGATGCAAAACAAGGAGAATCGAAAATGCCTCGCGTAAAACGCGGCGTCACCGCACGGGCACGCCATAAAAAAGTACTCAAACAGACCAAAGGGCAAGTCGGTTCGCGTCATCTGTTATATCGGCGCGCCCACGAAGCCCTGACACACTCGCTCTTTTATCACGACCGCGATCGCCATGACCGCAAAGGCGAATTCCGCCGCCTCTGGATTGCGCGCATCAATGCGGCAGCGCGCGAAGAGGGAACAACCTATAATCAACTGATGCATGGTTTGAAACTCGCCGGCGTCGAAATTGACCGCAAAATTTTGGCAGACCTTGCCGTGCGCGATGCGGGCGCGTTCAAAACGCTCGTGGAAGTTTCCAATCAGGCACGCGCGGAACAAACTCCCGCAGCGTAATTGGATTGGGGCAGGACATGCGCCTGCCTCATTTTTTTCCTTGCCGATGCCGCACGCTGTAATCACCAGCCCCGCGAACGAAAAAATAAAATTCGCGCGCAGTCTGGCGCAGAAAAAAGAACGCGCCGCCGCCGGACAATTTTTGCTCGAAGGCACGCGGTTGATTCAAGAAGCCGTCCGCGCGGGAGCGGTCCCCACGATGGTCCTGTACGAACGCGCCGCGTTCGACACCGACGCGCGTTTGCGCGCGCTCGTCGTCGCGCTGCAGAAACAAACGCGTGAAGTGTACGAAATCAGCGCCGCGGTGATGCGCGCGCTCGCGGGCACCGAGACGCCGCAAGGCATCGCCGCCGTCTTTCCGTCCCCCCCCCTCACCCCCCCCTCCGAGCCCACGCTGACCCTGATTCTGGACCGCATCCGCGATCCCGGCAATCTCGGCGCCATTTTGCGAACCGCGTGGGCAGCGAACGCCAGCGCGGTGCTGTTGGCGCCGGAGACTGCCGATGCCTTCAATCCAAAAGCAGTGCGCGCAGGCATGGGCGCGCATTTTCATGTGCCCATCGCCGCCGCGTCGTGGGACGACATCGCACAGTACGTAAAAAATATTCCACGTGTGTATTTGGCGGAAGCGTCGGGCGAAATGCCGTACACCCGCGCGGATTGGGCGCCGCCCGTCGCGTTGATTGTGTGCCATGAAGCCGAAGGCGCGAGTGACGCGGCGCGCCGCATCGCCACCGCAACGCTTTCCATTCCCATGCCCGGCGCGGCGGAATCGTTGAATGCGGCAGTCGCAGCGGGCATCCTGCTCTTTGAATTCGTGCGCCATGTTTGAAAGCCATTCCGCGTTTTGTTATAATCCCCGTTGATGCCATCTGTCCCCGATTCGCTCAAACCGTATCGCCTCTATTTCGCGATGTTTGTTCTCAATCTCGCCATCGTCATCGGCGTGATTTATCTGTTGTCTCGCGAACCCGCGCGTCCGCTCGTCGTCACCGTTCCGCCGACGCGTGCGGCAAAAAGCGAGACGCCTGTTCCGATTACGGTCATCGTCAGCGGCGCGGTCAATCATCCCGGCGAAATCGAGCTGCCAAGCGGCGCGCTGCTCGCCGAAGCGCTGCAAAAAGCGGGCGTGAAAGCGGAGGCGGATGTGAGCAAACTCAATCTCACGCGCCCTTTGCAAGACGGTGATAAAATCAACGTGCCCAGCCAAGCGCCAACGGTTTCTGCCGCGAAGAGCCCGCCGACCGCAAACCCGCCAAGTGTTGCGCCCACAACGGCGCTCACCCCCGCTGCTTTGCCCACGCATAAACTGAATTTGAATACCGCGACGCTGGAAGAATTGGATGCGCTGCCGGGGATTGGGTCGGCGCTGGCGCAGCGTATTCTCGATTATCGCGCGCAAAAAGGCGGCTTCAAGTCTATTGACGAATTGAAAGAAATTCGCGGAATCGGAGATACGTTGTTTAACCAAATCAAGGGACTGGTCACTGTCGAATGAAACACAATGCTTTTTCGCTTCGCAACATCGCGTCCAATTTCCGCGAACCGTCGGCGTGGATCAATGTGCTGCTCGTCTTTGTGCCGATTGCGATTGTTTTGGAATTAGCGCGCGGCGACCCGACGTTATTGTTTATTACGTCGGCATTGGGCATCGTGCCGCTCGCCGGTCTGTTGGGCGAAGCAACCGATGCGTTGGCGACCAAAGCAGGCGACAAAATTGGCGGCTTGTTGAATGCGACGTTGGGCAACGCGGCGGAATTGATTATTACGGTTGTCGCAATTCAGGCGGGCTTGCTCGAAGTGGTCAAAGCGTCCATCACCGGTTCAATTCTGGGCAATCTTTTGTTGGTGTTGGGCTTTAGTTTGTTGGCGGGCGGTCTGAAAAACGGCACACAGGCATTTGACCGACGCGGCGTCTCGGTCATGATGACGACCATGACGATTGCGATTATTGGGCTGGTGATTCCGACGGTTTTTAGCTCGGCGATTGACCGCGTGAATCATATTTCCGTCGAATATCTTTCGCTCGGTGTCGCGGCGGCGTTGATGCTCGGCTATGTGCTGAGTTTGGTCTTTACGCTGCGCGCGCGACCGAACGGCGGTGAAATTGCCCGCCAAATCGAGGCGCCCATTCCGACGCGTCCTCGCGGACCGTTGAGCGATTTGCGCGTGGCGCTCGCCGTTTTGGCGGCGGCGGTCGTTTTGATTGCGTGGCTCTCGGAAATTTTGGTCGGCGCGGTGGAGCCGTTGATTGCGGCGCAAGGGCTTTCGGAATTGTTCGTCGGCGTTATCATTGTGCCCATTATCGGCAACGCGGCGGAGCATCTCGTCGCGGTCGAAATGGCGCTCAAGAATCGGATGGAATTGTCGCTCGGCATCGCGGTCGGTTCGAGTTTGCAAATCGCCCTGTTCGTCGCGCCCGTGTTGGTTTTTATCGCGCTGCTGTTCGGACAGCAGCTGACGTTGGTGTTTAATCAATTCGAACTCGCGGCGCTGCTCGCGGCGGTGGTCATCACCGCGTTGATTGCGCTCGACGGCGAATCGAATTGGCTCGAAGGCGCGCAGCTGTTGATTGTGTATATCATTCTGGCAATTGCGTTCTTTTTTTTGCCGAATGTCATCGGAGGCGCGGCATCGCTACTGGTAAAGTGACTGTGTCAGATTCCATGCACAACAGGGTTCCGATATGACAAACCAAGATATCCGCTGGATGCAACGACTAAAGCATTATAATCAGGCGTTCGAGCAATTGAGAGAGGCAGTTGTGTTGAGACAGCAGCGCCCCCGCTCCAAGCTGGAAGAGCAAGGATTTATTCAAGCATTTGAATTCACGCATGAATTGGCGTGGAATACGTTAAAGGATTTCTTGGAAAGTCGCGGCGCGCAAAATCTGTACGGCTCGAAAGATGTCACGCGCGAAGCATTCAAGCGTGGGTTGATCGAAAACGGCGAGGTATGGATGGATATGATTCGAGATCGCAATTTGACCTCACATACCTACGATCAGGTGACTGCCGCGCGTATTGCTGCAGCTATTTTCGATTCGTATTTTGACGAATTCCGGGCGCTTGCCGTCCGTCTGGAAACGCTGCGGCAGAAAGAACAGACATGAAATACGGTTTGTCGGATAGAACGATTCAGTCTATTTGTGAGGTGTTGGCGCGTCATCCCCAAGTGCGGCAGGCAATTCTCTATGGTTCGCGCGCCAAGGGCAATTTCAAACGCGGATCGGACATTGACCTCACATTGGTCGGCGGCGCGGATTTGACATGGCGTGTGCTGTCTATCATCATGGATGAACTGGATGATTTACTGCTGCCATACACGATTGATTTGTCCATCTTTGAAATGATATGCGACCCCGATGTGGTAGAGCATATTCGTCGCGTCGGAATTGTTTTCTACGATCAGACGCGCCAGCCCGCGGCATCGGCGGCGGGAACTCCCTGAGCCATGTCGAACGAATGAACAATTATTCCGCTCGTTGGTTCGTACCATTCCTATTCACGGTGCTTGCCGAACGGACCGCCCGTGGGATACATTGCCGCGCGCGCCACAGAACGCCGATGGATTGCGCATGACACCCATTCCGCAGCCGTATCGTGAAACGACCTCCGCCGTTCTTGGCGCGTGGGCAGTGGACCCGACGCGCGGCTTATCCGCCGCCGAAGCGCACGCGCGGCTCGCGCGTTTTGGCAAAAATGAACTGCCGCCCGCGCCAACCACACCGGCGTGGAAAAAATTTCTCGCGCAGTTTCAAAATCCTCTGACCATCCTTTTGCTCGCTGCCACGTTTGTTTCCTTTCTCGCGTGGTTCATCGAAGGGCAGGGCGGTCTCCCGTACGAAGCGTTCACGATTTTGGCAATCGTGATTCTCAACGCGGCGCTCGGTTACGCGCAGGAGCATCGCGCGGAGCAAGCGGTCGCCGCTTTGCAAGCGATGGCGGCTCCCACTGCGCGCGTCTTGCGCGACGGGATGCCCCAAACGATTCCCGCGCGCGATGTCGTGCCTGGCGACATTTTGCTTTTGGAAGAAGGCGATACGTTGGCGGCAGATGCGCGTGTGTTGGAATCCATCGCGCTGCGTGTCGTCGAAGGCGCTCTGACCGGTGAAAGCACGCCGGTCTCAAAAGACAGCGAACCGATTCTTGAAGAAGCGGATGTGGGCGACCAACCCAATATGGTCTTTAGCGGCACGGCGGTGGCGGCAGGACGCGGGCGCGCGGTCGTGACCGCGACCGGTCCCGCGACGCAAATTGGCAAAATCGCGGGCGCGCTCCAAGAACAACGCAAAGAGCCAACGCCGCTGCAAAAAGAACTGGACCGCGTGGGCGCTTTGCTCGGCAGAATTGTGATTGCGATTGCGGTGCTCATGGGGCTCACGCTCCTGTTGGCAAACCGCGAAGCGCGTTCACTGACGAGCGTGATTGATATTTTGCTGCTGGCGGTTTCGCTGGCGGTGGCTGCCGTGCCGGAAGGTTTGACGGCAGTGACGACGATTGTGCTTTCACTCGGCATGGGGCGCATGGCAAAGCGCAATGTGATTGTGCGCAAACTCAACGCGGTCGAGACGCTTGGTTCGACGACGGTGATTTGTACTGACAAGACCGGCACACTCACAAAAAATGAAATGACCGTGCGCGCGGTCGTCGTACCGCTGGGACGCGTGGATTTGACCGGAACCGGCTATGAACCTGTCGGCGAAATGCAACAAGACGGCAAGCCGCTGCGCGATGACGCGCTGCGCGCGCAAGTGGAACGGACGCTGCGCTTTGCCGCGCTGGCAAACAACGCCGCGTTGATTGAAAATGGGGGACGCTGGACGATCCAAGGCGACCCGACGGAAGGCGCGTTATTGGTCGCCGCGCGCAAAGTGGGCATTCATGAAGACGATTTGCGCGAGCGCTATCAACGCATTGGCGAAGTGCCGTTTTCTTCTGAACGCAAAATGATGTCCGCTGCCTTTGCGGATACCAGCGCGATCGAACGCGTCGCCGTGGCGTCCAAAGGCGCGCCGGATGTGTTGTTGGCGCGCTGTACGGCGGAACGCGTCGGCGAAGAGATTCGACCGCTGACCGACGCGCGGCGCGCGGAAATTCAAAAAAGCATTGACGCGCTGGCGCGCCAAGCGCTGCGGACGCTCGGCGTCGCGTATCGCTACCTCGACCGCAACACATTGACCGACGCGATTTCCGAAGAGCAAGAAGAAGAATTGGTGTGGCTGGGCGCGGTGGGCATGATTGATCCGCCGCGCGAAGAAGCCAAAACCGCCGTGCAGCTCGCGAAAAGCGCGGGCGTGCGTTCGATTATGATTACGGGCGACCATCCGACGACCGCCGCCGCGATTGGCAAAGAACTTGGCATTATCGCGCCGGGCGAACGCGCGGTCACCGGCGCGGAATTGCAAGCGGCGAATGATGCCGCCTTGCAAAAATGGGTGCGGGATGTTTCGGTGTTTGCGCGCGTAGCGCCGGAACACAAACTCCGCATCGTGCGCGCGTTAAAGGCGAACGGCGCGATTGTTGCCATGACCGGCGATGGGGTGAACGACGCGCCCGCGTTGAAAGCGGCGGACATTGGCATCGCCATGGGCATCACGGGCACCGACGTGTCAAAAGGCGCGGCGGACATGATTCTCACCGACGACAATTACGCGAGCATCGTCGCGGCGGTCGAAGAGGGGCGTTCAATTTTCGCCAACATTCAAAAATTTTTGCGCTATCTGCTCTCGTCCAACATCGGCGAAGTGTTTGTGATGTTCTTTGGCGTGATACTTGGACAAATCATCGGTCTCTTGCCCGATGCCGACTCGCGAATTGTTGTGCCGCTGTTGTCCACACAAATTTTGTGGATTAATTTGCTCACCGATGCGGGACCCGCGCTCGCGCTGGGCGTGGAGCCGCCCGACCGCAACGTGATGAAAAAGCCGCCGCGCGACCCGAAAAGCAGTGTCATCACGCGCACGATGTGGTTTGATATTTTCTTTGTCGGCATCATCATGATGGTCGGCACGCTGGCGGTCATGGATATTGCGCTGCCCGGCGGCGTGTTAGCAGCCAAGTCGGGCACGATGGAATACGCGCAGACGATGGCATTTACGACGCTGGTCTTTTTTCAACTCTTTAACGCGCTCAACGCGCGGTCGGATGAACTTTCGGCGTTTACGGATTTGTTCGCCAACAAGTGGTTGTGGCTGGCGTTGGGTATTTCGGCGCTGCTCCAAATCGCCGTTGTCCATCTTCCGCTGTTCCAAGAGGCGTTCTCGACCGTGCCGCTATCCGCGCAAGATTGGGGAATTTGCGTGTTGGTGGCGAGTTCCGTGTTGTGGCTGCGCGAGCTGGTCAAGCTGTGGCAGCGGAGACGCGCATAAAAAGGGAGATATCAAGACTTGCGCGCTTGCGGCGCGACGCTCAACACGGCGCGGAGGTCGTCGCCTTGCCGTACGGTGTATGTGACAATGCCGCTGACCGCGAGTTCACCGATGATGGGCGCAAAATTTACGCCGATGCCAAACGAGCTCGCGTCAATCAAGACCACAATCAGATGAAAACCGCGCCGCCGCAAATCTTGCGCGTAATGAATCCATTCCTCTTCCGGCGACGGCGTAATCAAAACAAGCGTGATACTGCGATTCAGCGTTGCCGTTTCGCGCGCAATCAAAGACCCAAACGGCTCACTGCCGTTCGATTCGGCAACTGCTAACATTTCCAACAACCGCGTTAATTGGCGTTCCCCACGGTCGGGCTGCGCGTAGAGGTGTTCGTTGTTGGACGCGACCAAGCCTACCGCGCGCTGTTTGTCCAAAAAATATTTGGCAATGGATGCCGCGCAGGTGACGGCATACTCTTCGGTGTTCGGCGCGATGGGCGCAAGATGCCGCGCGCCCTGTTCGACCATCCACGCGTCTTCGACTTCGCGTTCGTACCACGCTTGTTCCCACCATGTGCCCGCCTGCATCTCACGTTCCAAATCCAAAAGAATCCACACATCGGCGGTCGGGTCGAGCTCAAATTCTTTGACGATGAGTCGGTCATAGCGCGCGACAGATTTCCAATGAATGCGATTGTATGAATCACCGGGCGCGTATTCGCGCGTGCCGGAAACGTTCGTCGTCACATGATGCGTGCGTTGAAAACGCGTGTCGCCGCCGCGCAAATTGCCGAGACTCGGCGCGAACTGCGGCAGGTCAACCGTCATCGGATAGACGACCAAGGCGCGTTCGGAGTGCTTGAGGGCGCGGCGAAAGACAAACAAGCCAAATGGGTCACCGCTCGACGCAATAATCGGCCCCAAACGAAAACGTCCGCGCAAGCGGCACAGCGAACGCACATGAAATGTGTAGCGCACGCGCGGCGACATGGCAGAAAGCACGCGCCCGACCGGATGTCCCGGCATATTGCCTTCGTCCACCAATTCGAGCCACAATTTCGGAATGCGCCCGGTGTTAATTGCCGTAATGCGCTCTTCGACGATTTTGCCCACCTGCGCGCGCAGCGTCAAGACCTCGCGTTCGAGGCGGAACGATTGCACGCTGTACACTGCCCACAGAAAGGCGGCGGCGACGATGAGGACAATGAGGTACGAGAGGCGAAAGAAAATCTCGCGCTGCGTGGCGACGGCGAGATTCGTCAGAATCGCCCACATCAAAATCAACAGCCACACGCGCCGCAGATTGAGGATAAAGCCAGAGTGGTGGTAGAACGCGCGGAGGCGATTTAGTAAATCTTTGATGACAAACATTGGCAAAAGATCGGGTGAGTGGGTGAGGGAGTGAGAGAGTGAAATCAGTGAGGCACAATCCATTGTTCGGGATGACGAATCATGTTAACCAATTTGCCCAGGACAAACTCGTACGTTTGATAATAGGATTCGAATTGCTCGTGTGAGATATAATTGCATTTGGCGGCGAACTCCAGCCACACCTGAGTCTCGGCGGCTTCGGCTTCAGCATCGGATAATTTGCTGACGAATGCGCCCTCGTACCTACGCTTCCTCCATGCCTCTGCGATATTCGCGCAGACGGAACGCGACGAGCGACGAATCTGGTCTGTTAGGGAATAGGTTTCCTCTCTGGGAAAAGTCTTGCTGAATTCAAAAATATCCATTGACGCCTTGAACGCCAACTTGTGAACATCCAAATCGCGATGAGATTTGATTTGTTCTCTCATTCTCTCTTCTCTCCCTCGCTCCCTCCCTCTCTCCCTCCCTCTCTCCCTCTCCCCCTCTCCCCCTCTCCTTCTACCGCACCCGCGCTCCCGGCACTGGCACGGAATTGACAATTTCATTGACGATCGCGCGCGCGTCCACATTTTTCAAACGCGCGGCAGGCGAAAGGATGATGCGATGCGCCAGCGTCGCGTCGCACAGTTCTTTGATGTCGTCGGGCGCCACAAAATCGCGTCCGCGCATCGCGGCTCTGGCTTGCGCGGTTTTGAGCAGCGCCAGCGAGCCGCGCGGCGACGCGCCCAAATACACATCGGGATGCTGGCGCGTCGCTTCGACAATCGCGACAATGTATTCCCGAATGAGCTTGTCCACATAAATCTCTTTGACCGCTTGCTGCGCCTCCAACAGCTCGCGCGCGGTGACGACCTGCTGTACCTGGTCAATCGGATGCACGCGCTGCTGCGCTTCGAGCATTTGCGCTTCTTCGTGCGGGGCGGGATAACCCAGATGAATGCGCATCATGAAACGGTCGAGCTGTGCTTCGGGGAGGGGAAACGTGCCTTCGTACTCGATGGGGTTCTGCGTTGCCAACACTAAAAACGGGCGCGGCATCGCGTACGTCACGCCGTCCACCGTGACTTGGCGTTCTTCCATCGCTTCGAGCAGCGCGCTTTGCGTTTTGGGCGTCGCGCGATTGATTTCGTCGGTCAGCACGATTTGGGCAATGATGGGACCAGGGCGAAATTCAAATTCGCGCGTCTGCTGATTGTAAATGCTCGTGCCCGTTACGTCGGTCGGCAGCATGTCCGGCGTGAATTGGATGCGGCGAAAAGTGCAGCCGAGCGATTTGGCGAACGCGCGCGCAAGCATGGTCTTGCCCGTGCCCGGCACGTCCTCGATCAAAACGTGCCCCTGACACAACAGCGCAATCAGCGCCAGTTCCACTTCGCGATGTTTGCCGAGAATCACGCGCTCGACGTTGGCGCTGACGCGCTGCGCCAATTCGCGAATGGGCTCCACCGGAACGCGCACGCGATATTCGCTTGGGGTTGTACTCACAGTTGCGCTCATGATTTCCTCAATTTGGAATGAACAGCTCGCCGCACGACGATTTTGCCGTGTTGGACTCATTATGCACGGCAAGATGAAAAGAACCTTAATCCGACTTGGTCATTTGGCGTTCGGGCGAATGAATTCGCGGCAACATCCGGCGAAATCCGCCTTTGTGGATTGCCGCGCCAGTTACTTGGCAAAATGCCGTATCAATTCGCGCACAAAGGTGATGTTTTCAAAATAATCCGCGAGGCGAATATTTTCGTCGGGCGCATGTCCGCGCGAATCGGGATAGCCGCAGCCCGCGCTCACAGCAGGAATGTTTAATTGTTGACACAATTCGTACATTGGACCACTGCCGGCAGCGGTCGGGTACACAATCGCGTCGCGTCCGTACGTCGCGCGAGCAGCCGCTTGCGCCGCCTTGACAATTGCGCTGTCGAGCGGCGAACGCGCGACCTGCTCCCCCGTTTCGGTCACCTGAATTTCGATGTCTTGAAAACCGCGCGCGTCGAGATGTTTGCGCAGCAACTCGACAATCACATCGGGCGTTTGGTCGGGGACGAGACGAAAATCCAATTTCACAAACGCGTGATTGGGCAGCACCGTTTTGCCGCCGGGTCCGGTATAGCCCGAATGCAGTCCGCAAATCGTCACCGTCGGCGTGAAATACAATTTTTTCACGGCTTCGAAATCGCGCACGCCGTTGATGAATTGTTTGACGCCGTATTTTTTCAATTCCACATCCGTGTCGAACGGAATGCGCGATGCGGCTTCCAATTCCATCGCGTTCGGCGCGCGCACATATTGGTCGTAACCGTCAATGGTGATTTCATCGCGTTCATTTTTTAAGGTGGACAATGCCCACACCAAACGCCACGCGGGGTTTTCGACGATTGCCGCCGAGCCCGAATGCAGATCGCGATTCGCGCCGTGCGCGTGCAGTTCCAAATAGATGATGCCTTTCAATCCGCAAATCAGCATCGGGTTTTCGTGCGAATCCTTTGCCCCAAATTCCCACAAACAGCCGTCCGCGCCTTCGATGCGCGCGCGATGCGCGCGCACGAATTTTCCCAAATTTGGACTGCCGATTTCCTCTTCGCCCTCAATCACCCATTTGATTTTCAGCGGCAGCGCGCCTTCGGCGGCGAGCCAACTTTCGATCGCTTGAATCCGCAACAGCAAATCCCCTTTGTTGTCGGCGACGCCGCGCGCATAAAATTTTCCGTCGCGAATCGTCGGCTCCCACGGCGGCGTCGTCCACAACTCGAATGGTTCGGCGGGCTGCACATCGTAATGGTCATAAATCAGCAGGGTTTTAGCGCCGCCGCCAATTTCGCCGTACACGACGGGAAAGCCGCCCTCGACCGGAATCAGTTGCGCGTGCGCGCCCAATTTTTCCAAACGCGCCTTGACCTTGTGCGCCATTTCGCTCATGCCGAAATTTTGCGCGGCGACGCTCGGCTGCGCGGTGAAATCTTTTAACTCGTCCAAAAAACGCTCGCGGTTTTGTTCGACGTACTCGTGAAAGGTGGGCATCGTCTCCTCCTAAAGAATGAGGGATGAAGAATCAAGGTTGACGCGAAAACGATCCGCGCGTTGCATCCTTCATCCTTCATCCTTCGGCTTTTATTATAACCCCCTTGCGCCAAAAGTGAGATTGAGTAAAATCACGTACAATTTGCTATGAACAATCACCCGGCGCTCCGCACGCAGCGATTTGGACGCGCGCTTGTCGCTGCCGTTTCTACGATTGTTGTCCTCCTCTTTATCCTGACAGCCAAACCCGCTCCCTCCGGCATCGCGCTCGCGGACGCGCCGCGCGCCGATGTGGCGCTCGCCGTCGCGTTTTCATCCGCCGACATCGTGTGGGGCGAATCGTTTTCCTACACTTTGACCATCAAAAACAACGGACCCGCTTCTGCCGCGCAGGTGGTCCTCACTGCGCGTGTGCCGAAAGGCGTGACGATTGATTCGGTGAACGCGCGCGGCGCACCATGCGCTCTGCCGAACGCGACGGCGCCGCGTCGGTTGCGCTGCGTATACGAGCGTCTCGATGCCAACCAATCCGTCGCCGTCACCGTCCGCGCGCATTTCGCGACAAGCAACCGCGCGTTGAAATTTCGCGCCCGCGTTTCAAGCGCGACGAACGACGACAACCCCGCGAACAATCGCGTCGTCCAGAGCATAAACATCCAAACCGCGCAGCCGACGGCAGCGCCGACAGTCGCGTATCCATCGGCGAAAGCGCCCGAAGCAAACCCGACCATTTTTGTTACCAACACCAATACTTCCGGCGCGGGCTCACTGGCTCAAGCGATTACGACCGCCAATGCTACCGCCGGCGCGGACGTCATCCATTTCAATATCGGCGGTTCGGGACCTTTTACCATTGCGCTCACCGGCGCGCTGCCGACGATCACGGAACAGCTTACCCTTGACGGCACAACGCAGCCGGGTTATTCGGGCTTGGGCGGCAGCAACATTGTCGTCATTGATGGCGCCAACGCGGGCACGGGCGCGGATGGTTTGACACTTGGCTCCGGTTCCGACAACAGCGTCATCAAAGGGTTGGTGATTAACAACTTTGGCGGCGCGGGCGTTCGCATCCAAAGCAGCGGCAACAGCATTCAACAAAATTGTATCGGCACTGTTTTCTCCTGCGCGGACACCGCCGCCAATGCGACCGGGATTCGCATTGATACAGGCGGCGCAAGCAATAATTTGATTGGCGGTGTCCGTCTCACCCAAGACCAATGCGACGGCGACTGCAATATCATTTCCGGCAATACCAATTCCGGGATCTTGATCGAAAGCGATTCCAACACCGTGACCGGAAATTTTATCGGCATGGATGTTTCAGGCAACGGCTTGGGCAACAACATCGGCGTAGAGATTCTGCGCGCCGGAAACAATACGATTGGCGGTCCGAATCACACCAGCCCAAAATTTGAAGATAATCTCATTTCCAGTAACGCGTCGCACGGCATTCGCATCACGGGCGGCGGCACGAGCGGCAATAAAATCGTCGGCAATGTGATTGGCGCGGACGTAAACGGAACGAGCGCGATGCCAAACGGCGGCGATGGTGTGAATCTTTCCGGCGCCGCGACGGGCATCATCGTGGGCACGGCGAATGCTGGCGAAGGCAACACCATCTCTGGCAATACCGGAAACGGCATCGCGATTTCCAACACCGACAGCGTCAGCGTGCAAGGCAATTTCATTGGCGTCGGCGCGGACGGAACAACGGCGCTCGGCAATCATGGCGATGGCATCAACATCACCGACGCCAACAGCAACATCATCGGCAGTCTGACGACGACGGGCGGCGCATGTGACAATGGCTGCAACATCATTGCCCACAATGGCAGTAGCGGTGTCGAGGTCGCGGCGAGCGGCACGTCGGCGCATTTCAATCGCATCACCGGCAATTCGATTTACAGCAATACGGGCGAAGGCATCAATCTCGTTGTGAGCACTCTAACGGGCAATGATGGGCAGATTTATCCGACACTTGGCGTTGCCGCGTCGGGCAGTACGACGATTACGGGAACTTTTTCGGGTGTCTCGGGCACAAACTATCGTCTGGAATTCTTTTACAACACCGTGCCAACGCCCGGCTGCGACGCGTCCGGTTTCGGCGAAGGGCAAGTCTTGATTGGTTCGCTGAATGTTGCGGGCGCCGGCGCGCCGGCGGCATTTTCATTTTTCACCACAAGCGTAACTGTGCCGGTCGGTTCCCAAGTCACCGGCACGGCGACGAATTTGTCCAATAACAACACGTCCGAATTTTCCGCGTGCGTTGCGGCGACGGCGGCAACGGCGACGCCGACGAGCACCGCGACCGATACGCCCACCGCCACGCTGACCAATACGCCGACCAACACGCCGACCAACACGCCGACCGCGACCGCGACCAAAACACCCAAACCGACCAAAACATACACACCCACATACACACCATCGGGTCCGACGAACACCAAAACGCCAACGTCCACCGCCACAGCGGTTACGCCGACCAATACCAAGACGCCCAAACCCGGCGGCGGAGGCAATCCGACCAACACCTTCACGCCAACCACCGTCAGCGGCGCGACGTTTACGCCGACGCCCACATCGGCAGGCATCACCTTTACGGTGACGCCAATTGTTTTTGTGACAAATACGGCAACGACGACGGGAACGCCGATTACGACCGCTACGCCAACAGAGACGCCCAATCTTTCCGCGACGCCGACAACCCAACCGAGCATCACGCCCGCCGTGCTGGCAACAAATACGCCGACGCCGGATACAGCAGGCACGAGCGTCGCGGCAACACAAACCGCTGCCGCGTCCACACCCGCGCTCATCGCCCAAGCTGTCACCGAAACGCCCGGCGTGGGCACACCCACGCCGCAAGCGGGCGGCGGTCCCACACCCACGCCCACGCCGACCGGCACGGGCGGCGGGTCGCCGTTAGGCGTAGGCGGCGGCTTTCCGTTGATTGGCGTCGGCGGGCTTGCCGATTTTAATCTCAATTGGTGGGTTGAAAACGTCAAAACGCCCACGCAAGCGTTCAGCGGCGGGCTGGCAAAAATTTTGCCCAATCTTTTGCTGGCGTTGCTGCTTGCGCTTCTGTTTGGCTTTTTTGGTACGCTGCAAGGCAACACGCTCGAAGAACACGAGGATGAAATCAGCGGATGGCTTGCGCCGATCACGCATCCGATTCAAACGCTCGTCGCTGCCGGCGCCGGGCTCAGCGCGAATCTTTCCGCGCGCGGCTTGGGCTGGCTCGTGGAAGGGCTCAAACTGCTCGTCGTATTGTTTGTGCTCGGGCTCATCTTTTCGTTTCTCGACCCCAACTTTAGTATCACGAATCCGAGTTGGCTGTTGATGGTCGTCGCCGTGATGTTGAGTACGGGATTGATTGGGTTGATTGACGATGTGGCGATTGTGGCATATTCGCGGCGCAACGGCGGCGGCGGCGAAATCGGCTTGAACGGCGGCAACTTTGTCATCGCACTCGGCTCGATGATTGTGTCGCGCTTTGCCGGTCTCGCGCCGGGAATTATTTTTGGCAGTGCGGGCAGCGCCAAAGGCGATTTGCGCGGGCATCCGGTCACGCACAGCGTGCTCGGTCTTGGCGCGGTCGCGGTGGTGGCGCTTGGCGCGTGGATGATTTCGTCGTTCATTCCGCAGACGCCGGGCGCGAACTTGTGGCTGGCAACGTTGGTCGTGCTCATTTTTGCGGTGGGCATCCAGACCTTGTTCTTTGAATTGGTGCCGGTGCGCGGCAACATGGGGTCGGAAATTTTCCGAGAACACAAACTATGGTGGATTCTCGGCTTTGCGCTGATTACATTCCTGTTCGTGCAAACGCAGCTCAACCCCAACGGCGATTTTGTCGGCGCATTCAATCAGCCAAATATGCTCATGCTCATCGGAGTCACGATTGTGTTTTGTGTTCTCAGCGGCGGCTTGTGGTTGTATTTCTGGAATCGCGACCGCAAAAAAGAGTAGCGCAAACGAGCGAAATAAAAAACCCGCGCGGCGCATGATTTCACCGCGCGGGTTTTGTTTTCTTTTCAATACGCGCCGATTTCCAACAAGCGCGCGTCGTCAATGCCAAAGTAATGCGCGAGTTCGTGCAACACGGTGTGGCGAATGCCTTGGCGCAAACTTTCGGGTGTACGATAGTGCGCCATCAACGGCTGCCGATAAAGACTGATTTTGTCCGGCGCGACATTGCCATAATCGTGCGTGCGCCCGGTCAATGGGATGCCATGATAGAAACCGAGCAAATCGTAGCGATGGGACACGCCCGCCGCTTCCATGGTCCACGCATCCGGAAATTCTTCGACGACAATCGCCAGATTTTCGATGCGTTCCCGAAATTGCGCGGGCAGCGCCTCGATGGTCTCATCAATGATTTGCTCAAACTCTTCGATGGTCAACATTTCAACGGTTGCTTAGCGCAAAGAAATACCACAACAGTCCGGTCACGGACATGCCGTCCAGAATTTCATTGCGCGCCAGCATCGCGCGCACTTGCGTTTCGGCAAACCAGCGCGCCTCGTCCACTTCATTGGTCGTCTGAATCGCGCCGATTTTTTCCAGACCGCGCGCGACAAAGAAAATAAATTTTTGATTGCTCGAGCCATTGGTCGGATGAAAAAAACCCAGCGGTTCGAGAACGCGCGCCGTGTGTCCGGTTTCTTCGCGCAATTCGCGCCGCGCCGCTTGCTCGGGTGTTTCGCCTTCGTCCATGCGTCCCGCCGGAATTTCCCAGTCGCGCGTGCGCGTGGTAAAACGAAATTGATGCACCAGCAAAAGATGTCCGTCTTCGCGCACAGGGATGACACCCGTTGCCGGCGCATTAAAATCAATCCAATGCCAGCCGCGTCCAATCGTCCCGTCCGGCAATTCGAAATCCGATTTTTGAATCGTGAACCAATTCGTTTCGAGTGCGGTCGTGCGTTTCAATTCATCCCAAGCGCTCATGTGTGCCTCTCATGTTTCGCGTATCGCAAATCGCAAATCCACAATCCGCCATTCGCCATCCACCATCCGCCATCCAAAATCTCTACGCGTCCTTTCCCGTTTCGTGCTGCCAGCGTTCGCATTCCAAATGTTCGACGCGATTGACGGCAATCAAATGCCAGCGCTGTTCTTGCCAGCGCAAAATGTGGATGCCCGTATTTTCGGTATTGAGTGAAAAATGATGACTGCCCGCCAACGTACGCAGAATCGTGCCCATCGTCCCGCCGTGAGAAACGATGCCGATTTGCGCGTCGGTCTCGAACGCGTCGGCGTGTTGACTCAAAATCACCTCAACCGCGCGCTGCACGCGCGCTTGAAATGACACATAGCTCGGAGAAATGGCGGCGGGTGGAATAGGGGCTTGGAGCTGCAAAGCGGCGAGCGGCGACGCAAAGCGCGGCATTTCGAATCCGTAGTCGTCGTCAAACTCGCGCAATTCGTCCATAAACGTAATCTGCGGCAGATGAAGATACGAATTGATAATTGCCGCCGTGTCCCGCGCGCGAATATATGTGCTCGCGTACAGCGCCTGCAAGTTGAATTGCAGCTTGCAGTAAATGCCCGCGCGGCGGGCTTGCTCGCGTCCCCACGCGGTGAGCGGCGCGTCCGCGCCGCCCGTCTGGTCCAAATTGTACTGCGATTGTCCGTGACGAATCAAAATCAAATCCATGAATCAACTCACCCATCCGGGAAGTAAAAAAGCAACGACACACGCGACGACACACGCGGCAAGCGCGCCAAGCGCGGAGAAACCGAGACGCCGCGCCGCCGGCGCCGCGATTTGCAGAACGGCGTCTTGCGGATTGTCGGGATTGTAATACACGGTCACCCGCGCGCCAACCGGATACGGCGCCAAATCTTTTTCGGCGGCGTCGCGCTGCGTACGCTTTTGCCGCGCGCCGAAATGGAGACGCGTGGCGAGCTGCTGTTTGCCTTGAACGAAATAGGTGTACGAAACGTTGGGCACGTAAAAGATTTTTGTGCTTTTGACATTTTCCTCGTCGCGTTCCGCTGAAATGTACGATGTGACGATGACGCCATCGGCGCTCCACCATTTGCGCGCCCGCTGCACCGGCGCGCCCTGAATCATCGCCAACAGCAGGATGACAAACATGACAATCAACGCGCTCATGCCGACCAACAAGAGCGCGAATTGCAGAAAGGCGAGCAGAATCGGGTCCATATTACATCGTCACCTGACGCACCCTCACCCTAACCCTCTCCCAGCAGGCGAGGGAACTCCCTTCTCCTGGCGAGCGGAGGGCAGGGGATGAGGGGGCAACCGTGTAACATCAGTTACATCACCTCATCATGTTGTTGCGCGAGCGCCGCGCTGATGAGACCATCTTGCCATTTCGACGGCGCGCGTTGTTTGCTGAGCCAAACGCCTGCCGCCCAGAAAATGCCAAACAGCAAAAAGATGGCGCCCAACGCGTACGCGACCGAATGCGGACTGTAACGGTCTGTGGCGACGCCAGTGACAAAAGTCGAGAACGCGAGCGTCAGCGTCAGCATCCCTAGGTCCATCGAAAAAATGCGCCCGCGAATATGGTCGGGCGTAAGCCGCTGGAGCAGCGCGGCGCTCAACGTCCAATTGCTGCCCCATCCCGTATGCGCGAAAAAGACGCAAATCATCGCCAGCAAAATCGTAGGCGCAAGCCCAAACAAAACATAACTGATGCCTACCACCAAAAAGCCGAGCGCGATAAATCTCTGCGCGCGTCCAATTCTGCCGTTCACAAAACGCGCCACAATGAACGGACCGACCAGAATGCCGAGCCCGCGCGCAAATTGCAAAAAGCCGACGCCTTCCGCACCGGTATGAAACACTTCGAACGAAAAGACCGTCAGCAGCAAGATGACGCCGCCGGCAAGCCCCCCCCCCGATTTGACAATCAAGAGCCAGAACACTTGCGGGCGCTGAGCCGCGTAGCGAAAGCCCTCCACAAAATCCGCAAAGGGATTCAGACCCTTGCGCGTGGTCACGCGGCGCTGATTCATTGCCGTACGAATCCGCGACACGAAAAACGCGGAACCGAGAAACGACAAGGAATTGAGCACAAACGCCATATCGCGTCCCACCGTGCCGACCGCAACGCCGCCGATGAACGTGCCCACCGCGAGCATCGTGCCCCACGTCGCGGAGCTCAGCGCGTTCGCCGTCAGCAATTCCTCGCGCCGCACCAAATTCGGAATCGCCGCATTGAGCGCGGGATTGAAAAAACTCGAAAAGACGACCGATAGGGTTTGAAAAACATAAACCATCCAAATTTGGTCGGCAGTTCGTACGAGCAGCAGCGACAGCGCGAGGCACGCGCGCACCAAGTCCATCGCAATCATAATTTTGCGGCGGTCAAAACGGTCGGCGATGGAACCCGCAATCGGAATGAGAAAAAAGGCGGGCAGATTCGAGGCAATAATCGCCAGCCCGGTGGCAAAACCCGAATTGGTCAGCGAAAAAACCAGAGTCTGTACGGCGATAAATTCAAACCAATCGCCCAGCAGCGAAACAATCTGCCCGGAATACAAGCGGCGATAATCGGGATTATCGCGCAGTAACGCAACATATTTATTTTCAGCGAGAGCGGACATGGACTGAATTGTAGCACAAGATGCGAAAGGATGAGTCGCCGCGCAAAAAAAAGGCGTTCCCGTACGGGAACGCCTGGCGAAAAACGAAACGATAGGTTTACGGATCAACTGCTCCACCGGTCACGGTGAATTCGGCAATCGCGGTGGCGCCGCTCAAATTGCCACGACATGTCATCGCATACACACCCAATGCGCCTTCGCTATTGAACATGTACGGCGGGAAATAACTGCCGGTGTAGATGCTGAACGAAAACTGACCGCTGCTGTTCGCCTTGATTTCCGGCGATTTCACAACGGCTGTGACTTGATTTTGCGGCGTACGGAGCCAGCAGGAAACCGATTCGCCCGCCGCGTAACCTGAGCCGCTGAACGACACCGTGTCGGAGATGCCAACCACCATGTCTTTGCTCGCGGAGAGCCACGCGTTGGTGGCGACCGAGTGTCCGGTCAAAGACGCCCACGCATCACCGCCCAATCCGCTGCTGTTCCCGCGCGCGACAAAGTGATATTTGCCTTCGCAGGCAGAGGGGTTAAAGTAAAAGCTGGTTGCAAAACTGCCGGAGCCGTCGGCTTTGACGTCCCATAACCAGAATGACGAATAGCCGCGAAACGCCGGAGAATTATAGTACGGGTAATCATGGTATGTGAACGAGCTGCAATCGCCGTTCGGATATTCCCACCACAGCGTGACCATTTCATTCGCGGCAAAACCGCTGCCATAAATCGTGACCCATTGTCCTTTGGTGTACATGTCGGCGCTGGTCCACACATGCGCGCCGCTGACGCCTTCGGTCCCGCCGGTGACGCGGACGCTTCCTTCGCCGCGCGCCACAACGCTGCCCGCCAGCCCGAGCTGTTCGACAACGATGGTCCATTTGCCCACGGCTGCCGCGCCAAAAGTTCCGAATTTCGAACCAACGCCAAAGGCAACGCTCCCGTTTTCATTCGTCTTGACGTCGCCAATAGCTTGCGCCGCGCCGTCGGGTTCCACAACGTACGCCCAAACGTGGGTGCTTGGGGAAAAGCCCGTGCAGGAAATGGAAAACACGGTGCCAATTGGTCCTTCAGCTGGGTTAGACCAACAGGTGGCGCCCGTTCCTGCTTGCGTCGTCTTGGCGGGGATGGCAACCAGCGCCAGCAGTGCCAAGAGACCAATCAAAACAAATAAGCTCCGTTTCATGGTAATTCTCCTCTGAAAATATCCGTGGTCAAGTGGCAAGAGGGGTAACGGGTTTCAGTTCGACTTGAAAGCCTAACTGTTCCAGCCGTTTCACGGCGCGTCGCTTGACCGCTTCTTTGTTGCGC